>Ga0210040_10009139_pt1 | contig 11584 bp, 9 predicted proteins | sample CryGeyCG12114_NA_FD_185462 | JGI IMG/M metagenome (GOLD analysis project Ga0210040, IMG submission 185462) | Groundwater microbial communities from aquifer - Crystal Geyser CG19_WC_8/21/14_NA (SPAdes) (version 2) | ecosystem: Environmental > Aquatic > Deep subsurface > Groundwater | place: USA... | reverse complement strand
TAACATCAGAAACCGCCATTAACGCGACGAGCCATGAGCGTTTGCCACGAACTCTTGAGCCACCATCCACCACCTCTTTTCACCATACAGATAGCTCGAATCTCTCCACGCCTCGTCATTCTTCTGCGAGGGATCGTTCACGCCCCTCACATTCAGCTGCACTAGCTGATCATTACAACCTGCCTCTGCGCCCGCCGCAGCCATGGGCCAGCAAGAGACGGACGTGGACCCCTTCTCAACTGCAAAGGGAACGATATGAGTTCTTCGAGACCCGTGTTACAGGACGGAGAGAAGTCTGGGACGCCTTGAGGCAGATTATCGAATGCACAAGAGAAGGCGATATACCTACTGCTCAGGGCATCGTAGACGCTGTCGGAATGACTCTCCCAACCGGCAGGCTGGAGGACGGAGGCTATGACGAAGCTGGAAATTTGTATAAGATTCCCGAAGCCGTTCTTTCTGACCCTACGAATATAATAGGGGACGAGTCAGACGTCGACGGGAAGACCGTTGTAGGAGTAACAGAGGGCAAAGCCTTGGAAAAAAGTGGCGAGGAAACAATGTTAAGCAGCAACATGGCTGCGCTACTTGCCCCTGCCGCGCACGACAAGGGCAAAGCTGCTGTAGAGAAAGACGCGATGAAGATTAAATGTCGACTTAGCGACAGAGGTGGGCCAGATATTGTTGTCTTGTTGGGCAAGTCGCAAACGGTCGGTGTATTGGCGAAGAGGATAAAAGATGAGGCAGAGGCATGTCCATGGCAACCAGCAAACCAAGTACTTGCGCTAACATTTTCTGCAGCTCCCAACATCGGCTCGAATACGCCTTGCATATCTTGGTCGTATGCTCGATGAAAAACAGCCTCTGCTTGAGCAAGGCTGGAAGGAAGGTCACGTCGTGAATACGCTGGTGACAGGTGCTTATACAACTTGACGATTAATCTTGTGAGCGGGACAGTTTTCAGGAATCACTTGCGTTTAGCCAAAAATGGATCTTAATCTGGAAGAACAAGAGGGTGTCCGTGATGAACACCAGACATTTAGTCACTATCGGTTCCGAACCCTTCATTCTGCCATTCTTCGCTTGCCGACTCGGCCACCGACCCGTTCTGACGGTCTTGCATATCACGCCAAAAGAAAAAAAAGAAAGAGCTCGAATTTGACGATTCGAACCCATTTCTTTCATACCCTCGATCCCACTTATCCCTCGACCGGACTTGTTTAGTATCACTTCTTACGAAACCCTCATAACGGCGCCTTCTCAAGTGCCACGGGGAAACAGCTTTCGTAGTGCTAGAATCCTTGAGTTTGACCTGACCGTTCCTTGGGCTCCGCGTCTGCAGACGACACGAAGAGAGAATTAGCCGAGGGCACCCATCCGCTGATTGCTCAATTCGTGTCAATGTCTGAGGCTGATTGGGGACGATTTCTTGCCATGCAATACATATCATTACGGAGCCGCATGCTTGTTGTGTTTACTCGCTGAGTGTTATGCAGTGAAGGAGTAGGTCACGTGTACTATCCTAATGAAGGAGGCTGACAAGACACCGCATAGTCTGATCTGAAAGTAGGGGCCTGGCAATCTTTTTACACGATATCCTGCATACTTATCAATGCGCGCCCTAGTTGCTTCGATAGACGTTGCGATAGGAGCACAACATGAAGTTAGTGAGGTGGTCGGACTGATCCAGCAGCACGTGCCAGATACAGACTTCAAAATTGTGGATCCAGGGATGCGATGACTCGAGGTCCAGATACTGGCTCTGCAGAGAAATCGTCATGTCAGGACCAACACAGTTCACCAACATGGCATGGGTAGTGTAGCATAGTGATATATCATATGACTGGCCACAAGGCTGCTTTAAGCCTAATTGGCTTTAGTAGATCTTCGAGGCCAAGAGTGATGTATTCTTTGTTTTCAACGTCTCGCAATGCGTACATGAAGAACCTGACATTGGGTGCACCTAAAGCAAGGCAATGGCGACACATCAAATGCCCCACAAGCCGGAGCTTTCTGCTGTTTCGCGCTTGATTATCAGTCACGATGCCAAAACAGTTACTGATGCTCTTCCTCTCGAGATCATCCACAACCTAAAGCACCAGCATCGCTGGACAGATCTCCAGCTCCACAGATACACGTCTTCCGCGTCGAACATCAGCCTGATCTCCGGTCTCCCACCGAAACACAGTTATGTTCACCCAGACTTGCAGGCACACCTCATCAAGCACAAGATTGCTGAGAGTGCCATTCCCGTCCAGCGCGAATGGGTGTTGCCGATGAGTATAGGCGAGACGTGTACTTTGAAGCAGCTCTGCGGCGTCTTCGACCTGCTGCCGGAGAGGGAGGTGGTGAAAGGGGTCGATGGCTTTGAGTGGAAGGATGCGAAAAGGGTACTTGCTGGCATGTTGAGTCAAAACGGAATGGGAGGCGATGGAACGGTGGTTTACTATATTGTCCAGGAGGGCGAAGTGAAGCCAAGGCAGAACGGTTGAAACGTTGATGAAGTCAACGGGGAATACTTCCGAACTCCTGCGCGATGTGGTGTGAGATGCATCTTTCGTGTCAGCACCAATGTTTGACCAAGGAGATTGCCTAGCAGGCCGGGGTTCCTTCCACCTACACCCTGCAACGCAACAGGTCACCGCCTCTGGAAAGCTTGACAGGCTACGGGATCGGGCCTACTACAAGTCACGAACATTCAGGAGCAAGAAACCATCCGACAATCATGTCGATGCCAAGTGAATTTGGATGGCCTGGTACGCGTCTACCGCCGGTCCTGGAAGAACACTACTCTGGAGGATTGGCGTAGCATCTAATTGCGGAAGCAGAGGCTTTGCTGGGCAGAAGCGCTTGCACGTACCTGGGCGAAGACTAGGAAAAGTCAATCAGCTCGCGTAAGTCATTGACATATTAGCAAGCACACATCAATCATACTTCTTCTGAACGACGATCGTATACGAGGTACGAACAACACGAACAAGGCGTTGACTCAGCGAGGTGCTGAGTATCGGCCGTAACATAACCCAGTACCATGCTAGTGCCCCACTCCGTATATTCTGTGTCTTATGCCAGTATCCACGGAGGCCTGACACGACGTCAATTTTTGACAGCCTTGCATGCCGGAAATCTTGGCCCGGCCCAACCGAGGTAAAACCGTATCTTGAACCATGCGCCGCCCATGAACGGGATACAATCCCTCCACCGAGCAAAGGCCGCTAACTTAGGTACCTTAAGGCTCTGTTAGGTCATTAGGTCATTCCATAAACATTACTCCGGCGCGGCCTTTGCGTCGGTTAGGACCCTCTTGTCCTTGATAAAAAAGATGGCGCATCCTCCACACTCCTTCCGATCCTTCTTACGGCCTCTCCAGACACAGATTGCTGCTGTGCGTGCACCCCCTCGTGCTTCCTACAGCTTTCGCCCGGACACATCTTCGAAGCGGCCTTATAGTGCGCAAAAAGTTGACTATTTAGCGTACTCAAGACCACGTCGTTCGTTCTATTCCACAGGTCTGACTCACCCTCGAGCATGGTTACGTAGGGCTTACACTAAGGACAGTCGTTGTACATAACAAAGGTAGAGACCGCGCGCGTCGAGCCATCAGCTTTCTGATAATCAGCACCCTTTCATTCGGTATTGGTGGTTACGCAGCCCTCACCTACGCTCCGCCCATCCTCACACCGCTCATCATGGGCTCTATACCCACCGACCAAGAGACGCTGCACATGTATGAAGCTCCAGACGAATTCTCAAGAGAAGTGGACAAGCACATCCGCGAGTGCGCCTTGGCTAGGGAGCTACGGGCGAATCCAGACTTCACAGAGTCGAGACCACATCTCAAGCTGCCGAAGGAAGTGCTGGCGCATAACCTTACAGGCGGCACACTGTCAGGACCCGGTATGATCGTGGTACCACCCTATATCTGGAACGAGAAGGACGGAAAGAGCATGACTTGCATTTTCTACGTGGGCAATGATGTTTCAGGGCATCCGGGAATCGTCCACGGTGGTTTCCTCGCGACGATGCTGGACGAGGGATTGGCAAGATGCGCGTTCCCGGCTATGCCGAACAAAGTGGGCGTAACGGCCAACCTGACCATCAACTATAAACGACCGACGATGGCCGGGCAGTTCTTAGTGTTGAAGGCCAAGACAACGAAGACTGAGGGACGGAAGGCATGGGCGGAGGGTTACATTGCAAGCCTCGAGGTGCCGGAGGGTGAGGAAGAGGAGAGCTTGGTGGAAGCTTCTGCACTTTTCATTGAGCCCAAATATGCGAAGGTAAATTAGCCGTTTCGTGCGGGCATGAGCGCGACTGACATACTACTCTAGGCTCTCAAGTCGTTATACAAGGTTGCTACGTAATCAAGGACTGCAGCAAAACCAAGAGTTCTAGCCTCTGTGCCACAACCGGCAAAGGAGACATTAGAGTCTGGAAGGATATTTTGGGGCGGAATAGAGCCGGGCAAACCTGGTCGCATATAGACGGCGTACTTGAAGTGAAACTAACCAGATATATTTTAAGATGGTGGATTATCGAAAAGCGTACTTCTGAGTCGTGCAAGTTGTCAGCGACTCGGGGTGTAGCTATCCAGATTCCAGACGAGGCTGTCAAGTAGCTGCCAGTGCTGGGTGGAGTCTTGGCGGGAAGTGACGCAGCTGAGCTCGAATAGATACCTGGTAGCTGCTCCTGCGATCCCAATGCTGTAGGACAACCGCGCATCTGGACTGGCACATCCCTCTCTTCCTCGACACCTTTGTTCTACTTGAGCAAACGTTACGACTCTTACGCCATGTCTAAAAACACAACGTACCTGGTCGTTTCCGTCCCCTCTTCGGTCGTACCCTCTGGTCACAAAGACGATGCCCTTGTGTCAATACACAATGCGGTTGGCTCATCGTATGGCGAGACTTCGGAGTTCCGGGTCCCCAGCTTCAAGATCGGTACCTTAGACATTTTGTTGCAACAGAGTGAAGAGCTTGCAAAGCTCGAGAATGTCTCGAACGCCGTAGTAGGCAAGGTGGGAGACACTCTGAAGAACGTGCTAGATGGAGACGAGGAGAAGATGGCCATGCACAAGAACGTCAATGATAGTAGGTTATGAAATGGTGGGACTAGGCCAATCGCGCATGTGCTGACTGGTCATGTTAGAACCACTGGAGCACTACCTAAAGTCCTTCGCGTGGAACAAGGTCAAATACCGAGCCGACAAACCACTGGCAGAACTGATAGATTTACTACAAAAGGTACGATTGCATGTACTGCAAGCACGGTGGCCCATGCTAAGAATGCACCTAGGAAATCAATTCAATAGACAACGACGTACGCGCCAAATACAACCAATACAACTCCGTCCGCACAAACCTGCAATCACTCTTGCGCAAGAAGACCGGCAACCTAGCAACCAAGTCCCTCCTATCAATCGTCAGCCCTTCAACTCTCGTGCAAGACTCTGAACACATAGAAACACACCTCCTGGCAGTCCCCAACACATCCGTTAAGGAATATACCCGTTCGTACGAGACCATATCTCCCATGGTCGTGCCTCGCTCTTCATCCTTCATCACTTCCGACGACGAGTATTCATTATATGCTGTGACGACGTTCAAGAAGCACAGTCCGGAGTTCCTGCACAAGGCACGAGAGAGGAAGTGGGTGCCGAGGGATTTCACGTTCAAGGAAGGTGGGAAAGAAGAGGAGGACAAGGAGATTCAAAAGACGGAGGCGGAGGAGAAGAGGCTGTGGGGCGAGGCGCTCAGGTTAGGAAGGACGGGCTGGAGTGAGGGCGTAATGTGTTTGGTTCACGTCATCGCCTTGAGAGTATTCGTGGAGAGCGTGCTGAGGTATGGTCTACCGCTCGACTTTGTGGCGGCGCTAATCAAGGTATGCACATCACCACCCTTCATTGTGGAATACACTGCTGACATGACCCCTAGACCGACGGCAAGACCGAGAAGAAGGCGAAGGATCGTCTGGACACGACATACGCATATCTAGCAGGCAACGCATACGGAAAGGACAAGAAGGGCCGACCGAAGAAGGACGAGGGAATGGGAAGCGCGGATACGGCCGGCACTCAAGGCGAGACGTCGGACTACTCGGCCTTTGTCTGTTATACCATCGATGTGGATCGAGCTTCTTGATCGAGAGCGAGGTCGAAACGCGTCAACGCTGGATTGAGGACGGGGAGAGCAAGAAGCACCGGCAAGCGCATACATAGACGTAGGGCGCAGCAACTCGAATGTGTACAGTTATGGTATGACTTCCATCGGCTCAAGGCTTCCTGATTCAGTCCATCACAATGAAGACAATCAGCCACCCTGCAAGAGGTCTTGCAGATGTATTATCCTCAATGGTGTTGGTTCCAATAGATTATTGCAGGATTGGAACATCTACCATCAGACACCTGCCTGTATTAATCCGCTAACTTGCTTTGCTAATGCCATCCCATCTAATTGACAACCGCTCGAAACATGAACGCCAGCCTACCTTGACGCATTGTTGTGCTATTAGATTCACTCCCTGCGTCGACCCTTCCTACCCTTCCTCCCCGTCTCCTCCTCCACATTCTCCTCCTCGTCTTTCCCCTTCCTCAGCTCCCCCTCGGCGACACCCCAGGCCTGGCTGTCGATCCAATCCTCGCCATCGGACCACTCGCCGACATGGCCCTCGGCCTTGCACCACTCCCACACGCGCTCCCTCATGCGCTTGGCCTTGATGAGCTTCCCCAGCACGGCTTCGTAGCCGCGCACCGACTCTTCCTGCTTCTGGATGTACATGGTCAGCAGGCGGCGGGTTTCGAGCAGTTCGTCGATCGGGAGGAGGAGGCTGGTGGGGTGGTGGGGTCGTGATTGGGCAAGGCTTGGTGGGAGCAGGAAGAGTGGGTCGACGGTGAGGAGGGTGGAGGAGAGGGAGCTGATGCTGCTGGTTGGAGAGAGCGGTGGTGTCGTGGTGCGGGAGGGGGCGTCGGCTGCGGCGAGCGCGCGTGTAATGCGTCGCGTTGGGGGAGGTGGTGTGCCCGTGTCAGATGCGTTGGTGTTTTCTGGTTTGGAGGCGTTGTCGTCTTCGTTGTGTGGTGAATGATGTTCCGGATCTTCTTTAGCTGCTGTCGTGCCGTTGGTGTCCGGTGGGTTGTCGTCTGGGTCTGCTGCAAAATCTTGCGCGTCCTCCATGACATGCTCGCCATTCATCCTTGCTTCATCTGCGTCGGCCATGTCCACATCTTTGGTGGTTGTCGCACTCTCGTCTCTACTATCGGTTGTTTTCGGTTGCTCTTCAGTATATTGTCTGTTGTCTGCTTTTGGTGGCTCTAGTGCAGCGTTCTCCAGAGGATTGGGTAAGTCTCCATTTCCATTGATGTGCTCTCCTCCGGGTGATCGTCTGTGTTCGTTGTGACCGCTTTGAGCATGATCTTGACCGTTGACGCCATTTCGCAGAAGATCCATCTGGTCTTCATCTCTTTTGCGTTTCTTGCTGAGCTGCTCGCCTGGCACATTTTGCCGCGGCTCAAACATGTCCCAATCATCCTGGCTCTCCACAAGTTCAAGTGGCATCCATGACTCGTCACCTATGAATCTTCTGTTCAAGTTTTTGGCTCTCCATAGATTGGCGCGTTCTTGTCGCAGTTTCTCTTCGGTGGTCTTGACCATATCTGGTAGGGCGCTATCGAGAAACGGTTGGGATAAATGAGGATTATTCGCAAGCTCAGAGGGATGAGTGAGCGGTCGGAAGATTTCTGGAGGGCACTTTAGTTGCTGGACCAATCCGGTAGTTTTACTGTTCATTACCTTCCAATCGCACTCCGCTGTATGGGTTCTCGTCCTCGGCGTCGGCGTCCGCCTCGAGGTCACTATCGCTGTCATCTAGCTCATCTCCAAGCTCGTTATATCTTTTCGGATTCCGCTCAAGGATGTATCGTGTGTACCCAGCGTGCTCGATTTTCTGAGCGCACTATAGTCAGTCGTCTGATCGTCTGGTTCGCCTGCGCCTTGTCGGAGAGGATTGTACCTGTTTGTAGCCAGATGGACCTTGTTTGTAGGGCATTGCACCGGCATGGACATATTTTGCGCCCTTTCTTAATTTGTTGCCACGATTGGTTGCGCTGTGGATGGTTTGGTCCGAGGGAGCTGTGCGGAGAATTGTCAGCAACAGTCACTTCGACGCCCGTTTGCAGTAACGGCGATGAGACATGTACCTTCTTTTCCTCGGCTCAATGCCCGTTTGAGGGCCGCGATCGTCTCTGCGACCTCGACATGCTGTGGTGGCATCTTTCGCGGGTGGAACTGGGTAGAGGGCTGTTAATGGGTGTACTGCGACAATGCAGCTTTGGCGGGACTTGAAAGGTGAACTATCAGTGTAGCGACTGCTCTAGTTGACTCAGAGTCAGTGAATCGTGTCACAGCCAGTGCATTACAGCAGAGAACATGTGGAAAGGCCCAAGGAATCGTAAATGATGTCGGGAATTGCTCGCTACCACCATCGTCCTCGCTCGTTTCTGGGGTTCCGCGAGCGCGAATCTTTAACAAACTAGACAAACTATGTAGGACTAACCATACGTATGCCAAGAGATGAAAGCAAGGGCCCGAACTTGAACTTGATCTTCCACTGCAGCTTCAAATTCGCCCACTCGGACAGGTCCTCACACCTACTGGCCCATGTTAGAACTCTTTTCATCCCGGGGTCATGACATCCCAGCGTCGTGCTTGTTGAGAAGCACTCAACATCCCGTGCTGTCCTTAGAAGACCGAACGCGGTCCGGAGCAACGGTTGGGTGTGTGCTTTTGAAGCCATCCATGCCACGGCTATATCGTTGAGTAGCCAGCAATACTAGCAACTTGTTGTTCAAGCCTTCTTTTTCCCCTTGGCCTTCTCCTCTCTTTCTCTCTTTGCATAGATCTCAGATGTGAAGGGGCTATCATAGTCAGCAAAAAGGCCAGATGACGATATGCGATGCATACTCCTCGAATTGTAATGCAATGTAGTATGCCACGATCACCTCCACTGTCAGCAGCACTCCCGCAGCCCTGCCTTTCCACAAAGCGGTACCCAAGAACGAGGACGCACTGCCCCAGTACATAGGCGCCGAGGTAACATTGAATGGGAAGCCCTCGACCATCTCATCCATCAATATCCCGAAATAGTCGCCCAAGTAGGTGCCCGTCACGCCAAGAGCCCACATGCTGCTCAGCACGAGCACGTTGCCAACGAAAAATAGGGCTGCTCCAAGTACGGGCTGATGGAGTGCTGGGTAGACGGGCTGCTCTTCAAGAGCCACGGTGTAGAAGTGGTCTCTGACTATGCCGAGACTGAAAATGGTGAGAGCAAGAGCATAACAGCCATAGTATGGAGAACGGAATATGCGGGTCAAGAAATGTGTATGGTATTCTGCAAACATTAGTTTCGTCGTGGACTATATCAGTGCATTTGAAGCATGCCTTGGCGAGCAACGGTACTGTGAACAGTCAGCTTGGTTCTACTGATCGAGGATGCCTGCTTACTTCCAAAATGTCGGGTTGAATGCAATAGCTGCTGCTGCAACTGTAGATCGTAAGTAAGCTATGTATTAAGAGGATGAGAGCACCAACTGTAAAGACTATCTTGAGACCAGTCAATGAACCCAACCTTCTCGCGTCCGGTCACGCTGGCCACGAGGTTGTGTACTTTTTCCATTGTTACGCTGCGCTGCCACAAGGTACAAAAGCCGATAATTGGAGAAGTTCTTCTAATTTACAGGAAACTTGAACTTGACTTGAAGCACCGCCGGCGGCGGTTCATATAGTGCTTGGCAAATGACGTTGTATGCCAGTTCCCACCAGGCGGACACTGGCAGCACATGCAACTCGGTACATACCGGCATGTGCAGTGCAACACCTTAACTCGTACCTACAGTACTGTGGTAGGTGTTTATGCCAGACACCGGCACTTGCCCGGATCCTCGCCAACATCATTGGACCAGCTCCATTCCAGATTAGGGGTACACACCTTCCCAGCTAAACGTGCAGCGTAAGCAGCGCTATGCTTCCTTTTGATGGATCCAGACTAACACGTTGCCTTTCTTGTCAACTTTGGTACCTTCGCCTGCTGGCTGGACTCGTAGCGTTTGGCCAAAATATGCATCCACTACCGTCAAGTTGACCCTGATCCATTGCCCTCTCTTGTTCGGTAGTATACGGTACTTCAAGTCGTACCTGCTAACCGGTACCATACTCACACTGGTCGCTTTTGACCCGCTGAATGCAAAATCCTCACTAGATTCCATAGTCATGTTGAAGGTCAAGAAATGCATGCTTGGGTTTTCAATCGCGAAGCTGTAAAGGTATAGTTGCTCGTGCGTTTTGTCCTTGGATACCGTGAGCAGGACGCGTGGCTCGGCTAGGGGCGCAATAAAATTCGGCACTTCGAGCACGGACGTATTGACGGTGCTGGACCCTTCTCGACGCCAGCCAATTTCCAAGGCAAGATCAATCGCAACAGTATGGTGATCACCAAGGGCCAGCTTTTGCACAGTGAGCTCAAAGTCGAAGGTCTGAGTTTGATCTGGTTCAATTCGTGTAGAGATTTCGTCCTCTTCGGATTTGCTGGTCAGTCGGTGGTTCTTCTGGAGGATGCCGGTGGTGGAAGAGCATATCGCTCCTCCAATCACTTTCTGACAGGTGAGCAAAATCGCCTCTATCTTCAGCGGCTCGAGAGCAAAAGAATAGATATTTGAGGTAACAGAATACAACTGCTTCAATCCAATTGCCGTCGACGCATTTCTGGTCGAAGTGGGAGCCTCAAAAAAACCTGGCCATAGCTCTGGATGCAGACGTGGTCCGAAATCGTAATTCGCCTCGAACGGACGCACGATAGGTAGGCTGACCGTGAAAACCTTGGACAATAACGTATCTGGGTCCGATTCAAGTGTGTAGGTCACAAGAACTTCGAATCCGTAGTCGAAAGCTTGCACTGTCCCGCTGATAACAACGCTTAAGTTGCTTTGATTGCCAGCTGCCATGATCCCTAGCTGCTGACTGGGCAGCTGGTGTCGCTCCGAAGCAGCCTCGCTTTTTCCTTCACTCGCACCATCAGCCCACACAACCCTCGCAGTATGCTCATCAGGACTTATAAGTCGTGCTTGAACACTTGCAGTCACGGGCTCATCCTCGCCGTTCTTGAAGACCAAGGCAAGCTCAATTCGTTCATTGATATAGTAGGCTTGGAGAAGGCCCGGTATGTCCACTTCAAATTTTGGCGGCTTCGGCAGTATGTTGGCGACGGTGACATCGCGTTCCATACCAAAGGCCCGTGCTACTGGCTTTCCGTGCTTGACCTCCCACCATTGTCCAGGACTTGCAGCGAGGTCTTTGACAGTCCTTGTTAGGTCACAGCCCTCGCTCTCCGACATGATGGTAACAGAATCTACTGAGACTTCGCCCGCATCTCGCGGCGCAAGCTTCAACCGGTAGATCTTTGTCTGACTAGGGTATAGTCTTAGGTCCGCATACCCCTGAAGAGATGCAATCTGACCAATCGAGGACCTCTTGGCCTGTTGCAATGTGGCTAATGATGATTCCTGCAGTTGAATGTCCAGGATTTCTGCTGTTCC
>Ga0210040_10009138_pt1 | contig 11584 bp, 13 predicted proteins | sample CryGeyCG12114_NA_FD_185462 | JGI IMG/M metagenome (GOLD analysis project Ga0210040, IMG submission 185462) | Groundwater microbial communities from aquifer - Crystal Geyser CG19_WC_8/21/14_NA (SPAdes) (version 2) | ecosystem: Environmental > Aquatic > Deep subsurface > Groundwater | place: USA... | reverse complement strand
GCCGACTCGAGCAGCGCGGCGTACACGCGCGTCTCGACGTAGCGCGGCAGCAGCGAGTCCAGCAACGCGTCCGGGGACGGCTCGAACTCGTACAGCGGCAGCGGGCCGTCCGGCGGGGCCTCGTCGCTCTCCTCGATCACCAGCGGCAGGACGCGGCTGGCGACCGGCTTCTGGGTCAGCGCCGAGACGTACTCGGTGTACACCACGTGGATCTCGTCCACGCCCCCGTCGACGGTCTCGCCGACGAACGCGGCGATGAGCGTGTCCGCGACCTCCTTGGCGTCCGCGTAGCTCGGCTGCTCCGAGAAGCCCGTCCAGCTCTGCTCGACGTCGCGGCCGCGGAAGCGGTAGAAGCTGACAGCCTTGCGACCGACCAGGTAGCTCACCGGCTGCTTGCCCTCGCGGCGCAGCGTCTCCTCGAGGGCGGCCGCCTGCTTGAGCGCGTTGGCGTTGTAGCCGCCTGCCAGGCCGCGGTCGCTGGTGACGACCAGGACCGCTGCGCGCGACGGGTCCGGCTTCTCCGACACCAGCGGGTGGTCGATGGTCGACTGCGACGCGAGCGCCGAGATGACGCGCGTGATCTGCCGGGCGTACGGCTGCGACGCGGTCACCCGCTGCTGTGCCTTGACGATGCGCGACGCCGCGATGAGCTCCATCGCGCGCGTGATCTTCTTCGTCGACTGCACCGACCGGATCCGGCGGCGGTAGACGCGCAGCTGGGCACCCATCAGCCGGTGGCGTTCCGGTTGCCGGCGGAGCTGTCGGCGGGCTGCTGCTGGGAGTACCGGGTGATGGTCTCCTGGCCGCCCTCGCCCTCGCCGAGGGGCTCGGACGAGCCCTGCGCCGACGTGAGGGTGTCGCCCTCGCCGGTCTGGAACTGACGCTTGAACGCCGCGACGGCCTTCTCGAGCTCGCCGACCACGTCGTCACCGAGCTTGCCGGTGCCGGTGATCGAGTCGTAGACGCCCTGGTGGTTGCGGCCCACGAACTCGATGAACTCGCCCTCGAAGCGACGCACGTCGCTCACCGGCACCTCGTCGAGGTGGCCGTTCGTGCCGGCCCAGATCGACACGACCTGGTGCTCGACGGGGAAGGGCGTGTACTGCGGCTGCTTCAGCAGCTCGACCAGGCGTGCACCGCGCTCCAGCTGCTGCTTGCTGGCCTTGTCCAGGTCGGAGCCGAAGGCGGCGAACGCCTCGAGCTCGCGGTACTGCGCGAGGTCCAGCCGCAGGCGCCCGGAGACCGACTTCATCGCCTTGATCTGCGCCGAGCCGCCGACGCGGGACACCGAGATGCCGACGTTGATGGCGGGCCGCACACCGGAGTTGAACAGGTCCGTCTCGAGGAAGATCTGGCCGTCGGTGATGGAGATGACGTTGGTCGGGATGAACGCCGAGACGTCGTTGCCCTTGGTCTCGATGAGCGGCAGGCCGGTCATCGAGCCGCCGCCGAGCTCGTCGGACAGCTTCGCGCAGCGCTCGAGCAGCCGGGAGTGCAGGTAGAAGACGTCACCCGGGTAGGCCTCGCGGCCCGGCGGACGGCGCAGCAGCAGGGAGATGGCGCGGTAGGCGTCGGCCTGCTTCGACAGGTCGTCGAACACGATGAGGACGTGCTGGCCCTGGTACATCCAGTGCTGGCCGATGCTCGAGCCGGTGTAGGGCGCGAGGTACTTGAACCCTGCGGGCTGCGACGCGGGGGCGGCGACCACGGTCGTGTACTCCATCGCGCCCGCCTCCTCGAGGCGACCGACGAGCTCGGCGACGGTGGAGCCCTTCTGGCCGATGGCGACGTAGATGCACTTGACCTGCTTCTTCGGGTCGCCGCTCTTCCAGTTGTCGCGCTGGTTGATGATCGCGTCGAGCGCCACCGCGGTCTTGCCGGTCTGGCGGTCACCGATGATCAGCTGACGCTGGCCACGACCGATCGCGGTCATGGCGTCGACGGCCTTGATGCCGGTCTGCAGCGGCTCGCCGACGGGCTGACGCTGGACGACGGTGGGCGCCTGCAGCTCCAGGATGCGGCGGCCCTCGGCGACGATCTCGCCCTTGCCGTCGATCGGGTTGCCCAGCGGGTCCACCACGCGGCCGAGGAAGCCGTCGCCGACGGGGACCGAGAGGACCTCGTTGGTGCGGCGGACCGCCTGGCCCTCCTCGATGGCGCTCGGGTCGCCGAGGATGACGCAGCCGACCTCGCGCGCGTCGAGGTTGAGCGCGAGGCCGAGGGCGCCGCCCTCGAACTGCAGCAGCTCGTTCGCCATCGTGGAGTAGAGGCCCTCGACGCGGGCGATGCCGTCGCCGACCTCGGTGACGGTGCCCACCTCCTCGCGGGTGGTCTCCGCCGTGTACGACGTGACGTACTGCTCGATCGCCGACCGGACGTCCTCCGGGCGGATGCTGAGCTCCGTCATCTTCGGTCCCTGCTCTCTGGTGTCTCGGGTGCTGCGTACTGGAGCGTGCTGCGCTGCGTGCTCGGTGGGCGGGGCTGGGGTGGTGCGGGTCAGCGGGCGAGCCGGCGGCGCACGTCGGCGAGACGGCGCGACACGGTGCCGTCGAGCACCTCGTCGCCCACCCGCACCTCGACACCGCCGAGCACGGCGGTGTCGACGTCGACCTGCAGGGCGACCTGCCGGCCGTAGAGCCGCGCCAGGGCCGCGCCGAGGCGGTCGGCCTGCCCCGGGTCGAGCGGGCGAGCGACGCGGACCTGTGCCACGAGGCGGTGCCGACGGGCAGCGGCCAGGCGGGACAGCTCCTCGAGGGAGGCCTCCACCGAGCGCCCGCGGGGGCGCGTGACGACGACCTCGACCAGTCGCACGGTGGCCGGCTGGGCCTTGCCGCCGAGCAGGCTGGTCACCAGCGCCGTCTTGCGGTCGTCCGGCAGGCCGGGGTCGGTCAGCGCGGCCCGCAGGTCGTGCTCGCGCTCGAGCAGCCGCGCGAAGCGGAACAGCTCGTCCTCGACGTCGTCGAGGACGCCATCGCCCTCCGCGGCGTTGAGCGCCGCGACGGCTGCCAGGACCTCGACGGCCTCGCGCAGGTCGGCGGGGCTGTGCCAGGGCGAGGCCACGAGGTCGCGCAGGGTCGCGAGCGGCAGCGCCGCCAGCTGGCGCCCGAGCAGCGCGTCCACCAGGCCGCGACGGCTGACCGGCGTCGAGGCCGGGTCCGTGAGGGCCCGGCGCAGCGACGGCTCGCGGTCGAGCAGACCGGCGACGGCGTACAGGCCCTCGCTGACCTCGTTCGACGCCGCGCCGCCCGGCACGCTCGCGATCTGCTCCTCGAAGCGGGCGTACGCCGCCCGCATCGACTCGCGGCTGGAACCGTCCATCAGGCGTTCGTCCGCGCCGGCGCGGCGTCCTCGAGCCCGGCGAGGTAGCGGTCGACCGTGCCGCGCTGCCGGGCGTCGTCCTGCAGGGACTCCCCGACGATGCGGCCGGCCAGGTCGACAGCGAGCGTGCCGACCTCGCGCCGCAGCTCGGCGAGAGCGGACGCGCGCTCGGACGCGATCTGCGCCGTCGCGGCGGTGGTGATGCGCTGCGCCTCGGTGCGGGCCTCGGCCCGCGCCTCCTCGACGATCTCGGCCCGCTGCGTCTGCGCCTCGGTGCGGATGCGTCCCGCCTCGGAGCGCGCCTCGGCGAGCTGGGCCTCGTACCGCTTCAGCAGCGCCTGCGCCTCGCTGCGGTCGGCCTCGGCCTGCGCGAGCTTGCCCTCGATCCCGCGCGTGCGCTCGTCGAGCACCTTGCGGGCCGTGGGCAGCACGTACTTGATGAGGAAGCCCGCGAAGATCGCGAAGCAGATCGTGCCCCAGACGAGCTCGTTGACGTTGGGGACGAGCGGGTTCTTCTCCTCGCCCGTCCCCTCGACCGCGAGCAGGAGGGCGCTGCTGAGGCCGGTCACTGGAAGATGAAGCCCGCGACGAGGCCGATGAGGGCCAGCGCCTCGACGAACGCGATGCCGAGGAACATGTTGGTGCGCAGCACGCCGGTGGCCTCCGGCTGGCGGGCGATGCCCTCGAGGGCCTTGCCGACCAGGATGCCGATGCCGATGCCGGGGCCGATCGCGGCGAGACCGTAGCCGACGGCGTTGATGTTGCCGCTGATGGCGTCCTCGGCGGCGAGGATGAGCTGGGCGTCCACGAGAGGTGGTTCCTTCCTTTGGGAGGCGGTCCGGCGGCTGCCGGCCCGTCGAGCAGGTGGGGCTAGTGCTCCGGCTCGAGCGAGCCGGCCAGGTAGACCGCGGTCAGCAGCGTGAAGATGTAGGCCTGCAGCACGGCCACGAGCGCCTCGAAGAACGTGAAGACGACGGCGCCGAGGAACGAGCCGATGCCGAAGAACGCCGTCCACCAGCGACCGTCCTGGAAGCCCAGGAACAGGTAGGTCGACGCCGAGAAGAACAGGCCGAGGATGAGGTGCCCGGCGATCATGTTGGCCAGCAGTCGGATGAACAGCGTGACCGGCCGCAGGACGAACGTCGAGATGAGCTCGATCGGGGTCACGAGCAGGTAGATCGGCTTCGGGATGCCGGGCGGGAACAGAGAGCCCTTGACGTAGTGCCCGAGGCCCTGTGACTTCGCGCCCTGGAAGTTGTAGATCACCCAGGTGATCACTGCGAGCAGCAGCGGCAGCGCGGCGAGGCCGTTCACCGGGATGTTCAGCCCGGGGATGATCGAGGTGATGTTCATCGCGAGGATGAAGAAGAACAGCGCCGTCAGGTAGGGCGTGAAGCGCTTGCTGTCCTTGTGGCCGATGACCTCGTCGCTGATCTGGGTGTGGACGAAGTCGGTGCCCATCTCCATGACGTTCTGCAGCCCGCGCGGGACGACCTGCGCCTTGCGGAAGCCCAGGCCGAACACCAGGCAGAGCAGGCCCGTCATCAGCAGCATGATCAGGACGATGCGGTTGATCGCGAACGGCGAGCCGTCCAGCAGGATCGGGTCGTAGAAGAACTCCTCGATGCTCGGCGGCGCGTAGCCGGCCGGGGGCGTCGAGACGTTGGCGAGGACGGTCAGGCTCATGCGGGACCGGCAGCGGTCACGGTGTGGGCGAGCGTCATGGTGGCGCGTCGTCTCCTGAGTCGGGGCGGGTGGCCGCCCGGCCCCGGGGAGGGCGGTCGGCGGGCTGGTCCCGGCCTTGCGTGATGTACACGATGTAGAACGAGGTCACGAAGCCGACCACGACACCGATGGGCAGGAGCACCTCGGTGCCGGCGAGCCGGTCGACGCCATAGCCGATGGCACCCCACACAGCGGGTCCCGCGACCAACGTCGAGATGAGACCCCACACCTGGTCGGAGCCGTCTCTGCCGCCCGGGCCCGGAGCGCTCATCGGGGCGAACATACCAGTGGGCGCCTGCGCTGAGGGCCCAGGGGTGGCGCGGGACACGTGTCCTGCCCCGCGGACTAGGGCTCCACGTACGGCACGCGCGTGCGGGCCACGACCACGGCCTCGACGGCGACGGCGAGCAGCAGTCCCACCACCGCGGTGACGCCGAGCACCGTGCGGTCGGCGTCCTCGACGCGGCGGACCAGCACGAGCAGGCCGATGACGGCGACCAGCTTGACGAGGTACGAGACCAGCAGCAGCGCGGCGAACGCCTGCGGGCTGCGCCGGCGGCCCAGCTCGACCGCCGCCCACGTGATGAGCAGGACGAGCCCGGGCACGGTCGTGCCGAGCAGGGCGCCGACCAGTCCCGGCCTGCCCTGCACCAGCCAGCCGACCAGCGCCGCCAGGGGCACGAGCAGCAGCAGGGCGCCGAGCCCGGCGCGGGCCGCGACCGCGGGACGGCGCGCCCAGCCGCTCTCGGGGCGCGGGGCGGGCGGCAGGTCGGTGGGCACGGGGGTCTCCAGGTCTCAGGCGGTGGGACGTGCGCGGGCGCGCAGCCGCGGCACCAGCGCGAGCGCGACGCCGACGAGGGCGATCGCGACGACGGCCGACAACACGCGCAGCGGCCCGCTGCTCACGGAGGCGGCGACGCCGCCGAAGGCGAGCAAGGCGGTCCAGAAGTACATGATGAGCACGGCCCGGGTGTGGCTGTGGCCGATCTCGAGCAGCCGGTGGTGCAGGTGCGCCTTGTCGGGGGCGAACGGCGAGCGCCCGGACCGGGTGCGCCGCACGACGGCCAGCAGCAGGTCGACGAACGGCACGGCCAGGACCGCGAAGGGCAGCAGCAGCGGCAGCAGGGCGGGGAAGGTGGTCGAGGCCGGCAGCGTGCCGAAGTCGAACTGGCCGGTCAGGCTGGTCACGGACGCGGCCAGCATCAGCCCGATGAGCATGGATCCGCTGTCGCCCATGAAGATGCGCGCCGGGCTGAAGTTGTGGGGCAGGAAGCCCAGGCACGCGCCGGCCAGCACCGCCGCGATCAGCGTCGGCGAGCTGATCCGCTCGAGCGCGACGCCGGAGGTCACGACACCGGTCGACAGCGAGTAGGAGAACGCGAAGAAGGCCAGCGCCGCGATCGCGCCGACCCCGGCGGCCAGGCCGTCCAGCCCGTCGACGAAGTTGATGGCGTTGATCGTGAGCAGGGCCAGCAGCAGGGTGAGCGGCACCCCCTCGGGCCCGAGCGAGATCGCCCCGATGCCCGGCAGCGTGAGGGTGAGGATCTGCAGGCCGCGCAGCATCATCACGCCGACCGCGACCACCTGGCCCGCGAGCTTGGTCAGCGCGTCCAGGGGCCAGATGTCGTCCACCAGCCCGAGCAGCACGATCACCCCGCCGGCGAGGACGATCGCCTGCACGTCGGAGTACCGGAACACCGTGGCCAGGTGCGGCAGCTGGTGGGCGACGAGGAACGCCGCGACCACCCCCGCGTAGATCGCCAGCCCGCCGAGCCGAGGCGTCGCGATGGCGTGCACGTCGCGGTCGCGCGGCTCGGCCATCGCCCCCACCCGCACCGCGAACCGCCGCGCGACCGGCGTCAGCAGGTAGGTGACCCCCGCGGCGACGAGCAGGACGAGCAGGTACTCCCGCACGGCGGGACTACGGCTGCGGGTAGGCGGGGTGGGCCGTGACCAGGGCCTGCACGGCCTCGCGGACGCCGGCGGCCGCGGAGCCGTCCTCGTCCCGGACGGCCCGGGCGATCAGGCCGCCGATCTCCTTCATGTCCCCCTCGCCCATCCCCTGCGTGGTGACGCTGGGGGTGCCGACCCGGATGCCGCTCGCCACCGACGCGGGCTGCGGGTCGTACGGGATGGCGTTCTTGTTCAGGACGATGCCCGCCCGGTCGCAGCGCGCCTCCGCGTCCTTGCCGCTGACGCCGATCCCCTGCAGGTCGAGCAGCGCCAGGTGGGTGTCGGTGCCGCCGGTGACCGGCCGCATGCCCTCGGCGGCGAGCGCCTCGGTGAGCGCCTGGGCGTTGGCGACGACCTGGCGGGTGTACGCGGCGTACTCCGGGGTGGCCGCCTCCTTGAGCGCGACCGCCTTGGCGGCGACGCCCTGCATGAGCGGGCCGCCCTGCATCATCGGGAACACGGCCTTGTCGAGCTTGGCGGCGTGCTCGGCCTTGCACACGAGCATCCCCCCGCGGGGACCGCGCAGCACCTTGTGCGTGGTGAAGGTGACGACGTCGGCGTACGGGACCGGGCTGGGGATCGCGCCGCCGGCCACCAGGCCGATGAAGTGCGCGGCGTCGACCATGAAGACCGCGCCGACCTCGTCGGCCACCTCGCGGAACGCCGCGAAGTCGATGGTGCGCGGGATCGCGGAGCCGCCGGCGATGATCATCTTCGGCCGGTGCTCGCGGGCGAGGTCGCGCATCTGGTCGTAGTCGACGTCCTCCGACTGCGGTCCCCCGTCGTTCGGGCGGACCCCGTAGTGGACCGCGTTGAACCACTTCCCGCTGAAGCTCACCTTGCTGCCGTGGGTGAGGTGGCCGCCGTGCGGGAGCGACATCGCCAGCACGGTGTCGCCGGGCTGCAGGAACGCGCCGTAGACCGCGAGGTTGGCGCTGGCGCCGGAGTGCGGCTGGAGGTTGGCGTGGTCGGCGCCGAACAGGTCCTTGGCGCGCTGGATGCCGATGGTCTCCGCGACGTCGACGACCTCGCAGCCGCCGTAGTAGCGCTTGCCCGGGTAGCCCTCGGCGTACTTGTTGGACAGCGTCGAGCCGAGCGCCGCCAGCACGGAGGGGCTGGTGAAGTTCTCGCTGGCGATGAGCTGCAGGCCGCCGCGCAGGCGGTCGAGCTCGTCGACGAGCACCCCGGCGATCTCGGGGTCCTGGGCCTGCAGGGCGTCGAAGTCCGGTCCGTAGTACGTCATGCGGTGCTCCCAGGCAGGCGTGGCGGAGACGGCCACTGTACGGGCGGTGCGGTCGCTCAGGCGCGCGTCGGACCGGCCAGGACGTCGAGCGGCACCTGCAGGACCTGCTGCACGAGAGCCGCGCACGCGGCGAAGGCGGAGGCCGGTGCGTGGTACGGGTCGGCGAGGTCGTCGTCGGCCGGTCGGTCGGCGACGACCCGGCCGCGCTGCGCGGCGGCGGCCCGGACCAGGGCGCGGCCGCGCTCGGCCACGTCGCCCTGCGGCAGGGCGGACGGGTCGACGGCGGCGGCCAGCCGGGAGAACTCGCGCAGCGTGAAGGTGCGCGCGGCTGCGCGGGGGTGCAGCACGACGGACGCGGCCCGGTGCTCGCGGGTGGCGGCGAGCACCAGGTCCGCGGCGACCACGTGCTCGGCCACCAGCTCGCGGGCCCGGAAGTCGGTGCCGTCGACCCCGTACTGCTGCAGCGTGGTCAGCGCGTGCGCCTCCATGGGGCTGCCGGAGTGGCCCCAGGTGCCCGCCGACTCGACCAGCAGGAGGTCGGCGTCCGCGCCGAGCCGGGCCTCGAGGCCGGCGCGCGTCAGCCGCTCGGCCATCGGGGACCGGCAGATGTTGCCGGTGCAGACGTGCAGCACGCGGAAGGCCGGGCCGGGGGCGGTCACGGCAGCGGCTCCAGGTCGGGCAGCAGGTCGGTCAGCTGCTCGACGGGGACCGCGCCGGCGCGCAGCACGCGCGGGTGCTCCCCCGTCAGGTCGACGATGGTCGAGGCCGTCCCGACGGCGACGGACCCGCCGTCGAGGTAGACCGGCACCCGGGTGCCGAGCTGGCGGGCCGCCTCGGCGGCGTCCTGCGCGGCCGGCATGCCGCTGCGGTTGGCGCTGCTGACGGCCAGCGGCCCGGTCTGCTCCAGCACCGCGAGGGCCACGGGGTGCAGGGGCATCCGCACCGCGACGGTCCCGCGGGTCTCGCCGAGGTCCCACAGCAGCGACGGCGCGGTGCGCACCACCAGGGTCAGCCCGCCCGGCCAGAACGCCTCGACGAGCGAGCGCACCCGGGGGGTCACCTCCTCGGCGAGGCCGTCGAGCGTGCGCCAGGAGCCGACGAGCACCGGGACCGGCATGTCGCGGCCGCGGCCCTTGGTCTCCAGCAGGTCGGCCACCGCCGGGGCGCTGAACGCGTCGGCGGCCAGGCCGTACACCGTGTCGGTCGGCAGGACGGCGAGCTCGCCGCGGCGCAGCGCGGCGACGGCGGCGTCGACGCCCGGCGTGGCGTCGGTGCCCTCGCGCACGTCGTAGGTGGTGCTCATCCCTGCCAGCGCGCGGTGACGAAGCGGTCGCGGCCGGCGGCGTCGCGGTGGTCCTCGACCTCGGCCCAGCCCCCGGTCGCGCGCAGGAGCGCGGGCGCGGTCTGCCCCTGGCGGTCGGAGTGCTCGACGACGAGCAGCCCGCCCGGCTTGAGCAGGCGCCGGGCGGCCCGCTCGACGAGCCGGATGACGTCGAGGCCGTCCTCGCCCGCCCACAGCGCGATGCCCGGGTCGTGGTCGACCACCTCGGGATCGGGGATGTGCGCCTCCGTCGTCGCGACGTACGGCGGGTTGCTCGCGACCAGGTCGAGCTGCCCGTCGAGCTCGGGCAGCGCGTGCTCGGCGTCGCCGAGGTGCAGGTGCACCTCCGGGTCGCCGGCCCGCACGCGGTTGGCGGCGTTGCGGCGGGTCCACGCGAGCGACTCGGGGCTCAGCTCGACCGCGTGCACGACCGCGCCGGGCACCTCGTTGGCGAGGGCGAACGCGATCGTGCCGGAGCCGGTGCACAGGTCGACGACCAGCGGGTCGGGGACGCCCCGCAGCGCGTCGACGGCCCACTGGACGACCGACTCGGTCTCGGGCCGCGGCACGAAGACGCCCGGGCCGACCTCGAGCTCGAGATAGCGGAAGCCGACGCTGCCGACCAGGTGCTGCAGCGGCTCGCGCGCCTCGCGGCGGGTGACGAGGTCCTCGAACGCGGCGGCGGACGTCTCGTCGAGGTCGTCGACGAGCACGAGGTCGCCGGGCTTGGCGAGGCCGAGGGCGTGCACGGCGAGGGCGCGCGCGTCGTGCTCCGGCGACTCGACGCCCGCGGCGGCCAGCCGGGCGGTGGCGGCGCGCAGGGCGTCCTGGAGCCTGCTCATGCGGGTGCGTCCCCCTTCAGGGCGGCCTCGTGGTCGGCGTCGACCAGCGACTGGATCACCGGGTCCAGGTCGCCGTCGAGCACCTGCCCCAGGTTGTTGGCCTTGTAGCCGCTGCGGTGGTCGGCCACGCGGTTGTCCGGGAAGTTGTAGGTCCGCACCTTCTCGCTGCGGTCCATCGTGCGGATCTGCGAGCCGCGGACGGCGCTGTCCTTGGCCGCCTGCTCCTCCAGGGCGAGCGCCAGCAGCCGGGAGCGCAGCACGCGCATGCCGGCCTCGCGGTTCTGCAGCTGGCTCTTCTCGTTCTGCATGCTCACCGTCACCCCGGTCGGCAGGTGGGTGATGCGCACCGCGGAGTCGGTCGTGTTGACGCTCTGCCCGCCGGGCCCGCTGGAGCGGTAGACGTCGATGCGCAGGTCGTTCTGGTCCACCTGCACGTCGACCTCCTCCGCCTCCGGCAGCACCAGCACACCGGCCGCGGAGGTGTGGATGCGGCCCTGCGACTCCGTCACCGGCACCCGCTGCACGCGGTGCACGCCGCCCTCGTACTTCAGCCGGCCGTACACCGGGTGGGTCGCGTCGCGGCTCTTCACGGCGAGCTGGATGTCCTTGTAGCCGCCCATCTCGCCCTCGGTGGCGCTGACCAGCTCGGTCTTCCAGCCCTGGCGCTCGGCGTAGCGCATGTACATCCGCACCAGGTCGCCGGCGAACAGCGCCGCCTCGTCGCCGCCCTCCCCGCCCTTGACCTCGAGGATCACGTCCTTGGCGTCCGTGGGGTCCTTGGGGATGAGCAGGTCCCGGATGCGGGCGTCGAGGACCTGCAGCCGCTGCTCGGTCTCGGTGACCTCGCCGGCCATCTCGGGGTCCTCGGCCGCCATCTCGCGGGCGACCGCGAGGTCACCCCGCAGCGCGTCGCGCTCGGCGGCCGCCGCCACCACCGGACCGATCTCGGCGTAGCGGCGACCGAGCTCGCGGGCGACGGCCTGGTCGGCGTGGACCGACGGGTCGGCCAGCCGCTGCTCGAGGTCGGCGTGCTCGGCGAGCAGGTCGTCGAGGGGGTCTGCCATGGGTGCTCTCTGCTCAGGGACGTCCGGACACGGCAGCGGCGCCCGACCGCTCCGGCTCCTGCGGGGAGCGGGCGGACGGGCGCCGCGGGTGCGCTACTTGGCGCGCTTGCCGAACCGC
>Ga0210040_10009137_pt1 | contig 11585 bp, 12 predicted proteins | sample CryGeyCG12114_NA_FD_185462 | JGI IMG/M metagenome (GOLD analysis project Ga0210040, IMG submission 185462) | Groundwater microbial communities from aquifer - Crystal Geyser CG19_WC_8/21/14_NA (SPAdes) (version 2) | ecosystem: Environmental > Aquatic > Deep subsurface > Groundwater | place: USA... | reverse complement strand
CGATGGTGCCGCCCGGGCGCAGCGATCCGTCGCGCTCGGCGGCTTCCACCATGGCCAGCGCGATGCGGTCCTTGATCGACCCGCCCGGATTGGCGCGCTCGCTCTTCACCCACACCTCGTGGTCGGGGAACAGCCGCGCCAGGCGGATATGCGGCGTGTTGCCGATGGTCTCGAGTATGTTGGCGGCCTTCATGCTGGCGTCTCCTTACCCGTCGCTGCGTCGCTGGATTCTTCGTTGAGGAATTTGGGCGAAAAGGTCCGCGCCCGGCGAAGTTCCGGGAAAATCCAGGCCCAGAGCGCCGTCACCATTATCGCACCCACGCCGCCGAATACAACCGCGCCGACCGCGCCAAGCACCGCTGCCACCAGCCCCGATTGCAACTCGCCGAGCTCGTTGGAGGCCGAGACCGCTAGGCCCGAGATGGCCGAGACGCGGCCGCGCTTGTCGTCGGGCGTGTTGAGTTGGACCAGCGAGGTACGGATGAACACCGAGACCATGTCTGCCGCGCCCAGCAGCGCCAGCAAGCCAAGGCTCAGGTAGAAATTGGTCGAGAGCGCGAAGGCGATGGTCGCCGCCCCGAAGGCCACGACCGACCACAGCATCTTGACGCCGACATTCTCCTCGAACGGCCGGATGCTGAGAAAAATCGCCACCAGGGCCGCCCCGGCAGCGGGAGCGCCGCGCATGAAGCCCAGCCCCTCAGGCCCCACCTGGAGGATGTCGCGCGCGAACACCGGCAGCATCGCCGTGGCGCCGCCCATCAGCACCGCGAACAGGTCGAGCGTGATGCAGCCGAGCAGGAAGCGCTCGTGGCGCACGAAGTGGAAGCCGTCCGCCACCTGCTTGAACGGGTGGCGCGGCGGCCCTTCCTGCTTGGCCCTGACCGGGCGGATGGTGGAGATGAGCGTGCCCGAGCCCACGAGCAGGCCCGCGGAGATGAAATAGGGCAGCGAAGGCATCTGGTCGAACAGCAGCCCGCCGATGGCCGGGCCGATGACCGAGCCGGCCTGCCAGGCGATCGAGGACAGCGCGATGGCGCGCGGCAGCAGGCGCGCCGGCACGATATTGGGCGCGATGGAGCTCAGAGCCGGGCCGTTGAACACCCGCGCGGCGCCGTGCATTGCCGCCAGGGTGAACAGCAGCGGAAGGCTGAGCCAGTCGAAATGCGTGGCCAGGGCGATGGTGATGGCGATGACCGCATCGATGCAATTGGCGAACAGCACCACCCGGCGCCGGTCGAACATGTCGGCCGCCACCCCGGCGATGGGCGTGAGCAGCGAGAGCGGCACGAACTGCGCAGCGCCCAGGAGGCCTAGCATCAGCGAGGCGGTGGGGATGCTCATGCCGTAATCGGCGCGCGCGACGTCGTAGGTCTGGTAGCCGATCAGCACCACCATCGAGAGCGTGGCGAAGACCGAGAAGAAGCGCGCGAGCCAGAAGCGGCGGTAATCGGGGATAGCGAGGGGGCTGCGGGGCTCCGCCTCCGGGGCTGGGGCAGCGGGCGCGGCGAGCGGATCGATCACCCGCGCGCCATGGCACCGCGGCGGGAGGTTGCCAAGCGGCTTGGGCGGAGGGGTAGGGCAGGGCTAGTGTCTGGTGGCCCCAATTGCAGCGTAACTCCGCCGCAAGCGCGCTTTTCCCGAGCTTGTCCAAGAGGCGTTCCTCGAGCGCTCTGCCCGAGTTGGCGATCTCCCTAGCGAAAGGTTTGGGGCGAAGGACTACGCGTCAGCCTGTCTTGCCAGTGACGGCGTGCGCTCTAGTGCCGGGCGCCGATCGTTCATCAAGGGAGATGGGAGCGGTGGCCGTGATCGTCAGAATCGTGCGCTTTCCAATTAGCTGTCCGGGACAACTCAGCAAGGCACCATTTCAGAGATTGCTCGCCTTCCCAATCGGTGGCTGCAGTCGCAACGTACGCCGGGGCGCTTCCGCCAGGTCGCGCTGGTTCGCCATCTCCCGCCGACCCAGCTGCACCCGAGCCGCGCACCGCCGTGCTGCCAGCCGCTCACCTGCGCCGCCGCAGCGCGGGGTTGGGTTGCAGCCGGCGGATCAGCTCGGCGAAATCATCGTCGCGGATGATGCGCTCGAACTGGAAGCCGGCGCGCTCTTCCTTGATCCACATGCAATGCGCCTCGATCGAGCCGACCAGCGGCAGCCGGACGACCAGCCGGTCGCCGCGCGCGAGATCATGCGCGTCACAGATCATGAAGCCGTGCTGCGACAAATTGGCGATGTGGATCGCAACTTCGCCCCTGCCGCGGTGTGTCGCCACCAGCGGGCAATCCACCGGATGCCGCGCCGAGCGGCGCAGATCCGTTACCGAAAGCCGTGCTCCCGCACTCATTTCTCAAGCAATCCCGTACCCAACAGGATTTGCTTGTCGCACCGAATGCTGGACAAAGGGTAAAGACGGCGCGCCTTTTCTTTACGCTGCGCGCAGGATGCCGTGGCGCTTGCGGCCAAGGCTCAGCTTGCGCTGCTCGCCCGAGGCCAGTTCGATCAGCATGGCAGGGTCGGTGACCGGCGCGTCGTCCAGTCGCACCGCCCCTTCGGCGATCTTGCGCTTGGCCTCGCCATTGGAGGCGGCAAAGCCGATCGCGGTACAGGCGGCCGCGAGGCGGATGCCCTCGGCAGGCACTTCGAGCACCGGCAGGTCCTCCCCGAGCCCGCCGCCGGCGAAGGTTTGCGCGGCCGTCGCCCCCGCCGCCCGCGCCGCCTCGTCCCCGCGCACCAGTGCCGTTACCGCGTTCGCGAGCTCTACCTTGGCAGCGTTGATCTCCGAGCCGCCGAGCGCCTCCAGCCGAGCGATCTCGTCGAGCGGCAGGTCGGTGAACAGGCGCAGGAAGCGGCCAACGTCGCGATCGTCCACGTTGCGCCAGTACTGCCAGAAATCGTAGGCCGGCAGCATGTCCGCGTTGAGCCACACCGCGCCCGAGAGCGACTTGCCCATCTTGGTCCCGTCGGCGCGGGTGATGAGCGGCGTCGTCAGGCCGAACACTTCGGCGCCGTCCATGCGGCGGGCAAGCTCCACACCGTTGACGATGTTCCCCCACTGGTCCGAGCCGCCCATCTGCAGGCGCACGCCCTGCTGGCGGCTCAGGTGACGGAAGTCATAACCCTGCAGGATCATGTAGTTGAACTCGAGGAAGGTCATCGGCTGCTCGCGCTCGAGCCGCAGCCGCACCGAATCGAAGGTCAGCATGCGGTTGACCGTGAAGTGCGTGCCCACCTCCTGCAGCAACTCGATATAGCCGAGCTTGCCGAGCCAATCCTGGTTGTTCACCATCACCGCATCGGTGGGCCCGTCCCCGAACACCAGCAGCCGCTCGAAGGCGGTGCGGATGGAGGCGATGTTGGCCTCGATGATTTCGTCGGTGAGCATCTTGCGGCTCTCGTCGCGCCCCGTCGGATCGCCAATGCGCGTGGTGCCGCCGCCCATCACCACCACCGGCTTGTGCCCGGCCTGCTGCAGCCGGCGCAGCAGCATGATCTGCACCAGGCTGCCGACATGGAGCGAGGGCGCGGTAGCGTCGAAGCCGACATAGCCGGGCACGATCTCGCGCGCCGCCAGCGCGTCGAGCGCGGCGGTGTCGGTCACCTGGTGGATGTAGCCCCGCTCCTCGAGCAGGCGCAGCAATTGGGATGTGTGCTCGACCATGGCAATCTCGTATCGGCTTTGGCTGGAACCGGCCCGTGCCGCAGGGGCCGGCCGGGTAGCACGGGGGAATCGGCTTGCAAACGGATCGATTGACGCTGCCGCTCGCGTCCCACCCCGCGCACCCGCCCATCAGGGTGCAGGGGGTAACGACCTCGATACGGGCGGATAGCGACGGCTGGCTGCTGCTCCGCTGGTGGATCGAGGGCGCGCGCGCGCTGCTCGTCCCGCCCCTTGCCGGACAGGGGCGCGCGGACGGATTGTGGCGCACCACCTGCTTCGAGCTGTTCTGCCGGAAACCGGGCGGGGAGCGCTACGTGGAACTCAACCTCTCGCCCTCGGAACGTTGGGCCGCCTATGATTTCACCGCCTACCGCGCGGGCATGGAGGAGCGGCCGATGCAGCGCCCGCCGGCGATCACGCCGCGCTTCGGCGGCCCGGTCGGCATCTTCGAGGCCGCGCTGCGCCTAGCCGACCTGCCGCAACTTCCCTGGGAGTTCGGCCTGTCCGCGGTGCTGGAGGAACGCGGCGGCGCCAAATCGTACTGGGCGCTCGAGCATGGCGGCGCCGCGCCCGACTTCCACGACCCGGCTTGCTTCGCCGCGCGCCTTGCGCCACGCGGCAGCGCATGAGGCCGGGGCGGAAATGGCGCGTATGAAATTGGGCATAGATCGCCTGTTGGCGGAGCCGGAGCTGCGGCGCGCGCTGGCGGGCAGGCGCGTGGCCCTGGTCGCGCATCCGGCCTCGGTGACCGAAGGCCTCACGCACTCGCTCGATGCGCTGGTCGCCGCCGGGGTGAACGTCACCAGCGCCTTTGGCCCGCAGCATGGGCTGAAGGGCGACAAGCAGGACAACATGGTCGAGACCGGGGACGAGATCGATCCGGTCCACGGCATCCCGGTGTTCAGCCTCTATGGCGAGGTGCGCCGGCCAACTGGCCAGATGATGTCCACCGCGGACGTGTTCGTGTTCGACCTGCAGGACCTGGGCTGCCGCATTTACACTTTCGTCACGACCTTGCTGTACCTGCTTGAGGAGGCGGCGCGGCACGGCAAGGCGGTGTGGGTGCTGGACCGGCCCAATCCGGCGGGGCGGCCGGTGGAGGGATTGTCGCTACGGCCGGGGCAGGAGAGTTTCGTCGGCGCCGGGCCGATGCCGATGCGCCACGGCCTCACGATGGGCGAGATGGGGCACTGGTTCATCCGGCACTTCGGACTGGACGTGGAGTATCGCGTGGTCGCTATGGAAGGCTGGCGGCCCGAGGAGGCTTCGGCAGGTTCGTCAGCGGGCTTCGGCTGGCCCGAGAGCCGCATCTGGATCAACCCGAGCCCCAATGCCGCCAACCTCAACATGGCGCGCGCCTATGCGGGCACGGTGATGCTGGAAGGCACCACGCTGAGCGAGGGGCGGGGCACCACGCGCCCGCTCGAGGTGCTCTTCGGCGCGCCCGATCTCGACGCAGGCGCGGTGCTGGCCGAGATGCGCCGGCTCGCGCCCGACTGGATTGCTGGCTGCGCCATCCGCGAATGCTGGTTCACGCCCACCTTCCACAAGCACGCCGGCGCATTGTGCAGCGCGCTGATGGTGCATGCGGAAGGCGCCTTCTACGACCACGCCGCGTTCCGCCCGTGGCGCCTGCAGGCGCTCGCCTTCAAGGCGATCCGCGCGCTGCGCCCCGACTATCCGCTGTGGCGCGATTTCGCCTACGAATACGAATTCGACCGGCTGGCGATCGACGTCATCAATGGCGGGCCCGCCTTGCGCGAATGGGTGGACGATCCCGCCGCCGTGCCGGGCGACCTCGATGCGCTCGCCACGGCGGACGAAGCCGCCTGGCGCGCCGAGATCGCAGACCTGCTGCTCTACTGAGCCTGAATAGCGGCGGGTCCGCCAGTCCTCCGCCGCGAAGCTGGGCAGCGGGCGGACATCGCGCGGATCGCCGGCCATCACCAGCACGTCGCAGCCGTCGATCTCGCGGTCCACCGCCAGCACCATCAACGCCTCGGCCTCGTCGGGCGCGGCGTTCTCGCGGCGCAGTTCCGGCGGCGCGAGGCCGCGCTCCGCGCGCACGGTGGTGATAGTGTCGCGGCAGGCCTGGTCGACGGGCTGCCGGCCCGCGCATCGGCAGGGTGCCTCGGCCGGATCGCTCCCCAGTGTCGCCCGGCGCTGGCTCGGCCGCCGCGGGCGAGCCTGCCAGGAGGGACAGGGCCAGGGTGTTCCATAAGGCGCGCATGATCGCATCTCCTTTGCCGCTATCCTACCACGAGCCGTCCGCTCGAGCCAACCGCCCGCTGCAAGTGGGGCTTGCCCGCTCCTACGCCGGAGCTAGGCTCGCGGGAAAACACCAGGAGAGGCCATGCTCACGCTCTATTCCTTCGGCGCGGCGGCCAATTCGCTCAAGCCGACGCTCGCGCTGTACGAGAAGGGCCTGCAGTCGAGCATCGCCGGCTCGACCCGCGCAAGATCGGGCATCATGCCGATTGGTACCAGGCCACCAACCCGCGCGGCCAGGTGCCCGCGCTAGAGGACGCCCGTCCAACGCCGGTCCGCCTGCGCCCGACAGCCAATACGACACTGCGCAGATGCGGGTGTGGACCAAAATGATGAACGAGTACTTCTGCTGGTGCGTCTCCGCCGTGGGCTGGCATCGGCAGGTCGGCACCATGGTAAAGGACGTGTCGGACGCGGCGTTCGAGGAGATGGCACGCGTCCCGATCCGTGAGTAGCAGGCCAAATGGCGCCGCGTCCGCGCGGGCTTTCCGCAGGACCTGCTGGATGAGGAGATGGGCCGCATCGCGTCTCCGTCCGCCGCCTCGACGACCATCTGCGCGATCACGAGTGGCTGGCCGGCGGGGTCTACTCGCTGGGCGACATCTGCAATTTCGCCATCGCCAACGGCATGCAGCACGGTTTCGCCGAGTTCGTGAACCACAAGGAGACGCCCGGCCTGCTGCGCTGGATCGAGCAGATCAACGAGCGCCCGGCGGTGCGCAGGATGTTCGCCGACGTGCCGCGCGAGTTCTGAAGAGCGCCTCGCCGCGAATTATGCGGCGGCCGATCTCGCGGCGGAAGCCGTCATGGAAACGTCACACGCCTTGCGCGTTCCTCCGCCAAGGAGACACCACATGGCCAAGAAGAAGAAAGTCAAAGTGCCCAAGAACATCCTCGGGTTCAAGCTGTCCAAGGGCACCCGCAAGGATCTGAAGAAGCTGCTGCGGATGGTGGAGCATCCGGACAAGCGCGCGCTCGCGCTCACCGCGGGCACTGGCCTCGCGACCTTTTTGGCGGAGCGTTTCGCCGACAGGCAGCTCACCCATTTGCAGGAAGGCCGGCGCGAGAAGGCAGCGCCTGTTTCGCCCGACGCGCATTAATCGGGCGCGAGGTCGCGGCCTCAGGCGTCGATGAGGTCGCGATCCAGCTCGCCGGCGCGGTTCTGGATGAAGTTGAACCGGTGCTCGGGGTTGCGGCCCATCAGTTGGTCGACCAGCTCCTTCACCGCGTGGCGCTGCTCGTGTTCGGCGGGCAGCGTGATGCGGATGAGGCCGCGGGTGGCCGGGTTCATCGTGGTCTCGCGCAATTGCCCCGGGTTCATCTCGCCCAGCCCCTTGAAGCGGCTGACTTCCACCTTGCGGCCCTTGAACACGGTTCCTTCCAGCTCGGCGCGATGCGCATCGTCGCGGGCATAGCGGCTCTCCTTGCCGGCGGTGAGGCGGTAGAGCGGGGGCTGGGCGAGGTAGAGGTGGCCCTGGCGCACCAACTCGGCCATTTCCTGGAAGAAGAACGTCATCAGCAGCGTGGCGATGTGCGCGCCGTCCACGTCCGCATCGGTCATGATGACGATGCGGTCGTAGCGCAGCGCCGCGGGGTCGCAGTGCTTGCCCGTGCCGCAGCCGAGCGCGAGCGCGAGGTCTGCGATCTCGGAATTGGCGCGGATCTTGTCGGCGCTGGCGGAGGCGACGTTGAGGATCTTGCCGCGGATCGGCAGGATCGCCTGCGTCTTGCGGTCGCGCGCCTGCTTGGCGCTGCCGCCGGCGCTGTCGCCTTCCACGATGAACAGCTCGGTCTCGCCTTCGGTTTCCCCGCTGCAATCGGTGAGCTTGCCGGGCAGGCGCAGCTTCCTCGCGCTGGTGGCGGTCTTGCGCTTGATCTCGCGCTCGGCCTTGCGCTTGAGGCGCTCGTCCATGCGCTCCATCACCGCGCCCAGCAGCGCGCGGCCGCGCTCCATGTTGTCGGCCAGGAAGTGGTCGAAATGGTCGCGCATGGCGTTTTCCACCAGGCGCGCGGCCTCCGGGCTGGTGAGGCGGTCCTTGGTCTGGCTCTGGAACTGCGGCTCGCGGATGAAGACGCTGAGCATCACCTCGGCGCCGGTCATCACGTCGTCGGCGGTGAGGTCCTTGACCTTCTTCTGGCCGGTGAGCTCGCCGAAGGCGCGCAGGCCCTTGGTGAGCGCCGCGCGGAACCCCTGCTCGTGCGTACCGCCATCGGGCGTGGGCACGGTGTTGCAGTACCAGCTGGTCGCGCCGTCGGACCATAGCGGCCAGGCGACGGCCCATTCCACGCGGCCCTGGGAGCCACCGGTTTCATGGGGAGCGAAATCCTGCCGGCCGGCGAAGGGTTGGGCGGTGACGCATTCGCGGGTGCCGATCTGTTCGGCGAGGTGGTCGGCAAGGCCGCCGGGGAACTGGAACACCGCCTCCGCAGGCGCCTCGTCGGAGGCGAGGGCGGCAGCGCACTTCCAGCGGATCTCCACGCCGGCGAAGAGGTAGGCCTTCGAGCGCACGAGCTTGAACAGGCGCTTGGGGCTGAACCTGCGCTCCCCGAAGATCTCGGTATCGGGCACGAAGCTCACCGTGGTGCCGCGCCGGTTGGGCGCCGCGCCCGCATGGACGAGCTTGCCCTGCGGCACGCCGCGGGCGAATTCCTGCACATAGAGCTCGCGCCCACGCGCCACCTCGACGCGCACCTCGCTGGAGAGGGCGTTGACCACGCTCACGCCCACGCCGTGCAGGCCGCCGCTGGTCGCATAGGCCTTGCCGGAGAACTTGCCGCCCGAGTGCAGCGTGGTGAGGATCACCTCGAGCGAGGACTTGCCGGGGAACTTGGGGTGCTCGTCCACGGGAATGCCGCGGCCGTTATCGCTGATGGTCAGCCGGCCGGCGCTGCCCTCCGGCCCTTCCTCCAGCACCACTTCGATGCGGCTCGCATGCCCGGCCACCGCCTCGTCCATGGCATTGTCGAGCACCTCTGCGGCGAGATGGTGGAGGGCGCGCTCGTCGATGCCGCCGATATACATGCCCGGCCGCCGGCGCACCGGCTCCAGCCCCTCGAGCACCTCGATGGCCGAGGCGTCGTAGGCATCCTCGCCGCCTCCACCCGCGGGCAGCCGGTCGAACAGGTCGTCGCTCATGCTCGGGCTATAGGGCCGGGCAAGGGGCCGCTTCAACAGCGGGGCGGGCGTTGTCCGCAGAGGCCGAGCTGGCTTGATAGTGTTTCACGTGGAACATATGCGGTACAAAGCAGGCTAGCGCAAGGACGGCGTTTCAACCCGGACTTCCCGCTCGCCCCGGGGAGCGTGGCGCACGGTCGAGCGTCTCCAAGGGCCACGCGCAGGTGCTTCGAGACGCCTTCCAGAACTCAGGCTAAGCTGGTGAAGGTCAGAACTGCGTAGGTGCCGGGCTGACCACGCTCACCGTGCCACTGCCGACCTGGCGCACTTCCATCGCCCGCTCGCCCACGCCGTCGCTGCGGAAGCGGAAGGGTCCGTCGATGCCCAGGAACCCGCCATCGTCGATCAGCTCGGCGACGGGGAACCGACCGCCCGGGTCCCACGCGCGCGCGACGCGCAGCGCCAGGAGCACCGCATCGTAGCCCAGCGTGGCGATGCGGTAGGGGCGCTCGCCGAAACGGGTGCGATAGCTCTCGGAGAACTGGCGGTAGCGATCGTCGGACACGGCGGAGAACCAGGCGCCGCGCAGTGCCGCCGCGCGTGCCACATCCTCCTCACCGCTCCAGAGCTCCGGGCCCAGGATGGTCGGGCCCTCGCCGCCCTCGCGCAGGGCACCGGCCGCGCTGACCGCGAGCCGGGCGCCGTCCGCCACCAGCACGGCATCGAGCGGCCCGCGTGCGCGCAGGCGCTCGGCGGCGCTGATGATGGAGGTGTTGCCGCGATCATAGCGCTCGCTCGCCACCAGCACGCCGCCGGCGCGCTGCACGGCGTCAGACAAGGCGTCGAGCGCGCGCTGGCCGTATTCGCCGCCGGGCACCAGCGCGCCGAAGCGACGGGCGCCGCGCTCCGCGGCGAAGGCGGCGGTGCGTCCTACGGACTGCTCGGGCACGTGGCCCATCACGAAGGCATCCGCGCGGGCGACCGAGACATCGTTCGAGAAGCTCACCAGCGGCACCTGCGCCTCGCGCGCCTCGGCGAGCACCTCGCCCACGTCGTCGCGCATCAGCGGGCCCAGGATCAGGCGGTTGCCATCCGCCACCGCGCGCGCCGCGGCCTCGCGGGCGCCGCCGGCGGTGTCGTAGGTGGTGATGCGCAGGTTCTGGGCGTTGGTGTCGAGCAGCGCCATGGTGGTGGCGTTGGCGATGGACTGGCCCACGGCTGCGTTATCGCCCGAAAGCGGCACCAGCAACGCCACCCGGTGGCGGCCGGTATCGGTGGGCAGGGCCGGGCCGATCACCTCGGGCGCCTGGGTCTGCTCGGGAACGGGCGCCGCCCTGTCGGGTGCGCCATCGCTGGGGATCACCTGGCAGGCGGCCAGAGCAAGCGTCAGCACCAGCAGCGCCAGAACGCGTTTCACGAATGCCATCATGCTTGCCGCCCTTGCTGCACCTGGTTCATGAGGGCGGTATGACAGACCCGCACCTCGACCCATCCGGCGTACCGGAGCCTCTACCTGCGGGTCTCTATATAGTCGCCACTCCGATTGGCAATCTCGGCGACATCACTGTCCGCGCCCGCGATGTGCTGGCCCGCTGCGAGGGCATCGCCTGCGAGGATACCCGCGTAACTCAGAAGCTTATCCGCCATCTCGGCCTGTCGAAGCCGCTCTGGCGCTATGACGATCACAGCGGGGAGGAGGATCGCGCGCGGCTGATCGAATCCATGCGCACCCGGGCCGTGGCGCTGGTGAGCGATGCCGGGACGCCGCTGGTCTCGGACCCCGGCTATCGCCTGGTGCGCCAGGCACGCGCGGCGGGCATCGCCATCACTGCATTGCCGGGGGCGAGTGCGCCGCTGATGGCGCTGGCGATGGCCGGGCTGCCGACCGACCGCTTCCTGTTCGGCGGCTTCCTGCCCGCCAAGGACGCAGCGCGCGCCGAGGTGCTGGAGGAACTAGGCCGCGTGCGCGCCACGCTGGTGTTCTTTGAAACCGCGCCGCGCCTGGCCAAGTCGCTGGCGGCCATCGGCGAAGTGCTGCCGGGCCGCGAGGTGGCGGTCGCGCGCGAGCTCACCAAGCTGTACGAGGAATGCCGCACCGGTTCGCCCGAGGAACTGGCGCAGCACTATGCCGCCCATCCGCCCCGCGGCGAGATCGTGCTGCTGATAGGCCCGCCTCCCGCCGAGGCGAGCGTCAGCGCGGCGGATGCCGAGGCCATGCTGCGCGAGATGCTCGCCACCGAAAAACCTTCCCACGCCGCGGCGGCGGTGGCCAAGGCGACCGGCATCGACCGTCGCACGCTCTATGCCCGCGCGCTCGAACTGCGCCAGCCTTGAGCGCACCGGTGAAGCGCCAGCTCGCCGAAGAGCGCGGCCGCAAGGGGGAGGCGCGGGCGGCCGAGTGGCTGTTCGGCCAGGGCTGGACCATCCTCGCCACCCGGGTGAAGACCAAGCTGGGCGAGATCGACCTGGTGGCCCGGCGGGAGGGCACGGTCGCCTTCGTGGAGGTCAAGTGGCGCGCGAAGCTTGAGGATTTGGCGCTGGCGATC
>Ga0210040_10009136_pt1 | contig 11586 bp, 11 predicted proteins | sample CryGeyCG12114_NA_FD_185462 | JGI IMG/M metagenome (GOLD analysis project Ga0210040, IMG submission 185462) | Groundwater microbial communities from aquifer - Crystal Geyser CG19_WC_8/21/14_NA (SPAdes) (version 2) | ecosystem: Environmental > Aquatic > Deep subsurface > Groundwater | place: USA... | reverse complement strand
TGGTGAATGCCCGGCCGGCTAGGAGTGCCGAATCGGGCTGGCGGATCGCCGGCGAGCTCGTGGCCGAGTCGTTGGTGCCAGGGTGGCTGTCTGCTCGGGTTTGTGGTGTTTGCGCGTGTTTGAACACGCGCAGACGACACAAAAGCGAGCAGACACGACACGTAACGTGCGACAGGCCGAGGCGGTGCTCCTTTCCTAGGAGCGCCGCCTTTGTCGTTGGTGCGTTCTTGTCTTTCCACGGGTCAAAGCGCTCGTACGCGGATCGAAGCGCTGCAATGAGCCGCGGGCGTCACGTGATTCGACGGGCCTGGTCCTACGGGAGCTGCGCGCCACGCAGGCAGGAAGAGGGCCGAAGAGTCTTCATCACCGAAAGGCCCTGCCGTCGCCACAGCAGCACCGAACCCTCCCGTGTGAGCATGAGGTCGTGCCATCTGAACGTGCCGTTCTGACTGCCCGGTACGACCGTTACCTGCTGCTGTGCAACGGGCGCCGGTTCGACGCGCTGGCGGAAGTCGTCTCTGACGAGGTGAGTGGGTCAGGCGCGGCCGACGGACGGGCCGCGTACATCGAGAGGGTGCGCGACGTGTGCGTGGGGTTCCCCGACTACCGCTGGGACCTGCAGGCGGTCGTGGTCGAGGGCGACACCATCGCGGCTCGGCTCATCGGCCGTGGGACGCACACGGGGACGTTCGTGGGGCTGCCCCCGACGGGTCGGGCGATCGAGATCCAGGAGCTCGTCGTCTACCACTTCGCCGAAGGCAGGGTCGTGCAGTGCTGGGGAGACCTGTTCCCCGCGGTGCGGGACGCCCTGACTGCTCCGTCGGGCGCCCCGCTCTGACGAGCAGCGCTCACCAGATGCTGACGCGCTGGTCGTCTCCGAGCCACAGCAGGTCGTCCTCGCCCACGCCGAACGCCTCGTAGAAGGCGTCGACGTTCCGCACGATCTGGTTGCAGCGGAACTCGGCGGGGGAGTGCGGGTCGGTCGCGAGCCGCTGGCGTACGAGCTCGTCGCGGGCCTTGGTCTGCCAGACGGCCGCCCAGGACAGGAAGAGGCGCTGCTGGGGGGTGAAGCCGTCGATGTCGTCGTCCGCGCCCTGCGCCTCCTGCGCGATGCGGTGGGCGAGGAAGGCGATCGACAGACCACCGAGGTCGCCGATGTTCTCCCCGATGGTCAGCGAACCGTTGACGTGCATGTCCGGGGTCTGCTCAGGCGCCAGCGCGTCGTACTGCGCGATCAGCACCGTGGTGCGTTCCTCGAACGCGGCCCGGTCGGCGTCGGTCCACCAGTTCTCGAGCCGGCCGTCGCCGTCGCAGGTCGAGCCCTGGTCGTCGAACCCGTGCCCGATCTCGTGCCCGATGACCGCGCCGATCCCCCCGTAGTTCACCGCGTCGTCCGCGTGCTCGTTGAAGAAGGGCGGCTGGAGGATGGCGGCCGGGAAGACGATCTCGTTCCGCAGCGGGTGGTAGTAGGCGTTGACCGTCTGTGGGGTCATCAGCCACTCCTCGCGGTCGATCGGCGAACCGATCTTCGCGATGCTGCGCAGCAGCTCGAACTCGTTGGCCCGCACGACGTTGCCGAGCAGGTCGCCGGGGACGATCTCGAGCGTCCCGTAGTCCCGCCAGTGGGTGGGGAAGCCGATCTTCGTCCGGAACTTGCCGAGCTTGTCGAGCGCGCGCTCCTTGGTCTCGTCGGTCATCCAGGACAGGTCGGTGATCGAGCGGCGGTAGGCCTCGATGAGGTTGGCGACGAGCGTGTCCATCCGCTCCTTGGCCACGGACGAGAAGTGCCGCTCCACGTAGACGCGGCCCACGGCCTCGCCCAGCGCACCCTCGACGAGGTCGACGCCCCGCTTCCAGCGCTCCTTCAGCCGGGGCGTGCCCGAGAGGACCGTGCCGTAGAAGCCGAAGCGCTCCTGCACGAAGGCGGAGGACAGGTAGGGGGAGAGCGACGAGACGAGGCTCCAGGCCGCCCATGAACGCCAGGCCGGCAGCCGCTCGTCGGTGAGCAGCGCGGCGACGTCGGTGAAGAAGGACGGCTGCGTGACGACGAGCTCGCCGACCGCCTCCTGCGGCACCCCGAGGGCCTCGAGCCAGGTGGCGAAGGGCAGCCCCGGGGCCGATGCCTCGAAGTCCGCCAGCGGCATCAGGTTGTACATCTCGCGCAGGTCGCGCGTCCGCACCTTGTCCCAGTGGCAGGCCGCGACCGCGGTCTCCAGCTCGAGCACCGCGTCGGCCTGCGACTCGGCGTCGGCGAAGCCGGCCAGCGCGAGCGAACCGGCGACGTGGGTGCGGTAGGCGGCACGGATGTCGGCGTACGCGGGGAGGCGGTAGTACTCCTCGTCGGGGAGCCCGAGGCCGCCCTGGCCGACGAACATCACGTAGCGGTATGGGTTGCCCGGGTCGGACTCGGCCTCGATGTCGAAGAGGCCGCGGACGCCACGACGGGTCTGCCGACCGATCAGCCCGACAAGGTCGTCCACGCTGCCCAGGGCGGCGATCTCCGCGAGCGGCGCGGCCAGCGGCCCGGCGCCTGCCGCCTCGACCGCGTCGGCGTCCATGAAGCTGGCGTAGAGGTCCGCGATCTTCTGCTCCTCGCTCCCGCGGGCGCCGGGCTCGAGGGTGGTGATGATGTCGCGGACGGCCTCCTCGGCCGCGTCCCGCAGCTCGACGAACGCCCCCACCATCGGCTTGTCCTCGGGGATCTCGGTCCGGGAGGCCCAGCCGCCGTTCACGTGCCGGTACAGGTCGTCCTGCACGCGGACCGTGTCGTCGAAGTCGGTGAGGTCGAGGGCGGGAGCGGTCTGGTCGGCGGTCTGCGTCACCCTGCCGATGCTACTGACGGGCGTTCCCGCCTGACCGGGCCGTGCGCCCGCGAGCTCGGGTCACACCAGCCACGCGACCTTGATCTTGTCCCCGGACAGCCGCGCCTCGACCTGCACGTGGCCGCCCTCGAGGGTGCCGGTGCACGTCCCCGTACGCCCGCCGCCGGTGCAGGTGCCGTTGAGGAACAGGTCGCGCTTGACCGCGTACTGCACCGTGCTGGCGTCGCTGTAGTCCGGCTTGATCTCCACGAACGGGTCCGACCCCCGGCGCGACCACCGGACGGTGCTGTCCTTGAAGTCGAAGTCCTTGTAGACGAACCGGTTGGGGCAGCCCTTCGGCTTCTGCGCGTGCTCGTCGAGGCAGCGCGACCAGCTCTTCTTGATGGCGGCGAGGGCGCTCTTCTGACCCTTGCTGCTGATCCGCGGCGCGACCCTCGTGGTCTCGGGGTGGTCCGTGGGGTAGCGCACCACGAGGTCGGGCCGCGAGCCGTAGTCGAAGTTCCGCAGCCCCGAGGTGACGCGGTAGACCCCGGGCAGCACGCTGAACGGGCCCGCCTTCACCTTGGCCCCGTTGAGCAGCATCGGCACGCGGTCGTCGCGCACCGCCGTCAGGTCGACGTCGCTGGCGACCGAGACGAGCTTCCACGCGTCGTCGCTCGTCTTCATGACGTCGAGGGAGGTGGACACGGGGGTGTCGCCGAGGCGGTAGGACACCGGGACCGACGTGGCGTCCGGGTCGGACGGGCCGACCTCGATGGCGGTCAGCGGGGCGAGCTTCGCCGAGGCGGCCAGGACCGCCGGCGTCAGGTAGGTGGTGTCGACCGTCGACGGGTCGGCGGCGTACGCGACGGCGGTGGCGGCGTCGCCCTTGGCCACGGCCTGGAGGTAGCCGGTGACGGCGTCCGAGGCGGACGCCGCCCCGCGCAGGCCGGGCGTGCTGCCACCACCCGTGCCGCCCGCGGTGTCCTCGCGGCCGCCCAGGTTCACGGCGACGGCCACCACGGCGAGGATCAGCGCGAGCGCACCGGCGCCGATCAGCACGAGCAGCCCGGTGCGCTTCCTCGGCGGCTCCTGCCCGCCCTCCGGTACTTTGCTCATGACCCCGCCTCGTCGTCGCGTCCGACGGCCTGCCGGTCGGCGGCCCCGGGCCGTCCGCGGGCGTCACTCTAGGGCTCGCCGGGCTCGTCGGACCCGCTCCGCACGTTCGTGACGAACGGGGACGGCGCCCGCAGAAACCTCCCCGTCACATCACTGGAACCAGAGCGCCAAGACGTCCTGAGACGGTGTGGCCGCGTCCGTCTCGGGCGCACCCGCCTGATGACGTCCCGCCCTGGAGGATCCGTGTCCTGGTTCGCCTCGAAGTCCACCCGCCGGAGCTTCCTGGTCTCGAGCGGCGTCGGTGCGTTGAGCCTCGGCGCCCTCGCGGCCTGCGGCGGCACCGCCGCCCCGGAGGGCGCGGCCAGCAGCAGCGCGCCGGCCGCCGGCCCCAGCTCGGTCGCGCCGGGCACCTACGGGAAGCTCTCGCTGCAGCTGTCCTGGATCAAGAACATCGAGTTCGCGGGCGAGTTCTTCGCCGACTCGAAGGGCTACTACAAGGAGGCGGGCTTCGAGAGCGTCGACCTCGTCACCGGCCCCGTGGACAGCGCGGACGCGCTCGTCGTCGCCGGGACCATCGACGTCGGCCTCTCGGCCCCGGACGCGACCGCCAGGCTCGTCGCCGAGCAGGGCGCCCCGCTGAAGATCATCGGCGCCACGTTCCAGAAGAACCCGTTCTGCATCCTCTCCCTCGAGGAGGGCAAGCCGATCCGCACGCTCGCCGACCTCGCGGGCAAGACGATCGGCATCCAGGCCGGCACGAACCAGTCGATCTTCGAGGGCCTGCTCAAGGCCAACAACATCGACCCGGCCACGATCAAGACGACCGTGGTGCAGTACGAGCCGACGCCTCTGACCGAGAAGAAGATCGACGGCTTCATGGCCTACCTGACCAACGAGCCCTTCATCGTGCAGTCCAAGGGCTTCACCCCGGTGACGCTCTCCTTCGCCGACAACGGCCTGCCGCTGGCCTCCGAGACCTTCGTCGTGACGACGGAGACGCTCGAGAGCGACCGGGACAAGCTCAAGGCGTTCCTGACCGCCGAGATCAAGGGCTGGAACGACGCGGTCGCCGACCCCGCCGCGGGCGCCGCCCTCGCCGCCGACACGTACGGCAAGGGGCTCGGCCTGGACGTCAAGGGCCAGACCGAGCAGCTCGAGGCGCAGCTGAAGCTGATCGTCAGCGACGACACCAAGGCGAACGGGCTCTTCACCCTGACCGACGACTTCCAGGCCAAGATCGTCGCGGCCATCGGCGCGCTCGGCACGCAGATCACCGCGGCGGACCTCTTCGACATGAGCCTGCTGCAGGAGATCTACGCCGCCGACCCGAGCCTCATCAAGGGCTGAGCCGTGACGACGCCGGTCGAGGCCGAGGCGCAGGATGCGGGGGTGGTCCCACCTCCTCCGGCACCTCCCGCACGCATGCTCGCCACCCGTGAGCCGGCCGCCGTCCCGCAGGCGGCGACCGGGCTCAACCTGCAGGGCCTGAGCAAGACGTTCACGCTCGGGCGCAACCAGGTGCAGGCGCTGGCCCCGACCGACCTCGGCACGGCGCAGGGGACGTTCCTGTCGCTGCTCGGCCCGTCCGGCTGCGGCAAGTCCACGGTGCTGCGGATCCTGGCCGGTCTCGAGGAGCCCACCTCGGGCACCGCGCTGATCAACGGCATGTCGACCGGGGAGACCCAGCGCGAGCACCACCTGGGCATCGCGTTCCAGGACGCGGCGCTACTGCCGTGGCGCACGGTGGAGAGCAACATCCGCGTGCCGCTCGAGGTGGCCGGCATCCGGCCCGAGCCCGGGCTGATCGAGGACCTCATCGCCCTCGTCGGGCTGCAGGGCTTCGAGAAGGCCAAGCCGGCGCAGCTGTCGGGCGGCATGCGGCAGCGCGTGGCCATCGCCCGGTGCCTGGTGGTCAAGCCCTCGGTGATGCTGCTCGACGAACCGTTCGGCGCGCTCGACGACATGACCCGCCAGCGCCTGAACGTCGAGCTGCTGCGGATCTGGACCGAGAAGCCGGCGACCACGCTGATGGTCACGCACGGGATCGCCGAAGCCGTCTTCCTCTCCGACGTCGTGGCGGTGATGAGCCCCCGACCGGGCCGCGTCGTCGAGGTCGTCACCATCGACCTGCCGCGCCCGCGGACCCCGGACATGATGCGGACCCCGGAGTTCCACGCCTACCACGACCGCCTCTCGGAGGTCCTGTTCGGACGCGGGGGAGAGGCGATCGAGTGAGCTCGACGAGCACCACGAGCGCGGCTGCCCCGCCGCCGCCCACCGCCCCGGTCGGCGCGACCGGCCTGCGTACGCGGGTGGAGGGCCTGCCGACCTGGGTCGGCGGGTTCGTCGGCGTCGTGGTCATCGTCGTGGTCTGGTGGGTCGCGTCGCGGACGCTCTTCACCGCCAGCGGCGCCATCCCGGAGCCGGGAGCCGTGCTGGCCAAGCTGGGCTCGGCGACGACCTGGTCCGACACCCTCGGCAACCTCACCGGCACGCTGACCGCGGCAGCCGAGGGCTACCTCATCGGCAACGTGGTCGCGCTGCTCCTCGCCGCGCTCGTGCTGCTCGTGCCCCGCCTCGAGCAGGTCGCGACGCAGATGGCGATCGTCACCTACTGCCTGCCGCTCGTGGCCATCGGCCCGATCCTCGTCATCGTCGCCGGCCGGGACGCGCCGCAGGGGGCCTCGGTGGCCCTGGCCGCCCTGAGCGTCTTCTTCACCACCGTCGTCGGCGCCCTGCTCGGGCTGCGCGCCGCGCCCCGCACGAGCCTCGACGTCATCGCCGCGTACGGGGGGAGCCGCTTCACCCAGCTGCGCAAGGTCCAGCTGATCGCCGCCCTGCCGAACCTCTTCGCGGCACTCAAGATCGCCGCGCCCGCCGCGTTCCTCGGGGCCGTGCTCGCAGAGTACCTGGGCAGCGGCGGCGACCGGAGCCTCGGCCGCGCGCTGATCGCTGCCCAGAGCAACTCCGACGCCCCGCAGCTGTGGTTCCTGGCCCTCGTGTCCGGCGCCGTCGCGGGGCTCGCGTACGCGCTGATCGGTCTGGTCGGGCGGTTCGTCACGCCCTGGTCGTCGGGCTCGGCCGGAGGTTCGCTGTGAGCGCCGCGGTCGCTCCCACGTCCACGGCGCCCGTCGCCGAGCGCGTCTCCAACGCCGGCGTCGCGGCCGCCGTGCTGCGCCGGCTCGGGGCCTCGCTGCTCGTCGTGGTCGTCGCCCTGGTCGTCCTCGCGGTGCTCTGGGTGGTGCTGCTGCGGCTGTTCGACGTGTCCAGCTTCGTCGGCAAGACGCCGCTCGACGTGTGGGGCTACCTGTTCTCCGACGCCCCGGCCCGCTCCGTACGGGCGTCGTCCCTGACCGCGGACGCAGCCCGCTCGCAGCTGCTCGGGGCCTGGCTCGTCACCCTCGGCGACGCGGCGATCGGCTTCGTCACCGGGCTGGTCGTCGCCAGCGTCATCGCCGCGCTCTTCGTGGTGGTCAAGCCGTTCGAGTTCGCCTTCATGCCCATCGCGATGCTGCTGCGCTCGGTGCCGCTGGTCGCGATGGCGCCGGTGCTGCTGCTGATCTTCGGGCAGGGCAAGCTCGGCGTCGCGACCATCGGCGCGATCGTCGTGCTCTTCCCGGCGCTGGTGAACATCGTGCTCGGGCTCCGGTCCGCCTCGCCGCTGGCGCTGGACCTCGTGAAGGTGAACGGCGGCGGCGAGCTCAAGACGCTGCTGCTGGTGCGGGTGCCCTCGGCACTGCCGGCCCTGTTCGCGTCGGTCCGGATCTCGGTGCCGGGCGCGATCGTCGGCGCGATGCTGGCCGAGTGGCTGTCGGGCTTCACCGGCCTCGGCGGGATCCTCAACGCGTACAAGGGCCGGGGCAACTTCTCCGGTGTCTGGGCCATCGTCGTGGTCTCGGTGGTGACGTCGATCCTCGGCTACGCGGTCGCCGCCGTGGTCGAGGCCGCCGCCCTCGCCGCCTGGGGCCCGGACGCGGGCAAGTCCGCCCGGCGCTGAACCCCTCCGAGCGCGAGGAGGAACGCCCCCTGAGCCTGTCGAAGGGCCTCGAAGAGGTCGGCGTTCGTCCCTCGGCTGTGAGGCGCCAACCCCTCCGGGGCCCTTCGACAGGCTCAGGGGGCGTTTCTTCCGGGCCCTTCGACAGGGTCAGGGGGCGTAGCTGCTAGCTCGGGCGGCCCTGCGGGGAGCGCGTGAGCGAGGCGTCGGACTCGGGCAGGTCGCCCAGGGCCTCGTCGATCCGCTTCAGCACGTCGGCGTCGAGCTTGACGCCGCTGGCGCCCGCGTTGTCGTGCACCTGCTCGGGCTTGGACGCCCCGATGATCGCGGCCGAGACGTTGTCGTTCTGCAGCACCCAGGCCACGGCGAGCTGGGCCATCGAGAGGCCGAGGTCGGACGCGACCGGCTTGAGCTCCTGGACCGCGGTGAGCACACGGTCGTTCATGAAGCGGCTGATCATGTCGGCGCCGCCCTTCTCGTCCGTCGCCCGCGAACCCTCGGGCAGCGGCTGGCCGGGCGCGTACTTGCCGGTCAGCACGCCCTGGGCGATCGGCGACCAGACGATCTGGCCGATGCCGAGCTCCGTGCTGGTGGGCACGACCTCGGGCTCGATGACGCGCCAGAGCATCGAGTACTGCGGCTGGTTGGAGATCAGCTGCACCCCGAGGTCCACGGCCAGCGCGTGCGCCTCGCGCAGCTGCTCGGCGGTCCACTCGCTGACGCCGATGTAGAGGGCCTTGCCCTGGCGCACGACGTCGGCGAACGCCTGCATCGTCTCCTCGAGCGGGGTCTCGAAGTCGAAGCGGTGGGCCTGGTAGAGGTCGACGTAGTCGGTCTTGAGCCGGGTCAGGGAGCCGTTGATCGACTCGAGGATGTGCTTGCGGGACAGGCCGGAGTCGTTCGGGCCCGCGGGGCCGGTCGGGAAGTAGACCTTGGTGAAGATCTCGAGCGACTCGCGCCGCTCGCCCGCCAGGGCCTCGCCGAGGACCGTCTCGGCCTTGGTGTTGGCGTACGCGTCCGCGGTGTCGAAGGTGGTGATCCCGGCGTCGAGCGCCGCGCGCACGCACTGCGTGGCGGTGTCGTTCTCGACCTGGGACCCGTGGGTCAGCCAGTTGCCGTAGGTGATCTCGGAGATCTTGAGGCCGGAACGGCCGAGGTAGCGAAACTGCATGTCCCCGTTATACGGGGGCGCGCAGGGCGAGCGGTGCGCGGCCCGGTCAGACGGCAGCCGGCTCGGCGTTCGCCCGTCGTACGCCGGCGCGGCTGCGGCGGGCACGCAGGAGGCCGTCGGTCGTCATGATGATCAGGGCGAGCCAGACCAGGCCGAAGCCGACCCAGCGGCCCGGCGACATCGACTCGCCGAAGTAGCTGATGCCGAGGACGAACTGCAGCGTCGGCGCCAGGTACTGCAGCAGCCCGAGGGTGCTGAGCGGCAGCCGCGTCGCGGCCGAGGCGAAGAACAGCAGCGGGACCAGCGTGATGAGCCCGGTCGCGGCGAGGAGCAGGCTCAGGCCCCAGCCCCCGTGGCCGAAGCTGGCCCGTCCGGTCAGCTCGAGCCAGCCGAGGTAGACCAGCGCGAACGGGGTGAGCAGGGCCGACTCGACGGCCAGGCTGTCCACCGCTCCCGCGCCGAGCCGGTTCTTGATGAAGCCGTACGCGGTGAAGGTGACCGCGAGCACGAGCGCGATCCAGGGCAGCGTCCCGTAGTCGATCGTCAGCACGGCCACCGCGACGGCCGCCAGGCCGACGCTGACCCACTGCAACGGGCTGAGCCGTTCGTGCAGCACCACCACGCCGAGCAGGATCGAGAGGATCGGGTTGATGTAGTAGCCGAGCGCGGTCTCGACCACGTGGCCGTGGTTGACCGACCAGATGTAGACGCCCCAGTTCACGGAGACGATGGCGGCGGCGGAGCCGAGCAGCAGCAGCGTGCGGCGCCGGGCCATCCGCGTCCAGAAGCCGTGACGCACGGACACGACGACCAGCACGACGGAGATGAGGAACGACCAGACGATCCGGTGCGCCAGGATCTCGATCGACCCCGCGCGCGCCACCAGCGGCCAGAACAGCGGGACCGCGCCCCACAGCCCGTACGCCGCGAGCCCGTAGCCGATCCCCCGACGTTCCCGGGCGCGGAGGTCCGCCGGCTGCGGTCCGGCCGGGCTCGACGACGGCGACGGCGACGGGTCGGGGGCGAGTGGCACCCAGGCAGCGTAGGTCTCGGCGACCCACGGCCGACCGTCGTCCAGGCCTGGTCGCCCCGAGCCCGGAGCCCGTGCTCAGGCCGCCGGCTGCACGCAGAGCTTCCGGCGGCAGGGGTCCGCGAGGTTCAGCAGCGAGACGGTCTCGCTGTAGTCGTTGTAGACGTAGAGGGTGTTCTGCCGCCAGTCCGTGCCGAAGGAGACCGGTTGGAAACCGACCGGGATCCGGGGCCAGCCCTGGGCGCAGCCGGACGGCGTCCCCGCGCCGCAGACCAACGGGTCGACCAGGGCCACGGTGCTGTCCCGCCAGCCCGTGACGAGGACCTTGTCGGCGCGGCGGTCGTGGATCAGCCCGGACGGGACGTTCGGGGTGGAGGTCTTGGGCCAGCTGCTGACGTTCCGGGACGGCCAGCTGGTTCCGCGGGACGCCGTCCAGGAAGGTCGTGGCGACGGGGACGCAGTCGGCCGAGCCCGCGTCGCACGCAGCACCCGGAAGCAGCGCCTCGACCTGGCGGAGGGGGATCCCGACGTAGACGGTGTCCCGGGCGTCGTCGACGGCGATCCCGCCGACCACGTCGCCCAGCTCCACCTCGTGAGCGGTCACGGCGCAGCGCGTGTGGTCGAGGGCGTTGCAGTGCTCTCCCGGCAGCACGGCGATCGTCGTCGCGCCCTCCTGGTTGGCGTAGACGGTGTGCGTGCGGGGGTTGATGGTCAGCGCTCCGACCCCCGGGATCGAGACGTCGGCGAACGGCGCGCACCCGCTCCGGCGGCTGACGTTGCAGCGGCGGGCGTCGATAAGGTGCACGACGTCCGCCGCGGCGTCCACCGGATACAGCGTGGAGCTGCCCGGGTCGACGTGGACCTGCGGGAAGTAGCCCAGGTCGATCGACCTGCGGGCGGAGCAGTGCCGGTGGCGCTGGTTGCACCGGCGGGTGTCGATGAAGGAGAGGGTGTCGTCGGCCTGCGGGGTCTCGGTGGTCGTCCGCGCGACGGAAGGGGCCTGGTAGATCGTGTGGACGGTCGGCAGGACACGGCTGTTGGCGGTGTCCCGCGCGGTCCGCGGCGTCCTCCGGCAGCCGGCCGACCGGACACCGCTGCACCTCGTGGCGTCGAGCACCCGCACCGTGCTGCCTGACTGGTTCGCGACGTAGCGGGACCCGGTCCGGGCGTCGAACGTCATCCACGAGGGCTCGGCGCCGGTCTGCACCGTCTTCGGAGCGCGCTTGCAGCGGGACGTGTGGCCGGCACGGCAGCGCCGCGTGTCGGTCCGGGCGTTGCAGCGCCGGGCGTCGACGACCGCCACCCTCCCGTCCCGGGTGCCGCTGTCGTCGTTGGCCACGTACAGCGTGCCGGTGCTGTGGTGCAGTGCCGGCCGTCGACGACGGCGACGAAGCCATGGGGGGTTCCGTTGGCGCTGGCGACGTAGACGGTGCCCGGGTCCACGGCGATGTCGATCACGGCGGCCCCCACC
>Ga0210040_10009135_pt1 | contig 11586 bp, 8 predicted proteins | sample CryGeyCG12114_NA_FD_185462 | JGI IMG/M metagenome (GOLD analysis project Ga0210040, IMG submission 185462) | Groundwater microbial communities from aquifer - Crystal Geyser CG19_WC_8/21/14_NA (SPAdes) (version 2) | ecosystem: Environmental > Aquatic > Deep subsurface > Groundwater | place: USA... | reverse complement strand
AGCGGGCGTGAGAATACGTGTGTGTATTGGCCAGGGACACCGGACACAGGTCCAGGTCCAGGTTAAATCGGCGAAGCGAAGAAAAGTCGGCGCAGCAAGAATGGGCATGGTTCATGTCATGTATCTTAGATACCAGCGCATTGACCTAACCAAGCTGATGGGCACGTTCACTACTACTTCGATCCTCCTTCCCTCTCCTCTCCTCTCCTCTCGTCCTTTCCCGGAATTGGGGGGTTTACAGGCCAGTGAAATCTTCCATTGACCTCTGTCTCTCTACCTCTGATACGGCTAGCTACATACATACACACTCTCTCTCTTCATGCCTCTCTCGTCGCGCTAACAATGTGACCGACTGACTGATTGACTGACTGACTGACCGACTGTACATACCGATGGGGTTTCGTGATCTCATAGGCCCGATTACGGGTTCCATTCCGTTTCATTTCATTCCATTTCCATCCCATTTCATTCCCCAAGGTTAAGAACGCCATGCATTGCAAAGCAAGAATAATAAAACAAAAAACCCTCCAAAACGAAAAATAGTCACAAGGATGCTTTAGATGATGATCATGTCATCGAGTCGTGGCTTGCTGCTGCTGCCGCCGCAAGCAAGGCCCTGTCGTCCTAAGCATACCGGACCGGCTGCGGTGCACCTGAAGCATAAGTATTTGGTGGCTGCTGTGGTGGTGGGGGGTACCACTGCTGACCGGTGGATGACGGGGCTGCTTGGTACATGGGATTCTGGTAGCCGCCGTAGCCTTGTTGATTGTATTGCGGAGGGACCGAAGGGCCGTCCCATCCGCCGCGTGCGCCGTGGGGCATGTCGCCATGGATGCCTCTCCTCGGCCTGCCGACGCCGGGGATGGCCTGCTTTCGCTGCCCGCGCGGTTTGCGGCACGCGCGGAAGCAGCAGCCGAGGATGGCGAGTAGCAAGATGCCACCGAGGGCGGAGGCCAGGGCGATGACCAGGGTCTTGTTGTCTTCGATCCAGCTCTTCACCTCCCCACCCACACTGCCGCCTCTGCACACGCCGTTGTCACAGTGACCGCCGCCACCGCACGGGGTGCCGTCCAGGAAGTTTTGCTGCATGCTGTAGCAGACGTTAGCCCCGAACTCGGGCGAGCCACATGATAGCGAGCAAGTCTGGGAGTTGCAGGCATAAGTGTCGTTGTTGCTGGTGTAGCTGCCCATCAATGTCTTGCATTGCTCGTCCCTGCTGGTGCACTGACCGCTTGCGCATTCAAGGCCGGTTCCACAACTTGTGCCATCTTCAGCGGTCTCGTCAGATGGACAGGTGGGATCTGTGCCCGAGCATGTTTCTTGTGGATCGCATTGACCGGTCGATGCTCGGCAGACAGTGCCAGCTACGGAAAATTGACATTGCAATGTGCAGCAGCCTTCGTTGCTTGGGTCGCAGACAGCACCATCATTGAATTTACATGTCGAGGGATTGCAACAGGCGTTCCCGGAACATCCTGCGTCACCGCCACAGTCACAATCTTCTCCCTCCTCAACAATGCCATTGCCGCATTGATTACCGGTTATCGTTTGCACGCCCTTGTTGTCACTGAGGCAGCTAGATTGCACAGAGTTGCGACCGAGCGCACTGCAGATATTGCCCACCGAACACGGGGAAAAGGACGTGATGCTACCAGAAGAATATGGATTCATCAAGTACTGCGCATTGGCGTCGCATGTGCTGCTTGATAGAGGACAGCATTGACCAGAATTTACAATGTTGGCATCTGCACAAGTCGACGACTCGCAGTCATGGACTGCGCCAAAGGTATGCCCGGTCTCATGTGCAAAGACCTGCCATTCGGTTGAGGTGCGAGCAACGACATTGGCGCCAGTCACGCTCTGCGATGTGCCGGCGGTGTCAGTTTGTGTTGTTGCGCCGTGGTTGCACAGCTGACCAAGCCAAGCAAGACCAACCTCAGCACCGGTATTACAGGTGGTGAAAAGAGACCAGAAAGCGTTGGTGTCACCTCGTTGGCCGCGCCATTGGGAGAACATGTTTAATCTTTGTTCAATGTTGGTAGACCCAGTACATCCGATATTCCACGGTGTTGCTGTCGCGGCGGTACCTGGACAGTTGGCCTCGGAGACGGTCAGGTTGGCCAGACCAAGTGTGACGTTGAAGGTCGATTGATAGAGGTCAGAAGCGGTGTTGACTTGTGTGATGATGTTCTGGCGCAGCGCATCGGTGTCGCTGAAGCTGGCTGTATATGAACAGTCTGTGGCCACACCAACCAACGCCACTTTGCGGGTTGTTGGACACCCCGCGGTACTGCCTATAGTCGACCGTAAATTGACACCAGCAGAGTTGCCATAACCAGCACCACCGCCGTCGATGTTCTGGCGCTTGCCAAGTAGAGCTGGAAACGACATGGACCCCCAAGAGCCAGCATCTCGTTTCAGCATGGCCCGAAACACGGGGTGATTCAAATCCGTGTTGAATGCGAGCTTGTCCGATCGGCAGGACATGTCCTCGCCTCTTTTCCTCAACTCGGAATGTGTTTGCCTCCCAATGTCCGTGTCTCGAAAGACAATCATATACTCGTCGTCGCTCGGTTCCAGGCTAGGATCATACTCGTGCTTCGTGGTCTCGTAGCTTGATTTCATCTGGATATGGTGATGGTCGCCCATGACTGTAAAAGCACCTTCAAATAGGGGAGTTTTTCCATCTCTCCTAACCATAATCCGTGCCCATCCAACGTTGGATGAAGTGCCATCTTGGTCAACGATAAAAGACGTGCCCTGGTAGACTTTGTGGTCCTCTCGATTTATCTTCTCGGCATGCCTGACATTGCCAAACTGATCAAGATACTCGACGTGGGCATCCTCGTGTATTATATCGTGGTTTGGCTCTAGACTTAGTCGTATGTGCTGCGATCCTTTGTGTAGGTCGAATGTGAGATCGAAGGAGGAGTAAGCATGTACGCGCTGCAATGGCGTTTGTATCCGAGGCCGCTCAACTAATGATAGATAGTTTAGAGGATTCCGGGATTTCGAGCGCGCATCGACAAGGCCGAACAGACATATCGAGGTCACTGCCGAGGCGAGGTAATGGAGAAAGCGCATAGCGCTGATAAAGCAGGTGATCTAGTGTCGCATAAGGTAGGATGGCTGCGAATGATGGTACTCGAGTAGAGTGCAGCGGGTGGTGAGCAGGCGATTCCGCCTTGGTGATCAAACGAGCGGACAGTAAAAGGTGGTCTAATGATTGTATACTTGACTACCTAGGTAAGTTATGCAAAAGACAAGATTTGTACAAGGGCAAAGAGGTAAAGGCAGAAGGCAGAAGGCGAAAGGCGGAAGGCGTGATGAGCGCCGCGCCGGAGTGGTGGGAGGTGGTGAGTGGTAAGAAGTGGCTGAGTCGTGCCAGTGCTAACTTAACTACCTAGGTAGTATGCTAACTGAGTAGTGCCACTGGCACTGGTGTACGTACTCGCCAAGTACCAAGCATCAAGGCCTCTGAGGCTCAGGCTGCCAGTACTCGTAGGCGATGTTATCGTACCACTTAGGCTGCCAGTGGCAGGCAGGTAAGCACTAAGTTAAGTTACCTACTCAGCCTGAGTACCATAACTCGAACACGCCACAGCCCGGCCCCGCATGGATGCATCCTAAGTCAAGAATACCTACAGTAGATATCCAAGCAGCGGCACCGGGACCCTGCTGTTGCTACCTACCATACGCCTATACCTGGCCCGGGTACAAGTTTACTTCATGCTAGATGGCGGCCAGCCCAGTCCTTTTGACCCTCTGTTAGTCAAGGTCCACACAGACACTCGGGAAGGGCGTCCTCCATCCTCCTTGAAGCGCCCTACTGTGGTGTATACAACTGTTCCTTAGGTAGGCAACGTTAGTCGGCACACTTTAACTTCTTGGCGGGGCAACGCTAAACACGGATCGACACCGAGACCAAGTTAAGTTAGGTGACTTTCTCATGCACATGACAACCCGCCGACCGCTTACTGTGCGTTGTCCGGACAAACACCTCTACACCACTACACCACTGCACCACACTGCACCACGGCACGTCATCGTGTTGTTTGTTCGACTTGGTCGCTTATGACTGGGGTTGGCTACCTACTATACCAGTGCCTCCACGTTAACTGTCAACATGTGTCCACCACACAAAGAACCACGGATGCGTCGCCGAACAGGCCAGAGTACGGCGATGGAAAAGGATAATCGCTGTATTACATACAGTACTTAGATATGCAAAAAGCCATAAACATGGGCGCGCTACCATCTACTCACTGACCTACGATCCCACCTCCGTCTCCACACCAGGCTCTCTACCTCCCAGTCCGCCGGTCAGTTTCTTCTTGATCTTGTTAAGGCCGAATCTGCCCTCGTCTCTGGCGAACTTGAGGTTCCTCGCCGGCTTCCACTGCATCATCCCTCGCCCTTTCCGCTCCTCGGCTCTTTTTTGCGACTTGTCAAGATACTTGTCGTCTCGCCGTTGAGGGTCAAGCACCGAGTCATCTTCCGTCATGGTCGTATAGCTAGTGTCCGCCGTCATGTTCGTTCGGCTCGTCCTCGTGGTGTCCATGCTCCTTCTTCCGTAGCTTCGTGCGTCCTGGCTCTTGCGTGGTGAGAAGCCTCCATTGCCGGCATGGTCGTGATCATGGATACCCAGATCAGGCTCCGAGTCCGAGTCATCGCCGTTGACCCCATTGACATGGTCGTCATCGTCGTCGTCGTCGGAGGGATTGACAGGATCGTGAGAAGGCTGGTCTCGTCCTGGCTCGGCAGTCATTTCGCGGTTCTTGTTGGTGTACGCTCGAGGGTCGTTGCCAAATGCTCCGGACCAGTCGTCGCCCGTCTTGGCCGTCCACTTGCGCTTCTCCGACTCGTCCTTTGACTTGAGGATGTCACGGCCTTCAGTGAGTGACTTTTCATGCAGTTCTTGGATGGTGTCTGGAACCTCGGGCTCCACCACCCGCTCACGTACACCTTCTGTCATGCAAGCCTCCCAAGTCTCGAAGGTTTCCCTCGTGTTGTTGTCAACGACAAACTCGCGGTGGGACTCATCGGTACCAGCCTTGAAGCGGGCACGGAATTGGAGACGGCCCACCTCCTTCAAATCCTCAAGACCCAGGATGGCAGTGCAGTTGCGCTCGGTGACGTAATTTTGCACAAGCTTGTCGCCGTTGGCAGTCGTCCATATGGGGATATCGATGGGTGTTTCCTCGTTGTCAGTGAGGTGCTGAAGCCAAATGCTAGCATATGCTGCTGCGCCTCGCTTACCGGCGAGATGAAATTCGAAAATAATTGGTGAACGGTAGCGGTGCTGAACAGGCATACGGACTTGTTTGCCCTCGCTGGCATTGACGTCGAAGTAGACTCCATCCTTCTCGGCCAGGGTGTGGCAGTGTGTTCGTCCGATCCTTCCCGTGCTGCCTCCAGTGCGTAGCTTGATCTTGGTGTTGTGCTTCCAGCCAATAGCGAGGATTCTGTCAGAGAGGAATTCAAAGGTGCCGACATCCCAGCCGAGCATGTTAGGTGGTAGCCGTGTCTCAATGCTGCGGAAGAGAACCGAAATCCTGACACGCCCAAATCCCTGTCCTCCATCAAGCGGATACCACCGGGTAACCTGAGAGCTTGTTGCCAGAATGTCTGTCAATCTGAGAGGAACAACGCCGAGGATCGGATCGTGCTCGCGATTACGTTGATCACGGACGGTAACAGTAACAATGCCAGAGCGCCAATCTCGCATGAATCGCTCGGTCCCTGCGTTGAAGATTGGTTTGCTGCTGACGGCCTTGGCACGAGTGCGGTAGACAAGCACGTCGTTGAATAGAATTGTGCAGTAGGACGTGGGCAGTTCTGTAGGTGTTAGTCATGGATTCATGGGTGACAGAACGACTTACTGTTGGACTCTTCGTCTGTCGACTCGCCGTATGGTTTGGCAGGCTCGAATTCACGTCCTTTGCGGCTGCCTGAATTACCTTGAACGTTCTCGAGTTCCAAGTTAACGATTTGGTGCACGATAACGCTGCAAACACCACTTGGCCACAGCGGATCTGGGGGCGTGTGTGCTACGGCATCAGCATCTTCGTTGTCCAAGGTGCCCTTTTCGTCTTGGAACTTCTCGTCATTCCGAAGGTTTTCTGGCAGATTCTTATCTTTGCCATCAGTCCGAAGGGCAGGCCGGAATTTGGGCTTGCCGAAGTAGCCAACTTCCCAATGCAGCTCTCCAGGCATATCGCTTCCATCCTGCACCCCACTGAGCTTCGAAACCTGGGGATACATTTTGCCAGGATGCTGAATCATCTTCTGCATTGACAGCTCAACCTTGCCGACCATATCATCAGCAGTGTTGCGATCCGAGTCCCACAACTCGACGCTTAGCTGTTCATCTGCTTTGATCAGCTCCGGTGTAACCAGCAAAGCAGTAGTCTCCTCAAAAATGGGGTTGAGCTCGTCTGTGATGACACGAGTACAATACATCGGTTTTCCATATTTGGAGAATGAAAGGTTAATGTATGGGTCACTGCCACCATGCTTGCTGCCACGCTTATCTTGCTTGCTCAGGCCAACAGCACGGTGGATGCGTATCCACATAACACCCATTGCTTGTGTGTCCTTGGTGATATCATCGCCCTGAAGCATTGACTTGAGATCGAGGGTCATCGACTTGGGCGCGACGTACATGCTGGCAGCAGCTCCCACAGCGTAGTTAACGAAGTTGGAGATCAAGGGTAAATTGAGAATGTTGACACCCTTCTTGACCATCGGTATGCAACCGGCTTGCACGTGGGGCACACCCATCAGTGTCAAAGTCAATGCCTTTGCAAACGGTGGTTCCGGAGTCATCTGTAGTCGTATTCTGACCGTTCCAACCAGTTCTTGCAGCTCGACGAAGATAGGCAGCGGTACGCCTACCAAACCCTTGATACCAAGGTAGAAGACCAGATTCATGTGCATATTCCTTGCGCGTTCAGATGCGCTCTTACCGGTCGCAGGTTTCGCGTGGTAGGCGAATGATGCCTCGAGGTTGTAGTATTCACCGCCCTCCTCGTCGGCTGCAAGCTCCTGGGGATCTTTGGTCTTCTTGTTCTCCTCGTGAATACTCTGCTTTAGGTCTTCTACTCTCGCATCTGGAAGAGCTCTCAAACTGAGAATGCGGATTGGGTTGCTTCCCTGATCGATTTCGGCCACGCGGACGTTATTGATAACAGCCGGGATGGATGCCTGCATAACATCCTCCAACGTGTCGGCCACGGCGGCGAACATATCAGGGTTGATCAAGCCCCAGACAACAGCCAAGAAAGTGTTCATCCATTCCACAGACTCCGGGAGAAGGTTTGCAGTTGCCTGTATACTGTCAGCGCGGACGGACATCAAATGCAACCTTGGTACTTGCCGTCTCTCCTCGACTCTGCTCGCTACTCCATTCAACTTCGCGACCACTTCGAACAACCTCCTTCATCCACAGCCATACACCGGACGAAAGGACCATACCCAGGGGGATCAAACCCTTCAGCGCACCACCAAACATTTTGCCTACGATAATAACGGAGAGAAGTATCGCGATACACAAACCGCTAGCGCGCAGCTCCAACGCCTTGAACATCGGCTCATAGCTGACTGAAGGTGTAGGATGAAATAGGATGTTCGTCTTTTCTCCATGGATGGGCACGTCTGAGGTGCTGCCCTCCGCAATCGGATCCGGCGGCGCAGTGATATCTTGGTTGTGCTTGTACTCCGGATTTGCTTGTGAGGCGTCAGTCGCGACTGTCGTTGGCTTTCCTAGGTTTGCATTTGGAACAGAGATCTAACGATTTGTTAGCTGGAGCAACCATGATCTACATTCGGAGCATTTACCATTGGGTTGTCAACATTAGCCATGTACTTCTTGTCAACATCGGAGATGGTGACGTCCTTCCCAGTCACCGGGTCGTGGACCCTCTTGCCTCCTTCCTGCTGTGGCTCGTTTTTGTGCGCCTTGACACCCTCGTGTGACTGGGCTTTGTATTGTTCATCGATTTCGCGGTCTCGCGACTTCTTGTCCTTGTCGAGACCCTCGACGAACTGCGAAATGGTGGGAATGGGATTCTTCCCACTCCATGGTTTTCCGCCCGAAGCCATGGTTGCTGTCGATTGTCAGGCTGGGATCAGCGGGGCCAACGTGCAGATATATTTCCGGTAGATGGTGCGATAAAAGGGGGTTGTCGCTTGTAGCCGTAGGAGGCCCAGGTGCCAGCCAGTGATTAAGGCCTAACTGCAAGGAGAGTGAGTGGATGGACAAATGAAGGTGTGTTCAATTATTGGGTTGAGAATGATATAGGTGGGAGACCGAGGTGAGTTGGTGGTTTCTATGCCATGCCAACGCCAGGAGGTTTCAGGGTTCGGTGCAGCACCGGCGACGTGTAGATGCGCTAACATTACTCTACACTGCACCCGACTGCACTGCACTGCACTGTGGCACTGGCAGCTGGCATGCGCAACCACGTACTAGTACGTCACAGCACAATGCACGTTAATTCGTGGTGCCAAGCTTCGAGTGCGCGTTCGAAAAGGTGGAGCAAAGCAAGAAAACAACGAGGACAACAAACCACAAACCTGGCTGAGTTCCACAGATTCCCGACTCGGATATTTAAGCGATGATAAGCGACAGGGATTATTCCAGGCATGTGGCGCCCAGCAGCCCAGGTCCTGTGACAGCGGCTCTTGCCAGCGAATGATATGGAAGCATGTTGTTGAAGGTGCAGTGTTGGATACCTATATTCAACGCAAATAGTAACTTATTCATGTCCACAGCCACTCATAAAGCCATCGCTTCATATAGTAGGATATTACCACGCCATGCATGAGCACGAGCATGAGAAGTCGGTTTTCACCCCTCACAGTGTTCGATTCTGCCACACCATCTTGCCTTCCATCCAGGTTTCCATCACTTTTCCATGCTGATTCAATATCACAAAATCCGCCCTCCTCCCTGGCTCCAGCATACCCCTCTTCCTCTCGCCCATCATCTCCGCCACATTCTCCGTGACACACCGAACCGCTTCCGCCAAAGTGCAATCGGCCATGCTGACGAGATTCCGTACACACTCATCCAGCGTGCAGCAACTGCCGATCAATGTATCCGTCCCTTCGATAGTCACCTTGTTTCCCACTTTGCGCTGCCGTTGCTGTATCTGGCCGTGCCCTGGGTGGACGCCATCGGGAAGGCCCGCGAGCTCGATACTGTCTGTGATGAGCATGCAATGAGCTGGGTCGGCCCGGAACGCCAGCGTCACTGTTGCGGGATGTAGATGGATGCCGTCTGGGATGATCGAGTAATAGCACTTCTTGTTGGTGATGAGCCCTGCGAGGCCCGGATCCCGATGGTGAAGGGGAGGCATGGCATTGAAGACGTGTGTCAGCGCTTTGGCTCCGATGTCCATGGCCGCCTGGCCATCTTGATACGTTGCGGAAGAATGGCCTAGAGAGACTGCTATGTGAGGGTACTCTTCCTGGAGTTGCCCGATCAGTGTAACCGAGCCTGGAAGCTCAGGAGCGAGAGTAATCATTTTGATGTTGTCAATCAAATTGTCCTTTCCATATAGATCGGCAGGGGATGTGTCAGTCGGCTTTTGAAAGAAGTCATCGTTGTGTGCTCCCTTCTTAGAAGGGTGTAGATACGGCCCTTCGCAGTGAGCGCCGAGCAGGTCTGATCCGTTCGCAAATGACCGAGGAGTAAGTAGCGGGAGGATCTGCTAAAGTGGTCAGCGTACACGATGGGCTTCATCAACTTGGACGTAGAACCTGGATTACCTACCTCCTTCCACCGCTCCCTATGCACCGTAGGCACTGTCGCCCACCATCCCGTAACCCCATGCTGCACTTCAATCGACGCCACCTCCCTCAACATGCTCTCATCCTGGTTCTCCTCCTCGGTGCCTTCAGCACAGACGGCGAGCCCGGTGAAATGCACGCCCGCCATCCCGTTAGTCTGCAAATCCAGGTAGCCTGGTGCCACGATCGCTCCTCCGAGATCGATCCTCTCCACGCCATCGACGCGATAGTAGTAATTCGGCGTTATGAGGTCTGTGTCGGGAGAGAAGTAGAGATCTTGAGGGATTGCTTCGCCGCTGATGCAGAGGTGGCAATTTGTGAAGCATTTCAAATTGGGCACCAGAGACGGTGAGGTTGGTGGCTCGAGAATGGTCATTGTTTCTGGAGCACCTTCGTGCTTCTCCGGGGATGCTTGCTATGGAGACCAAGTATACTCGCTGAAGTGTTATACGCAGCGTCGGGGTGCGGAAGTTTTGAATGTATATTTGATGCAATCGTACGTGAATGAAACCTGGTAGGTGCTGTTCAATGAAGGCACACTCCCATCAAAGCGAATTTTCTCAATGATGATCCAGTCAACTCAAATCTTGTGTTTATCTGTGATCCACGACAGAGTTATTTGAGCACGTGTAAGGCACTACGATGACAAAATACACGACCAGCATAGAAAGTGTTTATTCACTCTTATGGTCGTACAGCTATGGCAGTACATGCGGAAGGCTTGGTTGAATCAGCTCAACGCTTCACTCACAGCTAGCCCAACAGCTGTAGCCAGCTTCACCCGTTGAGCACCTGAATGCACCATTGTGTCCGGGCCAATGTCCTCTGCAAGCTCAGCCTTGTCGGTCGTGCCCGGCATTTCTGTTTTAGTTGGTTCCTGAGCTTTCTCTAAATGCTCTTGCTTGCTCTCGTGCTGAGCATGTTCGTTCGTCTTCGACAACGACGCTAATGTCCATTCCCAGCACCTCTTCTTCCTCCTGCTCCGAGGCTCGGATGGTCCTCGTTCTGACTCCTCGGTTAAACTGGTAGAGGGGCTCGGCTCCCTTCTTCTCCTTCGCCCCCTTGACTCCTGCGGACCTGTTTTGGTTTCATTGCCGTCTTTAACGTCACCTTCACAGCAGTTTTCGGATGATGCTCCACCGTTAGTGTTTGTGGTCACAACATCTTTCTCACAGGGCCCGCTATCGTCCGAGTCGGAGCTAAGGTCGGCGTGTCTAGCCACATATTTTGTAGTCACGACCTCATCCTCCAATTGCTGTCGAAATGCTACTCGCTTTGGAGCTGGGAAAAATGCTCTACGACCACCGCTTCTGGGACTCGCACTCGGACCACAGACCGAACCCCGTCGGGGCTCAAATACTATTGGTGAGTTTTTGAGAATAGATCTTACACCTAGGGGTAGATGTAAAGCATAAGGACGATCAGGCGTGCCCGATGGACGAGGTGTGCCTGTTGGAAATGCTGGTTGAGCTGCTCGAGTTAGAACAGCAGGTGACGACGTTGAACTTGGTGAAGGCCTAAATGCGAGATCGTATGCATTGCTGAAGGTGTTCGAAGTTGTTGGCGTGGTGGTTGCCATCTGACTACTGACAGAGGGCCCTGACGATGAAGGACCATATGTAACCGATAAGGCTGATGTCTGGAGCGAGAGCTTTGGCTTTTTGGACATGTGTATGGCTTCGGTGGGTTGGCGGCAATTTGCATAACCAATCGTTGGGGAGCCGTCCGGGCCAGTACAACGATGATGAGGAACAGGCACAGACATAGGCAGAGCTAGCATCATTGCCAATA
>Ga0210040_10009134_pt1 | contig 11588 bp, 6 predicted proteins | sample CryGeyCG12114_NA_FD_185462 | JGI IMG/M metagenome (GOLD analysis project Ga0210040, IMG submission 185462) | Groundwater microbial communities from aquifer - Crystal Geyser CG19_WC_8/21/14_NA (SPAdes) (version 2) | ecosystem: Environmental > Aquatic > Deep subsurface > Groundwater | place: USA... | reverse complement strand
AGTGCAGGCAAACACACATTCATTGTTATTTCGGATTTTCATGGCCCCATGTTCACTTGCTTTTACGGCTCTAGTAGGTGCAGTCTTCTCCTTTATATAACAACAACGAAACGGTGAAATGGGAATTCCCTCATACAGAGAGAAAACAAGAGGAGCCTAAAAGCATAAAGCTTTTTCGTTATACACCAACTACTAGGCTTTTGATGGCACAATGGAACGAGCGCACATTCAGCTCGCTCAGACTGATTGTAGCTTCCCATGCACATTCATATACTAGCAGTAGAGAGAGACTCTGGCTGTGTTCAGTTACGGAGAAAGATAATGGTGTACACACACACTACATTAGAGAGGAGCGAGCGACGACAAACACGTAGACATCCAAATATACTTAAAGAGTATCGCATGTTGCAGTGAGCAACTCATTTGCAGCTATATAGGGTACACATGGGAAGCAAGACATGGAAAAAGATAGAGAAGATGTGACACGACTTCACCCTTTTCCTTTCCTCCATGGATTGGTTGTGCTTGCGAGTGGAAATGAGTCTTTGTCACTGGCTCACTATATAGTCAACCTTTTTGTCCATATGTGCGTATCAGCTAAAAGTAGCTAGAGTTGGAGTTGGCGAGAAAAAATTGATGAACCTGAACAATCCAACTTACGTACACTTACTTTTTCCTATTCCATCATAGTACATAATACACGACATTATTTTTTCATTACATATAGTTAGTAGCTTGCTCTCGTCTTGAAAAATCCTATGCCCTCGGAAAAGATAGTGTTGCTAATGAGAACTGGATCCATGATCCCCTAACTAACTCCACTACTAGAAGGCACAATTAGAATTTGGGGAATGATTGCGAAAGGACTGGTGTGCACGTGCCCGAGTCATATAATGAGAGGAATATTGCACACCTTTTGGGAAGGAATGAGGTTAATTCACAGCTTTAGTAGACACGTGAGAGTGAGCGACACCCTCCCTCACTGACTACTCAAGGCAGAGAACACATTATTATTGTTATTACTTTACCCACTGTGCAATCCGCATTTCAAGCATATGGACACGTTCAGTTCCCATGTAGTAAGTAAGATACATAGTGGTATGCTGGGTAGTCAGTCAGCCTGTATATCCAAGTGGTTTGTTGCGGAGGGCACGTATAGTTGGTTACATAGTCATATCATAATACTGGGAGCATGATGATGGAGAGGAATAAGGAGTAACAACATAACAGATGAATCCTCTTTGGCTTCTTTTGGGTTCCATGTGTGTGTGTGTTGGCTCAAGTAGTCTGGTACGCATGTAGATATACAAATTTTACACAAGCCTAGGTCCAATGATGGATCCATGTGAAGTCAGTCCCTCAAGTAGAGATAACAACTAACTGGAGAGGATAAGGAGCTGGCAACAAAAGCTGACTGGTTCAACCACCACTGCTGGCTCCCTATATGCGACACGAGTATAATAAATCCTGCAGTAAGACTACAACTCAAACAAGTGATGGAAGCATGGTGGTAGACTGACTGACTGACTGACTAACTAACAAAGTTGCTAACAAACTTGAAAGTGCCAAGTCACAATGTGCATAAAACTACGGCAAGCCCAAAAAATCTTTTCCATGCTGGCTTCCATTCCATAATAAAGCTTTTCCTCCTATATGAACAGTCAGTCAGTAGTAGTAGCAGCAAGTGAGCCAGGGGTAATGTATTATTTCCCTTCATGCATAGTAGAGCAGCAGTTTTGGAGACGCTGGGAAGTGAGTGAGCACGATTGTACCGCCTGGTTAGATGCAGGAGCAAAATTGAATGAGCGGAACATAGTATATTATTACATAGGGACAAGAGGAGCGTTCTTGGGTGCTATAACTACATACAGTGTGCTCGCTTTTGTACATGGGAACAGCGACTGTGTGTGTGTCTGTGCTAAACTAACTAACTAGGTAGACGAAACAAGTAGTAGGAGTGAGCACTTGGTTCTTGTAACTTCCAAAATCCTTGTGGAGCACAAAAAGGGAAAGAGTAGTGCTCACTGACTCAGAATGCTTACAGCTGTGTTTGTGTGAACACGGAAGCCTGACACTCTCTACCCATAGTTCTCCGGGTACGTTGGATAATTGTATTTAGCTAGCTAGTGTACCGTCACTGGGTGAATTAATTGTGCAAATAACAAGCTGAACATATCCAGTTTGGGAAGCGACTTGGCTTGCCTTCACTAGCTAACTAACTAGTTAGTTATACTAATTAGTTGTATATGTTCTACAGTGTACACTTTTTGTCCTCGTGAGTGACTGACTGACTGACTAGAAGCAGTGCATAAAGATTTGCGTCCCCAGTTAGTTAGCTGGGAAGAGGAAGTTACTATAGGATTGTGGAGAAAGTTGTAGGCACGTGTGCCCTCTGAAATTGTTCTGTTCCAATCTTGTGTACCTGGTTACTTTGGCGGAACATAGCACGTAGCTACCTAATTTACTCACGGATTCCTAATATAGGGGTGAACAGGTGTTTTTCAACTCAGACACTGTTTGTGTATTTGCAAATAGATCAAGGACTTGGGTCTCCCATTGATCTGATAAAAGTTATAGTGGCAAATTATTTCGTACAATTTATTTAGTTGGTGTGCCACCAAACGAAGCATTTACGGAGAGTTTTAATGCACCGAATTAAGTTACAAGGTAAATATTTTGCTGTTTTAAATTGAATGCATTCATGGATATTTGTGGAGGGAGTCAATGACGAACTTAATGTCCGGTCTAGTTGCAAAATGCCACTTTTTGTCAAGTATAATGCCACGTTGTATGAATATACTCCAGTAGTTCATCATGTAAGTCTGTATTTAATGGGGCTGTGTGAATAAATATTTTATGCGTGAATCTGCAGCTAATCTCAACCATATGTATAGCCACCGTTGAGATATGATTTTCAAAGGTCTAGGTACATTGCAAACGTCGTTATCTATTACTTTGTCCCTATTTACATGCGTGAGGTACGTTCATGTACAACGTACCTAAAATGATCAGAGGAGTACCTCTTTCTTGTTTGGTAGCACCAGAGTCATTTTTACATTTCATATCTATCCACTAACTTGGCTCCATAAGGCAATTTACACATGTGTCTAGTTAGCTCTAGGACTTTTTATCTCTCATTCTCCATCTTTTCAACTTAACTGACTAGGGCCACTCATTCTTAATACCACTATAAAAACGACACATTCAATAACACATGTCCGTCCAAACTTCACACAACCACTTGTCTATGAAGACCGTTCATATATAGTCAGTTACTTAACTTGTACCCCATCTTTTTTGCTCTCCTTCGACCCTGGTGTCAACTATGTATATAATATTAGATTTTGATTGTGTCACACTGTGAAGACCTGAATAGTTTGAATAACACTTGACGTATGCATCTCCAATGAGTCGTCTCCACTGTACTCTAGGAAACCACGTAAACCAATAAATAGACGCAGAACAAAATAACATTCATTCGGCGTTCCTTTCAAAAACCAAAGGCGCATATGAATGAGATTAGGTTACCATGAACCAAAAGCATAATAGATGTACCCCCATTAGGTTTCCCACACATTGTTCTTATAGTTAGTACCATGTTTTGAACCAACTTTAATAATCATACAAAAACGCTCACACATAAGTTAGTTGTTGTTGGCATGGGTGTAGCTAGTAGTTAGTTCTAGCTGGTTAGTTGCTCCACTCTGCGTGTTGTGCACACGGTTACAACTTATACCGAAACTCTGTGCTATCACATAGAAACACACAGCAAGCAAGGGACATTAAGTTCGCCATTGACTCCTCTTGCTCCATATAATATCGTTGAAATGTGAACATGCTATATAATAAGAGTGCGGTTGACTGACTTGATTTGGTTTCATATCGCCTTTATTATTATTCCACAGCGAAACATTGGCAGCTGTATTTATCTGTAGCTTTGTTGTCACAAACTGGGACCGAAGCGGTGTTCGATCAAGGAGTGGTAATAGTGGTGAGACTGACAACACATTGTCTGTCAGGACCAGAGAACCATAGAATCTAACAATATCTATAAGGGGGCAGCTCTACAAGATATATATATACTCATTTCGAATGGTCAAAATGTCTCATTCCGGTAGGAAGAAGGTTACGCCTTCCAAAGTGAGAGTGAAAGTACGTTCCCCTTACTTGTTATTGATTATTTATGCACAAGGCATTTCACCTGTATATAATGTGCTTGCTTGCAACACACAATTCAGTTTGTAGTGCAATGATGAGCTTCTATAGTTTTTAGCTTGACAAGAAACGTGTGTGATAATTTTTACTATGTATTTAAATGCTTTTGTTTGTAATATGTTCATGTTTTCCATGGATTTACATAGCACACAATTCTTACATTAAGGATTAGTACTGAGAACCCACAAGGGAGTGATTGTCTACTTTAGGCAGAGGCACAACACTTTTGCAAGCTCTAATGAATGCCTATATAATCCAAAGATTTATTCACAGCTTTCTTAAAATCATTCGTCTGTGTGCTTCGTACTTGTTCAAATTCCTAACATAAGAAACCTTTTACATGGCTGGAACGCTTCGTTTTAATGTTCCTCTCCGGTCTCATCCTAGATACGTTGTTCCTTGCACAAGACATGATATTACTCTCCGCAATGTTCATTCATATGGCTTTGTGTGGTTTGTCCTATCTTGAGTATTTAAAGTGTTGTACGTTTTTATCTCCAAATGTGTTCTGTTGTTATACCCAAGTGATGGAAGCAACTCTATATTTGTTGTATGCATACTGACTGTGAGTGTGGAGTTATGGTACATTTTTTTCACCTCACATATGTGTACGTCAGCACATTGTACGAACCACTCACTATATCTTAAGACCTTATGAGCGGAACGAAGGTTTAATCTGTTTGAAAGATAAGTGCACATCGTCTTGTCTTGCCCCTTGTTTGCGTGACGTGAACGAGTTGAGTACTACTCCAGCCCATTTTTAACATGCAGCCCTAAGCACATTCCATTGATTCACTCTTGCACTGGGTTGAAGTCAGTCGCTAGAAAACATTTGTATGTGTGTGCTATAGAATGACTAACTTTCATAGTGTGTATGCAGACATTTGATCCATGAAGTCATTAGCAGTTGGTTCTCCGTAGCTTGCATAAAGCAGAGTCATCCATGATTTGAACAAACAAATACTTTTTTAGCAGTATAGTGCTACTGACTGCTACCGTATATGAACTCTTTTGCTGACTGAGTAACCCAAGTTTTTCGATCCTAGTTAGTTAGTTAGTGATCACTATAGATTCATTCAATGCAAATACAATAGAGCTGACTGAGTTCTCATTACCATTTAGTTAGCTGATAGTATCAGTAAACTGACTATGTGCAGAGTCGGGTTTATTATATATCAATGGTGATTATGCAAGTAAAAAATACTTTATTACAATTTCAAACTTTTTTTGAATTTCTGGAGGAAAACAACAGCTGGGAATAATTTTATTTGAACCTCGTAAATGATATTGAATTTGGAAACTTTTATGGCTGAAGTTTTGGTATTATTATTCTCTTTTTTAGCAGTATTTTAATATCTATTGTATATTCATGAGTTCCATAGACTATCATGTTCTTTGCTCAATTAGCAACTTTTCTCGGCACGGTAATCAAAATTCAAAGACTTTTATCTCTATGTATTGTTTTTACTCTGCTCATGTTGTTCAAACTTATGGGGAAAATATGAGGAAGAAAACAAGAGGATCTTGCATAAACATCTTTTGCTTCCAAAATCAGTCAGGGAACAGAATATGAGATTTTGCACTCTATAGGCCATAATGGGTTCTGTCTATCACTTCTCGTCAGTCCTCCATAATGTAATACTGCATAGCTTTTTACAGACTCTCTGTCCTCTGAGTGAGTGAGTTAGTTTGAAGGGAAGGGGCACGGAAAATAGAAAAAGTGTAGAGACTAGTCTCCAAGCTCACACTAGCATTAGAGAGCAGGGAAACTGAAGTGAAATGGAAATGCATGAGTGCATGTTGTACGGCTTCCAGTGTAGGAGTTCATGACAGGCAGACGTGAAAAAAATGGAACGAGCGAGAAGAGGAGTAGTCCTCCTTTCTTTGCAACATAGGGGATTTAACTTTGCTCTTATATGGAGAGAGTGAAGAGATACCCAAAGTAAGTAAGTGGATGTATGAAAGTAAGTATGGAGTAGGAAAGAACATGCATATAGGGTGTGCACTACCGCATCATAGTGGAAGGAATAATGGCATGGCATGCCATTTCCATGACATGAGGTGGCTCACTTTCCTCCGTTTTTTTGTCATGGGTCCGTGCTGCCCAAAAAGTGCTAGCTGAAGGTGTGTGTTGTAAAAAATCGGTGTCGATGTATACATAGTATGTTTTTATCTGGATTTTTTGAACTAACTGTGTAGTTCACCGCTAGTTACACAGTTACAATGGGATAATGAGTGCGATTGTGGGTGTGTAAATAGCTAAAAAGTTTCAACATGCTTGATGATATGCATGCACGTATATTAGGAAACCATAATATTATGGTATACTTTATTGGAAGCTTTAGTTTTTTCCTCGTGATTGAACAGTAGGGAACAGCGTGTTTGTGATCATAGCTACTAGTATGCTATAGTTAGTGGGAAAAAGTAATGAATGTATATGATAATTAGTTCTCATAGTTTCAACATCACAAAGCATAGGTAGGTAGTCAGGTACTTGTATAGTTAATTGTATGCATTATATTTGGAATGGGAAAGGTGCGGCAGCACGAGCTGCTGCTTCTGCCGGTTCCAATTTCACAAGATAATTAGTAGCAGTGGGAGCAGTCCGGTGAAAGCATGAAGAATGGGAATGAGGGTTAGGGTTGGTTAAAGTAGGCATGTTGTTGGAAGTCAATGATTCCACGGTTGAACTGGAGTTGTATTGCACTAACTAAACGAGCTCTGCCTCCGTGTTATAAGGTGCACACACCCTTCTACTTCTAACTGTGTTGAAAGATGAAAGGGGGTTTTATACTCACTCACGAAACATTGGATAAAGCAGGAGACGTGGTTTGTATTCTGGGTTCGAATACAAGAATTGAGTCTGTGTCGAAACCAGAGTTCCTCTTGTACAACTGTACTTTTTAGTAAAAAAAAGTTGGCCAATGTTGTTTGGCTACTCCTAAAAAATGATCGATTTTTACTTTTTTGATCAGTAAAATACAGTTGGGTGATATAGACACAACCAATACTTTGCAACCTAGCGAAAAAAAACCTACTATCTTTTATTTTTCGACGTACATTAGTTAGTTAGATGAGTAAGATGTGACTTCATTTAATACAGTGAGCTAGTGAGTGGGGCATTGCTTAAAGTTAGTTAGTTAGTTAGTTAGTACTATGGAACCTAGGCCTTGGAAGATAATGTTACAATGTATACTGAAATGTTTTCCTTGACTTTAAGTTGTCACAAAAATTGCCAAGTACAATAGAAATGAGTAGAGTAGCTGTGGGAATGAGTCCATCTATTCGGCTTTGTAAATGCTTGCCTGTTCCCAAAGTGTATAATCATATGACAATGAGATTCTTTCTTGTGCATAATGAAGTTTTTCATTAGTGGTTTTTTTTCGTATGAAGTTGAGTAGTTAGTCCGTGTCTACTAAAGCGCATTGTATGTGTCTTCCCTTGCCAGCTCATTACTTAAGTATGGAGAATACCGCTCCCTAGGATAACCTAATGCATAGTAGTTAGTTAGTTAGAGAAGACATTGGGTCGGCTGCATTTTCTGACTGTCTGTGAGTCAGTCAGTGAGTAAGCTATGCACATTATATCGTCTCACCACTAAATGCCTGTATACCTGATGACTTGGGGTGTTCATTCGTTGAAATATGCATGGAGTGTGGAGGAACTTTACAAGAGACATGTAAATGAGGCGGCTTCATCATTGTGCTCTGTTGAAGGAGTAGCTAGTTTTGGTAACTACAGTCAGTGGTTACCTACCACCAATGAAGATGAACCGGAGCACTTTTTTCGTCTATATAGTAATATCGGTTATATGGTCATTATTATTGCAACCTGATAGAACTAGTTGGGTTGTTCACAAGATGATCTATAGATTATTATTATGGAAGCTAAGGTTTGGACTATAGTCGTACACCATTGAACTCTAATATAGGTGGACCGTTAAAAATGGAATAAGATTGTGTTTCTACTTTCGCAGCTCATTTTTTCTTGAGGAATATACTAGGTTCTCTTGTGAAATTTATCATGTGAGACAGACCCTGTTGTTACGTGCTACTTTCACCATAGGGAATTACTAACATACTACCAGGGAAGAAAAGGTTTGCTGGAATATTGTAATCTTGTGTAGTGCCCCCGACATTCACATAACAACAGCAATCTCTCTCTCTCTGTCTGTGTGTTGGTCATTTATCTATCTACCTATTTTGTTCCATTTCGTGCTCCGATCCATTTTCATTTGGGACCAACCCAACTCGTTGTTGTGTGCTTGAGCGGAGACGCTTTTCAGGGTAGCCATGATTGATGCATGCATTTGTAAGCAAAACGTGTACCAAGAGAGAGTTAGTGGTTTTAGTGTTTTCTGAATTCTGTATTTTGTTGGCTCATATGCCTCCTCACCAAAATGGGATGCATGAGAACACTTTACTATTGCAATGTTAGTTAGCAAGTTACCTGGATTTTCCGCCGTCATTAAGCAGATATCAAAGGTAGATAATTGTGTAACTAGTATAAATTATAGACGACGTAGTATACATGACAAGCATAAAATTATGAGACTGGTGATGAGCAAAGAATGAGCTAGAGAATGAGTGGGTGACGAAGGTAATGCATTACAGTATTCCTCTCCAGATTGGATGTGATGAGGTTGACTAGGAAACTAACATGTTTATGAAAGTGGTAGGCAGACAGACAGAAAGTTGTATCAAAGAGCATTCATCGTCTCAAAAAGCACATGTTGAACAAGAGGGAGGACCAGGCTTTTGATTATGCTCCTTTCCGTGGCAAGCTTTGCTTATCATTTTCCTCCAAGGGCTCCATTATGATGTGAGAACTGGGAGCGGAATAATGAAAGGATTCGTATATCAAAGGATGCTGATGATGGTTGATCGGGAAATGCTAATGCCAATCTTGCTCACAGTCGCTGACTTGGTTTCCTTTTTGAAACCATTTTCAGGAGCTCTGCTGTGTGTATACATATCAGACTGTACAGGATAGGTTGTTTTTGTTGTAACTACCTACTGACTGACTACCACAATCTTACAATGTTCACTAGTTGGTTCTTTGGCTCTTATTAAGGATGCATGGTTCCTAATGCTGTAGCTACCAAACTAACTAGGTATACGAATACATTATCATGTTGATTATTTTGGAGCAAGGGACAAAGCTTGAGCTTGCTCGTCTTATGAAAACACACACACACACATTAGGAAGATGAGTGTAAGAGTGGGGAAACTATAATGCGTTCCTATCCACGTAGTTAGTTAGCCTGAAATGATGTTACTATACTCACATGATGATGATGGTGATGATGATGGCAACGAAAGGAACGTGAACCACTCACTCCTTTTTTCCTTGCTTGCTCACAGTCAAGAATAATAATATCTGGGAGCAGAAGGACGATGATGAGAGAATGTATGTATACAGTAACTAACTAACTAACTAACTTGGTTGGGAACACCCGAGCACTCATGCTGTGGCAAGTGAGTGAGTGAGCCTCACATTTCTTACTCCTGGATGCTTTTGACACTCATCCATAGGATATACTCGTAACCAGCTAGTAGAGATTCATTCTCATGGCACATGGAAATGGATGGAAGTAAGTAACCAAGTAGAGTTTGTCCGTGCCGTGATGATGATGATGAGGAAGACTGCTGGAGAATTGAATATGTATATAACGCTATGCGAGGGTCTGTGCAGTTTGACTGTGAGCGCTTTTGGTCGGAAGTGAATGTTGATGGAGCTTTGGAATGGAACCCTTTTGTCTGCTGGCTCGTGTGGGGAGAATGACTTACTTTTATGCACACACATAAGCCATGGAGCTTCCTTGGGCGAGACTGACTGAGTGAGCAAATGTCGTCATGGTGGAAAACTACAACAACTGCTCCCCACGTATAATATTGCTCCATTTGGTTTCCATTCCGTTGGTTGGATGTGAAAAGGAATCTAGTGAGGACGGAACACCACTAGCAGTAGTAGTATTACTATTATCATGAGCAGGATGTAATGATGATGGTAGTCAAAGTTTGTTTCATGGAGATTCCTTCTTTATATAGTCTATCTGGTTCCTTTCAGGTTCTGTCGTATTATGTAATCTTGTATGTGCATAGGAGAGTAGTGTTTGCTCATATGTGTAGTTTGTATGTGAGCGAAAACTAGAGCTTGTCAGTTTGGGGATGTCCATGAAGCTTTTTGTGGGTTTCATCTATCGTCATTCCACTATGTTGTCATATCGTCTTTTTCTTGAGTAGGAGACGAGACGGGCAAGTCAAATTTTTACCGTGTGTGTGGATTGCATATAGTCAATGGCTTGTTCTTTAGTTGGGTTCATGTCTGAGTGAGTGAGTGCAGAGGAGGGTTGCCCTAATAATGCTATAGATTGAGCGAGGAGCAATGGTGAATCATCATAAGACTGGTCGGTGACACTTACTGTTCTGATCTTTTGCATGCTTTTTCTTAGCATTGCACGTGAAGTATTATTATCATGGAAGTGATGGACTGAAAATAATGGGTTGTTGTCGGATCATTGTGGGAGACTGGTGGCTGGAAATTTATATGGTCGATTAAGTGGGTTGAGTTTCCAAGAAAATATATTGTGATGATGGTTTTTCTCCCTATTTTATGAATTTATAGAGTTTTGGAAAAATATTGTGATTAAAAGTTACAGGTGTGTTGCTTGATTTATGATATGATTTTATTGCAATAAATTCTGTAGTATAGCATGTACCACATTACTATGTGTATTGTAGACTGCAAAGAAACTAGGTAGTCAAAATTGTGTTAGCTAGAGTGTAACTATTGAACTACTATGTAACTATTGTTGAAAAGAGATCAACAAGAAAGGGTAGGGAAAAAGTTTTTAGAGTCACTGAATCTTAGCCGGCTTCCCCATTTACAAGTATATAAACCGCAGCAAGTGGAAATAAAAAAGAAGTGAGTGAGTTGTACACTGCAAACATATTAGGCCTTTTTATTCTATCTTGTTTGAAATGTCCTACAACATCTAAATGAAAAATTGGAATTTAATCGATTTATTAATGGACAAGTTGTTCACAATTTTGTAATTTTCCTCCTTTACCTCCTTTACCTATGAGTTGGGGTGCGTGACATGCATATTGTTGGTCGCTTTAGCATTTTGTATAGCCTTTAAATAATTTTTTTAAATTTGATCCACTAATAAATGAGTTATTAACGATTAAAACTTTTATCTCCCTCCACCCACGGAGAAAGGGATGATGGGGAGAAGGTCAAATATGTTACGGACAACTTTGTCAAAATATTATTAAGCATGTAAATTTCATTAAAATCCCTCCAGTAGTTTACGATTCGGTGACACAGGACGTACAGTCAACCTGATAGACAAACAGACAGACATAGTG
>Ga0210040_10009133_pt1 | contig 11588 bp, 13 predicted proteins | sample CryGeyCG12114_NA_FD_185462 | JGI IMG/M metagenome (GOLD analysis project Ga0210040, IMG submission 185462) | Groundwater microbial communities from aquifer - Crystal Geyser CG19_WC_8/21/14_NA (SPAdes) (version 2) | ecosystem: Environmental > Aquatic > Deep subsurface > Groundwater | place: USA... | reverse complement strand
ATGTAGCAGTGAGCACCGGATAGATCCTTCCGATTGCACATTCGATTTTCAAGCGCGGGTGTGGCTTGAGATCGACTTTTCGAGTGCCTAGTGGACCAAATTTCGGCACGTCCATCGAGTCCACGTCCGAATTATATCGGCCCGGTCAGTTGGTCATGGCCGTGAGGCAGGTGTAGCCGCAACCCTCGCACTGAGAGGTACATGAAAACACAGCAAGAAACCGTGCAGGTCCATGTACCCGCGGAAATGCTCGAGAAACTTTGCTAAATCGCCAGTCTAGTGCACATTGGTCTCAGCTCCCGCAGAGCCCACTTCAAGCGATTTCGTGCCAGAGTGTATGACCTGCAGCAAAGGTTTCTTCTGACCAGGCATACGATGGAGGCGTCGGTCATGCCTCAATATATGGAGGTGTGTTAGCAGTTGGTGGCGTACAGTAGCTGTTCACTGTTCCGGGACTTTCACACGGCTCGACGATTGAAACAGCGTTCGCAACAGCTACTGCAGATGTGTGCTGACTTCTAGACAGAAGATGAATGTGTGGCTGTCTGCATTTCTCGGACCACGAGTTTGTCGGCACTAAGCTGTGTCGGTGAGCTGGCGCTGAATATTTTCACCCCTTCACCTATGACGCACGAGGACCCTGACATGTTTCTTCGATGTCTTGTGGAGTCGTACGGGAATGACGAAATGGCTCAGCCAGCGGAAGCACACCTCACCGCCGCAAAGCATGCGCTGGTCAGGTCCTTGAGTCTGGGCCCGGAGCGACCTGCGCCATGGGAAGCCAAACTCTGCTCACTCCTACCCGAACGCGTCATGCACGTGCGAAAAACCTAGTACATGCAAGTCTACGGAAAGCGACGGTGTGGTTGGTAGCCGATGAGTTTCGTCTTATTGTTACTCTTCGCCGAGTCAAATCACCATCGTCTAAAGAGTGCCGTGCCGGTTCCCGACACACTACAAACTAGCAACAATGCTGCCAGCCTCGTGTTCTAACATAGCTAAGCATATTAGTTCAAGATGGAACCGACACCTCGGCGTTTGAGAACTTGGCGTTGTCGGTAACTGTCCGCCCGAAGAGTGAGCCAATCAGATAGATCGGACCAGGCTCCGTCGCGTTGAATGGAGGCTTGATGTGATGGAGGCTGAACTTGATAGCCGGGTGATCGGAGCGATCCTGGCAACCTGTTGAACACTGCCAGTGGAATCCAACCTTAAGTGGAGTGGCGATATGCACTCACCAGATGCGACCATACCTGCCCAGCTGCAATGTCTCAGCACTCGAGACGAGGAGGTCAAATATGTATTGCCGACCTACCGGAACGGCATTACTGGCCTGTTCAAAAGAAGACTGACGGAGGGGTTGTAACCTTTACATGCGTTTCCAAATCACTCCCAACATGTCGCTTTTGCACTATCCATCGATAGCACGCTTGGGCTCATGGTGCAGGGTCGGTTGGCTGGGGCTTGTAGAGGATCTCCGTGTTGGAAGAGAAGGTCGTGAAGGCGGTGGAAGTGACATGGAACGGTAATTTGGGCCATGACAAGATTAGCGTAAGCTCTAGAGGGCCCCGGGTAGACTACAGTCCTGGTAAGCGCTGCGAGACAGTGACCATGCTTGTTAGAGTACGAACCTTGACCTGCTTGTGCAACAGTCTCATGCAAAATCCCAGTAAGTTTGGCTAGGGCGGCATAGTCATAGTGGTGTGTGGGGAGTGCTATGCCTCCCGAGGTCCTTTGCCCAATGCTCGATTGCGACAGCGAAGCTATCCAACAGGGTTCGGCTCTGCGGATCCTGAGCTCTTCACAAGATCTAGACCCTCCCGAGGTCTTGTGCCTGGGAAACGCCTCCTTCGATTACTCCGCATACAGCTTGGTGGTGCTAAATATGTCGTACCTAGTTGAGACCCTGGTTTGAACGTGTCCGCTCGCTCTTTCCTAGGTTGTCGCCGCTAAGCCTGTAGCTTACCTAGGTAGCTTTGGTTTGAACATTCCTACGAGAGTAGTAACTCCGGTAGATTTTTCGGTCAAATCGAGCTGCGTGAAACATGAAGTGAAAGAGCCAGTCATCGGCACTGGCCGACTTGATGGTTGGGTTATCTTAGAAGCGCTCTCACATGGTCACGTTGTATGGATCGTTGAATCCTGCAACATCAACAGGGCTTGGGGTATGCCTCCTTCTTCAGGCCTAGTTAACACCCTGACCAAACTGTTGCTTAATGTCAACTGTAAGAACAGCGGTCAACGTGCAGGACTGAGAAGTGAGGGGAGCGAAGGCTGGCGGGATTACAGCACAGTCTCTTGGTGTGCCAAATTGGTCGACCTTGCTGTAGGTAACATGCGCCAATGGTTGATCTTGTGACAGTGCTGATGTGCGTGTAGCCCCATGTTGTGTACTCAACGAGTAGTTCTGGTAAGAGCTGTGCTGCTGCTAGGCGCAATATTTTGGGTAAAGTGGTCGACCTGTTGCCCCAGATCATTTGCTACGCGGTATTGCTATACAGTAGTACTAACGCAGATTGCTGAGCATTACAAGAAGGGGTTCTAGTCTCAAAAACTGGGATGAGAACGAATGACCTTTCATACCCTGGTGTGCGCGCGCAAATGATCGTGTTGCCGTATAGGGTGCCCAGGTCACACTACTTTGGGCGAGGTTATCCGTCTTCAAAAGTCACAATAATCGTTCGGACCATGGAGACACGAACAGCAAGGCCGATACTTGTATGCTACGTCATCTGATGCATCTGTTCTGTACCAAATGTTTCGATAGGCATGACGGCTACTCACTGCAACGCGGCAGTGTGGTCAGCGAGCTGAGCCTCGTTTATCGGACCGAATAGATAATATCGTCCTGCCAGCTTCGGCGTGCGACACGCGCATCGTTTGATTGACTTTCCTGGAATACATGCGGTCCCGTGCGGATATCAGAGTACGGTACGTCAATCCGTGAGTCTCGAACGTCGTCGCGTGTGGGCTGTTCAGACGATCCAAGGTTCATCGTGGTACGTCATTGCGCACAATAAACGTTCAACGATGACCATTTGGCTCATGTTATGGGAATTCTGTATCTCCATTTGCGGTGCAGAGGCGCAGTGCTACACCAAGTAGTTTGATTGAGCCGGTGGCGAACTGGACGACAATTGCAGGCGGAAGTATCCAATGCAGCAGAGGCTCCAAGGTCTTTGGAGGTGAGCCACTTGAGGTCCAACCACCAAGTCTTGTTATTAGAGTTTGCTCTCGGCTTCGTGTGCTTCGGTAACCTTTTGTGGAAAGCCGCGTTCTGGCCTAGTCTGCAGAGCCGTTCACTAAGCCGACTTCCCCGCCGTTCGTTGGTTCTTGTGCGCTAATGCATAGATCGAGCTGCACCCGCCCGGTGTGCAGATGGGCAGCGATGCTCATGAAACCAAGTGCCAGTTTTGTTGCCGATCCGCGTTCGTAGGATGACCGCACACTAGGATTTCTTATAGTTGTACCTCTAGTACGACTGGATGGTACATAGGAATTCTCCGGACTGCAGGGAGATCATCCAAATGTTTTCTTCGGAACATAATCCACGCGTCTATCACTTATTTTGCGAGCCAGGCATAGCTCCTTTCCCTGAATGTATCCATGTGAAGAATGCTCGCAATCATGCCTTCACCATCCGCACACTCGTCTCCGGGTAGGTTCTCAACACGCCCAAATATTTCCCTCGCCATCCTCTAACTTTAGGACAGGATCAGCCCCATGGTATGGCGGCAGTAACAGCCTGCCAGAAGGATTGGAGGGGTTACCACATGAGAGCTCCAACCCTCGTATGGCACGAAGAGCTTCAGAAGCTGTCGTCCAGGCCGCCGAATGTCCGAGGTATGTAGCGACATTTTTGCTTCACTTGTTAGCTGGCGAGGAATCACCAGTACGCACCTACCCTACGCAATTACAACAGACGCCATCAAAGTCTCTCCATCGGCGACTTCCGGTTCGCGAAAGCCGGCCCCGGAGAAACACAACACAGTCATCTGGGCTAAACCCTTTCCAATGGACATCTTCCACCTACCATCTGGGTCCCAACTCAACTTGCTATCCGCATATTGCGAAGGATGTGTATCCTCAGCACCGGTTTCGAGTTTGCCAATTCTTGAACGGCAATCTTGAGGGTTGTGCCTCTTCCAGAAGTGATCGGCATGAGGCCTCAACCACCGAGTCCCTGCAGAAGGTGGTGTGATCGCTTGTGGCTGGTCCCGCCAGGTCGACGACCTTGGAAACTGTTCAGACAATCAGAAACACAGCTCCAACGACGTAATGGCCTCAACCGCAGTTTCTTCCTTTGGATCACACGACCGGGAATCACGGGCCCATTTGTGGTCGGAAGATGTTCAGGGCGTTGTTGCGCGGGGTCCACTCCACATACCGGTACCACCAGCGATGTCGCGCACTTCGGTTGAATTCCACCGATCCACAAACACTAGGGCACCCGATGTGGAGGCGCGAGATTGCGATGGCTGTTCCTTTGAGTTTGGGCCGATTCTGATCTGGACCACGCTGACGTAATTACCAGCCAGGAACTTTCTGAATGGGAGGGTGCCCAAGGTCAACTCAACCTCGATACATCGCAGGCAACTCTTGTGATTCGCCCGCAAACAACAGGCACATCTGCCCTCCAAAAAGCCCCACTGGCGCCCAAGCAAGGACTAGGCGGTTCCCTTGCGAACGCTCGAGGGCAACATTCGTCGCCCATATCCGGCACGTATGCATTGCGAACTCCTCGTGGTAAAATCACATCAATCGCATGTGAAAGCTGTAGAAAACGCAAGTCCAAGGTTTGTGAGGTCGCGTTGTCGTTTCCTGACGAGAAGTAACCATGGGAGTAGTGCGACGGAGTTCGACCTAAGTGCAACACCTGCCAGTCCAAAAGTCTTACGTGTGTGTACGACGTTGCCGAAGATGGCAAAACCACGACGCAATTGCGAGCCCACGTTCGGCGGTTGGCGAAGGACCTAGATGACCTGAAGTCGATTGTATCGTTGCTGGCCATGGCACCGGACCGTGCCCAAGCAGCGAATTGGGCCAGTGAGTTAGAGAAAAATGGTTTCGCCCACCACTCGGTTGAAGAAATCAAAAAATCTCTTCAGGTGAGCGTGCCCTGTACGTCTCATGAGCATTCTGACAAGAAGCCAGGATCCATCGGCACCACCGCCCACCCTCCCTGATCAAGACTCTTTCGGGACTCCAGGTAGCGAGCAGTATGCAGGCCCGGGGCATAACATGGGGGCTTCCTCATACGACGGGTCTTCGCGTGGGGAGAGGTAAGTTGAAGCTCCGGGCAAGTACTTGTCGATAGTACTGACGTCGATGCAAAGTCGAGAGCAGAGTCAGACATCTTTGAACTACCTGCCGGAGCACGCTGTGGAGGGTGTAACCAGAATGAATCCTCCTCTCGATATCGAAGCCGCGTCGAACGCACTCAGCAAGTTTAGCTTCGATTGCGCATACTTTCAAAGGATGAAGCGAGGGCTTCTCGAGAATGGATGGAGTGAGCGTCAGATTTTTGGGGGAGCTGAGATAGACGTGGACGCCATCTTGCTCGGCTTCGCAGATCCTCAGGATAACCAACCGGTCCCTACGTGGTGTTCGCGAACAGTGAACAAAATCTTGCCAGCAACGCCGTTGCCAGTAAGACTGGCATCCACTTGGATTCTGACAAAGATGATGCGAGTGAGTCTTGATGTCTTCAAAGACTGAAGACGTGACTAACGCCTGTCTTAGTACCTCATTTGGCCGAGCGTAGAGAACATGAATGCGAATCCGGAGTGGCTGGTACCGTCCATGGGCAAACGGGAGATCACCCCGTACGATATCCTGATTGACCTTATCCCATGGTATGTTTTCCGTGCTGTTGCAGCCGTAGGCACCTGTACTAACTGACCACCTTTAGGCCACACGTACGCCAGCTTATGTATCAACATCCACAGGATTACCCGGTTGGCCATTTTGTAGGCCTGATCGGACTAACGTGGCCATACGCGGATGATGCATGCCATTACTGGGATATCGAGGCGGGATATACGCGTATGACGCCGCTTTTCGAGAGCACAGTCGCAGATTTAAACTCTTGGACGTTAGATCCAAAGATACTCGAATTCGCGCCTCAACTAGAGAGCATGGTTCCTATTAAGCCCGTGTAAAGGTACAAAGAGCCTGCACTTAAGCGCTTAGTTGTTGCAAGCTGGCTTGGGACATCTAAAGCCTTAAGGCGGTGTTCGACATGGTTGACTGGTAATCGCGCCTTTCGATAAGAAAGCTTGGCCACTGGCGTTCGTTGGTGAGCGGAACTGCATAGACAATGTATTGCCGCATTGAGGCAGGCGTTGTCGTGTTCTTGGGCATGAGCTAGACAGGAGACATGGTTAATCGAGGCGATGTTATAGATACTGGTTGCGGAACTTACTTCCAGGTTTTGCATCGGCTATTGCACCTGAGCAGGATTGCGCCAGGCAGTTTATATACCAAGTATTTTCATGCGACGGGAATAAGCCGGTGCATGGCTCCACCACAATGGTCGCATATGTGGCTCCCTGTGTGTACCCACCTGTTCCTGCACCTTGGAATTTAGGTATCGTGATGCCAAGGGCAGTCTCGGAAGTAGCGTCCCGGACGGCGATCGGTGTGACTACTGACTCTTTCCTGCTTGAACCCACTAATAGCCTCATCACCTTCCGCGAATTATTCGGACAACGTCTTGAGCCGAGAACTGGGCCGGTCGCAAGTCACTTTATCATTGACAAAGCAGTTTCGAGCGCGACTACAGCGTGTAGGTTATGAGGTCTCTGTCATGCTTGAGAATGAGTTTGGTGACGGGATATACAGAAGACCAAGAAGTGCGATCATTGCGACGGATTTCCTGCATGCTGCACCAAGTCCAGAACGGAATTTCGTGTCGAGTTTTGATAACCTTGGAAGGCCATGTTTTTCAGGGTTCCATGAAAACCTCCCCGGGACATGTAAGCATTGTACACTCGTGATACACTCGTGCTCCGCGGAGAGGAAAGAAGAATAGTCTCCGATTGCAGACCTTCATTCGTCGACTTCCCAGGTTCCGTACATGAGACGTCGCAGTCACAATAAAGCATTAGCGAGTAATGGCGCCATCTGGATCCGATACAAGCACATTTGCATCAACCGATGTGTTATTTCTGTGGTCATTTCCGCCTGCATATGGCAGAACATTCTTCCACGCCTCCTCGACAGAGCTCCTGTCAGGGGCTTTCGGGCCGAAAGCAACTCATCCTCGAAAGCAAAAGGCTGTTGCTTGCGCGATGTGGGCTTTCACCATGGCCGCTATTTTGGTAACGAGGTGCTCGAATTATTCTCCGATTTGCTGACTGTGAGGTCGGAGCTGTGCACTAGCCACTTGCCCGCCGCTTCGCCTACATGCAGGCGATAAGGTGCTTCGACTCGATTACCACAAATCGCGCAAATCGAGTTCCTCATGCAGTAAAAAGCCTGACGATACCATGCATATGGAATGAAATAGCTGACAAACGAGCTACAGAAGTCATGTTGAAGTGGGCCTATATAGTAGCTGTATAAGGTAGCAAGACTAGCTAGAAGGAATGAACCATGGGTATCCTACAAAGTAAACTGAAAATCGAGACGGCAACTTGTTCTTGCAGCAGCAAGAAAAACCTTCAAAATAGTTCGTCCACCATCACTACATTTCTCCCTACTCTCTCGCTGAGCCGATGACCGCAGGAACCCAAGGACCGCTCACGCGATTCCCCGTCATCAGGATCGATCTCGCCTACTACATCTTCAATGTTCGTAATCCATTGGTTGCGCTCTTCAGAATCGCCAATAACACTTCCTAACGTCCGACCTCTGTCTGCTCTCAAGTCATATGTGATCTGACTTCTCACTTGTCCGAGGTACCCTCCAACAACTTTATTGATCTTGAGATCGCCACTTGGGTCATATACGCGTACCGTCATGAGAGCGTTTTTCCGAGCGGCAAGAATGCGCGATTGAGCTGCGAGGCGAGATCGCGCTGGAGTGAGCACGTCCTGGGACATGTTGTATGACGATGTCTCAATGGCTGAGTCTGCGCGCTCGCTTGTGGGCACTCCGATGACTGAGTCTCGGGCCGTGACTGAAGCGGAATTGTGGCTAGATATGACTGAAGAGTTACTGGAACTAGCATTGCCGAGTGGCATCCGTAAGATAGCCATGTCGGATGGAAGTAGTGCGGTGGCGAGCGGTTTGCATAATGCTTGGATGAACCCTTGCGGATCGTGAGGTATGCGAACTCGGCGAAGCGATGGGAAAGAGCCCTTTTTAATACCTTCTGCCAAGAGGCATGTGGCCAGACAAGTTATTGGTTCGCGATTGGTGAATGGGAATGACGGCTGTTCCGAGACGTCGGGTGATGGAGGCACAAGTGTTGGTAGAGGTCCGGCATCTGCGCGGAACTCAAAATGGATGTACTGGAGTGTCGGGGACAAGAACTCGGAAAACGAAGCTCGTGATGAGAGATCGGGCGCTCTTTGCTGAGCCAGGGAGAAGCTCGTTAAACTAGCAAACCGGGTGGCGAGTATGTTGGATATGGTGACAAGGCTGCATATCTCGAGATCAATCAGGATCAGTTCCTGAATTGAAGTCGCCAGCTGCGAGGTAGCGAACCTCTGAAGGCCTTTGTCGTTGACACCTGGAAGACATTCGAGGCGCAAAGACTGCAACCCAGGTGGCAGGGCGTGCAATGCCATGTTCGTGAATGAGACAGCGGAAAGCCCAGATAATGATAGGTGGCGTAAGGTTGGAAGAGCGCGAAACGTGCCAACAATAGCACGGAAGTTCAAAGTTGTCGAATCTTGGTGATCGTGTAGCACCAGGGTCGATAAGGATGGGTGGTTCGAGTTGAGTTCCAAAAAGCGCTCAGTCGGATCACAGGCCGCAAGGTAGTATGCGCCTAGGTCGTTGTCCTCTTCATCGCTGAAATCGCTCCCTCGCCTGGATAAAAGCCATACCTTCTCTTTCAGATGTAGACGGGTCGAAAGCGCATGCGAGAGGCGATCGAATGTATGTTCGTACGGCGTGTGGAATCCGACCAGGCGTTCTAACCGGGGACACGCCATAACCAGAGACGCCACCAGATTTACAATTCCTTCTTGGCCGATAGCTGCCTCACGGTAAAGTGTCTGAAATCCAGACAGGTGTAGCTCTCGTACACACCGCGCTAATGTAGGTTGCTCGCGGAGAGTTCGCCGGAGCAATTTGAGTCTACTGGTACCTTTGATCTTGAGCTTCGGCAGCTTTTCGTGCTCTTCGTTTGCGAGTAGTAAGACCTTGCGGTACCTTCAATTCATGTCAGTCACTCTCATTGCATGTTTAACAAGCAACATTTCCGCAGAGTGATGTGCTCTTCGTGCAACAGCTGCACTTTCAAAGGCCTGGATAGTACATCGTGCTCCACACCTTCCAACCAGGTACTCGACTACGCAGTATCAAGCGACAAGATGTACTCACATCCGTGATGTTGTCGCTTTGTCCCAAGCCCGACTGACCAAAGACAGGCTGTGGAGGTCTCTGAGGTAGCAGGATGAACAAGCTTCCGTAGATCTGAGGTGAATTTGCTCCAGTTGATCAACTATGCACTTGTACACTTCTTTTGGGAGTTTCTTGAAGATTTCCGCCGGAAGCTGATATTCGACAACCTTGGAGCGCCTCCATCCCGAACGTCTTTTATGTCTTTCGAGTTCCCATGGAGTCTTTGTGAGGTGCGGTTCTTGGAAGCCGTATGCAACCCCTCCTATTGCCATCAAGGGCCTGACTGTGGTTCTCTGGCCGTCGCATCGTGCTACTGCTTCCGAGTTCGGAATATATCCAGTGGACTTTTTTTTCTCGAATGAAGTCGAGGATTTTGGCAAGGAAGGCGTAGATCTGTGCAGGCGTTAGACTGGTGAAACAGTTGATCTTTTTGACGTGCTTAAAGTTGTCGAATAAGCAAGTGAGGAGGCGCTCGAACGGCATGATGTCCAAACGAGATGTCAGACAAACTTACCGATCAGCAAGAACGCGCCCATGGTTATCTTTCCGAGGAGCAAGAATCTGGAGCATTATCAAGATAGCGATCAACGCCCGCAATAGCGCAAAGGAAGGAGAACTTGATTATAATCGCACTAGGATGCGGGCATGCGTCTAGTAACAATGCTGTGGGCAAGCGACGAGTCCAGGATAGCGAGTAAAAACCTTGAAACCGCGCGATGTCTGAGTGTTTAGGGGACTTTACTCTCGGGTGGCAGAGCGCCCTAAGTGTTGGGTCAATATACTGCACCTCGCGCGGGTACCGACATAGTGACGAAGCACAAACAGCGCTTGCGGGACAAAAGCCACAGACAAGATGATCTGCGGATCTTTTCTATGCACTGAGGCGCCAATTGTCAAATCAAAAGTCACCTGCAGCGCCAGTTCGCTGCAGGCCGATTTTGACAGCTCGAGCAAGCCGGATCAATGGTCCGAGATTATGTCCATGGTGGAGATTAGACTTTAGCTCATTACCTGCGTCCTGACCGTGACCACGCCACCAACGCAGGAGCATTAGCTTTGACGGAAACCGACAGGAGAAAGCAGCAGTGATAAGGCGATGCTTCCGATGCGGTGCTGGTGGTTGTGCGACTATGTGAGACCCGATTGCGCAACGCATGAGACAAAACGTTCCGCGACGTTGTCGTATGCCCCGAAGGACGCTCTGGCGGTATTTGGGCGTCCACGTAGACTCTGTGATGTCGAAGGGTGGCGTGGCTGGAGATCCTTGGAAATGCATCGAATGAAGCGGCACGCAGATCCACTGTTCGGCATCTGCTCGCCAATCGAGCGCTCGGACTCGATCATCTTTGCAGTCCCTGTTTCCACCACAGCAACATCCCGCAGCTGCGGAGAGCTGACTCGCTGGCCCCAGTTTTACCCAAGCAATCGAACTGCTGTTATTGGAGTGTTATCAAGCGATGGCCGGATCCTTCCTTCATCAAGCTCGAAATTGTGCTGCGTTTATGCAGGCCGCCGTCGTATTTGCGTCATCCTAGAACTCTGTCGCCAACCTGCTCCGTATAATTAAAGATTGACAAGAAAGTTATATCTTCTCCACGGGCTGGTGACAAGGCGCTAACATGTCACCCTGCGCTTTGTTCTGGTGCTGACGGCGTGTCCGAAATGCTCACTTAGGCAGGTACCCGTGGAGCGACATCTTTGGCACTCTGTGGCGCCGTCTCTTAACGAGATAGCACGGCATGAGCACGCCCAACACCAGGAGGTCGTATCGCCAAAAGCCCTGGACGTGACCGTGCGGCCTCGAGCCGCGGCAGCCATTTCAAAGAGACCCTCGTGTACTTTTGATCACCCAGCACATGTATCCAAGCACACACCCGAGACCAATTCATAGGGATCCAAAAGTCACGGTATGTGACTCCACAAGCAAGTCCTTTCCCCGTCCGCTTCTGACTGAGATATCTTCATTCTTTCTCCTCACGCTGACATTTGAAATCAAGGCTTCGAACATAGCACCTTGATACATTCAACGCAATAAGCTATACCACTTTCTGGAGCCATTTGCCGTAGTTTTG
>Ga0210040_10009132_pt1 | contig 11588 bp, 14 predicted proteins | sample CryGeyCG12114_NA_FD_185462 | JGI IMG/M metagenome (GOLD analysis project Ga0210040, IMG submission 185462) | Groundwater microbial communities from aquifer - Crystal Geyser CG19_WC_8/21/14_NA (SPAdes) (version 2) | ecosystem: Environmental > Aquatic > Deep subsurface > Groundwater | place: USA... | reverse complement strand
CAAGCTTGAATGAGAGCTTGAGAGCGGCAGCAGTGAGAGCAGAAGAAGCTTCTTGTGCTGCTGTGCGGAGAGCTTGGGGAGGTTTGGCTGTGCTGGAACATGTTAGCAACATGTCTCACGGACTGGGGAGCTCTAGAAGCTGACGCACCCTTGTAGTCCTCCCATGTTCCCCAGGCGAAGATCTCCAGCACTGTGAGGTACGGGGCATACTCTTCTGAGCTCCGTAGGTTCTGGATGTTGGGCGTCTGCAGCAGCTCGGCAAAGACGTATGTGTTGGGCGCGCTTGTGGCTTGCGAGACCAAGTCCGAAGCTGCTCGCGGCGAGGTGGCCGACTTGCTGAGGGCGAGGAACGGCTCGAGGGCGTTGAGGGCCTTGGTCTGCTCCATAATCGATGCTCAAAGCTGCGGTAGAGAATGGAGGGGTTTAATGTGTGGTTAATGTTCGATATTCGAAGAGAGAGAGAGTTGCTGTTGTCGAGGTGGTGAGCAGGTGCAGGCCGCTACCTACGGGCGCGATAAACTTGTCTTGGCTGGAGTCGCGACTGCCCCACCACCCCGCGCTACACCAGGCTCGCTTGACAGATTCACTCTCACGAAGCCACATCTGCCTCGGAAACAATTGTCTCTGATGCTGGGGCTGTGAGAAACCATGATGGATCCTGAGGCTCTGCACGTCGCACGTTGGTTCATCCGAGCGTCCCTTGGCAGCTTCCCGTTTCAGGGCGGCCATGCAGAAACACTATCTGTGAAGAGGATCCATTGGAATGGCCGCCACCAGGACGCACGACGAACCCTAAGAAACATCTTCCTGTGCGTGTCTCTTACACCAACTCCGCCCTCGACCTTACAACCGCACCGATATTCCTACGGCCTTCGCTATTGTGGCGCCATCCTCTGTTCATTAATAGACGGCCTATCAGCGGCTTACGGAAGCCGTCGAGACCCACCTCAGACCCGCCATTCGGGTCGCTCCATCAAAGAAAGTGGCTGCAGCTCCTCGTGCTCATCGACATATTAATCTTCGCCATCTGGCAACTACCGGAAGCTGGCCTTCCATTATACGACCCGGACATTCCTTTCTTTTCCTGCCACAGTCGGCACTCGCTCGCGACATTCATTCGGTGCATGCCGCCATAGACAGCGCTCACTCCTTGCGCCGACCGCTTCGCCTCGTACGAGCCGCGCTTGCGCTGTGCTGACATTTCGACCGCGACACGCCCCCGGGATCCTTTGCAATACCACTGCAAATTCGAGCGCAACCCAAGGCGCCTCTCAGGCACCATGGCTCCCCCAGCCACCTCCGCGAACGGCGCAACGGCGCACATGGCAACGACGACGCTCAAAGTAGAGGGCATGACATGCGGCGCATGCACCTCGGCGATCGAGTCTGGATTTCAGGGTGTAGATGGGGTCGGGAATGTGTCTATCAGCTTGGTCATGGAGCGGGCAGTCATACAACACGACCCGGAGGTTATATCGGCGGACCAGGTCAAAGAGATCATCGAAGACAGGGGATTTGACGCCGACGTGCTCGCAACGGACCTTCCGACCACACATACTACAGAGCATCACTTCTTGAGTGATTCGGAAGATGAAGATGAAGTACTGCTCTCGAGCATTGCAACGACCACCCTCTCTGTGGGCGGCATGACGTGCGGCGCATGTACATCTGCCGTTGAAGGTGCCTTCAAAGACGTTGCGGGCATAAAGTCGTTCAGCATATCTCTGCTGTCTGAGCGCGCCGTGATCGAGCACGACACCAACATAATATCACCGGAAAAACTGGCCGAGGAAATCGAAGACGTGGGCTTTGATGCTGAGGTGCTGGATACTGTTGCCGCAACACCAGAGCCAAAGAAGAGCAAGGGCAGCAAGAGACAAAAGACGCTGACCACTACCGTCGATGTGCAAGGCATGACATGTGGTGCTTGCACATCGGCTGTGGAGAGCGGGTTCAAGGATGTAGAGGGTGTATACCAGTTCAACATTAGCCTGCTTGCGAACCGCGCCGTGCTCGTACACGACCCGTCGAAGCTCACAGAAGATCAGATCGTAGAGATCATCGAGGATCGAGGCTTCGATGCCAAGGTGCTATCTTCGGTCGACGGCAGCATGCAGCAGTCCTCTGCGAACAATGGACCCGTACATCTCAAGGTCTATGGTCTACCCAATGCTAATGCTGCGGAGGACCTAGAGGCACTACTACGGAAACACCCAGGCATTACTTCTGCGACCATTACATTTAGCACGTCCCGAGCGACCATCCAACGCGACCCCCAAATCATTGGCCTGCGAGCGACAGTCGAACTCATAGAGGCAGCAGGTTACAATGCACTGGTCGCTGACCTCGACGACAACAATGCGCAACTCGAGTCGCTTGCAAAGACAAAAGAGATTCAAGAGTGGAGACGAGCCGTCATCTTCTCCGCTTGGTTCGCAGTACCTGTGTTTCTGACCAGCATGTTCTTCCCAATGTTCCTGCCCTTCCTCAATTATGGTGGCATTCGCATTATACCCGGTCTATATCTAGGCGACGTTGTTTGCCTAGCTCTGACCATTCCTGTCCAGTTTGGAATCGGCAAGCGTTTCTACATTTCTGCGTACAAATCTCTTAGCCATGGCTCACCGACCATGGACGTTCTCGTTGTCCTCGGTACATCTGCTGCCTTCTTCTTCAGCATTGCGTCGATGCTGGTATCGCTGCTTAGTGCGCAGCATACCAAGCCGACTACGCTGTTCGACACCAGCACCATGCTCATCACCTTTATTAGCTTGGGACGATACCTCGAGAACAGGGCAAAGGGACAGACGTCGAAAGCGCTCTCGAGGCTCATGTCTCTGGCACCTTCTATGGCCACCATCTATGCAGACCCAATTGCTGCAGCCAAGGCAGCCGAGGGCTGGGATCTTGACGAGAAAGACAGTCGCAACTCGGTGGACGGCAACGCTGCGGAAGAGAGAGTCATTGCTACCGAGCTCATCGAAGTGGGCGACGTTGTAATCCTTCGGCCTGGCGACAAAATCCCTGCTGATGGCACCGTGACACGAGGCGAGTCGTATCTCGACGAAAGCATGGTTACTGGTGAGGCAATGCCTATTCTCAAGAAAAAGGGAGCTCTTCTGATGGCTGGTACTGTTAATGGTGCCGGTCGTTTGGAATTTGTCGTCACCCGGGCCGGCCGTGACACTCAGCTCAGTCAAATCGTTCGCCTCGTACAGGAAGCCCAAACCAGCCGTGCACCCATCCAACGCCTCGCAGACACTGTAGCCGGGTACTTTGTTCCAATCATCATCACACTCGGTGTTGCAACCTTTGTGTCATGGATGGTACTCAGCCATGTCCTTCCGTACCCACCAAAGGTCTTCCTCGACCACGCCAGTGGCGGTAAGCTCATGGTCTGCGTCAAGCTGTGCATCGCCGTCATTGTCTTCGCCTGTCCTTGCGCCCTCGGTCTTGCTACTCCTACCGCAGTCATGGTCGGCACCGGTGTAGGCGCTGAGCAAGGCATTCTTGTCAAGGGGGGCGCTGCGCTGGAGACCGCCACCAAGGTCAACCACATTGTTTTCGACAAGACTGGCACCCTAACGGTCGGCAAGATGAGCGTCAGCAAAGCTGATATCCAGGGCGAATGGGCAAACCCGCAGAAGAAGGACCTTTGGTGGACACTTGTTGGTCTCGCTGAGATGGGATCTGAGCATCCTATTGCCAAGGCCATCGTTGGCTCCGCCAAAGAGCACCTGCGTCTAGGGCCTGACGGTGTGCTTGACGGCGCGGTGGGTGACTTCGAAGCTGTTGTTGGCAAGGGCATCACGGCAAATGTCGAGGCCGCCATCTCTCGCGAACGCACACGCTACAAGGTCCTCATTGGAAACGCTGCCTATCTCACTACCGAAGGTGTAAACGTACCCGACTTTGTCGATGAGCCTCTTACTCCCGCCGCAAGCGCCAACCCACGAGGGCACGCACGCTCTGCTGGTATCACCACGATTCATACCGCTATCGGCAAGACGTACACTGGCACCTTGAGTCTGTCTGACACCATCAAACCCTCTGCTCGCGCTGCCGTACTCGCCTTGCGCCGCATGGGTATCACATCTTCAATAGTCACAGGTGATACTTCGGCGTCTGCACTTGTTGTCGCTGCCGCAGTTGGCATCGATGCCGCCGATGTCCACGCATTCGCGACCCCAGCTGATAAGAAGGAGATTGTCGCACATCTACAATCTCGCGGCCAAGTCATCGGCATGGTCGGTGATGGCATCAATGACTCGCCTGCTCTCGCTTCCGCCGACGTTGGTATTGCCCTCTCGAGTGGTACCGACGTAGCCATGGAGGCCGCATCTATCGTGCTCATGTCTAACACTGATCTCCTGGCTATTCCCGCGTCGTTGCTTCTTAGCCAAGCGATCTTCTTCCGCATTAAACTTAACCTCGCATGGGCATGCATGTACAACTTTACCGGTTTGCCATTCGCCATGGGTTTCTTTCTTCCGTGGGGCCTATCGTTACACCCAATGGCTGCCGGAGCTGCAATGGCATGTTCATCCGTCTCTGTCGTGGCTAGCTCCCTTCATCTCAAATTCTGGCACCGCCCGAGTTGGATGAAGGTTAGCTTGCTGGACCCAGGTGCGGATGTGACCGAGAAAGACTTGGAAATGGAGATGATCACAAAGAAAGGAATGGTTGTGAGCGCTGTGGAATGGGTGCGGGAGGCATGGGAGGCTAGGAAGAGAAACAAAGAAGAGGCTGGATACGTGCCGTTGAGGGACATGGGAGAGAATTGAGTTGAGGTTGGGGATGATTGACGGTGATTCTATTGATATGTTGATGCGCGACCAGGGTACCACCTATGTTCCGTACCATTTTCTTTCTATTCTGTTTAGCTTCGCCATCTGTTTGTATTTGAATTGAGTTGCTGTATATAGACCTGGACTCGTTGCTTTCGTTTGCCCAAATGCAAATGTTCATACCATGACAACAAATTTCTGTGGTGGAAGCACCACTAAAAGAGTACGCGACCCAATTGATCCTTACAAGGGCAGGCTTGTTGCAAGCGTTTCTGTAAGGGAAGGTCGCACCTGGTGGGCGCCAAGCTTTGATGACGTACTGGTCAATTACCCTGTGAAGTGTACAGCCACCATTCGCTCCCCACGTTTGCTGTGCTTGTTTTACCTCCAACGCCATACACAGTACACACTGGCCCTCTGTTCTGCTTGTTGCACTACACCACATTCGCCACTTCTCTGAAACTTGTGCAATAGTACACATCCTAGCATCACCTCTCTCTGTGTTCCCTAAGCCAAACCATCATGTTCAAGAAACTGAAAGACAAGATCAAGGGCGATGAGCAGTCCGGCTCTAGTTCATCACATGGACACCATGAACAATCGAGCAATCAGTACTACAGCTATCCTCAGCAGCAACAGCACGGTATCACGCCGACTGAAAAATATCAAGGTCTTTCTGGACCGCCACCAGCCTATGGATCATCGAAGGATGAGTATGCGCCGCCTTCCGGTCCACCGCCAAACCAGTCTGGTTATGCACCTCCTGCCGGATCTCCGCCACATCAGTCATCTTCAAAGGCAGACTATGCACCACCTTCAGGTCCTCCACCATCCCAGTTCCCGCAACAGCCACCCCCGAGTTGGGATCCTCCGCCTTACCACGACTGGACGGTGATCCCTGACACGGCACTACTACCACCTCCACCGAGCATAGGCTATGACACTTCACCAACCGCAAACGCAACCGCAGAAGACGGCGACCGCGCACTAGCATGGACCAACATGAACCCTCTCTGGCCACCACAAAACCTCACCCCATCGACCCACGCCGCCATCCAGAACGGCCAACTCGCCCTCCTCAAACCACCCTCCTACGTAGGTGACCTCCTCCCCCAACCTCAAGCCGGCCACTGGTGTTGCCGCACCCACGCCAAATGCCGCGACTCCAGCATCATGACCAACCTGCCCATGTACTCTGTCTACTGGGACTCACCACTCAACACCCAGCGCCCCAAGACCATCTATTTCGAGCTCAAAGTCACGGGTGTGGGTCGCGATGGCTCGGGTCTGAGCGAAGCAGACGCCGGCATCGCCATTGGCTTCGTCGCGCCGCCGTATCCGACGTTCCGCCTTCCGGGCTGGGAGCGCGGTAGCTTGGGCGTACATGGCGATGATGGACGTAAATACGTTAACGATCCATGGGGCGGTGTCGACTTTACCACGGCGTTTGCGCCGGGCGATACGGTGGGTATTGGCATGACGTATTCAGTGCCGAGGAATCCGCCGACGTATGAGCAGAATCAGCTTGGCAGGTTGATGGATATCGATGTCTTCTTCACGAGGAACGGCAAGAAGGAAGGCGGTTGGGACGGCAATGAGGAGTTGGATGTTAGGAGCGAGGGCGGGAATAGGGGACTGAGGGGAGAGTGTGACTTGTTTCCTGCGATTGGTGTGTTTGGTGGTGTGGATTTTGATGTCTTCTTTCATCCGGGACAGTGGATGTACAGGCCGTGGTAGTATGCCGCTGTCACATGGGATGACTACAGCTTTTTGTTGGATGACTGAGATATGTTTATTACTACTTATGCCCATTCACCCTCTCCCCTTCATTCCTCCCATCTGTCTTATACCTCCCACCCTCCGCCTTCCTCTGCCGTCCCTCGATAAATCTCACCGGCACATCAACCACACGATCCCTCAACCAATCCCCCATTCCTTTCGCAAACGCATCCAACCTACTACTCCCACTAACGCCCCTCTCTAACACCCCATACACCACAAAATGCACCGCCATGATGCCCGGAAACTCCACTCTCTCAACATGAAACCTACTGTTCCAACTCCCGCCAAACATTTCGATAAGGCGAGGGATAATGAGATATGTACGCAGCCAGTCCCAGCTTTGTTTGTATAAGGGTGAGGAAGGCGGGTATGAGGAGGGAAGCGAGGTCGGGATGAAGAACCCGAGGTTGGCGTTTCCGCCTTTGTCGCCTGAGCGCGAGAGGACGATATCGCCGAGGCGTGCTTTTATTGTTTCGCCGAATGTACTCTGATCAACTGGATCTCTCGTCTCATAGCTCTCCCGCTTGCCTAGGTCTTCGAAGCGCGGCGGCGGCATGGTGCGGATGCAATTGACATGCACAGCATCTGATGACGCTGAGGGTTCAAGCATGTTGATGGATGTCTTGAGCGCGGACTGCGGGTATATAGCCGGATAGTACGAGATGTATGGTCGTGGGATGGCGGTGCGGTGATCGCTTGTGCTGTGGAAGCCGGAGTAGTGCTGCATTGCGAATTCACCCAACAAGCCCAGCATCCCCATCAACGTCTCCTTCTCACCCGCCTCGGCAAAAATCCTGCAATACGTAGTGCTGTGTAATTGGCTGCGGGGATTGGGCTCTGGCACCCCGATGCGCTGGAATTCGAGCACGTCGAACTTATTCAGGAGGCCCTGCCGCTTCAAGCCGAATCTGATGATGCGCTCCCAGAGATCGAATTTCTCGGATGTACCGTAGCCGGTGGCGTTGACGACAATTTCGGATTGGTAGCCTGCGAGGTAGAAGATTGCGAGTTTGGTGGTCGGGGGCGGGGGTGCGCCTTTTATGCCCCAAACGCGGACACTGGATGATGGTCAGCATTCATTGCAGCGCCCAAGGCGCGGAGGAGGTGCAACTAACCGATTCCTCCCTTTTTCAGCTTTGACTTGCACATCGTCTAAGATTGCTTTCACGTCACTGTTTAGGTAGATATTGCCCTGTAATTCGTAGAGGAACTGGCACTTAACCGTATCCTCCGTCACGAACCCGTTCTTCGCATCGTGCTTCGTGATCACACAGCTCCCGTTTTTCTCGACTTCAGCAATGCCGAACGTAATGTCGTAAAGCTCGTCTAACGGATACTCGTAGAAGCCGGCGAAGTTCGAACCCGTGACGTAACTGCTACACTCTATGAGATGGCCTGCGATGAGTGCGCCTGCAAGCTCATCATAGTCAGTGTCGCGCCATGAGTGCCAGTACCAAGCTGCTCCAATGACCTTTATCCTGTCAGCTTTTAAAGGCTGGAAAGAGGGAATGTTCGGTGCTTACAGGACTGGCATCGGCGACTCTCCCGGCGATGATGATGTCTGCGCCTTCTTCGAGGCCTTTGACAATCTCCCTCGCGCCAAGATACGCATTTGCGCTGACGATAGGTTTGTCGCTCTTCTCGAGCAAATCGAGGCCATGGTCTGCGATCGCGACGGCACTGTTTTCGGAATCGAGATGTGGTGGTAACCCTTTTTCGCGAATGTCTTTCATCTCTTCGAAGAGGTTGTCGCCGAGGACGAAGGCGACTTTGAGGTCGTAGCCCTTGCTTGTGACCTTGTTTGCAACTCAGCAATGTCACGAGCAACGGCATCCAACGTTATCACCTACCAATTTCTGTACTTTTTCCGCCAATCCCATCGGATTATGCGCACCGCCATTCACAACAACCTTGATGCGCTTCTCATTGAGCACATCGATCGTCTGCTCAATGCCGTCCCAGGCCGTCTGCTCCCAGCCCGGATGCTTGCCAGCCGCATGTGCCTGAGCATTTTCAGCGATGTTCACTTCGGCGAGGTAATCGCCTGTGATGAAATCTACGTCTCCAAGCTCGGCTTGGTAGCGCATGTGATACCCCGGATCAGCTGTGATGGGATGTCAGGTTACTCATATATTCCAATTCGGTGTTGCAGATATTCCGAATTTCTGATATACTTTGCAGGGTATATATGTGATATCACGGCGCGTTTCAGGCGTACTGTTCTGTGTTTGGTTTTCCAGGCCATCTCTTTATATATGGGACTGTGGCGGAATGCTGACGTACCTTTGTAGCCAGAGCAGTTGGCGATGCGAACTGGTCGGATGCCGCGCTGTTGTGTCCATCGTTCAGGGTACTCTTTCGACGCCATATCGCGACGGAAATGTATGGAGTTTGGAAGCAAGAGTCGTGGGTGTGAGCTATGTGTGTCGTGGATTTCGAAGCACGAGAACTCCCGTGACCAATCACGAAAGCTTTCACCAAGTTATATACACAAGCACACAAACCCGACTAAGACTATATATCTGTCTTACGAAACTTCCCGAAGGATTCGCGTCCTACACTATAGCATGCATTCGCACGAGGTCATTTAGCCTAGGCTATAGCGTTACCAGGTGCGGGGCTTTCGCCATTGGCTGGACTAGCAGAGTCGATGCATGCGACTCGATCCGAGGCAGAGGTCGCTATCACGGTAGGATTGTGATACTGCGGTGATGACTGCAGAGTGACCGAGGATCGAGGATAGTGATGGTGATGTAGCCGGTGTGCTAGCCGACACGTAAGGAGACTCCGATGAAAGGGGCCCCTTGGTCTTCGCAACTCAGAGGGGGCAGACTAGAATTGCTTGACCACCTCTTAAATCTTCTTACATTCGACATCTCTTTGTACTGTCTCGAGAAAGATGGCGACTGACGCAGTAACCAGTCACACTAATGGCGCGAATGGTGTCAATTGCAAAGAAGCAACTTACTCGATTCCCCAAGAGACGCAGAAAATCTTCCAAGATGGGATACTAAACAACCCGCTGATTGCACCTACACTGCCGAAGGATGTCGGAGAATGCGCAAGACCAGTGCGTTTCGAAGGGTCCGACAGGCCTAGCATCCCGATCAATTGGCGCTTCGCTGAGAGCATCTCAGCCTTGAAAAGTCTGGAAGCGGCTATGGTCAATGTGCTTCTGAAGAGAAAGTACAATTTGGAGCCTCAGGAAGCTGTCATCAATACGTGAGCAGATCGCAACGTATGGTACGCGCGAAGTACAGAACTGACGAAACCCCACAGGGACCACGCACAGCTCTTCTTCATGTCCATCCTACTAAACACCATCGATCCAGAAGGCGAAGCAATCACCTACGCATCTATGCGCTCGCCAAAGGGCAAAGCAGCATACAATAAGCTCTTCAAGGACTGCGACCTGCACAACATGTACAGCAGCCCGTATCGGACTGACGTGACCAATATTTACCGCTGCAAAGACGGCCGGTACTTTCATCTCCACGGCTCAATGAACCCGGAGCCATCGCAGGACAGTGTAGGACTGCCGCACGACTTGAAGACATCGACGCCAGAAGAGTCTTGGGCGCTGTACGAAGAGAAGCTCGCGCATATCGACTCGAAAGAGATGCAGCGGCTTGCTTCAGACGTGTACAAGCAAGCTGGAACGATTTGCTGGACAGCCGAGGAGTTCAAGGCGAGTGGACATGGCAAAGCCAATGCGCAAGTTGGGCTCTATGAGATCCACGACGTGAAGAATAACAACCAGCCAGCATGCTGGTGGCCCGACAGTCCCGAAACCTCTGCTCGGCGACCGCTGGCGGGGTTGAAAGTCGTGGACCTCACCCGCATCATCGCAGCTCCTGCTATGACGCGCGGACTAGCTGAGCTCGGTGCATCCGTTATGAGAGTAACTGGCGAACACATCACCGACATGTCGAGCCTGCACGTCGATCTCAGCTGGGGCAAGTGGAGTTCGCATCTCGATTTCCGAAAGGAGGGGGATCGGGAGAAGCTCCGCGCTCTGATTCTTGAGGCTGATGTTGTGGTCCAAGGATACCGTCCGGACGTGCTGAACAAGTACGGCTTCGGTACGTACGATTTGCTCGAGCTAACAAAGAATCGCGATCGCGGCTTAATTGTGGTGCGTGAGAACTGCTATGGATGGAACGGACCGTGGTCGTATCGCAGTGGGTGGCAGCAGATTTCTGATGCGTGCTGTGGCGTGTCGATGGAATTTGGTAGGGCCATGGGCAATGACGAGCCGGTTACGCCCGTGTTTCCTAACAGCGACTTTTGCACCGGCACATCTGGTGTGATTTCTGTGCTGAATGCCATACTTCGACGTGGAGCTGAAGGTGGTTCGTACAAGGTTGATGTAAGTTCTGCTCTGTGGATCGATGATGTGAAGCTCACACCGCCAGGTCGCGCTCAACTACTACTCACAATGGCTCGTCAACAGCGTCGGCGTCTATCCGGAGGAGGTTTGGCAGGACGTTTGGAGTCGCAATGGGCGACAAGTATTCCGCCACCACCACAACATGGGCTATACTCTTCCGCGCTTCTTGCAGATGATTAGGACCAACTCCAACGACGTTCTCTTCAAGCCAGAGTTCTTCGAGGTGCGGCATTCTGGCGCGATTGGAAAGGATGTCAGAGGAGTCAAGCCTATTGTGCAGTATCCGGCTGGCAAGGTGGAATTGAAGTACAATGTGGGAACAAGAGGAAATGGAGTAGATCAGCCGCGGTGGCCCAAAGATCTGTTGACTGAAGTTATAGCGTGATTGAGACATGCAGCTTGGCTTCTGTGAGTAGTTGGACATGAGTTTTGTACAATGCACATCCTTTGAAATGAAACGCTTGGGAATGAGTGATGTGGCAATAGAAGTGGCGGAGGAGTTGTGCTAAGGTAGAAGACACGCTAGTTCAACACGTCCCCGCGCTCGCACGTGGTGATTCGCTCCAGCCCTGCCACTCTCAGCTCAAAAATCATGCGGGATACGAAGCTGATTGCAATCATCAGTCAAA
>Ga0210040_10009131_pt1 | contig 11589 bp, 10 predicted proteins | sample CryGeyCG12114_NA_FD_185462 | JGI IMG/M metagenome (GOLD analysis project Ga0210040, IMG submission 185462) | Groundwater microbial communities from aquifer - Crystal Geyser CG19_WC_8/21/14_NA (SPAdes) (version 2) | ecosystem: Environmental > Aquatic > Deep subsurface > Groundwater | place: USA... | reverse complement strand
GCTCTGGCCGCGGTCGGGCTGGACGAGGGGCGCGAAATCCATCTCAGAGCGCCGGCTGTACGAGGAACTGTTCATAGCGGCCGCTGTCGCCCGGTTCGGCATAGGTGATCACGTTCAGCGTGCGATCCCCATAGGTCACCTTGTAGTTGCGGTTGACGAACCCGCCACGCAGTCTCGGCCCGCGACCGGCCTCGAATTTGGTCGGCTGACCCAGCGCGGAAAGGCTCGCCTTGTAGTCGGCCTGCGCTTCTTTGGTGAAATAATAGCGGGCGTCGTCGGTCAGCAGGCGCGTGTCGAGCGTGCCCGTGCGCAACTGGTCGAAAAGGCGGCGGGCCTGGACCGTCTTGGCGATTTCATCGGCGCTGGTCGTGTCGGCCTTCGCAGGCAGCACGATTTTGGTGATGTCGTCGGCGATGGTCGTGAAGGCGTTGCCGAAGTCGGAGTTGGTCAGCACCGCGACCGCAGCCTTGTCGTCCGGGTAAACGATGTTCTCGCTCAGGAACCCGACCGCCTCACCGCTATGCTCCACCTGGGCGCGTCCATCTTCCGTTCCGACCTGGACGCCCAGGCCATAGCCCGTGTCCTTGCCGTTGGTGAGCTTCACCGCCGTCTCCTGCGCCTGCCACTCGGCGGGGGTGAGGAGTTGGCGGTTCATCCGGGCGATGTCCCAACGGGCAAGGTCGGACGGGCTCATGGCGAGCTCCCCCGCTGCGAACAGCCAGCCGCGCGCCGCTGGCCGTTCGACCCGGACGGGGCCCAGCGCGTACCGATGATAGCCCTGCGGATAACGCGAGCCGACCGCCAAGTCCTGATCCATCGCAGCGATGTTGAGCGGTTTGAACACGCGGCGCTGAAGGAAGGAGAGCAGCGGCTCGCCAGCCACCTTCTCGATCACCAGGCCAGCGACGACATAGCCGGTGTTCGAATATTGCCACCGGGTTCCTGGCGCGAAGTCGAGCGGCTTCTTTGCCCAGCGATCCACGATCCCCTGCGGCGTAGTCGGCTTTTCCATCGCGGCGAAGCTGTAGTCCTGCGGCCAGTAATCCTGCAGGCCCGAGGTGTGGCTGAGCAGCTGTCGCAGTGTGATCGTGTCCCCGCCGGTGATGCCGGGGACGTATTTGGATACCGTGTCGTCGAGGGTCAGCTTACCGTCACGCTGCAGCAGCAGCATCGCGGCGGCGGTGAACTGCTTGGACACCGACGCAATCTGGTAGGGCAGGTCGGGGCGTGACTGCGGGATGGTCTCGGACGCCTTGCCATAGGCCTTCGCCAGCACGATGCGGCCGCCGCGAACGACCGCGACAGAGGCGGACGGCGTACCGGTGGAGGCGAGCGCCTTCTCAACCGCAGCGTCGATGCGCTGGGCCTCGTCCGGCGTGATCTCTTGAGCAAGGGCGGGAAGCGGCGACAGGGCCGCTGCTGCGGCGAGGGCTAGGCGAAGCATCGGCCGAGCATAGCAAACGCAACCGCGCCGTCACCTGCCACGTTCACAATGAAACGGAGGAGGCTTTGATGCGGAAAGGCGCGGGATTGGCGCTTGCATGCGCGCTGCCGTCAGTGGCGGGCGCACAGGGCAGGGATCCTCCTGCAATCATCAACTACACCTATCCCGCCCAGGCCAAGGCCATACCGGCCCTGAAACGCTGGTTTGATAGGGAGGGCGCAGCATTCCGCTCCTCCACCATGGCCGAGGCTGGACAGGCGCGGCGCGATGCGGCCAGGGACCGGTTTCCCTTTCGCCAGTACCAGTCGGACCGGCCCTGGAAGGTGGTGACCGATACGCCGAGGTTCCTGTCCCTGTCGGTCGAGGGCTGGGACTATTCGGGCGGCGCGCACGGCATGACGATGTTTGCGAGTTTCGTGTGGGACCGATCAGCGGGCGAAAGGTGCACGCCGATGTCCTTCTTCATCAGTTCGACGGCGCTTGTCACGGCCATCCGGCCAGCTTTCTGCCGCGAACTGGACGTGCAACGGCGCGGCAAGCGGGGCGGCAATCCGCCCGCCGACATTCCCGAGTTCAGCAAGTGTATCGACCCGCTCGCCGAAACGGTGATCCTGGGCAGTCGCAAGCGCGACCGCTTCGATCGGATCGGCATCCTGATCCCGTCCTATGAGGCGGGCCCATATGTCGAGGGGACATATGAGGTGACCCTGCCGGTCACACCCGCCGTGATGGCAGCGGTGCGACCGGAGTGGCGCCGCTACTTCGCGCTGGGCACGCCGTAGAGGTCGTGCTCGTCCGCGTCCTCGATCTCGACGGGAACGATGTCGCCGACTGACAGGTGGTGGGCGTCGCGCAGGAACACCTCGCCGTCGATCTCAGGTGCGTCGGCCTGCGAACGGCCGGTGGCGCCGCCTTCTTCGTCGACCGCGTCGATGATGACGGGCAGGGTCCGACCGACCTTGGCCGCGAGCTTGGCGGCGCTGATCGCGGCGGTGCGCTCCATGATGCGCGCGTACCGCTCTTCCTTGACCTCTTCGGGTACCGGATCGGGGAGGAAGTTCGCCGCGGCGCCCTCCACTGGTTCGAACCGGAAAGCACCGACGCGGTCAAGTTGCGCCTCGTCCAGCCAATCGAGGAGATACTGGAAGTCCTGCTCCGTCTCGCCCGGGAAGCCAACCACGAAGGTCGACCGGATCGCGATGTCGGGGCAGACCGAACGCCAGCCGCGGATACGTTCAAGCACCTTGGCGTCGTTTGCGGGACGCTTCATGCGCTTCAGCACCGAAGGGGACGCATGCTGGAACGGAATGTCGAGATACGGGAGCACCAGCCCGTCAGCCATCAGTGGAATGACGCTGTCGACGTGCGGGTAAGGGTACACATAATGCAGCCGAACCCAGGGCGCGATCCGCCCGAGTTCGCGGGCAAGGTCGGTCATGGCGGGCACGACTTCCTGCCCCTTCCACATCCGCGGCTCGCGACGGATGTCGATGCCATAGGCGCTGGTGTCCTGGCTGATCACCAGAAGTTCACGCGTGCCGGCCGCAACCAGCTTCTCCGCCTCACGCAGGATGGCGTCGGGCCGGCGGCTGACCAGGTCGCCGCGCAGCGACGGGATGATGCAGAAGGAACAGCGGTGATTGCAGCCCTCTGAAATTTTGAGGTAGCTGTAGTGTCGCGGGGTGAGCTTCAGGTCGGTGATCTCGACCGCGCCGCCAGGCACCAAGTCCAGATAAGGCGACCGGAACGGGGGCGCGGCGGCGTGAACCGCTTCAACCACCTGCTCATACTGGTGCGCGCCCGTGACCGCGAGCACGCCCGGGAAGCGGGCGCGAATGGCTTCCGCCTCGCTGCCCATGCAGCCGGTCACGATGACGCGGCCATTCTCCGCGATGGCCTCGCCAATCGCTTCAAGGCTTTCTTCCTTGGCGCTGTCGAGGAAGCCGCAGGTGTTGACCAGGACGACGTCGGCGCCGGCATAGTCTGGCGACATCTGGTAGCCCTCCTGACGGAGCTGACCAAGGATGCGTTCGGAGTCGACCAGGTTCTTGGGACAGCCAAGCGACACCATGCCGACGCGCGGCGGGGAGGGGAGTTGGGTTGCCATGGGATGTCCGCCACATAGGGCAAGGCGGGCCGTTTTTCCAGCGCTTGCAAATGCCAGTCCCTGCGGCAATGGCCGAAGCCGTTGCGCCGGGGTGGAAAATCAATGCTTGCGATAGGTTTGATGTCGGGAACGTCGCTCGATGGCGTCGATGCGGCATTGATCGAAACTGACGGCGAAAGCGTCGCGCAGCCGGTTGCGTTTCGCGGTGAAGTCTATTCGGATGCGGCCCGAGCCGAACTGGCCGAGGCTACCGCATTGGCACTGACCTTCGATCGCCCGCGCGCCAGTCCCGCGCTGGTGAAAGCGGGCGAACTGATCGACCGTACCCACGCGCTTGCGGTGCACAAGCTGCTGCGAGAAGCCGGCGTGAGTGCGGGTGATGTCGGCGTGATCGGGTATCACGGACAGACGGTGGCGCATCGACCCGATCGTGGCTGGACCTGGCAGATCGGCGATGGGGCCGTGCTGGCCGCGGCAACCGGGATCACGACTGTGTCGGACTTCCGCAGCGCGGACGTGGAGGCGGGGGGGCAGGGTGCGCCGTTGCTGCCGATCTACCACGCCGCGCGGGCGGCCGGGCTTGCGGGACCAGTGGCGGTGCTCAACCTGGGCGGGGTCGGCAACATCACCTTTGTGGGCGAGGACGGTACGCTGGTCGCCTTTGACACAGGTCCGGCCAATGGGCTGATCGACAACTGGGTGGAGGCGGAAACGGGCGCGCGTTATGACGTGGACGGAGCGCTGGCGGGGAGCGGGCGCGTTCACGAAGCGGTGCTGACCGCGATGCTCGATCATCCGTTCTTTGATGCGCCAGGCCCCAAGTCGCTCGACCGGAGTGACTTCACGATCCAGCCCGCACGGGGGCTGTCGGCGGCGGATGGGGCTGCGACGCTGACGGCGTTCACGGCCGCAACCGTGGCAGAGGCACTGCGCCATGTGCCCGCACGGCCGCGTCGGCTGGTCGTGGCTGGCGGTGGACGCCACAACCCTGTGCTGATGCGGATGATCGGTGAGCGGACCGGGCTGTTGCCGGAGCCAGCCGATGCGCTCGGCTGGAACGGTGATGCGCTGGAGGCGGAAGGCTTCGCCTTTATGGCGGCACGAACCCTGAAGGGCCTGCCGATCAGCTTTCCAGGGACCACGGGCGTGCCGGCGCCGATGCCGGGTGGCGTGGTTCACCACCCGGCTTGAATTTGGCTCAGGCCTTCTTGCCCGACTTCTTGCGCTTGGCTCGGCCGGTCTGTTCCGGCTCCTGCAGCAGCGGAACCGCAACCGCAGCCGCGATGCCGCCGACCAGCGCCGCGAGGCCCAGCAGCTTGGCGTAGGTCGGCAGCCCGCCGACCTTGCCCGCTACGCTCTTGGCTGCATCGGTCGTCGCGGTGGCAGCCTTGTTCACGGCTTCTCCGGTAGCGGCGGCTGCGTTGCCGGCCGTATCGGACGCGCTGCTGGCGGCGGACTTGACCGCCTCTGCAGCCGTTGATGCGGCCTGCTGCGCCTGCTCCGTCACCTGCGCGACGGTGCCGGTGTTCTCGGCTGCGTCGTTGTTTGGAGGCGATGGCTGCTGCGAGCCGGCAGCATTATCCTCATGATGCGCGCTCGCATGAGGCATGGCCGAGGCGGGAATGTGCGACATAGATTACTCCAAACTAAACTGGAGCGACAACCAGCGCCGCCGGGCGGGGTTCCGTCAGCGTTTGCGCGACAACTCCCGCATTGCGCCATCCAGCCCGGCCAGGGTGAGCGGATACATTCGCCCGGCCATCAACTGGCGGATTACGGCGACGGACTGGGTGAAGTCCCAATGAGCCTCGGGCAGAGGATTGAGCCAGACCGCCGCCGGATAGGTAGCGGTCAGCCGTCCCAGCCAGACCGCGCCGGCTTCCTCGTTCATGTGCTCGACCGATCCGCCCGGCTGGGTAATCTCGTATGGGCTCATCGAGGCGTCGCCAACCAGCACCAGCTTGTGGTCGTGACCGAACTTGTGGAGCACGTCCCACATCGGCGTGCGTTCCTGGAAGCGGCGACGGTTGTCCTTCCACACGCCCTCATAGGGGCAGTTGTGGAAGTAGAAGAACTCCAGGTTGCGGAACTCCGTCGTGGCGGCGGAAAACAGTTCCTCGACCAGGGTGATCCATGGATCCATCGATCCGCCGACGTCGAGAAAAAGCAGCAGCTTGACCGCGTTGCGCCGTTCCGGCCGCATTCGCACATCCAGGAAACCGGCCCGCGCGGTGCCGTCGATAGTGCCGTCAATGTCCAACTCGTCCGCCGCGCCCTCGCGCGCAAACTGGCGCAGGCGTCTGAGGGCCACCTTGATGTTGCGGGTGCCGAGTTCACGCGTGTTGTCGAGATTGCGGAAGGCGCGCTGATCCCAGACCTTGATCGCGCGGCGGTGGCGTGACTCGCCGCCGATCCGAACGCCTTCCGGATTGTAGCCACTGTTACCGAACGGGCTGGTACCGCCGGTGCCGATCCATTTGGACCCGCCCTGGTGGCGCCCTTCCTGCTCCGCCAGGCGCTGGCGCAGGGCATCCATGATCTCGTTCCAGGAGCCGAGCGACTGGATCAAAGCCATCTCTTCGGGCTTCAGGTACTTCTCCGCCACCGCACGCAGCCATTCTTCAGGCAGGTCGACGCGGTCGCCAACATCACCACCCACCACCCCGCGAAAGACCCTGACGAAGACCTGATCGAACCGGTCGAGCAGCCCCTCATCCTTCACGTAAGTGGCGCGGGCAAGATAGTAGAACGCTTCTGGCGTTTGTTCGATCACCTCGGCGTCCAACGCCTCGAGCAGCAGCAGATGCTCCTTGAGGCTGGCGGGGATGCCGGCGGCCCGCAGTTCGTCGAGAAAGCCGATAAACATCGGCCGCCACCTTACCGGCGTCGTTCGTATAGCGTCCAGTGGGTGCCCGACAGACCGCGGACCCTTGCGGCCGCAACGGGAAGGAAAAGCGCCCCGCACCTGTGGACGGCGCCGGGCATGAGCTCGCCGCCGAAGCGGTCAAGAAACGCAAATCGCGAGGCACAGGCGTCAGCAATGGTCAACGGGAATGCAGCTTGAGCGGCAGCAACCTTTAGCACGGCTCCGCCCGTCTCCCGATCTGCCATCACCGTCGCGCCCGCAGGCGATCGGGCGACCAGGGCCCGGATCGCCGCGGCCGGGTCGGCCCTGAGGTTGGTCGCGAGAACCCCGTCCTGGTAAACCGACCCGATCGTGATCGTGGCAAGCGCTGCGACCGCAAGCAGGCGCGGCAGGCCCGGTTGGGTCAGAGATTTGCCAATCACCTCGCCCAGCAACAGCAGAAGCGCGATGCCGGTGAGCAGGTAGTAGCGGGCATGGCCGGGGTTGGCCGAATGGATCACGGCCAGCCCTATAGGAAAGCCGGCGATCGCCAGGCGGTACAACCAGATGCGGGCAACGCCGAACCGCCGAGCCGAGAGCAGGAGTATAAGGGCAGCGATCGGAAGCATGGCGGTCAGCACGGGCCAGCCGATCGCAAAGCCGGTCAGCTCCACAACCGCGCGAAGCCAGGCCATCCAGGTGAACTTTTCGTAAGAGCCGAACTGGAATCCAAGCGGACTGGCCCAGGCAGCGAACGCGAGCAGGGCCAGGGTAATTGCAAGGGCCGCAAAGGCGGGCGCGAACAAGCGGGTTGTAAGGCGGAGCGCGACGGCTGCCCCGTCACGCTGCCAGCGCTCAAGCAGCACCCAACCGGACAGGGCGACCAGGCCGAAGATCATGGTGAGCTGCGACAACAGGCCGAGCACGGCAAGGACCGCGAGGTACTTGCGATTGACGCCCGGCTCGCCCGCCACTGCCCGATCGGCGATCACCGCGGCGCCGAGCAGGGCCAGTGTCATCGGCGCATATCCACGAGCCTCCGATCCGAGCGTCACCAGGATTGGTGACACCGCGAATAAAGCTGCGGTGACGAGCGCGGGGACTGTGCCCGCCTTGCGCGCAAGTGAGGCGGCCAGCGGGACTGCAAGCGTGCCCGTAGCAATGGCCAGCGCTCGTTGAGCGAGCGGCGGGGCATCCATGCCGACCGTCAGCAGCCACAGCGAGTTCAGATGGTGGTTGTTGTCGTGGTTGATCCCGAACAGCACGCCAAGTGGCGTTCCGACCTCGTGGGCGAGTAGGACCGACCATGCTTCATCGAGCCACAATCCTCCGTTTCCGCCCGCAATACGGAGGCTCAGGCCGACCAGCGTCAGCGCCGCGAGCGCTACACGGTATGCGCTGAGCCAGTTGGTTGGAAAGGCGAGGCGCGGCCGTTCCGGCGTCAACGCACCGATCATCAATGGGCGTAGGCGTCGATCAGCGCGCCGACATAGTCCGGGCTCCGGCCGGTCAGTTCGCGCGCGGTCTTGCCGCCATAAATGAAGCCCTTGAGCGGGTAGATGCTGCTGCCGAGCCCCTCTGAGTCGCGGTACCAGACCTTGACCTCGCTCCAGTTATTGTCGGGCGAGACGTCGAACAAGGTGACATCCTGTTCGGCATGGCCGCGCTCTCCGTTCTGGCGGGACCAGTTGGCGTGGGTAAGCATAACCACGCGCTTTTCGACCACGCGGCTGATCACCGCGACATGGCCGAGCGACAATCTGCTCGACTTGGCGAAGACCACCACGGCGCCGACGCGCGGCTTGTGCCCGCGCGGGTAACGCCCATCGGCCTGATCCCACCAGGTCCAGGCGTCACCATAGATGTCGATCCCAGACGCGGCGCGGGCAAAGGGCACGCACTGGCCGACATAATCGAGCAAAGACGCCTGAGCTGCCCCGCCAACACCGGCGAGCGCCCATGCCATCATGATCCACAACACACGCATCACGGCGCCCTACTCGGCTTCCCCGAACCCTTGGTACTCAGGCGTGGTAACCAGAAGGTGAAGATCGCGGGATTCGGGGCCGGGTCAACCCTTGTTGGAAGCACGACGCGCCAGAAAGGCTAGGCGCTCGAACAGCATGATGTCCGCCTCGTTCTTCAGCAGGGCGCCATGAAGCGGCGGGATGGCCTTGGTCGGGTCACGGTTCTGCAGCACCTCAAGCGGCATGTCCTCATGGAGCAGCAGCTTTAGCCAATCCAGCAGTTCGGATGTGGACGGCTTCTTCTTTAAGCCGGGAACGTCGCGCACTTCATAGAACAGGTCCAGCGCGCGGTTGACCAGCAGCTTCTGGATGCCGGGGAAGTGGACGTCGATGATCGCCTGCATCGTGTCGCGATCGGGGAAGCGGATATAGTGGAAGAAGCAGCGGCGCAGAAAGGCGTCCGGCAATTCCTTCTCATTGTTCGACGTGATCACCACGATTGGGCGTTCCACGGCACGAACCGTTTCGCCGGTTTCGTACACGTGAAACTCCATACGATCGAGCTCGCCCAGCAGATCGTTCGGGAATTCCAGATCGGCCTTGTCGATCTCGTCGATCAACAGCACCGGCGGCGTGGGGCGAGTGAACGCCTCCCACAGCTTGCCGCGGCGGATGTAGTTACGGATGTCGTGGACGCGCGGATCGCCAAGCTGGCCGTCGCGCAGCCGTGCAACCGCGTCATAGTCGTACAAGCCCTGCTGCGCCTTGGTGGTGGACTTGATCGTCCACTCGATCAGTTCGGCACCGACAGCGCGGGCGACCTCCTGGGCAAGCACGGTCTTGCCGGTGCCGGGCTCGCCCTTAACCAGCAACGGTCGGCGCAGCGTCACGGCGGCGTTGACCGCGACCTTCAGATCGTCGGTCGCGACGTAATTCTTGGTGCCTTCAAAGCGCTGCATCCGGCCCGCTTGGCGCAGGGCGGGGTCGCGCGCAAGCGGTGGCTGCGCCGAAGCCGCCTAGCCCTTCCTGGCCGAGGCGCGCGCCTCCAGCAGCGACCACAGGCCGCGATGCTGTGCCAGGAGTTGCTGGGCACCGAAGCCGATCGCGCGCTCGCACGGGGGGGTCGCGCCCAGTTCCGCCACAAGCCGAGCGGTTGAGTCCGGATCGGGCAGAGCGCTTGGCTGGTGGGGGATGCCGAACCGTTCGGCCGCCGCATCCAGCACCAGCCGGATCGCGTACCAGTCGCCGACCAGGCCAGCGACCGCGCCCACCGCGCAGCCACCACGGTCAGACCGGGCGAGCATCGTCAGTGCATGCGCCTGTGCAGTGATGGTCGCGTGCGCGCTGGCGTGGCCGGGCGTGGAGGGAAGGGGGCCCGCCGCCGCGGTCAGTTGAGCGAGATAGGCGCGCTCCTGGGCGAATCCTTCGCCGACCTCTGCCAGCCAGTCATGTGCGTCCGGCATGGCGGCACGCCCGAGAGCCTCGTCGGCCATGCCGGGGTGATGGCCATAAAGGATGCAGATCGCGTGTACCGCGTCCGCCAAGTCACGCCGCGGGCGCTGGTTCACCAATTCGCTGTACCAGGGGTGGCGTGCAGTGCCGTCAGTGTCGATCAGCCGCGCGAGCAGGCTGGCTGCGCCGCCGTGCCACCGTACTGCCGTAAGTGCCGATCGATTGTCCATGGTTCCGCTTTCAACCGCGCGCGCCATCACCGTGCGACGCGTCTGGTGTGTGTTTCGCAAACCGGCGTAACCGATGCCGGTAAAGACAGGGTTTACGAGCAGTTATACACGACCAGCCGAGTCAACGGTGCGACGAAAAAGGGCGGGGGAGCCGCGACGACCGGCAGACCGGCGTCGGGGCTCCCCCGCCTTGTTCAGCGCTTTGGCCCCGCTGCGGCCTTGACCTTTATTGGTCGAGGAAGGAGCGCATCTTGCGGCTGCGGCTCGGGTGCTTGAGCTTGCGCAGCGCCTTTGCCTCGATCTGACGAATACGCTCGCGCGTGACCGAGAACTGCTGCCCGACCTCCTCCAGCGTGTGGTCGGTGTTCATGCCGATGCCAAAACGCATGCGAAGCACGCGCTCCTCACGCGGAGTGAGGCTGGCAAGGACGCGGGTCACCGTTTCCTTGAGATTAGCCTGGATCGCGGCATCGACGGGAATGACCGCGTTCTTGTCCTCGATGAAGTCGCCCAAGTGGCTGTCTTCCTCGTCGCCGATCGGCGTTTCGAGGGAGATCGGCTCCTTGGCAATCTTCATCACCTTGCGCACCTTTTCGAGCGGCATGCTCAGGCGCTCCGCCATCTCCTCGGGCGTAGGCTCGCGGCCCTGCTCGTGAAGGAACTGGCGGCTGGTGCGAACCAGCTTGTTGATCGTCTCGATCATGTGGACCGGGATGCGGATGGTCCGCGCCTGGTCCGCGATCGAGCGGGTGATCGCCTGGCGAATCCACCAGGTGGCGTAGGTGCTGAACTTGTAGCCTCGGCGGTACTCGAACTTGTCCACAGCCTTCATCAGGCCGATATTGCCCTCCTGGATCAAGTCCAGGAACTGAAGGCCGCGGTTCGTGTACTTCTTTGCGATTGAGATCACGAGGCGCAGGTTCGCCTCGACCATCTCCTTCTTGGCGATCCTCGCCTCGCGCTCGCCCTTCTGCACCATGTTGACGATGCGGCGGAACTCGACCAGCGCCATGCCGGTCTGCTGCGCGATCTCGCCGATTTCCGTGCGGATGCGGTCAACTGCCGCGCCCTCTTCGGTCACGAACTTCGCCCACTTCTTGTCGACCTTGGCGACCGTGGTGAGCCAGGTGTCGTCCAGTTCGTGACCCACATAGCGGTTCAGGAAGTCGGCACGCGCAACCTTGTGACGCTCTGCCAAGCGCAGCATCTGGCCGCCCAGCGCGGTTAGGCGCTTGTTGAAGGCGTAAAGCTGATCGACCAAATACTCGATCTTGGCGTTGTGGAACTGGACGCTCTCGACCTCAGCCGTCAGCTCCTCACGCAGCTTCTGGTACTTCTTCTCATCCGCCGCAGACAAGTCGCTGCCGTTCGCCATCGCGTCCAGGCGCGACTGCTGAACCTTGGAAAACTTCTTGTAAAGAGCGGTGATGTTGGCGAACCGCTCAAGCGCCTGCGGCTTCAGCTGTTCTTCCATCTGGGCGAGGGAAAGGGTGTTGTCCTCTTCCTCGTCGTCCGACGGGCGCGGCGCGCGACGCTCGGTCAGG
>Ga0210040_10009129_pt1 | contig 11594 bp, 9 predicted proteins | sample CryGeyCG12114_NA_FD_185462 | JGI IMG/M metagenome (GOLD analysis project Ga0210040, IMG submission 185462) | Groundwater microbial communities from aquifer - Crystal Geyser CG19_WC_8/21/14_NA (SPAdes) (version 2) | ecosystem: Environmental > Aquatic > Deep subsurface > Groundwater | place: USA... | reverse complement strand
GCACGGTGAAACCGCGGTCGGCGTACTCCCGCTGCAGCGCCTCCAGCTGGGCGTACTGCGGGGTGAGCCCGCAGCGGCTGGCCACGTTCACCACCAGCGTCGTCCGGCCGGCGGTCAGCGCGCCGAGGGTGGTCGCCTCGCCGTCCAGGGTGGTCACGGGCAGCTCCAGCAGGTCGCTCATGCCGCGCTCAACCCTCGCCGTCGGAGGGCTGTTCCCCCAACGAGGACAGATCGTCCGGGACGTCGACGGCGTGCGACCGCAGCATGTCCAGGGGCACCACCTCCAGTGCCTTGGCGTTGGTCGCGGCGAGCACCACCCCGGTCGGCACACCCGCTTCGAACGCCTGCAGCCAGCGGACCGCGACCACGCACCAGCGGTCGCCGGGGCGCAGTCCGGGGAAGTCGTACTCCGGGCGCGGGGTGCCCAGGTCGTTGCCCAGCTCGCGCTGCATGGCCAGGAACTCCGCGGACACGACGGCGCACACGGTGTGGCTGCCCACGTCGTCCGGCCCGCTGGTGCACGAGCCGTCGCGGGTGAACCCGGTCATCGGGTCGGTGCCGCACGGCTCGAGCGGGCCGCCGAGCACGTTGCGGTCCGGGCCGAGGGGCTGCATCGGCCGATCATCGCGCCGTCGGAGCCGCCCTGCCCGGTGGGTCGTGCACCGCGGAGTCGCGCAACGCCGGTCCGGACGGGAGGGTGGAGGGGTGCGAGTACTGGTCACCGGCGCGTCCGGGTTCGTCGGCGGGCGGCTGGCCCCTGCCCTGGAGGACGCCGGCCACGAGGTGCGGGCCATGACCCGGCACCCGGAGACGTACGCCGGCGCCGGGACGCCGGTGGCCGGCGACGTCTCCGACGAGGCGTCGCTGCGCGCGGCGCTGGAGGGCTGCGAGGCCGCCTACTACCTGGTGCACTCGCTGGACTCGGCGGACTTCCAGGAGAAGGACGCCGCTGCGGCGCGCTCCTTCGGCCGGGCCGCCGCGGACACCGGCGTCCGGCGGATCGTCTACCTCGGCGGGCTGGGCGACGACTCCGACGACCTGTCCGCGCACCTGCGCAGCCGGCGCCAGGTGGAGCGGCTGCTGGCCGAGGGCGGCGTGCCGGTGACGGTGCTGCGGGCCGGCATCGTGATCGGGCACGGCGGGGTCTCCTGGGAGATGACCCGCCAGCTGGTCGCGCACCTGCCGGCGATGATCACACCTCGCTGGGTGCACACGAAGACCCAGCCGATCGCCGTCGCCGACGTCGTCCGGTACCTGGTCGGGGTGCTCGAGGCGCCGCAGGCGGAGGGCCGGGCCTTCGACGTCGGCGGCCCCGAGGTGCTCGAGTACCTGGAGATGCTCACCCGGGTCGCGGAGATCCAGGGGCGACGGCTGCTGATCGTCCCGGTGCCGCTGCTGAGCCCGAAGCTGTCCTCCTACTGGCTGTCCCTGGTCACCTCCGTCGACGTGCAGACCGGCCGCTCGCTGATCGACTCGATGACCAACGAGGTCGTCGTCCGCGACGAGTCGATCCGGGAGGTCGTGCCCTTCGAGCCGATGCCCTACGACGACGCGGTGCTGACGGCGCTCGGTGAACGGGCGCGGGCGCGGCGGGCCGACCGGCAGGGGCAGACCGCCGCGGGGTTCGGGCGGTGACCCGCGAGCGGCGCCGGATCGGTGAGTCGGTCATCACCGACGAGGGGCTGACCCGGCTGCTGGGCCGGCTGCCCTCGTGGCTGGTGGACAAGGTGCCGCGCGACCACCACGAGTCCGACGCCGCGTTCCGCCGCCGGCGCCGGGTGACCGCCGGTGTCTCGGTGGCCGGGGCCGGGCTGCTGGGCGTCTCGCTGTCGCGCAAGCCCGACTCCCCGTCGTTCTACGCGCTGACCCTCGGGGTGGCCGCGACCTGGGTGGCCGGTGGGCTGGCCTCCGGCCCGCTGCACCTGGGCTGGATCCAGACCCCGAGGGCCACGCTGCGCCGGCCGCTGTTGACGCCGGTGATCGGTGGCGCGGGTGCGTTCGGGCTGTTCTACGCGGCGGCGCTGATCGCCAAGCGGATCCCGCCGCTGGAGGCCGCGGTCACCCGGGTGCTGCGGTACGCCCAGCAGGGCAACCCGGCCCTGGTGACGACGACCACGCTGGCCAACGGGATCGCCGAGGAGGTCTTCTTCCGCGGGGCGCTGTACGCGGCGGTCGGCGTCGACCACCCGGTGCTGAAGTCCTCGGCGGTCTACACGCTGGCCACGGTGGCGACCCGGAACCCGGCGCTGGTGCTGGCCTCGGTGCCGATGGGGCTGCTGTTCGCGCTGCAGCGGCGGGTCACCGGCGGCATCCAGGCCCCGGCGCTGACCCATCTGACCTGGTCGGTGCTGATGCTGCGGTACCTGCCGCCGCTGTTCGCCGACCAGCCGTCGATCGACGTGGAGCGGCCCGCCCAGCCCTGAGGGCTGTTTACGGCGTAAACGGATGGCGTTTACATCGTAAACCGGCATGGTAGATGAGGGGTGTCCGGCGCATTCCTGCGCCGGCGACGCTCGCCGCGCGTGCGCGGCACTGCTGAGGAGCCCCCCTGAAGACCACCAGTCAGTCGTTCCGGGACGTCCTGGACACCGTGATCCAGTTCCTGCCGAAGCTGGTCGCGTTCCTGCTCATCCTGGTGATCGGGTTCATCATCGCCAAGGTGCTGCAGAAGGTGATCAACAAGGTCCTCGAGCGGGTCGGCTTCGACCACGCCGTCGAGCGCGGCGGGGTGAAGAAGGCGCTGGAGAAGAGCAAGTACGACGCCTCCGACATCCTCGCGAAGCTGGTGTTCTACGCGGTGATGCTCTTCGTGCTGTCGACCGCCTTCGGGGTCTTCGGGCCCAACCCGATCAGCACCTACCTGACCGCGGTCATCGGCTACCTGCCCAAGGTCTTCGTCGCGATCCTCATCCTGGTGATCTCCTCGGCGATCGCGGCCGGCGTCAAGCTGCTGCTCGAGGGCACGCTGGGCGCGCTCTCCTACGGCAAGGTGCTGGCGAACGCCGCGTCCATCGTGATCATCGCCCTCGGCGTGATCGCGGCGCTGAACCAGCTGCAGATCGCGCAGAACGTGGTCAACGCCGTGCTCTACGCCTCGCTCGCCGCGATCGTCGGCGTCGTCATCGTCGCCGTCGGTGGGGGTGGCATCGGCCCGATGCGGCAGCGCTGGGAGACCACCCTGGCCAAGGTCGAGAACGAGGCCCCGCGGGCCAAGCAGGTCGCCTCGGGCACCGATCCGGTGGCGGCGGTCCGCAGCGAGGCGGCGAAGCACAGCAGCTGAGGCGCCGGCCGGTGGGCGGGTCCGTCCCGCCCACCGGCCGAGTCCCCGCCCGTCGGGGCTGACGGCGGCCCGCGCGGGTGACAGGCTCTCGACGTGAGTGCTGACACGGGGGCTGGACCGCAGGTGCTCTGGGAACCGACCCCGGAGTCGATCGCCGCGAGCGGGCTGGGCCGGTTCGCCGCCTGGGTGGCGGGGCGCCGCGGACTCGACGTCGGCAGCCCGCCGGACTACGACGCCATCTGGCGCTGGTCGGTCGAGCACCTGGACCAGTTCTGGGCCGACGTCGCCACGTTCACCGACGTGCTGCCCGACGTCCCCGAGGACCGGGTGCTCACCCGGCGCGAGATGCCCGGCGCCGAGTGGTTCCCCGACGTGACGATCAACTACGCCGAGCAGTCGCTGCGGTACGCCACCGACGCGTTCCCGGCTCTGCTCGCCGTCCGGGAGGACGCCGACCCGGTCGAGGTGTCCTGGGCGACCCTCCGCGGTCAGGTCGGCGCGTTCGCCGCGACCCTGCGCCGGCTCGGCGTCCAGCGCGGCGACCGGGTGGTCGGCTACCTGCCCAACGTCCCCGAGGCCGTCGTCGCCTTCCTCGGCACCGCCGCCGTCGGCGCGGTGTGGTCGTCGGTCGCGCCGGACTTCGGCATCCGCAGCGTGCTCGACCGGTTCGTGCAGATCGAGCCGGTCGTGCTGATCGCCGTCGACGGCTACCGGTTCAACGGCCGTACGCACGACCGCCGGGACGTCGTGGCCGAGCTGCGTGCCGCCCTGCCCACCGTCCGGACGACGATCGCCGTCCCCCGGCTGTACCCCGACGAGGTGCCCGAGCGCGCGATGCCCTGGGCCGAGGCGGTCGCCGACGAGCAGGACCCGGCGTTCGAGCCGCTGCCCTTCGACGCGCCGCTGTGGGTGCTCTACTCGTCGGGGACGACCGGCCTGCCCAAGGGCATCGTGCACGGGCACGGCGGAGTGGTGCTCGAGCAGCGCAAGCAGGCCGCGCTGCACCACGACATCGCCCCGGGTGACGTCTTCTACTGGTACACCTCGACCGCCTGGATGATGTGGAACGTCGTGGTGTCGGCCCTGCTGTCCGGGGTCACCACGGTGCTGCACGACGGCGCTCCCGCGTACCCGGCCGTCGACGCCCAGTTCGCCCTGGCTGCGCGGCTCGGGATCACCCACCTGGGCACCAGCCCCGGGTACCTGGGTGCCTGCGAGAAGGCGGGCGTCCGACCCGGTGAGACGCACGACCTGAGCGCACTGCGGGTCCTCGGCGTCACCGGCTCTCCGCTGCCGGCGCACACCTTCCCCTGGGTCTACGACGCGGTGAAGGGCGACGTCATCCTGTCCTCGGCGTCCGGCGGCACCGACGTGGCGACCGGGTTCATCGGCACCGCTCCGCTGCTGCCGGTGACCGCGGGGGAGCTGCAGCGGCCGATGCTCGGCGTCGCCGCGGCCTCCTGGGACGAGCAGGGCCGCCCGGTCGTCGGCGAGCTCGGCGAGCTGGTGGTCACCGAGCCGATGCCGTCGATGCCGCTGTACTTCTGGAACGACCCGGGCGACGTCCGGTACCAGGAGGCCTACTTCGAGCCGTGGCCCGGCGTCTGGCGGCACGGCGACTGGCTCGAGGTCACCGAGCGCGGCACCTGCGTCATCACCGGACGCTCCGACTCCACCCTGAACCGCGGTGGCGTCCGGATGGGGACGGCGGACATCTACGCCGCCGTCGAGGCCATCCCGGCCGTGCTCGACTGCGTGGTGCTCGGCGTCGAGGACGGCGACGGCGGCTACTGGATGCCGCTGTTCGTCCAGCTGGCGCCCGGGCACGAGCTCACCGACGAGCTGACCGCGGAGATCACGGCGTCGATCCGGGCCAACGCCAGCCCCCGGCACGTGCCCGACGAGATCACCGTCGTCCCGGGCGTGCCGCACACCCGCACCGGCAAGCGGCTGGAGGTGCCGCTCAAGCGGCTGTTCCAGGGCGTCGACCCGAACCGGGCGCTCAACGTCGGCGCGGTCGACGACGCCGCGGTCGTCGAGCACTTCGTGCAGCTCGCCCGCGCGCGCCAGGGACAGCAGTGAGCTCGGCCCAGGACGTCCGGACGGCGACCAACGCGGTGATCACCGTGATCGACCCGCCGCTGCCGCACGCCGCCGACGGCCCGCTGGCCGGCGTCCGGGTCGGGCTCAAGGACAACATCGACACCGCCGGGGTGCACACCACCTGCGGGTCGGCGTACTTCGCCGACCGGGTGCCCGACGCCGACGCCGAGGTGGTCAGCCGGCTCGCCGCGGCCGGGGCGCAGCAGGTCGCCAAGCTGAACCTCAGCGAGTTCGCCGTCGGCCTGACCAGCCAGAACTCCGCCGCCGGCCCGGTCCGCAACCCGTGGGACCTGCACCGGGTGCCCGGTGGGTCCAGCGGGGGCAGCGCCGCGGCGGTGGCCGCCGGCCTGGTCGACCTGGCGTTGGGCACCGACACCGGCGGCTCGGTGCGGGTGCCCGCGGCGGCGTGCGGGGTCACCGGCCTGCGGCCGGGCATCTCCGTCGTCCCGGACGCCGGCACCTTCCCGGTCTGCGACCTGGTGGACACCGTCGGCCCGATCGCCCGGGACGTCGGCCTGGTGGCGCGCGCGTTCGCGGTGCTGGCCGGGCGCGCCGTCCGGGAGCCGGTGCCCGCGCTGCCGCGGCGGATCGGGCTGCCCGCGCCGTGGTTCGACGACCTGGACGCCGGGGTGGCCGAGGTCGTGTCGACCGCGCAGCAGGTCTTCGCCGACGGCGGGGCGGAACTGGTGCCGGTGCAGGTGCCGGGCATCGCCTCGGCCCAGGACGTGCTCTACACGATCATCTACTCCGGCATCGCCGACCTGCACCACCAGCGGTTGGCGCACCCCGAGCTCTTCCAGCCGGACACGCTGATCCGGGTCCGCATCGGCCGGGGCGTCTCCGAGGACGAGCGGGCCGAGGCGCTGGGCGCCCAGCGGGAGTTCCAGCGGGGCGTGGACGAGGTGTTCGGGCAGGTCGACGTCCTGCTCACACCGACGTTGCCGGTCGACGTCCCGCCGATCGACACCGAGGCCGACGTCCTCGCCGTCACCCGACGGCTGGCCCAGCTCAGCGCGCCGTGGTCGCTGCTCGCCGGGCCGACGCTCGCGCTGCCCGCCGGCCGGCACCCGGTCTCGGGCTTGCCGGTGGGGCTGCAGCTGACGGCTCCGGTGGGCGGGGAGGACCTGCTGCTCGACGCCGGCGCCTGGTTCCAGGAACGGACCGGCTGGCACACGCTGCGCCCACCGTGCTCGGTGGACTGAACCGGTCCGTTCCGCGGGCGCTCCACCGTGAACCGTCCCCGCGGATCTCCCGTACTCCCTGGCATCGGCCCTGACGACGGGGCCCGGTGGAGGGAGCTCCCATGCGACGGACCTCGATGCTCACCACGGCCCTGGCGGCCGGTGTGCTCGTGCTCAGCGGATGCGGGTCGAGCGAGGAGTCGGACAGTGGTGCGGCGGCCGGCACCTCGTCGTCCGCCGACTCGTCGACTGCCGGCTCGTCGTCCGACTCGAGCGCACTGCTGAGCACGGCGGACAGCGACCTCGGCACCATCGTCGTCGACAGCGCGGGCCGGACCGTCTACATGTTCACCAAGGACGCCCAGGGGTCCGGCGCCTCCTCGTGCAGCGGCCAGTGCCTGGCGGCATGGCCGCCGGTGGTCGCCGACTCCGCCGTGCCGCAGGTCGACGGCGTGAGTGGGGACGTCGGCACGATCACCCGGGACGACGGCACGGTGCAGGCGACGCTCGGCGGGTGGCCGCTGTACTACTGGCAGGGCGACTCCGCTGCGGGCGACACCACCGGCCAGGGTGTGCAGGGCGTGTGGTGGGTGCTCACCCCGGACGGCGCCCCGGTGAGCACCCCGCCGGGGTACTGAGCCGAGGCGCGGGCGGCACGCCGCGGATGCGACGCCGCCGTTGTTACCGGAGAGTAGGCAAGAGTCCGGACCGTCGAGCCCAGGAGAGGCGACGATGACGTCGACCGCCAGCCGCCCCGCCGATCCCGCAGCCGATCCGGCAGCCGACACCTGGTTGCCCGAGCCGCCGACGCTGCGGTCGCCGTGGCACACCCCGGCCCGGGCCGAGCTGCAGGAGCAGGCACGCCGGTTCGCCATGGACGAGGTGCTGCCGGTCGCCAACGAACTCGACCCGCAGAAGGGCGAGATCCCGCAGCGCCTGCTCGAGCGCCTGGGTGAGCTGGGGTACTTCGGCATCACCGTGCCGGCCGAGGAGGGCGGGCTCGGCCTCGGCGTCTTCGAGTACTGCATGGTCAGCGAGGAGCTGGCCCGGGCGTGGATGAGCGTGGCGAGCATCCTGGCCCGGTCGCAGGGCATGGGCACGGCGGTCGCCGATCCCGCGCGCCGGGCCCAGCTGCTCCGGCGCAGCGCCGCGGGCTCGTGGATCGGCGCGGTCGCGCTGTCCGAGCCCGACGCCGGCTCCGACCTGGCCAACGTGCAGACCCGGGCGGTGCTCGAGGGCGACGAGTGGGTGGTCACCGGGCACAAGCGGTGGTGCGGCAACGCGAAGGCGGCCGACTTCATCCAGGTGCTCGTGCGGGTCGCCGACCCGGAGCCGGGGGAGTCCCGCTCCCGCGGGCTGCGGAACCTGCTGCTGGTCAAGGAGCGCGGCTCCTTCCCGCCGGGACTGAGCGGTCACCCGATCGACAAGGTCGGCTACCACGGTTTCCTCACCTGGGACCTCACCTTCGACGGCGTCCGGGTCCCGGCCGAGGACCTCATCGTCCAGGCCGGCGACGGCGACTCCGGCGCCGGCTTCACGGAGGCGCAGGCGTTCCTCAACACCGCCCGGGTGCACACCGCCGCCCGCGCGGTGGGCCTGGCCCGGGCCGCCGTCGAGGACTCCGTGCTCTACCTGCAGGAGCGCGAGCAGTTCGGGCACCCGATCGGTGACTTCCAGGCGCTGCGGTTCGCCCTGGCCGACATGGCCGCGCAGGTCGAGCAGAGCCGCGCCTTCTACCGCCAGGTCGCCCACCTGCTCGACGAGGGGCTGCCCTGCGAGAAGGAGGCGGCGATGGTGAAGCTGCAGGCCACCGAGATGGCGGTGCAGGTCACCAACCAGGCGATGCAGCTGCACGGCGGCAACGGCTACACCACCGAACGGCAGGTGGAGCGGCACTGGCGCGACGCCCGGCTGACCACGATCTTCGAGGGCACCAGCGAGATCCAGCGGCGGATCATCAGCAACAAGCTGCTGCCCCGCAGCCCGCTGGCCTGACGGCCACGGTGCCCGCGCCCCTCGCGGGGACGCGGGCACCGGGGCGTCAGGTCGCGCGGGCCGGCTCCGGGAGGGGCTCCGGCGAGCTGTCCGGCGTCCGGCGAGCGGTGCCGAGCACGGTCGCTGCCACCAGGGCGACCAGGGTGGCGATGCCCGCCTCGCGGCCGGGACCGGGCGCAGCTGGTCGTCTACCGCCTACGAGACCGGTCTGGCCGTGCCCGGCGCGCCGTGACTCAGGAGGGCGGGGCCGGCGGGTCGCCGCGCGGCGCCCGGATGGTGACGGTCGTGCCCTCGGGACTGGGCACGGCGCTGATGTCGGCGACCGCGCTCATCAGCGTCGACCCGCGGCCGCGGTCCATGCTCGGCACCCGCTCCCGCCACTGCCCGTGGTCCCGGACCGTGATCAGCACGCGCCCACCACCGACCTCCGCGGCCACGTCGACGAAGGGCTCGATCGGGTCCTGCGCGTGCTCCACGGCGTTGGTCGCGGCCTCGCAGGCGGCCAGCAGCAGGTCGTAGGCCTGGTCCTCGTCCAGCCCCGCCGCGTCGAAGAGCCGGCGCAACGCCCGCCGCAGCGCCGGGATCGCCTGCGGGGTGGCGGGGAAGCGCCACCGCTCGTAGTGCACCTGCTCCGGCGGCGGGGGCAGTGCGACCGCGGGCGGGCGGCTGGCCGGCACCAGGGTGCGCACGTCGGCGGCCGAGCGGGGGAGGGGCGGCACGGACATCGGGCCGGTCGGGACGTCGGGGTCGGGGGCCTCGCGCCGTCCGGTGGCCCGCTCGATGGCCACCCGCAGCCGGGCGATGAGCTCGGCGGCCTGGAACGGCTTGGGCAGGTAGTCGTCGACACCGGCCGCGAACCCCTCGACGGCGGCCTCCTGCCCGGCGCGGGCGGTGAGCATGATGACCGGGACGTGCCGGGTGGCCTCGTCGGCGCGCAGCCGGCGGAGCAGCTCGAAGCCGTCGACGCGCGGCATCATCACGTCGGTCAGCACGACGTCGGGCCGCTGGTCGGCGACCGCGGCCAGCGCCTCCTCGCCGTTGCTGCAGGTGCGCACCCGCCAGATCGGCGACAGCAACCGGGTGAGGTAGGTGCGCATGTCGGCGTTGTCGTCGACCACGAGCACGGTGGAGGCGGTGTCCGACGGCGCGGTCGGCTGCTCGCGCGGCGCGACGTCCTGTTCCCACCACTCGGCAGTGCCGCGGGCGGCCTCGGACGGGGCGGCCGGGTGCTCGGCGTCGCCCTCGGCGTCCGGGCTGCCGTAGGGCACGGTCACGGTGAACGTGCTGCCGACGCCCGGCTCGCTGGTCACGGTCACCGAGCCGCCGTGCAGGGCGATCAGCTCCCGCACGAGCGCCAGGCCGATGCCGGTGCCCTCCCGGTTGCGGGCCAGCGAGCCCGGTACCCGGTGGAACCGGTCGAAGACCAGCGGCAGCTCGTCGGCGGGGATGCCGATGCCGGTGTCGGAGACGGTGAGCACCACGGCGTCGTCCTCGCCGTGCAGGGCCACGTCGATGCCGCCGACGAAGGTGTACTTCACCGCGTTGGACAGCAGGTTGAGCACGGCCTTCTCCCACATCCGCGGGTCGACGTACGCCGGCCGGGGCAGCGGGGGGCAGTCGACGGTCAGCCGCAGCCCGGCCCGCTCCGCCGCTGCGCGCAGCACCCCGGCGAGCTCGGCGGTGAAGCCGGCGACGTCGGTCGCCACCCGGACGGCGTTCGCCCGGCCGGCCTCGATGCTGGCGACGTCCATCAGGTCGTTGACCAGGCGCTGCAGTCGCTGGCCGTTCCGCATCGCCATGGCCAGCTGCTCGCGCGCGGCCTCCGGCAGCGCCGCGCTGTCGGCCAGCACGTCGCTGATCGGGCCGAGCAGCAGGGTCAGCGGCGTGCGCAGCTCGTGGCTGACGTCGGAGAAGAACGCGGTCTTCGCCCGGTCCAGCTCGGCGAGGGACTCGGCGCGGTGCCGCTCGGCCTCGAACGCGCGGGCGTTGCCCAGGGCGCTGACGACCTGGCCGGCGACCAGGTCCAGGAAGGTGCGGTACTCGGCGTCCAGCGCCCGGTTCGGGCTGACCCCGGCGACCAGCACGCCGACCTCCTCGCCGGTGGCGGCGGTGAGCGGCAGCACGACGGCCTCGCTCACCGGGTCCTGCCAGAACCCGCCGACGACGCCGAGCGCGGCGACGTCGCCGGGCAGGGTCGAGGCGTCGTCGACCTCGCTGGGCAGCGTCTCGGGCGGGCAGCCGACCCGGGCCGCGCGGCGCAGCCGGCCACCGTCGTCGAGGTAGACCGCGGCGAAGGGGACGTCGAGCGGGTCGGTGGCCAGCGCGGCGCAGAGCCGGGTCAGCACGGCCTGGTCCTCGCCGAGGTCCGCGCCCGCCCGGGACAGCGCGTGCAGCAGCTCCTGTCGCCGCTCGCCCAGCACCTCGCCGGTGACCTCGGTGCAGACGCCGAGCATGCCGCCCACCGTGGCGTCGTCGTCGAAGGCGGGGGCGTGCGAGACGGTGAAGTAGGTCTCCTCGCGATAGCCCGCCCGCTCCAGCAGCAGCGGCAGCCGGGGCAGCCACGAGGCCTCGCGGGTCGCCATGGCGTGCTCGACCGGGCCGGCCAGCGCGGCCCAGCCCTCGGCCAGGGTGATCCGGATGTCGTCACCGATGGCCGGGTGCTTGGCACCGATGAACGGGGCGTACGCGTCGTTGTAGAACTGCACGTACTGCGGACCCCAGGTCAGGACCATCGGGAACCGGGACGCCAGGATCGTCCGGATGGCGTAGCGCAGGCTGTCCGGCCAGCCCGCCACCGGGCCGATCGGGGTGGCCGACCAGTCGCGACCGGCCATCAGCCGGCCGGCCTCGCCGCCGCCGACGAAGAGGTCGGCGGCCGCAGGCTCCTCGGGGGCCACGCACACCTCCAGCCGGTCGACCTGCCGCAACGCGACCCTGCCGCGCTGGTTGCGGTGCCGGACCGGGGACGGCGTGTTCTGACCGTCCGACGAGGGAACCTACCCGGCCGGACCGTGCGCCGCGCGGTCGAGTGGCGG
>Ga0210040_10009128_pt1 | contig 11596 bp, 13 predicted proteins | sample CryGeyCG12114_NA_FD_185462 | JGI IMG/M metagenome (GOLD analysis project Ga0210040, IMG submission 185462) | Groundwater microbial communities from aquifer - Crystal Geyser CG19_WC_8/21/14_NA (SPAdes) (version 2) | ecosystem: Environmental > Aquatic > Deep subsurface > Groundwater | place: USA... | reverse complement strand
GGTTTGTCAATGATTCGAAAAATTTAATCCCGCTGTGAATCGGGGTATTCTCCCCAATGCCAATGGTGCCCCGAATTTCGGACGCTACATATGACTCTATGGATGCCTCCAATTTGTCCATCACGCTGTTCCAAAATGCTGAAAATGGTCTGCATTAAAAAAAAGAGTAGAATGCAATATGTACAGTTTGACTAATCAATCATCATATTAAGAAATCGTGCACTACGCACCCGCCATATTCCGGCTCACTATCATGTAGAATGAAGGAGGCATAGTAAGTGCGAAAGCAAATATTAGCCTCCATTTTGTAATGCAGTGGCAATCCAGAAAACATTGGTCGAGCCACCTCTACTTCCAATATAGTCAAAGGGTGAGTAAAGCTCATCTGAAAATTGGGAAAAACTTATTGTCATCAGGATCTCATTACGAGAAAATGAATGGTTACGGCCAAATATAGCCGTAGTCAATGCATAGATTTTCGTACTATGGATTTTTTGGGAATGTTAATATTTTTCCTCGAGGAATTTATTGTAGATTCACTCTCTTCCCAGTTGAAAATAAAATCTTGAAACAATTTGTTGCTTGTCAGAGATACAGTATGACCTGCTCTCCGGAAATACGAGTCCGGAGCATTGAATATTGAAGTTTGAAGAACTTTGAAAACAGATTCTACGGGTTGGATATTTCCAGAACGGCTAGACAGGCCAATCTATATGGGAATCACAAAAGAACCATCTTGAACAAAAACATTCATATAGGTCAGTTTGCTGAAAAAACAACGCGGAAACTACGGAAAGATCCAAAAACGTAACCCAACTGAATATTGGTAATATTCCCAATCGCCACTTACACTAACCCTAACTTTTGATAAAAATACATTTTCCAAAGCAATCAAATGTGAAAATTTATTTTAAATCGAATTTAGGGCGATCAAACCCTAACTTGCAAAACTTCGGTTTAAAAAAAATTTTCATATTTGATTGCTATGGAAAATGTATTTTTATCAAAAGTTAGGGTTAGTGTAAGTGGCGATTGGGAATATTACCAATAGTCTTAGTTAGTTAGTTGTTTCTCGGCTTTTCGGCATTCTGCAAACGGTGCGGACACGTTTAGGCGCCCGCTTGAATGAAACTATTATGCCATGCCTCAAAAACTTCATAAGATCTGTCAAACATGTAGAATGCAGCATTTATTTTGAGGAAAACCGGAAGCATCCTGTAGGGAGCAAAGGTATTGAGGGTTTCTATGCTGGACCAGAAATTGTGAGCTCCATTGAATTCTGTACGCTCCTTATACACGGGATAGGGATTTTTGAGCGAAAATTGACTTATTTTTTCAGTGGGAAGAATCACGTTTTTCAACATAGCCTTCAATGACCCTTTCATCGGGTTGATGGATTGCCGGACAGCTTTTATATGCTGGATCACGAGCATAGTCACTGCATAAGAGATAATAATATATTGAAAATTGAATCGGTCTATTAGTTGCGGATAATGATTTATTCATAATAAGGTCACCGGCAGAATCTGCAGAATAAGAATACTTAAGAATCGAATTGATAGTGTCTATGTCCATCTTGTCCGGACATCGGAGCATAGCGAAGTAGGCTTGAGTTCGAATGTCGTCAGAATATTTTGAATCCATGAACATTTTTCTACTTAAAACTTTCAAGCTGGATATACACGGGCATTTTCTCCAGGCTTCGAATCCCAAGGCTAGGTAATAATCCCCTTTATCTTCCGTTAAAACGTGTTCAATCAACGAGATTGCACGAGGTGTGAGATGCCCCAGATTTCCCAATGCTAGAAAACTGGAAAGATAGATTTTCAATGGAAATGCATTGCAATTATACCGTGGGAAAGAATTTAGAAATTGTTGTTACCTTGTGGAAGTTAAGTTGGCCACATTTTGTTGAGCAATATCGGCAATCTCATCCACCAAATTGTTGTAATAATCCGAATTTTGTCTTCCTTTTGCTTTGATAAATTCGTGAGCTACACCTGAAGCTGCAAAAATCAAAATTTGGTCCAAATATTCATCCAAATTTTCCATATCACGTTTCTCATCCCTTTTCCTAAAATTTTAAAAGTATAAAATCAAATTTAATTACCAATGATACACAGGCTTATTGGTATATATTTTTGAAATTTTTATTTTCACTCGCCTTCTCATGTGTCTAATCAAATCCAGAAAAAGGGCTACACTTTGTTCCGTAGGGTGCGCCGCAAAACTTGCATGATAGTAGAAACTTGCGATAGTTTTAGCGTCTAATAAATCTCCTTGTACGATTTTTTTGGCAAAAAATGAGATTGAAGCATCAGTAGAAACTTGGGAAGCTGCTTGAATGAAAATTTCTTTTGTTTCTTCCGAGTGAATTTGATTTTCAAATATTTTGTCAAAATTGGTGATTTTTCCGAGAGCAGTTTTTAAATCTGCGTAGATAGCGGCCATGTTGGTTTCTAAAAGAAAAATTGCAAGTTTTGTAAAAAAATAAAATTATGCGAAAAAAACAGGTGGAAATGTGTATACCACTTAGGGTATCAATTTTGGCCAACAAGGTAGACACTTGGGATTGGGCGATGCGTTCCACCGATGGGATAATTTGAAGAGAAAAATCATATAGTAGAGAAGATTGAATTTTATCGAAATTTGCGTTGATATTTGAAATTTTTGAAGTTTTTCCCACAAATTTCAATTCTGAAGTTGTCCAAATGGTCAATTTTTTCATAATTTTTTTCGTGGTAATTTGTTGTGCACAAGAAATTTTGAGAAAATTCGTGTCTTCCAATTCTTGTGTGCAGTCAGCTGATCCCACGAGTGAAGACTGTGGGACCGTATTTTGCTTCTGTAATGTCAATTCAATTATCAATAAGGACGTTTTAATTAAATTAATTTTAATTAATAAAATATTAATAATTTTGTTTTTTTCAATTTTTAGGGAACTTAAATTTCACCTTGTTTGGATACATTGGAGGTAAGGGGACGATATTTTCACTATCAGCATTCAAGCATTTTCCAATATTGATTTCTTTTCTGTAGCTATTTGGAAATTTATCATTTATTGTCAAATTTGGTGGAAAAAACTATATTCAATGGAATTTCAAATTTATTTACATGAGAGCTGTTTCGTTCAGCTTGTAATGGCGGACTGGACAATCTCCAAATACGCTTTTCTGACAAAATTTAAAGAATGACAAAGTTTTAAAAAAGCTCTGGGATGATTTTAAAACAAAAAATTGGTAATTTTTTGAATTTCGAAACAGTACCTCATTAGTGAATTCAGATTCCGCATATATCTCGTTTGTAAACAATGATTTTCCTTGGATCATGGACAAAATGGCTCTTTTGATATTCAAAGTCCATATTGATTCTTTGGCTGCAACCTCAACATTCTCAATTTGGCCTCCATTGTAAGAAAATTGTACAGGATTTTCTCCAGCAATTTCTACTGTGTAGCTTTCAATCTAAAATTTTTTTCACATTGTGCCAAATTTTGACCAGATGGAATGTTTTTTATTTGTTTAATGAAATTCACCTCATCTTTCTCAAAAACGGAGATGTTAGCGTTTCTCAAAAACATGAAATATGTGGAATGCTTTGAGTCTTGTTTGAAAATAACATATCCAGAAATGTGGATTGTTTGATTGGCGTGTCCATCCAAAATTAGGGAACTTTTTGCATCATATTTGTATTCGTAGGCACTATTTTCCTCATTCTGAAAATCAAAAAGCGATGAATACTCCTTTATGGAAAAAAAATGAGTTTGTTTTCAAAGTGTAATAATTCTTACCTGAAATAGTGTATTTCCAATTGCTACGAACACAAAAAAAAATGTATTAATTCAAAACAGGTTATTACTTTTTTTCTTTTTAAAACTTACCCGGTCGTCCAAAAACGAGGTCACAGTCGCTATATAATAAGAATAAACCTAAAAACTTGAAAAAACGCCACATTTTATATAATAGGTATGTTCAGGAACAACTCTGCAACTAAAATAACTTGATTCATAAGAAATGTTTTCCTATTTATTGCAAAATATGAAAAGTAAGTGCAATTATTTTGCATTCAGCAGAATCATCAGAGCTAGATTACTGACAAGTAGATAATAGTGTATCATCCCGTATTTTAGGTAAATAAGAATCCAACCTCTTCTAAGATTGCCAAATCCATAAAACTTAAGAAAAATGATGTGTTTTTCATAATTATTTACGGTGGGTGAACAGCAATAAAATCATAGGTCAAGTTTACGCTATTTTTTTATCATTTGAACTTTTAATCTAAAGTTCAAGATATCTGGACCAGACCAAACATAGATGTAAATTAATCTTAAAATGCAATATGGTTTGTATGACTAGCATTTTCATTTGCATTTAATGATTTTCCCTGTATGCTTGAATTTTTTTGAGTTAACATTCTTCTGTCAATGACAAATCAAAGAACAAATGAAAATCTGCCTGATCGTTTATGAGTGCTTGACAGACAGACAGACAGACATGCAGACAGACAATATGCAAAACTGAATAGGTCACATCACAGATGATAGAGTACATAAATCCAATATCTTTTATTGTAGAGTTAGGGCAGACAAGAAATTCGAAAAAAAATTGAAAAAATTAGAAAATCAAGAAAGCCTCAAGTCAAAATCAGCTGGTTTTGAAAACAAGTTAGATTTGGAAGTGAGAGCGAAAGTTGGCCCATCTTGTTCCATGACAGTCACTTTGAAATCAATGACGGAAATTTTTTGGCCAGTCTTCCGGTCAGTTGTTTCATGATGATAAGTGAATGTGTTTTTGTCCATGTTCACTTTGTCTTGGAGAGCGATTTGTTGCTCACCGGCGTCAATTTGACCCGACTGGGACCACTGTAGCAAAAATATATTTTTTCACCAATTTTTTTAATGCCTTAGAATGTAGATTTCAAATTTTTCACGACATTAACATCTTAACTAGGTTATTTTCACTGCTTTAGAAATTAGGTTAATTTATGTAGTTCAATTTTTCATGCCTTGGAATGTGAACTTGAAATCATCTATTGCTGAAGAAAGAAAACTAAGAAATTTTTCACTGCTTTGGAATCTAAACTATATGAAATTTTTCACTGCCTGAATGAAAACTATGAAACTTTCACTGCTTTAGATTGAAAACTATAAAGTTTTTTACTTCTTTAGAATCCAAAATCTGAAATTATTCACTGCTCTACCATTACAACCAAAAAAATTTCCCCTGCTTTACAATTCAAACTATAACATTTTTTACTGCTTTAGAATGTAAACTCTAAAATTTTCAATTGGTTTAGAATCCAAAATCTAAAATTCTTACTGCTTTTGAAAAAACCCTGAAATTCCTCATAGCTATATAATCTAAACTTCAAAATCCTTGATTGCATCAATTGCAAACCCTCATTCTATTCAAAATCATTCAAAAATCTTCTGCCTTAGAATCTCCATTCTAAAATCTCCCATTGCTCTACAATCCAATAAACTATCCCTATACATACAACCCATACCAATAACCCACGCTCAAAACCAATCCATATGGAACCTATCCAACCTAAAGATGTAGGATCTATGCCATTTAAAAACGTCCTCACCTTGAAATCCCGAACACCCCGGGCCACATAATCCGAACTGATATTCCAATGAGACAAAATTCGGGATTGCCCACTTTTCAAGTCCTTCCTCCACATTTCTCCATTGACTTCACTTCCCCCAAAAAACCCATCCCCATGGCCATTGAAATAGGCTACACTATTTTCATAATGCTCTTGTCTCTGAGCCCCATCCGTGAATTTCCAAATGGTCCACATAGTCCCATTCATATCCCTATGTTTATGTTCATGAGCGAAAACCAAATCTTTCGATTCACTCCATGGGCACGTATGACTAGACAAATCAGTGCCATCCAAGTTTCCCTAAAAAAAAAGAAAAAAATATGCATACAAATTGGCTACCTGGTCAAATATGAAATTCGCGCATTCCCATAATAAACGTACAGTCAAATTCATGAAGAATGAGTGAGCTTTTTCAATAGCAATGTTTATTTCCGAATCCCCGGTACATTTTCCCATATTAGGACCTTGTTTTTTGGACCAAGGAGTGAAATCCAAATGGGATTGCATATGTGCCCACATATTAGTAGCGCTAGTCGTATGGTCAGTATATCGCCAGCGAGTATCCCAAGTCAACTGAGCTGGGCTTTTGTAACCGGATATGCTTGCTGTGGCAATCAAATTGGAGTCTAGGCCTGAATCCACTGGGATCAATGTTTTCTCCATTTTCAGTTCCAATTTTTGACCATCCACATTGACATCGTAGGTGAGTCCAGATTTGCCTCGGAACATTGACTCTGCCCAAAAAGCCAGGATTGTTCCGGTGATGGAAACAGTTTTTTCGGAAGTTTGCGTTTGTTTGAATCTGGAATCGGAAGTGAATAGTTTTGCTGTTGTGATTAAAAGGCTGAGAAAATACTCTCTAGGTTTAAACAATAAGTGGAGTTTGAAACAGTTTGAAATTTAAACTCCAAGATATTCCGCTGGTTGAATTCAAATGATTTATCGTCTTTTTGCTTTGACGATTCTGCTTATTAAACGATTCAATTATGTTTTAATTAAACTGAGGTATGAATTTTTTAGTTATGGTCATTTTGAAACTAACTAAAAGAGATTTTCATGTTTTTGGAATCCAATGGTTTTTGGTTTATGAATGTACAGCATAGATTTCTTTGCAATGTTTTGTCTAATCTAGAGCAGGGAAATTTCATTCCTTTGAAGCCCAATTCATGAAAGTTGTTGCTTTAGAATGAATCTAAGGTATGAAATTTTCTGCTGCTTTAGAAACTAAAGCTAATAAAGCATGATAATTTTTCCTACTTTACAATCAAATGCATGCAATTCGCCAATAATAATTTACAGCTCGCCACTACATTACATAATAATAATATGTGAAAACCAAACCACATACGTAATGTCGGCCGTCCTTTTCCGAATATCGATCACAGCCTTGACTTTCTGGTCCATCTTCAATCCCTTGCGACCCTGGCCTTTCGGAACATTAACTTTGACCTCTTTGGTCTGAGTGATCACATCTTGTTTTATATCTTGATGGGCCACAATGCTCATAGTGGCTTTGGATTTGAAACATTCCCCTTTGAAAATGAGATCCCAATCTCGGTAATAGTTTGTGAATGTGATGTCTTCACTGAATTTGCCAATTCCTTTGGCCAAGCCCTCAATATGGAATTTTTGTTGTTGCCCATTGTGAAATGTGAAACTTGCACTGCTGTGATCGCCCATGGTCAGTTTGGCTGATTGCTCATCTTTTCCGGTGGATCTGGCCTGACTTTTATTAAATGTTCCCCTGTAAAAAAGTTTGTTTCAGATTTAAATTTTATAGTTTTAGAATGTGAACTATGATTTTCGTTGCTTTAAAAGACAAAATTTGAATTTTTTACTCCTTTTGAATCTTTTATTCTAGCTTTTTCGCTGCTTTGGCTGCGTTCAGATTTTGACTGTTTTTTTTTACTGTTCTAGAATCGAAGCTATGAAAATGTTTACTCTTTTCCTTTCAGATTTAAACTATGATTTTTCCCATAATTTTTCACAATTTGTCCCATGAAATTGTTGTAAAGGTTTTTCTTATTTCAAAATAAAATTGTACATACGTGATTGTGTCTACCAATGGTCGTCCAGACTCATCAATATTGAATACAAAGTATTGTCTAGAAGTGTAATCACTGTAGTCGTTTGAATGTTCGAATATGTCCCCAAGATTTAAATTTCCCGTATATTTCCTCTTCCCATCCGTAACCATTGCACCAACTTGACGTTTGTTTATCCTTTCGAAATCATTTCTACTATATTGGTCACTAAACTCAAACTGTCCAGCGTAAAATAAGTTTTTTCGAGTGAATTTCACCTAAAAGTTAAAAAAAATTATTAAATTATATTTTTTCAATGAGTGATGGCTGTAATTTCGAAACTTGCATCGAATTTTTGATAATGGCTGGTATTGGTATTCTGGTAAGTGCCGTAGTTATTATTCTCATCATAGTCAACATTAAGGGCTCCTAAAAGGTTTGACGTTTGCATGAATTTCCAATTGGATTGCGAGCTACTGGTTGTATTGTATGGTCCTCCGTAATGACGAGTGGAATTCACTGAAAGGAAAATTTTGTTGAGTTTAAAACAATTCAGAGTTTACATGCAGAGCGAGTATGGATATCATATATAAAAAACATTTTAAGTATAGTAAAAAATTATAATTTTCTTTCAAAAGCAGTAAAACATAGTTTATATTCTATAGCAGTGAAAATGTCATAAATCACTTTCTAATGGAGTAAAGAATTTCAAAGTTTACATACTAAAGCAGTAAAAAATTCGTAGTTTAAATTCTATGACAGTAAAATGTCACAGGTTACTTTCTAAAGGAGTAACAAACTTCAAAGTTTACATTCAAAAGGAGTAAAAATCTCAATGTTTTACATTGTATGGCAGTAAAAATGTCGTAGATCACTTTCTAAAGGAGTAACAAGAACTCAAAGTTTACATACCAAAGCAGTGAAAAATTCATAGTTAAATTCTATAGCAGTAAAATGTCATAGGTTACTTTCTAAAGGAGTAACAAACTTCAAAGTTTACATTCAAAAGGAGTAAAAATCTCAATGTTTTACATTCTAAAGCAAAAAAAAATGTCAGTTGACTTTCCAAATGAGTAAAAAATCAATAGAAGGAGCAAAAAATCATGATTCACATTCTCCAACCTCCAACAATACATTTTTCAAAGGTCGCTATTTGAAGCACCAAAAAAGTCATGCTTTACATAATTCTAAATGACATTTAACTTCATATTATTGAAATCAGTTCATTTGAAAACTCACTTTGCAGCTGAGCATTTCCCAATACAGGAGCCAGGAATCCGCCGAATTGTACGTTCAGTTTATTCTGGTTCAAAAATTTGACGCCTTCAAATTGCCCCTCAATTAGTTTTGTCCCTTTGTCATTCTCAGGTGAAAAAAACTCAATCATAAATTTGGCATCCTTTGTAGACGGACTTTGCCACATCCCCGCACAATCTTTGTATTGGTCATCCTCTGTTTTCAAAATGTCCGTGTATTCAAACCCAGCAGCCAATTTGTATTCTTTTTTGTCCAGCATTGCGTGCACTTCCGCATTATATGAGTTATCCGCTAAATTTAAAAAAAAATGTTAGTCTAGTTAGTAAAATTTCACTAAAATAATAAAAAAATTTCGCATACATTTTTTCCTTTCTACAGTTTGTTCCAAATCACTTTTAATCACAGTTTTGAAACCGATTTTGCGATCAACTTTTGAGCCCGGTGTTGTGATTTCCATTTCAAATTCTCTTAAATCCTTCACTATTGGCATGTCGAAATATGGGAATTGTGGACAACTTGAGTTACTTTTCACAGTTTCTGAGAAAATTTTTTAAAATTCAAATTCTGAGTGAAATTTCCTAATTTTACAAGTTTTTTAAGAAAAATACCAATATTTTGCTTAAATATGAGTTCCAATCCTTCCATTTGCATATCATTTTTCTCCATCGTCATTTCCGAAATCTGGAAATTTTTGCCACGTGTGTTTTTCGTGCAAAATTTCAGTCCCACAATTTGGCCTAACTTGTCTGTACAATGTTTCGTCTGCCTAAAAATCGCAAAATTTCATATTATTCTCCAAGAAACTTTTTTAAACAATTTGTGAATTTATTTTGTACTCACTCTCCATCTGCAACCGAAAAAAATTTCCCCAAACTATTCATTTTGGCTCCACTATGCTCTGAGAATCTTTGCATGCCCATTTCAACCTTAGTACTGGAAATCACTTCATTCGGGAACTCCAATGAAAATTTTGCCTCTTTTTTCCCTTCATCTCCTCCTTGATCAATTTTGTTCATTTTCACCGTCAAATTGAAATATTTCCCAAACGAACCCAAACTCTTAATTCCCTTATAAATTGGCGTATTCTCCCCAATTCCAATTGTGGCTCGAATTTCACCAGCCATGTGAGAATCCGAAGTCGCTTCAAATTTTTCCATCAAATCACTCCACATGGATCTAGAATAGCTGGAATATTTACAATAAAAAATTCATTCAAATTCATCTTTTTTCCCCTAATTTGCAGTTTTGTTTACACTACACCTTTGAGACTCATTGAGAGTAAGAAAATTTTGGAATGCTCGGAACCAATTAGCTTGGATTTTGAAATTCATGGGCAATCCCGAAAATGTGGGTCGAATCAACTCTTTGTCCAATACAGTCAGTGGGTGTGTGAATCGAATCTACAAAAAAAGGGATTTTTACTCAATTTGCACAAAGAAAAGTGAGGTTTTTTAGAATTTTTTTGTATATACCGATGATTTCTTGCCATCATCTTGTGTTTCCATATGGGCAGCATTGGGCAGACCCCAAGAGTTCAAAATGATCATTCCGAATAATTCATTGTTAGCCAAGGATACAGTGTGACCTCCGAGTCGTAAATATGAGTCTGGAGATCGGAACGCATCTTCCAGAGGGCGCATCATTCGGGAAAACGGGGATTCACGGTGATAATACGGTTTTAAGTGGTATGGGGCTGGACTACGGGTATCGGCCGAATTCGGAGTAGAAGGCATATTTGGATATGGTTGTGGGGGCTGTGGTCTGTATTCGTTTTCAGATGCGGTGTTGAAAATAATAGACCGACGGGAAAGGCCGACCTGAAAAATTTTACAAGTTAAGTTTGAAAATGAAGGCGAATGCTAGAAGAATGTCAAAACATGGAGCTAACTGATAAATGTTGGTGATTTCGTGAAATTCAATAGCAGTAGAAAATTTTGTGGTTCAGATTCTAAAGCATTGAAAAATTTTGAGATTAAGATTCTAAAGCTTTGAGATTAAGATTTTAAAGCTTTGAGATTAAGAGTCTAAAGCTTTGAGATTAAGATTCTAAAGCTTTGAGATTAAGATCCTAAAGCATTGAAAAATTTTGAGATTAAGATTCTAAAGCATTGAAAAATTTTGAGATTAAGATTCTAAAGCATTGAAAAATTTTGAGATTAAGATTCTAAAGCATTGAAAAATTTTGAGATTAAGATTCTAAAGCATTGAAAAATTTTGAGATTAAGATTCTAAAGCATTGAAAAATTTTGAGATTAAGATTCTAAAGCATTGAAAAATTTTGAGATTAAGATTCTTAAGCTTTGAGATTAAGATTCTAAAGCATTGAAAAATTTTGAGATTAAGATTCTAAAGCATTGAAAAATTTAATGATACAAATTCTAAAACGCTAAAATATTTCTAGTTTAGTTGGAGGTTAAAAACCTGAAACATTACAAGATTTTGTCTGATTCTAAAGCATTGAAAAATGTCATGCTTCAGATTCCAAGCACTAAAAAATTGCATTCTTCTAACACATTCTACAACACTGATGCATTTTATGAATTCATTGGATTGTAATTACTAAAAAAATAATAAAAATTACCTCCACAATTCCATAAGACCTGCCAAACATATGTACGGCAGCATTAGCTCTGACAAAAACTGGACTCATTTCTCTGTCCGGTGCAAATGTTACAATAGTGTCCACACTAGCCCCAAGGTCGTCA
>Ga0210040_10009127_pt1 | contig 11597 bp, 4 predicted proteins | sample CryGeyCG12114_NA_FD_185462 | JGI IMG/M metagenome (GOLD analysis project Ga0210040, IMG submission 185462) | Groundwater microbial communities from aquifer - Crystal Geyser CG19_WC_8/21/14_NA (SPAdes) (version 2) | ecosystem: Environmental > Aquatic > Deep subsurface > Groundwater | place: USA... | reverse complement strand
CGTTCCTTGTCCAAGCCGGCAGAACCGACCTCATATTGCTGCGTGGCGACATGCGGACCGTCGGCGAAGAGTTCCTGCGTCACCGGCGCGCGTTCCGAATGGCTGCCGTTGACCCCGGCGCGCAGGCCCCTTGTGCCCAGCGGCACCGACACGCCCACGGAGCCGGAGAAAGCATCGAAGTCGCGTGCCTGCCCGATCGATTCCGCATCGATGGACGTATGCTCGTACCGGCCGCCGGCCTCCAGTTCAGCCAGTCCCAGCTCGACCTCCTGCAAGGTGAACAGGGCAAAGCTTTCGATCGTGTTGGCCGGCACGAAGGCTTCCTCGCCGATCGCCTCGAAATCGGTGTGCTGGTACTGCGCGCCAATCGACCCGCCCCAGCCGTCACGGCGCGACTGGACCAGCTCGACCCGGCCTTCGACGCTCTCGACGTCGAACACGGTGCCGACCTCGGCGCCCTCGAATTCGGTGTGGCGATAATCGGTGTAGCCCCAGCGGGTGCGCAATTCGTCGAAGAAGCCGCTGCCAAGGTCAAGCACACCCTTCAGGTCGCCGCGATACTGGCGCATGCCGATGGTCACGTCGCCATGCTCGTGGCCTTCCTCCTCGCCGGCCTCTTCCTCGCCTTCCTCATGCTCGTGACCGGCGCCGGGACGCTCGGGTACGCCGTAATCGGTGTCGTAATAGCCGAACGACGCGCCCAGGCTGCTATTGCCGGAAAACCAGTTGAGGCTCGCGCCGACGCTGCGCTGCCGGGTGGCCGAATTGGGCAAGGTATCGCGCTGGTTGGCGGTGTCGGTCAGCTCGGCCGCTTCCTCCGCCTCCCCTTCAGCGGCGTGTTCGGCCGCATCGGCCAGCAGGTCCGCGCGCAGATCGTCGGCGATGACATAGCCCGGCACCTCGACGTCGTTGGTTTCCTGGTAAGCGCCGTCGACATGAAAGGCGAGCGACTGGGTCAAGGGCAGGTCGATGCTGGCGCCGCCCTGCAGCCGGTCATAGGCGGTGTCCATGCCGACCATCGCGTCGATGTGCGCAGCATCCGGCATCACGTCGGGCAGCCGGCTGGTGATGACGTTCACCGCGCCGCCGATCGCCTGGCTGCCATATAGCAGCACAGCAGGCCCCCGCAGCACCTCTATGCGCTGGGCGATCAGCGGATCGATGGTGACGGCGTGGTCGTCCGACACGTTGGACGCATCGGCGGTGCCGAGCCCATCGACCAGCACGCGCACCCGGTCGCCCCCCAGCCCGCGCAGCAGCGGGCGCGCGGCGCCGGGCACGAAGCTGCTGGAACTGACGCCGGGCAGCTTGCTCAGCACATCGCCGATCTGCCCCGTCATGTTGCGTTGCAGTTCCTCCCCCTCCACCACGGAGGTCCCCGCCAGCAGGTCGAGCCGGGCGAGGCCGGGGGCGGTGACCACGATCGGCCCGCGCAGCACCTCCGCCGCATCGGTATCGCCCTGGGCCGCGGCCTGTTGCGCCATGGCCGGCGTGACGAATGCGCTGCCGGCGAGGCAGCTGGCGAGGAGCAGGCGGGCATGGGAAAGACGCATGGCGGATCATCTTCTCTGGTTTGAGACAGTATATCGTTGCCGATAGACCCTGAACCGCGGCTTGCCAAGTGCTGCGATGCAACAGGCCGCGTGCCGCAGGTCAGCCCGGCTGCGGCGGCTGCTCGGCGGCGGCGCGCAGGCGGCGGCGGGCCTGCTCCGGCCCGATCAGCCGCAGCAAGGCGTGCATGTCCGGCCCGGCGTCGCGGCCGGTCAGCGCCTGGCGCAATGGCAGGAACAGCGCGCGGCCCTTGCGACCGGTGCGTTCCTTCAGCGCTCCCGTCAGCGCGCCCCACGGATCATCACCCCACACCGACAGGTCGGCCGCCAGCGCCAGGAAGGCGCTGGTCTCCGCGTCGAACAGGCGCGGCGTCACCGGGCCGGCGATCACCTGCCACCAATCCGCCGCATCGCTGATGCGCGACAGGTTGGGCTGCACGACAGCCCAGGCGTCGGCATCCATCGGCGCGGGCAGGCGGGCGCGGACGTGGTCGAAGGGCAGCTGGTGCACCACCTGCGCGTTGACCCGCGCCAGTTCCTCGCCGTCGAAGCGCGCCGGCGCCCGGCCGAAGCTGGCCAGATCGAACCCGTCGATCAGTCGCGCGAGGTCCGCCACCGGCTCGACCGGCTGCGACGTGCCCAGCCGCGCCAGCAGCGACAGCAGCGCCTCGGGCTCGATCCCTTCTTCTCGCAAGGCGTCGCAGCCGAGCGAGCCCAGCCGCTTCGACAGCTTGCCCTCGGCCCCCACCAGCAGCGCCTCATGCGCGAAGCGCGGCGGCGTGGCGCCCAGCGCGGTGAACATCTGCAATTGCAGTGCAGTGTTGCTGACGTGGTCCTCGCCCCGCAGCACGTCCGTCACCCCCATGGCGATATCGTCCACCGCTGAAGGCAGCATGTAGAGCCACGAGCCATCCGCCCGCCGCACGACGGGATCGGACAGCGCCGCGGCATCGAAGCTCTGATGCCCGCGGATGCCGTCCTCCCACGCGATCGGCTCGGCATGATCGATCAGGAACCGCCAATGCGGTGCGATGCCGGCCAGTTCCTTCTCCGCCCGCTCCGCTTGCGTCAGGCGCAGCGCGGCACGGTCGTAGATCGGGGGCAGGCCACGGCCGAGCAGCACCTTGCGCCTGAGATCGAGTTCCTGCGCGGTTTCATAAGCGGGGTAGATGCGGCCGGCGGCGCGCAGCCGGTGAAACGCATCCCCATAGATCGGCAGGCGGGTGGACTGGCGCTCCTCCCCATCCCAGCCGAGGCCGAGCCAGCCGAGATCGGCGCGGATCGCCTCCACGAAACGTTCCTCGCTGCGGGCAGCATCGGTGTCGTCGATCCGCAGCAGGAACCGCCCGCCCGCCTGCCGCGCCAGCAGCCAGTTGTGGAGCGCGGTGCGGATGTTGCCGACATGCAGGCGTCCGGTAGGAGACGGGGCGAAACGGGTGGTGACAGCCATGCCCGCCGGTAGCGCGGTCGGCGCCTTATTGCGAGAACAGCGTCACGCTGCGGCCATTGCCGGTGAACTGAACGCCGCCGTCGGGCGTGCGGGCGACCTGAACCGCGGCAGTAAATGCACCCTGGATCGCCTGCTCCGCCGGTGACAGGCCACGGCGGCAGCTGGGAACAGGCGCCGGAGTCAGCGCCAGCGCCGGACCGTCGAGGCGATAGTCGAATGCGAGGCGAATACAATCCGACTGCACGGCCAGCCGGCTGTCGGTCACGCTGGCGGTGATGCCCTGCGGCAGGTCGAGATCGCCGCCATCCACGGAAGCGACGCGGTACTCGCCCACGAGCTGCGCCGCGCTGGAGATCACCGGGTTTTCGGTTACGCTGACGGGAGAGACCGCCGGCTGGCAGGCGGCAAGGGCGAGGAAGGCCATCGGGATCGGGGTGCGCATGGCTGGAGGCTAGCCGGGCCGCTGGCCGCAGCCAAGAGAATGGTTGTTTACAGTGTAAGCAGGTCAGCCCCTGCTTACACTGTAAACAGGGGCTGGCGGTGCTCAGGCGGTGCTCAGACCAGTTCGCCCAACGCAGCGGCGTCGAAATCGCGCAGCTCGTGCGTGCGGTTGTCGCGCACCTTTTCCGCCCAGTGCGGATCGGCGAGCAGGGCGCGGCCGACCGCGATGAGGTCGAACTCGCCCCGTTCCATCCGCGTCACCAGCTTGTCCAGGCCGGTCCGCTGCGAGCCTTCGCCGGCGAAGGAGCCGAGAAATTCCCCCGACAGCCCGACCGAGCCGACGCTGATCGTGGGCAGGCCGGTCAGCTTCTTGGCCCAGCCGGCGAAGTTCAGCCCGTCCTCGCCATCAAGTTCGGGAAACTCCGGCTCCCAGAAACGCCGCTGGGAGCAGTGCAGGATGTCCACCCCGGCATCGACCAGCGGGGCCAGCCATTGCTCCATTTCGGCCGGATCGTTCGCCAGCCGCGCGGCGTAATCCTGCTGCTTCCACTGGCTGAGACGCAGCAGGATCGGGAAGTCTGGGCCGACCTGTGCCCGCGCCGCGGCGACCACTTCCGCCGCGAAGCGGGCCCGCTCGCCAATGGTCGCACCGCCATAGCGATCGCTCCGGCGATTGGTACCGGTCCAGAGGAACTGGTCGATCAGATAGCCATGAGCGCCGTGCAGTTCCAGCGTGTCGAAGCCCAGCCGCCGGGCATCACCGGCGGCGCGGGCGAAGGCAGCGATGGTGTCGGCAATCGCCTCCTCGCTCATCGCCTCGCCCACGCTTTCGTCGGGCGCGTTGAGGCCCGATGGGCTGTCGAGCGGTGGCCGGGCGAAGTCCGGGTCGCCGGCCGAGGTGCCGCCGGTATGCCAGATCTGCGGGCCCATCCGCCCCCCGGCCTGATGCACCGCGCCGATCACCTCCCGCCACCCATCCAGCGGCTGTTCGCCATGGAACAGCGGGATGTGCGGCAGATTGCGCGATGCCGGCCGGTCGATCACCGTTCCTTCGGACAGGATCAGGCCGACGCCAGCTTCCGCCCGCCGGCGGTAATAGGCCGCGTTCGGCGCGCCCGGCACGCCGCCCGGAGCCATGTTGCGCGTCATCGGCGCCATGACGATGCGATTGGGCAGGTTGAGCTTGGAGCTGGTGAACGGCTGGAACAGGCTGGACGTGTCGGTCATGCAGGCGGGGCCTTCAAATATCAGTGAACTGGCGGAATCTGGCATCGCACCAGCGTCGGTCAAGTCGTTGTGCAGCGCACAAGCGCTTGCGTCGCGCAAAGAAAAACCCCGCCGAACCCGAAGGTTCGGCGGGGCTGATCCTGGTTCCGGCAAGCGCCCGCCTTACTCGGCGGCGGGATCGCTCGGTTCGCTCTCCGGCGTCTCGTCGCTTTGCAGCAGGTAATCGCCCGCATCGGCATCGGTGCCGTGGGTTTCACCTTCCATCCGGGCCAGCGGATCGTCACCGATCGCTGCCTCGGCGCCCTGCATCAGCTCGGCCGCATGCTCTTCTTCCGCCGTATTGGCGGCGATCAGGGCATCCTGCGCGCGCTTCCACTGGGCGCGGATCGCGGCGTCGCGGCTGTTGGCGGTGACGCGCAGCCGGTTCATGCCCGCGCCGGTACCGGCGGGGATGAGGCGGCCGACGATCACGTTCTCCTTCAGGCCGTTCAGCGTGTCCTTCTTCCCCTCGACCGCCGCCTGCGTCAGCACGCGGGTGGTTTCCTGGAAGGAGGCCGCCGAGATGAACGAACGGGTCTGCAGCGAGGCCTTGGTGATGCCCAGCAGGATGGGGAAGCCCACAGCCGGCGCCTTGCCCCTGGACAGGCGTGCATTGACCTCGTTCATCTCCTCGAAGTCGAGCTGTTCGCCCGGCAGCAAGGTGGTGTCGCCACCGTCGCTGATCTCGACCTTCTGCAGCATCTGGCGAACGATCACCTCGATGTGCTTGTCGTTGATCTTCACGCCCTGCAGTCGGTAGACTTCCTGGATTTCGGTGCACAGGTACTCGGCCAGCGCCTCGACCCCCATCACTTCCAGGATGTCATGCGGATTCGGGCTGCCCGAGATCAGCGTGTCGCCCTTCTTGACGAAGTCGCCTTCCTGGACATCGATCACCTTGGTCTTGGGGATCAGGTACTCCACCGGATCGCCCTCTTCCGGGATGATCGCGATCTTGCGCTTCGCCTTGTAGTCGCGGACGAATTCGATCCGGCCGCTGATCTTGGCGATGATCGCATTGTCCTTCGGCACGCGTGCCTCGAACAGCTCCGCCACCCGCGGCAGACCGCCGGTGATGTCGCGCGTCTTGGCGGCTTCACGGCTGGCACGTGCCAGGATGTCGCCCGCCTCGACCTGCTGCCCGTCCTCGACCGACAGGGTGGTGCCGGGCGCCAGCATGTAGCGCGCCGCCTCCGTATCGTCGCGACCGGCACCTTCCTCGCCCAGCAGGGTCATGCGCGGACGCAGATCCTCCTTCTTGGATCGGCCCGCGGCGCGATATTCGATCACCACGCGCTGGGCGATGCCGGTGGCATCGTCCATCCGCTCTTCCAGCGTCTTGCCTTCCACCAGATCCAGGTAGCGCACGATGCCGGCCGTCTCGGTGATGATCGGCAGGGTGAACGGATCCCATTCGGCCAGGCGATCGCCTTCCTTCACGCTGCCGCCGTTCTCGTGCATCAGCACGGTCCCGTACGGCACGCGGTGAATGGCGCGCTCGCGACCTTCCGCATCGATCACCGCGATCTCGCCATTGCGGGCCAGCGACAGCTGGCGGCCGCGCTTGTCCGTGATGGTCGGGATGTCGCGATATTCCACGCGGCCGCTGCTGATCGCTTCCAGATGGCTGGTCTCGTTCACCTGCGCCGCGCCACCGATGTGGAACGTACGCATGGTCAGCTGCGTGCCGGGCTCACCGATGGACTGTGCGGCGATGACACCGACAGCTTCGCCGATATTCACCGGCGTACCACGGGCAAGGTCACGCCCGTAGCAGGTGCCGCACACGCCCTGCGCCGCGGTGCAGACCAGAGGCGAACGGATCTTCGCCACCTGCACTTCGGCTTCCTCGATCCTGGCGACCATCGGTTCGTCCAGCAGGGTGCCGGCCTTGATGATCACCTCGCCCGTCGCCGCGTTCACGATGTCCTCGGCCACGGTGCGGCCCAGGATACGCTCGCCCAGCGAGGCGATGACGCTGCCGCCCTGGATGATGGCGCGCATCTCCAGCGCGTTGGTGGTCTTGCAGTCATCCTCCACGATCACGCAGTCCTGCGACACGTCGACCAGGCGGCGCGTCAGGTAACCGGAGTTCGCGGTCTTCAACGCCGTATCCGCCAGCCCCTTGCGGGCACCGTGGGTGGAGTTGAAATATTCAAGGACGGTCAGGCCTTCCTTGAAGTTGGAGATGATCGGCGTCTCGATGATCTCGCCCGAAGGCTTGGCCATCAGGCCGCGCATGCCCGCCAGCTGCTTCATCTGGGCCGGGGAACCACGGGCACCCGAATGGCTCATCATGTAGATCGAGTTGATCTGCTTCTGGCGGCCATTCTCGTCCAGCGGGGCGGCGCGGATCTCGTCCATCATGGCGTTCGCCACCTGGTCGCCGCAACGGCTCCAGGCGTCGATCACCTTGTTGTACTTTTCCTGCTGGGTGATGAATCCGTCCTGGTACTGCTGCTCGTAATCGGCAACCAGCGCCTTGGTCTCGTCCACCAGCTGCACCTTGCTGTCGGGGATGATCATGTCATCCTTGCCGAAGCTGATGCCCGCCTTGAACGCGTTGCGGAAGCCCAGCGCCATGATGGCGTCGGCGAACAGCACCGTGTCCTTCTGCCCGGTGTGGCGGTAGACCTGGTCGATCACATCGCCGATCTCCTTCTTGGTCAGAAGGCGATTGATGACGCTGTAAGGCACCGTGTGGCTCTTGGGCAGGCACTCGCCGATTAGCATGCGGCCCGGCGTGGTTTCCACGCGCGCCATGTACTGCTTACCCTTCTCGTCCGTCTGCGGAACGCGGCTGACGATCTTGGTGTGCAGCGTCACCGCGCCGACATGCAGCGCCTGATGCACTTCGGCCAGGTCGGCCAGAACGCTGCCTTCGCCCGGCTCGCCTTCGCGGTCCATCGACAGATAGTACAGGCCCAGCACCATGTCCTGCGACGGCACGATGATCGGCTTGCCGTTGGCGGGGCTGAGGATGTTGTTGGTCGACATCATCAGCACGCGCGCTTCCAGCTGCGCCTCAAGGCTCAGCGGGACGTGGACGGCCATCTGGTCACCGTCGAAATCGGCATTGAAGGCAGAACAGACCAGCGGGTGCAGCTGGATCGCCTTGCCCTCGATCAGCACGGGCTCGAACGCCTGGATGCCGAGGCGGTGGAGCGTGGGCGCGCGGTTCAGCAGCACGGGGTGCTCGCGGATCACCTCGTCCAGGATGTCCCAGACTTCCTTGCGCTCCTTCTCGACCCACTTCTTGGCCTGCTTCAGGGTCATGGACAGACCCTTGGCGTCGAGGCGGGCGTAGATGAACGGCTTGAACAGCTCGAGCGCCATCTTCTTGGGCAGGCCGCACTGGTGCAGCTTCAGCTCCGGCCCGGTCACGATGACCGAACGGCCCGAATAATCGACGCGCTTGCCCAGCAGGTTCTGGCGGAAGCGGCCCTGCTTGCCCTTCAGCATGTCGGACAGCGACTTCAGCGGACGCTTGTTGGCGCCGGTGATGACGCGGCCGCGGCGGCCATTGTCGAACAGGGCGTCCACCGCCTCCTGCAGCATGCGCTTTTCATTGCGCACGATGATGTCGGGCGCGCGCAGCTCCATCAGGCGCTTCAGGCGGTTGTTGCGGTTGATGACCCGGCGATACAGGTCGTTGAGGTCGGAGGTCGCGAAGCGGCCGCCATCCAGCGGCACCAGCGGGCGCAGTTCGGGCGGGATGACCGGCACGACTTCCAGGATCATCCATTCCGGGCGGTTGCCGGAATCGATGAAGCTTTCCACGACCTTCAGCCGCTTGATGATCTTCTTGGGCTTGAGCGTGGACTTGGTGGTCTCCAGCTCGTCCAGCAGGTCCTTGCGCTCCTGCTCCAGATCCAGGTCCATCAGCATGGTCTTGACGGCCGCGGCGCCGATATCGGCCACGAACGCGTCCTCGCCATACTCGTCCTGGGCGTCGAGCAGCTCGTCTTCCGTCAGCAGCTGGAACTTCTCCAGCGGCGTCATGCCGGGTTCGGTGACGATGTAGGACTCGAAATACAGCACGCGCTCAAGCTGCTTGAGCTGCATGTCCAGCAGCAGGCCGATGCGGCTCGGCAGGCTCTTCAGAAACCAGATGTGCGCGACCGGCGCGGCCAGCTCGATATGGCCCATGCGCTCGCGGCGGACCTTGGTGACGGTCACCTCGACGCCACACTTCTCGCACACGACGCCCTTGTACTTCATGCGCTTGTACTTGCCGCACAGGCATTCGTAGTCCTTCACCGGACCGAAGATGCGCGCGCAGAACAGGCCGTCACGTTCCGGCTTGAACGTGCGGTAGTTGATGGTTTCCGGCTTCTTGATCTCGCCGAAGGACCACGACCGGATCTTTTCCGGCGAGGCGATGCCGATCTGGATCTGGTCAAACGTCTCGGGCTTGGCGATCTGGTTCGTGAATTTGGTCAGTTCGTTCATTTGTCACATCCCATGAGGGGAAATCTTGCGAGGCGGATGCGGGCGGCGACCCTGATCAACAGGGCGCCACCCGTTCCGTCCGTCACTCAGCCGCGATCTGCAGGCCGTCGCCGTCCACGTTCTCGTCCAGCGAGGTGAGTTCGACGTTGAGGCCCAGCGAGCGCATTTCCTTGACCAGCACGTTGAAGCTTTCGGGAATGCCGGCCTCGAACGTGTCGTCGCCCTTCACGATCGCCTCGTAGACCTTGGTGCGGCCGACCACGTCGTCGGACTTCACCGTCAGCATTTCCTGCAGCGTGTAGGCCGCGCCATAGGCCTGGAGCGCCCAGACCTCCATTTCGCCGAAGCGCTGGCCGCCGAACTGCGCCTTGCCGCCCAGCGGCTGCTGGGTGACGAGGCTGTAGGGGCCGATGGACCGCGCGTGGATCTTGTCGTCCACAAGGTGATGCAGCTTCAGCATGTAGATGATGCCCACGGTGACGGGGCGGTCGAACGCCTCGCCGGTGCGCCCATCATACAGCGTGGACTGGCCGGAGGAGGCATAACCCGCCTTCAGCAGCATGTCGGTCACGTCCTGCTCGCGCGCGCCGTCGAACACCGGAGTGCCCATCGGAACGCCCGTGCGCAGATTGCCCGCCAGTTCTATCACCTCGGCCGTGGTGCGGCTGTCGAGATCTTCGTGGTACTGCTCGCCATAGATGTCCTTCAGCCGGTCCACGATGGCCGCCGGCGGGGGCGCCGCCTGCGGATCGGGATTGGCTTCGCGCCATTCATCCAGCTGCGCCGCGATCTGCATGCCCAGGCCGCGGGCGGCAAAGCCCAGGTGGGTTTCGAAGATCTGCCCGACATTCATGCGGCTGGGCACGCCCAGCGGGTTCAGCACCAGATCGACATGCGTGCCGTCTTCCAGGAACGGCATGTCCTCGATCGGCAGGATGCGGCTGATGACGCCCTTGTTGCCATGGCGGCCAGCCATCTTGTCGCCCGGCTGCAGCTTGCGCTTCACCGCCACGAACACCTTGACCATCTTCAGCACGCCCGGCGCCAGCTCGTCGCCGCGCTCCAGCTTGTCCTTGCGGTCCTCGAACTTGTCCTTGATGCGCTTCACGGCCTCGTCATACTGGCCCTTCACCGCTTCCAGCTGGGCCTGCATGCCATCATCGGCCACCGCGAACTTGAACCATTCGTGGCGGTCGATCGTGTCGAGCAGCGCGCCGTCGATGGCCGTGCCCTTCTTAACGCCCTTGGGCGCGGAAGAGGCGACCTGGCCGTCCAGCATCTCGCGCAGACGGTTGTAGGTCGCACGGTTCAGGATCGCGCGCTCGTCCTCGCTGTCCTTCTTGAGGCGTTCGATTTCCTCGTTCTGGATCGCGCGGGTACGGTCGTCGATCTCGATGCCGTGGCGGTTGAACACCCGCACCTCGACGATCGTGCCGGACACGCCCGGCGGCAGGCGGAGCGAGGTGTCGCGCACATCGCTGGCCTTTTCGCCGAAGATCGCGCGCAGCAGCTTTTCTTCCGGGGTCATCGGGCTTTCGCCCTTGGGCGTGATCTTGCCCACCAGGATGTCGCCCGGATGCACTTCCGCACCGATATAGACGATGCCTGCCTCGTCGAGGTTGCGCAGCGCTTCCTCGCCCACATTGGGGATGTCGCGGGTGATGTCCTCCGGCCCCAGCTTGGTGTCGCGGGCCATCACCTCGAACTCCTCGATATGGATCGAGGTGAAGACGTCATCCTTCACGATCCGCTCGGAGATCAGGATGGAATCCTCGTAGTTGTAGCCGTTCCACGGCATGAACGCGACGAGGCTGTTGCGGCCCAGCGCCAGCTCGCCCAGGTCGGTGGAGGGGCCGTCGGCAATGATGTCGCCCTGCTGCACCACATCGCCCACCTTCACCAGCGGACGCTGGTTGATGCAGGTGTTCTGGTTCGACCGCTGGAACTTCTGCAGGCTGTAGATGTCCACGCCCGGATTGGTCGTGTCGACCTCGCCCGACGCACGGATCACGATGCGGGTCGCGTCCACCTGGTCCACCACGCCGGACCGGGTGGCGGAGATCGCCGCACCGGAATCGCGGGCCACCGTCTCTTCCATGCCGGTGCCGACGAAGGGCGCTTCCGCCTTCACCAGCGGCACGGCCTGGCGCTGCATGTTGGAACCCATCAGCGCGCGGTTGGCGTCATCGTTTTCCAGGAACGGGATCAGCGATGCCGCGACGGAAACCAGCTGCTTGGGGCTGACGTCCATCAGCGTGACCTGCTCGCGCGGGCTCATCGCGAATTCGCCGTTCTGGCGGGTGGACACCAGATCTTCCACGAAATTGCCGTCGCTGTTCAGCTCGGCGGAGGCCTGCGCGACGGTGTGCTTCTGCTCCTCCATCGCGGACAGGTACTTGACCTCGCCGGTGACGCGGTTGTCCTCGACCAGGCGGTAC
>Ga0210040_10009126_pt1 | contig 11598 bp, 4 predicted proteins | sample CryGeyCG12114_NA_FD_185462 | JGI IMG/M metagenome (GOLD analysis project Ga0210040, IMG submission 185462) | Groundwater microbial communities from aquifer - Crystal Geyser CG19_WC_8/21/14_NA (SPAdes) (version 2) | ecosystem: Environmental > Aquatic > Deep subsurface > Groundwater | place: USA... | reverse complement strand
TGGCCCAATTCTCAAATGAACCATTAGGAACAGAATAAGAAATCTGGATTCAGTATGTATCACATGGAGCTCGGCTGGAGCATGAGCAGAACTTTCTTTCCTTTCTCTCAGATATTCCATCCTTTTTCCAATAAATGCTCTTTATACAGCCAAGTCTAACCAACTAACTAACTGGTTTTTCCCAGTCCTTGTGAGTTCAGTCAGCATTTTCATACATTCCATTCTTTCACATTCACACACACAGACACATTATGCACCACTATCTGCAAAATGCATGCAGCAACCCGAAGAAAAAGGGAGTATTTGTGGTGCAGCTCCAGGATTACATCCTATTCATAGTAGTACATATCAAAAAGCCTACAAATGTGTGCATGTGTGTGTATAATCCATTGAATTCCAGATCAACTAAATTAGGTTTCCACAAAATTACCTCACCGGCAGACAAAATGTAACCAAATTTTTCCATTCTAACTAACTAACCCTGCAAAAGTCCTCTCATTCTTTTAACTCGTGCGTATGGTAATCTCAACAGTTCCACAACTGGGGGCTTTGGCCCTATATCTTGAAAAATATCAAACAGCCAGTAAAAGTGTGAGTGTGAGTCAAATTTCTATTACTATTGGTAAGATAGGACCCCCTTCTTTCTAACAAACCAACTACGCTTTCTAGCCACCATGTATTTCTATACGCGTTTTTGTCCCCCATAATAACCATGTTTGCTCTCCATGTATACGTACTGTACGTACGTACGTAGTAGCTGGTAAGTAACCCAGTACTATGCAGCATTGTGCAGCACACGCAAAAATGGACGACCATCTTCCCTAACCAGCAAATGTGCTTTCCCTTCGCCCTTTACACTTTCTCTGCACAATATATACAAGATAAGAACAGAGAGTTCCAGACTCGGAGTCAGTCATTCACTCAGTTTGCTTGGAGATTGTATGTCTGTAATTTTTTAAGGTAATACTTCCTCCTACACACACATACACACAAGACAAAAAAAACAGCAAACAGAGGTGGAACATTTAAATGTTGTACACACAGGCAAATTATTTTGGAAACCAGACTGACTTTCTAGGCAGGTTGTTAGTTATAGTTAGTTACTCCTCTACATAAAGAGAAAATATTTTTTGCTGTCGATAAGATTAGAGTACAGTAGTTGATAGTTTTCAGTAGATTCTAATCCTTAGACAGTCAGTGAGTATGGGATTTCCAATACTACTACTACTATTGTGAACGTGAAAATAAAGTTAGAAAGGTTCGTTTTATAGTATCAACTTACTGTCACTCTCCCCAAGTGTGTTTATCTGTGCAAATGATGCAGTAGTGAGTGAGTGTCTCTATCGCCTTAAAAAAGATTTTGCATTCACCAAAAGTGGACTAAATTGGTTCAAGAAACGGATTGAGCATCAGATATCAGAGCTTGTTTCCACAAAAAATCGAGCGGTGTGGAGCTTAAGTGGTGTGGCAACGTGACTTTGTTGTGTGCACCATATTCCCATTGTATGTAGTAGAGTAAGTAAGGAAAAAAGTGAAGAAAGTTGTTAGTTTTTTTGGGAATCCAAGGTTCCTTCGCGCTGCTGCGGAAGGGAGTTTGAGTGATGAGAATAATGGAGACGTATTGTTATTGAAAAAATGTGTACTGTGTACTGCTTCCATGGATTTATGATCATGAACCTTTTTTCGGGTAAACTTGAGAGGAGAGTAACTGACTTGTCATAAAAACTGGCAGGTTATTGTGGTTGAGTTAGTTAGTTGGTTAATAACCAAACGGATCCATATTTTTTCAGTAGACATAAGTTGTAGCTAGAAAAAAGGTGAACACATACACTTGTAAATAATTTACTTTAAATGTACATACAATAAACGAGGTTTTGACTGAACATTCATTTGAAACGTGTGCTTACTCACTACAGTTCTCAAGAATCTCTTAAACACTGTTCATATATGAAAGTGTGAGTGTAAATAATAATGGCGTGTGGTACTGCGACTTTTACAAGTACTGTTACTGTCTACCTGTGGTCCTCATTCTGGATTTTTATGTTGTACACTCATCTAGCCGTCGTTAGAAGTAAGTGCTCACTGTGGTCTACTCACTAGCTAACTATAATATCATGTCCACGTAGTAGTATTGTGTAATGTACTGTAGCTTGCTGACTTATTTTTATGTGGTAAATGGAGAAAGTAAGTAGTTGTAGTCTGGAACGTTATGCTTTAGAGGTAGTAAATATTGTATGGTAGCCGCTTTGGAGGAAACGAAAATAATGTGATTATATGAGTAGAAAACAGAAAATTGGAGTGAGAGGTCTTGCATGATTAACACCATTGACGTTAGAATTCTGTCTTTGCTAGTTAAATGAAACGGCAAGGGGGCAATCCATTACTCGAACTTAGTTAGTAAATAGGTAAGCAACAGGTAGCTGGTGAGTAAGTAAGCAAGTAAGTCCATCGTAAGAATTTGATTTTATAAAAGTGGGAACATTTTATTGATACTAGTTGGCTAGTTTAGTTAGTTCATTGGAAGTATGAATGCGTACTAATTGATATGAGGTAGAGGTGAAATATCGATTCACCAATATAGTGTAAAAATGTTATGCATATTAACAACTGATATGAATTTCTGATTTTTTTTGCATTCACTCAGCGGCAGAAGAAAATGTCTTTCATGTGGGGGACAAATGCGACCAAAAATGTATTGGACTCAATTTGATATGTAATCAGACGCTAAAGGAATGTCACTGTAAAGAGGGACATCCCATAGTCATGAAAACAAAAAAAGGAGCACTCTGTCTTCAACGTGAGAATGTTTTTCATGTTTTATTGAACAAAGTTTTGCGTACTTACGGTCTCTACTTTTTGGGTAGTACCATAATATATCAGCACAAAAAATGAAAATCTAGATGATTGATTAACATGAAGAGAGTTTTCTTTTGACAATGTATTAGGCAGACAAAAACACATTACTGAACCGAATTCCTACTTGTATTCTTTTCAAATTAATTGTTTACCGTGGACTTGGTCATTAGTAAGTTATGTTTGTGAACCCGAAGTTATACCATTAGGCCGTTTACATTGAACAAGAGAAAATTATCTTTGCTTACCACTTGACTATATAGTCCCTTGGGTTATCAACTTGAACTTAATTGTTTTCATCTAGAAAGTTGCCAACTCATTTCATTTGCCCACTCACTCTCAAATGAAACTGAAAATTGAGGGTTATATAAATAACTATTTGGCTGTAAAACTCTCAAAGTGTGCTCTATTTCCTTCCAATATATGGGAAACTATACATTTTGTGGCCAAGTTCTTGTTTTGGTTTTATGACTTTTGCAAGTACACTTGTCATCATATGGGAGGAAATTGTCCATTGACATTTTATGGCTTCATTGAGCTGTATTGATTGGGTCTAATTTAATTTTCTCCTTTCTGCAACCAATCACTATATGAATATAATAGGACACTCTCCTTCAGAATGCCCATTTTAATGCGTTCTATTGAATTCATCTTTTCCAATTTTTCAAATATCTGAAATAAGCACGTTTATATTTCAAGATTATTTCTCTACGTGATAGTAAACTTTTTTTTCTACTTATGAGACAGCCTAAGGTGATTCATGTGCGATGAATTCTTATATAATAATTTAGACGAGTTATTGTTAATTTAGGATTTGCAGTATTAAGTTTATTGGCGGTTCGGTTACAAGGAGAACTGTCTCAGTTCTATGTTGACAGAACGTGTCTCACGTCTCTGTGTTGCTGTGTTGAAGTCTAGCAATAGAATGAATCATAGCAACTATAATGACAACAATAACATGTGGACTGAGACAATGAACCATGAACAGAACCAATATTCTAATTACTAATTATTCTATCCATTCTTATCCTATTGACTAACTACTATGCATAACCTATTCTATCCTATGCATAACCTATTCTATACTATGCGGCCTTATACCACCTATACAATTTATCATACAGGTGAGCGTAATTCATACAAAATCCAACTGGTACCGTATTTGATTTTTAGAATCTTGGCGTTCTTTTTTCCATTCTAATCTTTAACTAATAGTTGGTTGCAAGAGAAAGATATTCTTTCATTCAGCCACGTATGAAAAGATTCATACATACACATGAGTTTCCTGATCATTAGTCTGATTGCTCTCTCTCTCTCCCATTTCTCCTCATCCTTTGAATGGAACATAGAACGAGCAAACTAACTAACTAGCTAACTACTATCCTTTTGTGTGTACTTGTGCTCATCATCTAATACTTTTTCCACTGTCCAGCTGCCAAATTAGATGAGGAGTGTCTTGCGGACCAGTCGTGCCTTTATGAAGATGGGAACTCAGACTGTGTGCAGGATGGACATCGTGCCTACTGCCAGTGCAAGTCCGACTTTGAGAAATTCATGGACAAACGGTTGGGAAAGCTTAGATGTGTGGCAGCGGGTAAGTATAGTACTTGTAGAAGTAAATTTCCTATTGTAGTATAGTACAATGTTTCAAACGCGATAGAAAATGTGATTAAGCGGACAATTTTTGTATTATTTCTCTCTCTTTTGCTCTTTCTCACACTTTGTTTGCTCAGTTACATACTCACTCACTTAAAACTATACAGAAAAGTAAGTACCATACTTGGACAGAAGCTAACTGGAAAATGAGTCTGACACATTTTAAGCACATTGATTTATGTCTTGACTGATAAAAAAGTCTATTAAATTACCAATAGTGGGACATAAATATTCTTCTTATAGAAACTGTCTGTCTCTGTGTTTACATTGCATTACACGAACGAACGCTAGATACTGTCACACCGTTTGTTATGGTTACTAACTACAACATGGCTCTTTACAGAGCTGAAAAGAAAGCTTTGGAAAAACTACTTTCCAGTGCATACAAAGGATACTTTGTATATTTGTTGTCATGTTCTAAAATACTACATATAACATGGTCTACATTGCTATAGTATTGTTTGTAGTATCAGTATGGCTACATATGCACAAAGTAAAGGAATTACGTGCAAGTGAGTGAGTGGGTAGGGTTGCGCCAACTAACTATTATAATTATACCGAACGGGAGCAACACCTTACATTTAGAGAATTGGAAATCCTAGCAATTAGCACGAATGCTAAAAGTGGTCTTCCTATTGTGTGAATCATTACAATATGGAGTGTAGTTTGTTGTAAGTTCATGAATATTTAACTATAGTGGTAGTTAGTAAGTTTTAGTAGTTGGATGCATCGTGAATACTTTTGTTGGGAAGATGTGAGCTTCATAAGATAAGTACGTAAGTGCATATAACCTAGTCTGGGATACTTTTTTCTGTGCCTGGATAGAAGAACTGGCGTGAAAGTATTAGTACAAGGAGGAAAGTAGCTATCTACCTAAGGGAAAAGTAAAAAGCCTCATAAATGTGTAATACAAACAATGAGCCTTTGGCCGAGCGCTTTTTTCACGTGCATCTATCTTGAGAAAAGTACATAGTGACAGGAACATGCTACATGGGAGCACAAGCAGTGTGAATTTTTTCATGTGCTTTATGGGGATGAAGAGATAAAATGGAGAAAGTGGTTGGAACGAAAAACAAACATACATTATAAGCCTAGTAGTTAGTTTAAGAACAAACACACTACTAACACTTTTATACATTTACTGTGCAACAAAAAATAAAGTTCCGTTTTATATTTAAATTCGGAACTCCTTATTTATTCTTGCAGATTGCGTAGGTATAGTCTGTATTTTTTGTGTCGCATAGCATCAGCACGTAATGCACACAAAAAGTATTTGAGTTACTTTATTGTTGTGATTTTTCCAAACATTTACTCACACAGCTGTCTACACAATGTAGATAAATAATCAAATGATGACTTCACCTTGAAAGCCAACTTTGAGTACACTACTTTAACAAAGGATGATCCGTTTTTGTTGTGCTCCAGAATTTTTCCGTTTTTATACAAAACTTAACGTCCGCATAAAAGTTTGCAATGTATAAACACTTGTTCTCTACCTACATAGCAATCCCGTATGGTGGTACTCACTCACTCAAGCAATAGTACTATTTACCATAAACAGAATGAATAGCGTGAGGTATGAGTTTGAGTGCAAAATAAATAGTTTTCTCCACCGGCTTTGTTAAACTATGGGTGCAGCGTGAGTCCAGATTTAGTATCTTCTTCTGGAACCAATAAAACATGATTACGACGCAAGCTGTGTGGAAGTTTGAAATCGCTCAGATTAGATCACCTCAAGCATTCTTTCATTAGAATCCAACGCTGGAATAATAAACGGGGAACAATTCCACTCAAGAATTCCAAGTTGACGCTCTGTTTTTCTATCCATGTTAACTTAACTGACAAGTGCAAATTTCATCATTACAACATATACATATACTATTTTCTTTCGCATCCTGATATATAAAATAGTATATAGTAAGCTAGTATAGTAGTATATATTTGTAATCCACAGGGGGAGAATTTCGGAATGATTTTTCGTGACATGTGTCTGGTCCAATTACTCACTATACTGACTATGAACGACTGTGAGAATGAGTGATTTAATGCAATTCATCGTCTTGTTGGCTCATATAGAAACACAGCTCATCAGTGGAGATTTTGCCACGTTCGTTGGAGTTGGAGCGGGTATGGGATTATTCTGTTTGCTCACTTGCCTAGTCTTGAGAATCTTTGCCAGGGCTAGGTTTGGACCCGGTGAACATCGTGGTCATTATGGGAACGCACACTTGGCTCCACCAATCACATTGTCTAGTGATTTACGTAAGAACCCTTTGCTTACTGCACCCAAGTTAATGAATAGTTGTTTCTTAGTCGGCAAGGATCTGCTATGTTATTATGAATTCATGAGTAATGGCTGTGTATATGCACGGTAAAAATAATGTTTGGGGCTAGGGCTAGGTATGTGTGCAGCCCGTTTTAGATTGCATGCTACGTTTCATTCTTTCCATATTTCATGAATCAGTGCAAAAGAACAAATGATGGTGGTTGTGGTACAATAAGAAATATGAAAAGAATGAGTTAAGCAATTTATGTATTATGCATGTAGCGAGTTATGAAATTATACTGTAGTTTTGAGTGTCTGGAAAGCATTATATGAAATCTTCAAATGTATGAAATTGAGTAGATGATATGTAATGCAAAACATGTTTTTGTGCATCGTCAATTTGAGGAGATAACTTGGGATGACAAATGCTTTCTCGTCAGACAAGGGATTTGGGGGAAGAAATGTAATTAAAATGGTGTCACTTAATTGCTATTCATGGTTGCCTAGTCTTAGTGGGCTAAATATTGTGGTTGGTGTTTTAAAATTAAGGAAGAGTAATAATTACTGCTATTTCTCACTCTTCATTGATTAATTAATCTGCGAAATGAATGTGAAATTAACTTAGCCTGTCAAATGTTTTAAATAACAAATCTTATGCGAGCATTCAAGCGAACCAAAATTCAATGGACAAACTGTGATATTTTGAGCATGAAAATTGTTTGCACGCACATGAATGAAGAATGCTTCTGAATTAAAGCAATTTAAATTTTTCCAATGCGACGCAAAGACTATCTAAGCTATTTAAAAGATTATGCATACCAACCAAATGTACTGTAGGGAGGCAGTTGTGTGTAACATTGGAGCTTATGCATGTTACGTGCCTGATCCAAGAAGGATTAAAACATAATTGATGCAGGCGTGTAATGGTTGCATAAACAGGGAGCACTGTATGGGAAAATGAAAGTTAGTATGAACCTAATTAGTCCTAAGGCAAAAAGCAAAATGTTTCAGTTTTGCTCATACAGTAGTAGTATTTAGCAGTCTATAGTAGCATTGGAATGAAAAACTAATGTATCTAGACCGTAGTACACGCTGTAAGCAAATCAAGCCAGCAAGCCAATAAACTGTATCATTCGAAACAATAGTACTAACTTTTCACTGATTTTGTGTTTTCCTACATTGAAAATCGTTTTGTATTCGACTTGATCAAAAAGTTTTGTTTTCCTCATGTACGCAGTAGTAAATATCCCATGAAACTAACATATGACAGCCATATTTAATTACGACTCTGAATTTAATTTCATTTCCTGGTTCCTGGTTTCGTATTATTATAGTAAACTCACTGCAAACCCAGTCGGCAGTCATTCATAGATTTTATATAATAAGAGACAATAATTAATTTTATTTGTGGAATTTAGGGGACCGTGATCGAGGTTCTAGTCGTAATTCTTCCCAAAGAAGTTCCACTGTTGGATCCAGACGAACTTCTGGTGCTCTCTTAGCCCCTCCAAGTCGACAAGGTGCGGCTTATTTTTCTCTCCTTTGCTACATCTTTTTCTGTCGTAAACAAACGTTGACTTTCATGACCGACTATACACTATAACTCACACCCCACGTTCTTTATATTGTCTTGTGTAGTATTTATTTATCTCAGATGGGCCTTTTAGTAGCCCATTTCATTGGATTTAGCCAACTTAATTAAAAATAAATCAATAAATTAATTCTCAATCCTCATATGCCATATTTATTTCAAACAGATAGTGGCTAAAGAAAACGTGAGTAGAACGAAGATCACAAAATCATTTAACTTTATTGCCCTTTATGGTGGTCATTTCAGTGGTATTATTAGGAAGCTATCCAATGACCCGGACAGCACACTTGTTGTGCACATACAGTGAAATTATTCCCTTTCTCCTCTCTACTTTATTATAATTGTTTTTGGTTTCCCGAAACAGGCTCTTCACGACGGCCGAGCAACTCGTCAATTAGAAGTACTGGGTCGATCCGTAGCCAGCGTTCTATACGGGGAAGTGCATCTCCAAAACATTCGATAACGGAGGAAACTCAATACGATTCGAAAGCTGCTTCGATGCAAGTGGTCTAATGATGTCAATCCGCCCCGTCATGCCAAAGAAGGAAAAAAAGGGAGACTCCAAAAACAATGATGATACTCTTATGTGTATGATTATTTGCTATCAAATCAAGTCACTTTTAATGTACTACTTCTACTACTAGGACTATTGATTTATTAATAATAGGACGGAACAGGACAGTATATAATTATGAATGATCTCATGTATATAAAATTTGTATACATTCCGTATGTGAAACCAATTATTTGAAGTAAATAAATAAATTGTGGTCCAGAAATGTTTGAAAAATATTGGATGGGAAGTAAGAAAATGTGTAAAGCACGTTTTTTTGTGTGCAAGTCGGTTGATAAATTATTTGTTTGCATTTCGTATCGTTTTGGAAGGCCAAAATGCTCGTCTAGGGAATGAAATAACATATTTGTTTACTGGCTCATATTTCAGGCTCTCCTCATTCTCCCCCCATCACTTTCAAGTTTGAACTTTCACTTTAAGGGTTTACAAAGTTCACATGCTGTTTGTTTTTCATAACGTTAGATACCAATATATGAGTTTGATTTCTAGTTTACCAGTTTTGCGTATCAAAATTTTGCTAGTGGTTGGACAAAAATATATGAGTTTGGCAACTCAGGCAACATATTGCCACCGGGAATTATTAAACTTACATTATGTTAACTTACAAAATAAAACCTCACTAAAATTTTCATTGTTATATTCAAAAGGTCCCTGTAGTTAGTAAAAAACTTAGAGTAACTACAGGGACTTCACTCATAGTATTTGTATGGATGTCAATCTGAGCAAAATAACTATTCGATTGATTTTTTCATCAACCCAAAAATAAACACAACTATTTATTGCCAACCAGCCCAAGAAACTAAAAAACTATTTACTTACTTCACTCACCGATAAACAAACAGCCGGAGCTGGAATCCAATTCAACACAGTTTGAAAGGTTCATTTTACGGCAACAAACCTAAAACGTAAACACAAATTCAATGGCGAACCCTGGCTAATTGAATAGCATGGATATTTCATTTAGTTACCTGCTCAAGTGTGAACTTATGCCCTGCTCTATTCAATTGACTAGTTGGTTAGTTAGTAATGAATGCTTTCTGCATCAAAGAATTCAAAACATTGATACGTTCTGTATTGATATAGTCTATAATTTGGAACTTGTTGCTTTTCCGTATACCTTGCTAGACAAACTTAACCATCTATACCTCAATATTAAACTTTGGTTGCTTTGCGTGTCCTGTGGATTGACTTCATTACAATATGCTGGTTGAAAGGACAGTAAAAGGTTCTCATTTGTAGTCAACTTCATGGAAATTAATAAAACTCAGCAAGAGGGTATGCCGACGAAGCCGAGTTATAAGGAATTATTTATATTAATATTACAAAAAACCAGTAATAATAATTAGGGGTTTTTATCATTTTTCGGTAGTCTCATCAGCTAGTCTTTCTCTGTTCACCAACTTGCAATCGCAAATTGAATCATCGATCAACATCATTTTTTCGCGCCAACAATAATACTACTACAAGTTATTCCAGTAAACTGATCAGATGACCAAAAAATTACCCTAACATTTTAAATTGAAACATTTAATTACAAAATTAAACCATTTTGGTCACGGTTGGGGTTATTCTAAAACCTGTCTGAAAACTGCGCACACAACTTTTACCCCGTTCCAAACGGAGTTTACTAACACAAATTTCAATCTTGCGTTTTCAGGTGATTTTAGCTTTAACAGGTGGAGCATAGGGCGCTCCAGTTTCTGGTAATTATATTACTCCGCCTTCGGCTTCGTAATAAAGAATGGAGCGTGACACAAAGTTATTGAGCGTCCATTTTTGTTATGCAAAGATAAAAGGATAGCAAAATGCTGCTTACTAATTTTTGACGCTTTTACTAGAGCATTTAGTTTTACAAAGTGTATCGCCACCTATTGATAGTATATGTGATTTTGCATGCATTAAGTGGTGAGAATGGTGAGACGCTTGTGCTGAAAACTTGGACAGACAAGTGAATGCATGTATTGGAAGATTTTTTTTCTTCATCTAGTTTTGACATTGTTAACGTTTAAAATTTAAAACTTGCCAAGTTATTCGCAAATTGTTCGGCATACAGCAAATGTGTAGCATTGTCAAGATTCTATGTCAGCACTGTGGCAAAATCCAATCAGCAATCAATCCTTTTCACTCACGCAAAGCTCATGGCATGGCCTAATCGTTACCTATCCTTGTTGTATCATTTCATCTTCCTATAAATTTTTCTGATGATGTTTTAAATTGTTATTTCCATTTGCACGCAATAACCCCAAACATTGGCTTGCCTTTCTCAATTCAGTAATCAGTCTCTATTCTCTATCATTGGGAACTTATTATTCCTAGTTTTATCAATATTTTTTGCTTGTTTGTGACCAATATTGGAATAAAATGACCAAATTTCATATAGTGTATTTGTTTTTCATCTTTAATGTACCTCTAGTTACAAATGCTATCAACGTTTCTCATTTAAGACAAATATTATGCAGGTACAGTTCCCACAATTTCATTTCCTTTCTACCAGACAAAATGAATTCCGAAGAGGAAATATATTTTCAATCCATTTGCGGAACAAAAATTAAAAAAGGCACTTGCATGGTTCATGCATTGGAAAAAGGAGATTCTACGCCTCAGATGACAGTAAATATGATTCCAAAATTTGTCACACAATTTGTCAACATAATATTC
>Ga0210040_10009125_pt1 | contig 11598 bp, 11 predicted proteins | sample CryGeyCG12114_NA_FD_185462 | JGI IMG/M metagenome (GOLD analysis project Ga0210040, IMG submission 185462) | Groundwater microbial communities from aquifer - Crystal Geyser CG19_WC_8/21/14_NA (SPAdes) (version 2) | ecosystem: Environmental > Aquatic > Deep subsurface > Groundwater | place: USA... | reverse complement strand
TAACCTAGGTATGCTGCAGCTACCTCTTTGGTTGCTCCTTCACTGGAGTCTGAACCATCAAGCTCATCAATGAATGCGCCACCTCCGCAGCTGCCAGTACCGTGGTTTCACCCGGATTGTCGTAGGCAGGAGCGACCTCAACTACGTCAGCGCCGATGACCTTCAACCCATCAAGTCCATCAAGAATGCTGAGTAATTCTCTTGTCGTCCATCCTCCAACTTCAGCCGTCCCTGTCGCCGGCGCATACGCGGGATCAAGTACATCGATGTCCACGGAGATATACACGTTTGTATCGCCTACCCGTTGCTTCAGCTTGGACACGATACCCTGGACGCCAATCTTGTCGATATCTCGAGCCGTGATGATCTCAAAGCCACATCGACGATCGTTCTTCCAGTCATACTTTTTGTTGGCAGCGGGTGCACGGATACCGGCGTGGGCCGACGAGTTCAAGATCAGCCCTTCCTCGTGGGCAATGTGCAAGAAAGTACCATGGTTGACACCAGCATAATGCGAGATGCCACCTCCGAGGACCTTGGGATTCCATGTGTCGAGATGACTGTCAAAATGAATGACCGAGACAGGACCCCAATGGTCGATTGTTGATCTCAAAGCAGCCAGGGTGGTGGTATGGTCGCCTCCCAGAGTGATGATACGAGGCACACGAGCAACATCTGTAGCGTTTGTGGACCTTCCAGAAATGGTCTTGTGCGAATCGACCAGCTGCTTGAGAGCAACGGTGTTGTCCAGAAAGGTTAGAGGCGCATCTCCGCAATCGACGACACGGGCCCAGTCGAGAAAGGTATTCTCATGAGTGTATGCGTTCCAGGCAAAGGCTGGGGAAATCCTTCTAGAACCCGACCTGATGCCAGCCGGGCCGAATCGTGCACCCGGACGAGCGGTTGTGCCAGTGTCGAATGGAGCTCCGAGAAAAGCTATGTCAAATTTCTCGACATGGGGTTCCGCTGACAGACAGTGAACCCAGGGCAGGTTAGCGAAGGTGGTCAGGCCAGCGAACTTCCCGAGCTGAAGCAGGACATCCTTTTCGGTCGTTATTGGTGACTGGTAAGTGGTCGCATGATTGCTGTCATGCACGGCTGCCAGGGGTGGGAAGGCAACCTCTCGGCAGTATGCACAGCTCTGCAGAAGCACGAGAAGCGAGAAAGCAAGGCCAGCTCGCATGGTGCTTGGAGAGCTCGGGCTGGAGCTGAGGCTGTTTGGCAGGTGTAGTCGAGATCTTCGTTGAGATCTCTGTTGAGATCTTTGCTGGGCTCGGGTTCTGTGCAAGCAGCGAAGTAAAAATTCAAACTCGGAGGGCCGAAGCTAGCAAAGGTAAGTTTGGTCATTTACGAATTGTGAGTGAGATCAAAGCTCCATCACCTATTATCCATCACTCAGGCTGGCACCCATCGTCCAGCATCACGGTCCCATTAGCAAGCTCACTGGAGGGGTTGGGGACACCGAGGTATCAACTCTACTGAGTAAGTTGCTCGTAGTACCCATCAGTACTTTAACTCATCCCACTCGTCCTCTATTGGAGCTCTCCATGCAAGGTCCGCAGTTCGTGTCCGGGCCAAGGCGCTCCGATAAGATGGCACATGCATGGTTCGAGAACTAAACACTCACGGCACTGTCACCACTGCTAAAGGCCTCAGGCTGAAGGGACCACGGGCAGGTAGCCGAGGTAGCCAAGCCTGAGGCCAAGTCACTCTCTACTTACTTACCTACCTGGGTATGTATTATGACTGCCTTTCTTCAGGCGGCCAGTCATTATCAGCGTGCTAAATCGTTACCACGATGAACATTCCCTCTACACGAGAACCATTTACGAGTCCTGGTATCGAGATGACCCAAGAACACGGGTCGTAAGATGTGTGTGTGTGTGTGAGAGAGAGAGACGGAGGGAGCGAGAGAAAGATGTGCAAGGTCCGATCCACTCTACCTAGACATGGAGCCGGTGCTGTCACCGTCACTGTCACTGTCAATACTATTCATTGGCGCATCGGCCGTGCCACTAATAACTAAGTTATCTATCCAAGTATGAGGCGGGCTGACATGCCAAGGCACCAGGGCCTAGAGGTTCGATCAGAGCTTTTCAAGTTCCATTATCGACTTCTCCACCTGTAAGTTAGCTTAGCTTAGCTTAGCTGTTCCTGGTTCGCAGACCTCGAGGCACGACTAACTTACCTTGTACTGTGATACGCGACTCACCCTCACAACGAGTAGTCGCCAGTCGCCGACCAGCAGCTCGCCAATGTGCTAACCACGCCCAGAGGACGCTTAGGCTGATCTAGCCATGGCGTGATCCCACCACGAATCGACTCTCTGGATCCTCAGCCACTCCACGGGTCAACTGTTCACCATGCTTCATACCAAGCCCGCCAAACGACGCCTTGTCCACCGTAGGAGAGATAAGGTCTCTTAGCAGCCTTGGTAACAAGCAATTTTCGATCGCCATCTGCCTCGTGAAAGCTGATCCATTCACAGACTTCGCTCTTTCGTATAACTACCCGAGCTGACCCTGCTCTGACTCGCCCTACTCTCTCCTTCTCTCTCCCCTACACCCGTCTCAAGAATTACGCATCCCAACCATGGATAGGAGTCGACAGTTCAGTGAGACGCCTATCGCAACGGGCGTCCGGCCCTCGCAAGAGTACAACGACGTCGAACATGCCCGCCGAGGATCCAGGAAGCAATCCGTGGTCGCAGCCTTCAAGGACAACTACGGCCTCACCTCGAAGGAAAAAGAGACTGCCGCCGCTAGAGCAGACAACAGCGATGGCAGTGATGTCAGCGTCAAGATTGGCGACGACTTTACTCACAGAAAACTCAAGCCCAGGCATATCCAGCTCATCGGTATCGGTGGCACAATCGGTACTGCGCTCTACGTGCAGATTGGTCGGGGTCTGCTGAATGGTGGTCCCGGCAGCTTGTTCATTGCCTTTACCTTCTGGTGTACATGTGAGCTTCATCCTTACCTTCTGGTCGCCAAGAAACTAACCCCAAACGCCAGTCATCCTCGCTGTTACAATGTGTATGGCCGAAATGATCAGCTACATACCCATTTCCTCGCCGTTCATCCGATTCGCTGGTCGTTATGTCGATGAAGCATTCGGCGTTGCTGCTGGATGGAACTTTTTCGTTTTCGAGGCTATGCTGGTGCCTTTCGAGATTACTGCTTGCAATGTCATTATCCACTACTGGAGTGACGTTGTACCAGCAGGAGCAATCATTGCTATCGTCATTGTGATCTATGCGTAAGCGCCCCCTCAACTACCCCATTCGCCTTTGCTGACAAGCAGACAGTTTTATCAATCTGTTCGCTGTAAAGTGGTACGGTGAATCAGAATTCTGGATGGCACTCGGAAAGGTTCTTCTCATTATCGGCCTGATTTTCTACACGTTCGTCACTATGCTGGGCGGTAACCCGGAGGGCGATCGTTTTGGCTTTCGATACTGGAAAAAACCCGGCTCTTTCGCAGAACTCTACTATACTGGAAACCTAGGAAGATTCCTTGGTTTCCTTCAGTGCTTGATTCAAGCCTCTTTCACTATTGCTGGACCAGATTATGTTTCCATGGCTGCTGGAGAAGCTGAGAACCCTCGTGTAGTTCTTCCGAAAGCTTTCAAGGCCGTCTTCTACAGATTGACGACCTTCTTCATGCTGGGTTCGCTCTGCGTGGGAATAAATGTCCCGTACGACGATCCCACACTCATCGCGGCCTTTAAGGATGGTAAACCTGGTGCGGCTGCCTCTCCATACGTTGTGTCTATGATCCGGCTACGCATCGGTGTCCTACCACATATCGTCAATGCCATGGTCCTCACCTCTGCTTTATCTGCCGGAAACAGCTATGTCTACTGTGCCAGTCGAAGTTTGTACGGGTTGGCACTTGAAGGCAAAGCACCTAAGATGTTCACCAAATGCACCAAGAACGGCGTTCCGATCTACAGTGTCGCACTCGTTCTCCTGATATCCTTGCTGAGCTTCCTACAAGTCAGCAACAACGCCAGCGTTGTGCTCGGTTGGTTTGTCAGCTTGGTGAGTTCCCCTAATGCATGTAGCTGCACTATCGCTGACAGGTACAGGTTACTGCATCTCAGCTCATAAACTTTGCTGTCATGTCCTATACGTTCATCTGCTTCAAGAATGCCATGGACGCTCAAGGGTTCGATCGCAGTACGCTTCCTTACAAGTCGTTCTGGCAACCATTCCTAGCCTGGTATGCGCTTGTTGGCACCTTTATCATGGCCTTTGTGGGAGGTTACACAGTCTTCCTGCCGGGTTTTTGGGATGTACCAACATTCCTCTTCAGCTACACCATGATCGGAGTCTTCCCTATTCTTTTCTTCGGCTGGAAATTCCTCAAGAAGACGAAGCGGATCAAGCCTATGGAGGTCGACCTCAGGCAAGACCTGGCTGAGATTGAGGAGTACGAGAGGACTTATGTCCCGACTCCACCAAGGTACGCTGAATCAGCATTTACTTGAGGGACTGATGCTAACACTCTCTTAGGAACTGGGCCGACAAGTGGTTCAACAAGATCTTTGGTGGTATGTAAGAAGGAGGGACCATGATGCGTTTTTATATTCGTGTTTGCGGGCTGCGATGGCCCAAGACACCGGATTATTGCCATATGCACCAATGTCATGCGAAATGTGTGCCTACGAGCCCAGATGCAACCTGCTGCGTATGCTCACGCATTTGTCTTTACCACCACACGTGCTGTTCATGCTTGATTCCTCATGTTGTATAGGTAAGGCAATCTTCTCTATTGATGCATTCTAGGAAAACTCCTGAACGGAGAGCCTGTCCATGATGATTGCAACACAGTATCAAGCGGTATCCTCAAATCACCGTCGCAGTCACCGCCACCTAGTTCGGTATTGTGCGTAAGAGCTTACCCCGGCGGAATAACTGCGCCAAACCCGGGGCTTGGGTACGTTTCTGGTTGACGAAACCCGCCGTACCCCGAACAGGCAAGTTTCCATGAGATAGCATACACAGTTCTCTCATCGACTTACTTCCGCTTGTTTACCCTCTTCGGGTGCTTGAAGGAAACTTGTCACTGCTAATTTCATTTTCTCCCACTCGTCTCTGTACACATGCATGCATGAAATACCTTACCTTGCTGCCTGCTTGCACAAAGACACAAGCTTTCTCGACTCGGATTGTGAGATTCCCTTCAAGCCTGTCGAGATACTACCTCGAGTCCGAACGATGCCGAAAAGTCTTTCTTCAACCACATGTATCAGAAGGATAAGACTGATGAAGACAGAAAGGAAGTATGTCGAGTTGTGGCCGTGGTGAGGTTTAGAGCAGCATTCCCTGTTGCCACACTAAATTTCAGTGCAGACACGAGCTGTCTTGATGACCGCGCGGTGCCTAAATACCTATCAAGATCCTATGCGCCGAAATCGGAGCGCATAGGCAAGTTATTAATCCCCAAGAGGAAGCATTACTACCAAGGTAATGTATGTCGGATCCCTGAAGAAGCATAGAAACATGGTTTAGCCTGTACTGTGCCGATTGGGGAGACATTTGTGGAGAGTATCAAGAGTTCTCTGACGTTGTTGGGCTCCTTCTCGGCGCTCCAGTAAAAGTGCAGCGGACGGTCCAGTAACAGTAACGTTATGAAGATCCGCAATCCCCTGTTTCTAAGCGCTTCCACTCAGCTACCTACCTGCGTAGGAAGGCATTATTCCGAACGGTCATCTCTTGCTTCACCGCGACCGTCAAGAACCTTGTGTTGGCCCACGCTGAGCTTCACACAGTCTGACGGGAGGGGCCGACACCATGGATCGGCCCTCATCAATGCCGGAGTGCTCTCCGCTGCACGACTTCAACGCGGGTCTTGCATGGTCGGGTGACATACACCCGCGAAGCGTACAGAATCATCTAGAGCTATTAGGGAAGGAGGACGTTGAGAGAATACTATGAGAGATACTCCTTCTTACTCTTACAGAGAATGAAAGGCTCAGGAACAATCTTGCTCGACAGTCTGCACGGCTTTTCGCTCCCTTGTGCCTTGTACCTCGCTGTCATCTCATCTCATCTCGAAGCTCAGCTACTATAACCATGAAAACAGTCGAGCAGACTCTGCCACTGGCTGGTTCCAATGCTTGCCCGCAGTGCTTGTCCCAGATTCAGTTCTGCCCCATCCATAAACGCCATGTTTCTTCCCTACCCATCCATTACCTGACAGCCCTGAAATCATCATGAACGGTGTCTTCTCCAATAGCACCGATGGCCGGACCTCCTCTGCAGGCAAAAGTCCAAAAGTGGTTTCTTCTGGGTCGGCGTTCCCAGCAGGCACTCCACTCGGCAACAGCAGCTACCTCCTCACGTCTTACGAGTTCTCAGACACGCAAAACGACGTCTACACCCTGAACTCACAGCCATCGGCTATGGTGTTCTAGTCTTGACGCCAGGTAGCCCTCCGGATCCGATCCTGAACACGACAGCTGCACTGACCACAAGTTCACAACACCACATCCGTTTTCCTTCCCGTTCTCACCTGCAACTCAGGGATTTAAACGCCACTTTGGAATTCGACGTTGGGGGCGGCCCTGCACAGGCGCACGCGTGCATAGGAAACGTCACTATGAAACGAACTGATAGGAGCGGTCGTGTGCGAAACGTCGGGCCAGGGTGTCAAGGTGAACCCAGCTAGGTTTATCCGCCTGAATGGGGGTCTCCAGAATCGCAAACACTTTCTGACGGCCGACACCAAGGCCATCCCGCTTTGTTGGCTTTGTCAACCACGCCAGCGGCAAAAAACCGTTGCCAGACGGGTCGGACGGTCAGACTACTCACCGACCTCCTCGAGGGCTCTGATGGGCCCGGCTTGCTTCTGGCCACAAGACCCGCCACCGCAAACAGGCAGACATGTCCCCGGCCGTCCGAGCCAAACCTCACAGACACCCAACGGCCATTTACTGACCTCCCTACCCCTGGGGCTCCAACGCCAACGGCTTCGATAATCGTTCAGGTTTGTCGCCCACCGCAATCCGACCTCGGACCCCTCCAGCGCAACTTCGCCTACCGCGCCGTCGCACTACAGGGCGTCGACGACGTTCTCGGCCGCAAACGCCCTCGCGCAGTCCACACATCCGCTGGCCACGAGACCCAGGACGCGCCCAACGGGGATGCCAGCGACCCGCCTCGGCGACGACGTGCTGCGAGGGTTGTGGATCGCGGCTTTGCTACGTCGACGGGCCTTGATTCCATACAGCCACGGATGTAAGTGTTACCCCTTCAACGGCGTCGGAGGCTGCTGTGGTGGTGGTGATCAATCCGACAATATCTGCGTCGGGCGGTCGCTGTCAGGGTGGTAGGTGGAATAGTGCGCCCCGTCCGTGGGTGGTTATACGGGCCGGCGAGTCAAGGGTTGAGTTTACAGTGCGATCAAACCGGATCGTTGGTCCGCTTGGGAAAACGAACCGATGATGAATTGATGAATGGCTATTTGATCAGAAGGGCATATTGCTATGCTCGTTTTTTCATACGTGATCGAGGGAATATAGTACAACCCTGGACTCCTCACGGTATTGTGCCCCCCTTGGTTTATTTAGTGCGGAGAAAAGCGAAGAGCTCCCGTCCTGACTTCCAGGTCTTGCCGTCGCTTTCTGTTCTCGCGTTTCGGCCGCACGTTTTGTCAGACGGTGACCCGCGGACCATTGTGGAGCGGCTCTGTTTAAGGGAGGGTTTGCAGTCTCGAGAGCCCCAGCCCACTTGAAACCAGTAGATGCGGTGGGGGGGAAATCGTGCGGACGGCGGAAAGCGTCTGGCAGGGAAGAAAACGACTTTTTGCGGAGTCGTGTGTGCTTTTCGGTGCTTTACTTCCCGTTCGTCCTCTACCCCGTGCACGCTTGTAGGGAGAGAGTATAGGTAGTGTAACAGATGTATCGTATTGTGTCGTATTGTACTGTGTTGTAGGCGCTGTAATTCAGCTACCGCGTCTCGGCCGATGACGAGCTTGGCCAGAGCCTCGACAGGCTCACAGACTTATGGTATGAAGCTCCTCAATGCAGCCTTTTGTAAGTCCGACCCAACGCTACCCAGATGCATGTCGAGAGATTTGCCCCAACTCCACGCTGCAATAAGTGAAAAAAAAACCTAGATGGGGCCGCTCGGTGGTTTAAGCGCCTGCTACTGCTTCTTCTCCGTGTCGGACGGCTCATACTCGGCCAACTTCTTCTTGACCACGTCCAACGCAGTTCTCTGGACCTCTTCCTGGTCGACCCTCACGTCGACGGGCAGGACATCCCACTCCTCGTCGGGCTCCTCCAACGCGCTCATCTGGCTGTGTACCATGCCCTGTTTCATGTAGTGGCCCACCCTCGAGGCCACGCGTTTCTGCAGGGTGGCCTCGTCGACCTTGAGGTAGATGAAGTGTATTTGCACCGAAGGATGCTCGTATGCGGCGACACGGATGACGTCGCGGTATTTGTGCTTGAGCGCCGAGCATGTCACGATGACCGAGTCGGACTGTTGTAGTTTTCGGACGGCCTCTTCACGGAGAGTGATCAGCCAGTCCCAGCGGTCGGCGTCGGTCAGAGGAGTTCCGGCGCCCATTTTTGCTTTGTTCGCTGCCGAGTGGTACTGTTGAAAGTCAGTGGGGATCGGGTCGTATGCGAGTAACGCGAAAACCACTTACATCATCGCCCTCGACGTATGGTAACGACAGTGTCTTTGCGAGATGCTGCGCGACGGTTGTTTTCCCACACCCTGCGGGTCCGGTGACGATCCAGATGTGTTCGGCATGATCGGGTCGAGATGCCATGGCTCGTGGTGAAGGAGTTCTGCGAGGTAGCGAACTTGGTGGATGAAGATTGTGAGGACGTGGAGTCTTTTCCGCCGAAAGCATGTTGGTATATAGTCAGGACAATGATGTCAGAGCAGCAAATATAGCAAGAGCAAGGCACACGAGCAATCACCGCAAAGGTTGGGATGGATTGAAGGGTGAAGGGTGGGCAAACAGAGGGATAGGGCAGGGCAAGGACCGGGTTAGGCGTAGACCTGGATATATCAGGAATCCGACCCGGAAACCGGGAAAGGAGAAAGATACGGTGAAGAGCAGGAAGTCATGGGAAGTTTGGCGCGAGGTGGATCCTTGGATGAACTTGAAGCGCATACCCCACACTAACGTAAGGTTGCGCGGAAGATGCGATGAAACTAGAAACTAAAGAGCCGAAACTACTGGCCAGGAACCAGGGCTGCGGAAACAACAGCGAAGGCTGAGGGATGAGGGATGAGGGATGAGGGATGAGGGATGAGGGATGAAGCCCGGCTATCTCGTACAATAATAATGGATACCTTGTACTTGTAGCAAGCTGGAAGGCCGGGGGTGACTTGCCGGTGCACTAACGTTAGCGCAAGGCTCGCCCGTTTCTTTCGCATCGATGCAAGGAACCGACGAGGACGAGGACGAGGATACTCATACCCATACTCATACCTACCTAGGTATCAAAGTAGGTACTAGTAGATCCTGACAGTAACCTTGACCTAACAGTCGTATAATTGTAGCTGCATTTGCAGGTGTTCATGCCAGGACCATCATGCTTCAAGTTCAAGGTGTGCTCTACACACACGCCGAGTTCCTCGCTCAAGCTGGGTGATTCGCGGGCAGTAATGCGCCTATCGTGAAACCACTGCATGCCGGTGCCAGTGCCAGTGCCAGTGCCAGTGCCAGTGCCAGGAAAATACCTCGTGAGTCGTGAATCGTGAATCGTGAATCGTGAGTCGTGAGTCGTGAGTCGTGAGTCGTCACCGAGCAGGCCGGCTTGGTTAGCGGTGCGGGGTCCTCCAGGCTCATGCATTGCCATTATCCGGCCACCGTGCCTGACCACTTTCCAAGGTTGGCACTCTGACGTACGAGTCGAAACGGCAATCTTCCGGGCACGGCGAAATGTTTCCCCATACCTAGCTACCTACCTTAGCTACCTCAATAACCGGCCAATAGCCGATGTGCCCAGTATGTGCTCTCAATATGGTACAAAGTATGATGCCCCAAGAGTGGCAAACACAGACTCTTGGAAGCCCTGGGCTTGGTACAATGTTCAGATGAGGCTCGCCGAAATGAAGACAAGTGTAGATGCAGTTCCGGATTGAAGGAACTGCCCAGCGTAGCCATTGCTGTTCTGCGAGACATTAGTGATAAGGATTACTGAGTTGTACGATCTGCAAGAAGCTGTATGTCGGCATCTTTCTTATGATTATCGACACCCCCTACTGCCTCGCCAATGTATAGCCTTGACTACCAGGTGTGTTTGTAGATGGAAGTTTGAGCCTTGTGTGTAGGTGCTTGATCTCAGCCTTGCAGCTTCCCCGTGTTTCACCTCACCTGGCAGGGCTTGGCGTTGCTCACCTCTAATGATCCGTAGTCGCAAGCTGCTGCAAGTTCACCGTAACGCCATTGTCCAGCTGAGTTCGCATCTGAAGGCATACTTCATCCAGACCGTCGAGCTTGCAGAGTCTTATCCCCCCACTCCGCTGTCACCAATCCCAGCATGTCCTCCTTCTTCTTCTCCACACCTGTCGACATCGACATTGTCCTTGAAGATGGCGACGACCGCCAAACCGTCGACGTCAAGCTGGACAAGAACAGGCGTGAGAAAGCACCCTTGTATATGGACGGCGAGTCTGTCAAAGGCGCGGTGACGGTCAGACCCAAAGATGGCAGAAGGTTAGAGCACACGGGCATAAAAGTCCAATTCATCGGCCTCATCGGTAAGTATTCACGAAGCGTGTGCCGGCGTCTGCTGACTCGCTCCAGAGATGTTCTTCGATCGGGGCAACCACTATGAATTTCTGTCGTTAGGCCAAGAATTGGCTGCACCAGGCGAGCTCCAGCATCCTCAGACATTCCCATTCACTTTCAAGAATGTCGAGAAGCAGTACGAATCATACAACGGCATCAATGTCAAATTACGGTACTTCGTACGAGTCACATGTGCAAGGAGAATGGCCGATGTTATCAGGGAAAAGGATATCTGGGTATACTCATACCGGATACCGCCGGAGACAAACAGCTCCATCAAGATGGATGTGGGTATTGAAGACTGTCTACATATCGAGTTCGAATACTCAAAAAGCAAATACCACCTCAAGGATGTGATCGTGGGAAGGATATACTTTTTGCTCGTGAGGTTAAAGATCAAGCACATGGAGCTCTCCATCATCCGACGAGAGACAACTGGAGTGGCGCCGAACCAGTACAATGAGAGCGAGACGTTGGTACGGTTTGAGGTAAGCAGACCATATCCCAGGAGTGGCTGAAGCTGACTACGACAGATAATGGATGGGTCTCCATCGAGAGGTAGGCTCCTCCATATCATCGTCCTGAGCACCACGCCTAGCACCTGAGCGATCAATTCCGCGGTCGCCAGAATCTGACATATTTGTTGCATGAGCGCTGACACATCTACAGGTGAAACGATACCCATACGACTGTTCCTCGGCGGCTTCGACCTCACACCAACATTCCGAGAAGTCAACAAGAAATTCTCCACAAGATACTACCTCAGCTTGGTTCTCATAGATGAAGGTAAGCAAGAACCTCTACAATCCCCTCCCTACACATCCATACAATGCG
>Ga0210040_10009123_pt1 | contig 11601 bp, 16 predicted proteins | sample CryGeyCG12114_NA_FD_185462 | JGI IMG/M metagenome (GOLD analysis project Ga0210040, IMG submission 185462) | Groundwater microbial communities from aquifer - Crystal Geyser CG19_WC_8/21/14_NA (SPAdes) (version 2) | ecosystem: Environmental > Aquatic > Deep subsurface > Groundwater | place: USA... | reverse complement strand
GTCAACCCCGTGATCGTCGAGCGCTCCGAGGAGATCCAGGACGGCGACGAGGGCTGCCTGTCCGTCCCGGGCATCTGGGCGCCCACGGTGCGGGCGATGCACTGCGTCGCCGAGGGGTTCGACGTCGACGGCACGCCGCTGCGGCTCGAGGGGGAGGGGCTGATGGCCCGCTGTCTGCAGCACGAGGTCGACCACCTCGACGGCAAGGTGTTCCTCGACCGGCTGACCGGTGAGGCGCGGAAGTCCGCGCTGCGCGCGCTGCGCGACCGCTGACGACCCTGGGACGGCTGAGTGCCGTCAGCTCGCGCCGTCCTGCGGAGCGGTACCCCGGTAGCAGATCAGCCGGGCGGAGTTGACCGCCACCGCGACCGAGGACGCGTTGTGCAGCACCGCCGCCAGGACCGGTGACAGCGCTCCCGCCGCTCCCACGGCGAGCCCGGCGCCGTTGACGGCGATGGACATGCCGTAGTTCTGCCGGACGATCTGCAGCGTCCGGCGGCCCAGGTCGCGCAGGTCCAGGAGGTGGCGCAGGTCGTCGCCCACGAGCGCGACGTCGGCGGTCTCGACGGCGACGTCGGTGCCGGAGACGCCCATGGCGATGCCGATGTCGGCGCTGGCGAGGGCCGGGGCGTCGTTGGTGCCGTCACCCACCACGGCCACCGTGCGGCCCGCCGCCTTGAGCGCGGTGACGACGTCCTGCTTGTCCTCGGGCAGCGTCTCCGCCCGCCACTCCGTGATGCCCAGCGACTCGGCCACCGCGCGCGCGGTCGCCTCGTGGTCGCCGGTGAGCATGACGATGCGCTCGACGCCGGTGGCGCGGAGCTCCGCGAGGACCTGCTGCGCCTCCGGGCGTACCTCGTCCCGCAGGCTCACCAGGCCGACCAGTTCCCCGTCCACCGCCAGCAGCAGCGGCGTCTCGGTGGCCGCCCGGAGCCGGTCGAGCCAGTCCAGCGGCTCCGAGCCGACCGGCACGCCCTGGTCGGCCATGAGCGCCTCGCTGCCCAGCAGCAGCAGGCGGCCGTCAGCCTGCGTGCGCATGCCGAGACCCAGCAGCACCTCGCACTCCTCGTGCGGCGGGATGTACACGTGCCGCTCCTCGGTGGAGCGGATCACCGCCTGGGCGAGCGGGTGCCGGCTGTGCACCTCGGAGCTCGCCGCATAACCGAGCACCGCCTCGGGCGTCCAGTCCAGCGAGAAGGAGACGACGTTGGTGACGACGGGCCGCCCGACCGTCAGCGTCCCGGTCTTGTCGAACACGATGGTGTCGATGCGGCCCGCCGCCTCGAGGTGGGCGCCGCCCTTGATCAGCACGCCCCGCGAGGCGCCGTTGCCGATCGCCGCGCTGACCGCCGTAGGAGTGGACAGCCCCACCGCGCAGGGGCAGGCCACGAGCAGCATGGTCATCGCACGGCGGACGTCGCCCGTGGCCAGCCAGGTGATCCCGGCCAAGGCGAAGGACAGGGGGACGAACCGGCTCGAGAACGTCTCGCCCACCGTCTGCACGGGGGCGCGGTCGTCCTGGGCGCGCTCGACCCGGGCGATGATGCGTCCGATGGCGGTGTCCGAGCCGGTGGCCGTGGCCCGCACGACGATCCGGCCGCGCAGGTTGACCGAGCCGGCGTGCACCCGCGATCCGGGACGGACCGACACCGGGAGGGGTTCGCCGGTGATCGCGGCCTGGTCGACGACGCTCTCGCCTTCGACGACCTCTCCGTCGACCGGCAACGTCGCCTGGTCGTGGACCACGACGAGGTGGCCGACGCGGAGCCGGGCGAGATCGACCTGCACCTCGACGTCCGGGGTACCGGGCCGGAGCACCCAGGCCGAGGTCTGCGTGCCGGCGAGCAGCGCGGAGATGGCCGCCCGTGTCCGCCGCAACGTGAGGTCCTGCAGCCACTCGCCGATGTTGAGCAGCCACAGGACCGTGAGTGCCACGACGTTCTCGCGCAGCAGGAGGCTGGCCAGGGTGGCCGCGGTCACCAGGGCGTCGGTCCCGGCGGTTCGCTTGCCGGCCAGGGTCCCGACCGCGCCCCTGGCGAACGGATACCCGGTGAAGATCGTCACCACGGTCGCGGCGAAGCGGCTGCTGCCGGACAGCACCGGGGGACGGCGCAGCCCGTAGCGGCGGACGCCGAGGAGGACCAGCGCGGCACCGCCGACGCCGATGCGCACGAGGTCGGTGGTGGTGACATCGGCGGAGCGCGGCGCCCGCTCGGCGACCACGTCCGCCGGGAGGTCGTCCGCGGCGGCGACGGCGGCGAGGATCTGCGCCTGGTCGGCGTCCGGGCTCGCCCACACGACCACCGCACCGGTGATCGGGTACGCCTGGGCGGCCAGCACGCCCGGGATCTCGTCGAGCGCGTTCTCGACGTGCACGGCGCGGGACGCCGAGCCGGCGAGGGCAGGTGCCGAGAGGCGGAGCCGCCCGCCGGCGTTCGCGACGATGCGTGGGGGCATCAGTGGCTGTGGTCGTGGCCGCCGGAACGGTCGGCGGGCGGAGGCACCTGCTCGCCGAGGTCCGCGTAGGCCTGCGCGCGGATGTCCCCGGCGCTGAGCCGGGCGCGCTCCATCGCGGTCTCGGCGCGGCGGGAGCCGACGATGCCCCAGCGGGTGGCGCGGACGGCCGCCTTGCGGGGCAGGCTGCCGGGCTCACCGCGCTCGGCGATGCGGACCACGAGTACCCCGACGACGCCGGTGACGACGGTGCCCGCCGCCTTCCTCAGGAGGCGGCCGGCTCCGGCGCCCCGGGTGCTCGACGTGTTCGGGTGCTCGGACATGGATCTCCTGGCTGGTGTCGGCGTCGGCCGCCTCGGGCCGTGGCCGGGGCACGAGTCTGGCTTGTCGAGAACGATAACCGTTGCGCCTGGATGCGGCACGGCGGTCAGCGACGCGTGGTCGGGTAGGGGAGGAGTGCCATCTCGCGGGCGTTCTTGATGGCCGTCGTCACCTGCCGGTGCTGCTCCGGGTCCAGGCCCGTGACGCGCCGGCTGCGGATCTTGCCCCGGTCGGAGACGAACGACCGCAGCGTCGGCACGTCGTACCAGCTCACCGACCCGTCCAGCTGGCGCTTCTTCCGGGGACGGGGGCCCGCCGGGGTCACCAGCTGCTCTTCCGGACGCCGGGCAGCTCGCCGTTGTGCGCCATCTGGCGGAAGCGCACGCGCGAGAGGCCGAACTTCCGCAGGTGTCCGCGTGGACGACCGTCGGCGACGTCCCGGTTGCGCAGTCGGGTCGGACTGGCGTTCCGGGGGAGTCGCTGGAGTGCCTGCTGGGCGGCGGCGCGGTCCTCCCAGGTGGCCGCCGTGCGGGCCGCCTCCTTGAGCTGGGCACGGCGCTCGGCGTACCGCGCCACCACCTCCCGGCGCTGCTGGTCGCGGGCGATCTTCGAGGTCTTGGCCATCTCAGCGCTCCTCCTTGAACTCGACGTGCGTGCGGATGATCGGGTCGTACTTGCGCAGCGCGAGCCGGTCGGGGTGGTTGCGTCGGTTCTTCCGGGTGACGTACGTGTAGCCGGTGCCGGCGGTCGACTTCAGCCGGACGACGGGCCGGATGTCGGTGGTGCGTGCCATCAGCCGCGCCGCCCCGGGCCGAGACGCCGACGGACGTCGGGATCCGTGGCGCGCAGCCGGGTGACGACGGCCTCGATGCCCTGGGCGTCGATGGTCTTGATGCCCTTGGCCGAGACGGTGAGCCGGATCCACCGGTTCTCGCCGGGGAGGAAGAACCGCTTGTGCTGAAGGTTGGGGTCGAATCGTCGGGACGTGCGCCGATGGGAGTGGCTCACTGCCCTCCCGAAGCCGGGCCGTCGGCCGGTCACCTCGCAGTAGGTGGCCATGGCGCCTCCTGGGGTCGGTGCCCCGGCGGGTGCGGGGCAGTTCGCACTCCACCCTAGATGAGAACGATTCCTGTTTGCGGTTAGGGTGGATCCATGACGCACTCCCGCACCCCTCTGGTGATCGTCACGGGGCTCGACCCCCGGCACTCAGGACGGGTGGCGCGCGACCTCCTGGCCCGGTCGGGCACCGTGGTCGTGCACCACGACGTGCGCGGGCTGGGCCAGGGTGTGGTCCTCCGCACCGTCATCCGGCACAACCGGGACGGCCTCGTCGAGGACCGCACCGCCGTCGAGCTGGCCCACGGCTGCCTCTCCTGCACGCTCCGGATGGACCTGCTGCCCCTGCTCCACGAGCTCGGCGGTCGACGGGACGTCACTCGCGTCGTGCTCCAGCTGGACCCGGCCCTCGAGCCGGAGCACCTGTGCTGGTCCATCGGCAACGTGGTGCTCGACGCAGTCTCCGCCGACCCCGACGGCACCGTGGGCGACCGCGTCGAGATCGCCGGGGTGCTGGCCGTCGTCGACGGCCACACCTGGCTCGACGACGTGACCGGCGGCGACGAGCTCGCCGACCGCGGCCTGGCCGCCACGCCCGACGACGACCGGACCCTCGCGCAGGTCGGTATCGGCCAGGTGGCCTTCGCCGACGCCGTGCTCCTGGCCGGCGGACCGGTGGACGCGTGGTCGGCGGCCCGGCTCGACGCCGTCCTCGACCGGCTGATCGCAGGCGTCCCGCGGGCCGACGCCGCCGTCGGGCCGGAGAGGCTCCTCGCCGCCGTGGGTCCGGACTCCCGCCGCGGGCGGCTCTCCTCGCCGTACGACCCGCTGCTCCCGGGGCACCCGCCGCTCGGGGAGGACGTCGGCGTCGGCGTGGTCCGGTTCGCGGCCCTGCGCCCCTTCCACCCGGAGCGGCTGCACGAGGCGATGGACGTGCTCCTCGAAGGGGTGGTGCTCAGCCGCGGGCGGATCTGGCTGGCCAGCCAGCACGACCGCGCGCTGTGGATGGAGTCCGCCGGTCAGGGGCTGCGGGTGGGTGACGCCGGCCCCTGGCTGGTGACCCTGCCCGACGACAGTCCGGAGTGGGCCGAGGTCTCGCCCGAGCGCCAGGTGGCCGCGGCGCTGCGCTGGGACCCCGTGCACGGCGACCGCTGCACGGAGATCGCCGTGCTCTCCCACCGGCAACCGGCGGTCGCGGTGATCGAGGCGCTCGACGGCGCCCTGCTCACGGACGAGGAGCTCGCCGCCGGCCCCGGGTCCTGGGCCACCCTGCTCGATCCCTTCGGCTCCTGGCACGAGGACCCGTGCGAGGCCACCCCCGCGCCCGACGACCGGGCATCCACCACCGAACGAGAGAACCGTTCCTGATGCGATCCGGCATCCACCCCGAGTACCGCACCGTCGTCTTCCGCGACGCAGCCAGCGGCGCCACCTACCGCACGCGTTCCACGGTCGCCACGACGCAGACCATCGAGATCGACGGCGAGGTGCTGCCGCTGGTCACCGTCGACATCTCCGCCGCATCGCACCCGTTCTGGACCGGCAACCAGCGGGTGCTCGACACGGCCGGGCGGGTCGAGCGCTTCAACCAGCGGTACGGCCGGCGCTCGACCGAGCCGGCGACGGAGGGCTGAGCGGTGGCGGTGCCCAAGCGGCGCACGTCGAGGTCGCGGACCCGGTCCCGCAAGGCGCAGTGGAAGGCGACCCCGGTCGCGTTGGTGCGGATCCGGGTCGACGGGGAGGAGCGTCTGGTGCCTGCTCGGCTGCGGAAGGCCTACGAGCGGGGACTGCTGCCGTGACCGGTGGCGGGGCGGACTCTGAAGGTCCGGTCGTGGCGCTGTGCCTCGGACGTCGCTGCGCCTCGTCCGTCGGGGCCGGTGCGGCCGAGGCGGCAGTCGCCGCCGCGGTGCGGGAGACCCCCGGGGCGCTCCTCGTGACGACAGGGTGCCTGGGGCCGTGCGCGCTCGCGGCCGTCGCGGCCGTCGCGCACCGCACGGGCTCGCAGGAGTGCTCGGGGCGGACGCTCTGGCTGGCCGGCGTGCACGACCCGGATCGGCAGGACGCACTCGCGGCCTGGGTGCGCGCCGGCGGACCGGGTGCCGCCGCGGAGCCCGACGACGGCCTGCCGGCGTCCCTCGTCCCGGCCGCTGCCGCTCTGGGCGTGCCGATCCGGTTCGGTCGGACGCGCTAGGGGAGCGGCCTCAGGGGCGCGCGGCGGTGCACTCGGCGCAGGTCCCGAAGACCTCGACCTGGTGCTGCACCTCGGAGAAGCCGTGTTCGGCCGCCATGCGGGTGGCCCACCGCTCGACGGGCGGGTCGGCCACCTCGACGGTCCGGCCGCAGGAGCGGCAGACCAGGTGGTGGTGATGGCTGGGAGAGCACCGGCGGTAGCCCGCCTCTCCGTCGGCGCTGCGGAGGACGTCGAGCTGCCCGTCGTCCACCATCGCCTGGAGGGCCCGGTAGACGGTGGCCAGCCCGACCGAGTCGCCGCGCTCGCGCAGCAACGCGTGCAGGTCCTGCGCGCTGCGGAAGCCGTCCAGCTCGTCCAGCAGCGCGAGCAGGGCGCTCCGCTGCCGGGTGGTGCGGCGGCCGGAGATCTCGGCAGGGGCCGGCTCGCTCATGGTCACCCCGTTCTCCTGCTCGGGGGAGCGCCCACCGGACCTGCCCCGTGCTCGTCGTAGTGCACCCCCTCGCCCGTCCGGTGCGGCGCGTGGCGGTGCCCGTCGTGGTCGTAGTCGACGTGGTCGCCGTGCGGCACCGGTGGGTGACCGCAGTCGTCCCCGTGCTCGTGCGGGTGTGCGTCGTGGACGTCGACCTTACGCCGGTGGCGGCGCCGCGCCGTCCTGTCGCGCACCGCCACCGAGGCGGAGACCAGCAGGAACAGGCCGATGGCCAGCAGCACGATCGTGCCGCCGGACGGCGTGCCTGCGTAGAAGGACGTCGTCGTACCGGACACGCTCACCACGAGCCCGATCACGCAGGCCAGGCCCACGGTCTGCCGGAAGCTGCGCGCCAGCAGCTGGGCGATCGCGCTGGGGATGATCATCAGCGCGCTGATCAGGAGGAGCCCCACGACGCGCATCGACAGGACGACGGTCGAGGCGACCAGTGCCGCCAGCACCACGTTGAGGCCGAGGACCGGCAGGCCGACCGCCCGGGCGTACTCCTCGTCGTCGCTGACGGCGTACAGCCGCTGCCCCAGCAGGGCGACCGAGGCGAGCACGACCACGGAGATGCCGGCGAAGACGGCGACGTCCTGCGCGCTCGTGGTGGTGATGGCCCCGAAGAGGTACGAGTCGAGGTTCGTCGCCTGACCACGCGGCGCGAGGCTGAGCAGCACCACGCCGCCGGCGATGCCGCCGTAGAAGAGGACGGCGAGGGCGACGTCCCCGCTGGTGCGCCCGCGCGCGCGGACCAGCTCGATCAGCACCGCTCCGAGGACGGCCGCCACCAGGGCGGTCCACACCGGGCTGGTCGAGGTGAGCACACCGACGGCGACACCGGTGAGGGCGACGTGCCCGAGGCCGTCACCCAGCAGGGAGAGCCGGCGCTGGACGAGGAAGACGCCTACCGCGGGGGCGACGAGCCCCACCATGAGCGAGGCCAGCAGTGCCCGCTGCATGAAGTCGTAGTCGAGGATGTCCACGTCAGCGCTCCTCGTCGCCGTCGTGGCGGGGTCCGGTCGTCACCCTCGGCTGGTCCTGCCGGTAACCGGACGGACGCGGGGCGGGTGGGTGGTGGTGCATCCCCGGCTCCTCGTGCGCCGCCGCCTGCTCGAGCGGCCCGTCGTAGGCCACCCGGCCGTGGTCGACCACGACCGCCCGGCGGAGGACACCTGCGAGGGGCGCGGTCTCGTGGGTGACGACCACCAGCGTGGTGCCGGCGGCCGAGATCCGCGTGAGGACCGCGGCCAGCGCCTCTTGGTTCGCGGCGTCCACGCCGGCCGTCGGCTCGTCCATGATCAGCAGCTCCGGCTCGGCTGCGAGGGCCCGGGCGACCAGCACGCGCCGCTGCTGCCCGCCGGACAGCGATGCGACCGGGTCGTCGAGCCGGTCCTCGAGCCCGACCGCCGCCACTGCCTCGGTGACGGCGGAGCGGTCGATCCGGCCCAGGCGGCGGAAGAGGCCCAGGCGGGCCAACCGGCCCACGGCGACGACCTCGCGGACCGTGGCCGGCACGGCGCCGCTGATCGTGTGCCGCTGCGGTACGTAGCCCACCCGGCCGGGGTCGCGCAGTCCGCCGACCGGTGCGCCCAGCACCCGCACCTGCCCGTCGAGCACCCCGGCCAGCCCGAGCAGGCCGCGCGCCAGCGTGGTCTTCCCCGAGCCGTTGGAGCCCAGGACGGCGACGGCCTCGCCCGCCGCGACGGTCACCTCGACGTCGCGCACGATGGCCACGTCGCCGTATCCGATGGTGGCCGAGTGCAGCTCGATGGCGGGCGAGCCGGTCGGCGGGGAATCCTTCACGAGCAGGACTGACCCGCCTCGAGGGTCGCCAGGTTGGCCCGCATGACGGCGAGGTAGTCGTCACCGGCCGACTCGTCGGTCAGGCCCTCGATCGGGTCGAGGACGGCGGTCTGCACACCGGCCTCGGCGGCCACGGTCTCGGCGATCGACGGGTCGATCAGCGTCTCGGTGTAGACGGTGGTGACCCCGCGCTCCGCGACGAGGGTGGAGATCTCGGCGAGCTGGTCGGCCGAGGGCTCGGTGCTGGGGCTCAGCCCGCTGATGCCGACCACCTCGAGACCGTACCGGTCGGCGAGGTAGCCAAAGGCGTCGTGGCTGGTGACCAGGGTGTCGACGGCGCAGCCGGTGAGCCCGTCGGTCATCTCCTGGTCGAGCGCCTCCAGGTCCTCCCGCAGCGCGGCTGCGTTCTGCTCGTAGGTCTCCGCTCCGTCGGGGTCGATCTCCGTCAGCTGTTCGGCGAGGGCGTCCCCGACGTCGGCCAGCCGATTCGGGTCCAGCCAGAAGTGCGGGTCCGTGGACTCCTCGCCCTCGGCGTGCTCCTCCTCGGCGTGCTCCTCCTCGCCCTCCTCGTGCTCGTGCTCCTCCGCGGTGAGCGAGAGGTCGGCGGCCTCGGCGGCGTCCCACGAGTGGTCGCCGGCCTGCGACTCGGCGGCCTCGTCCACCGCGGACTGGAAGCCGCCGAGGTAGACCAGCAGGTCGGCGTCGGAGATCCCGGCGACGTCCTGGGGGGTGAGTTCCAGGTCGTGCGGCTCGGCGCCCGGGGCGGTCAGGGACGACACCTCGATGCGGTTCCCGCCGATCCGGGACGCGGCCCACTCGAGCGGGTAGAAGCCGGCGACGACGCTGAGCCGGTCGCCCTCGGCGCCGGCGTCGTTCCCACCGTCGTCGCTGCCGCAACCGGCGAGCAGGAGAAGGGCGGCGGTGGATGCGGCTGCGACTGACCGCCCACGAAGCGAGGTGTTCATGAGAACCATTATCTCATAGGGCGCCGGGTGGGCGAGAGGGGACGACCGTCCGCGTAGCCTGTGGACGTGTTCGACGTCACGGAGCTGCCGCTGATCGGTGCCGCTGCCCTACGCGCGCGGTCGGCCGCCCGGGTGCTGCGCACCCTGCCCACCGACGCCAAGGACGGCGCGCTGGTGGCGATGGCCGAGGCGCTGGTCGAGCGGGCCGACGAGATCCTGGCCGCCAACGCCGCCGACGTGGAGGCCGCGCGCGCCGAGGGGACGCCCGAATCGGTCCTCGACCGGCTCCGGCTCGACGCCGGCCGGATCGCGGGCGTGGCCGCCGCCCTGCGCCAGCTGGTCGCGCTGCCCGACCCGGTGGGCGACGTCGTCCGTGGCTCGCGGCTGCCCAACGGCCTGGAGCTGCGCCAGGTCCGGGTGCCCCTCGGCGTGGTCGGCATCGTCTACGAGGCCCGTCCCAACGTGACGGTCGACGCGGCCGGGCTGTGCCTCAAGAGCGGGAACGCCGCCCTGCTGCGGGGATCGGCCTCGGCGTTCGGCACCAACACCGCGCTCATCGCCGTCCTCACCGAGGCGGGGGAGAAGGCCGGGCTGCCGGCCGGCTTCGTCGAGCTGCTGCCCGCCGACCGGGCCTCGGTGGGCGAGCTGCTCGGCGCCCGCGGCCTGGTCGACGTGGTCATCCCGCGCGGCGGCGCCTCGCTGATCCAGCGCGTGGTGCGCGAGTCGCGGGTGCCGGTCATCGAGACCGGTGAGGGCAACTGCCACGTGTACGTCGACGCCTCGGCCGACCCGGTGATCGCCGAGGCCGTGGTGCTGAACTCCAAGACCCACCGGGTCAGCGTCTGCAACTCCGCCGAGACGCTCCTGGTGCACCGCGACGTCCCGTTCCTGCCCCGGCTGCTGTCGGCGCTGGCCGGGGCCGGCGTGACCGTGCACGGCGACCCGGCCGTGCTCGCGGCCGCCGGCGCCGGCTCGCTCGCGGTCCTCCCGGCGACCGACGAGGACTGGGCCGCGGAGTACCTGTCGATGGACATGGCCGTGCGCGTGGTCGATGACCTGCCCGAGGCGCTGGACCACATCGCCCGGTGGAGCACCGGGCACACCGAGGCGATCGTGGCGGACTCGGCCACGGCCATCGCGGCCTTCACCGCGGGTGTGGACGCGGCAGCGGTCCTGGTCAACGCCTCGACCCGGTTCACCGACGGCGGCGAGTTCGGATTCGGGGCCGAGATCGGCATCTCGACGCAGAAGTTGCACGCCCGTGGCCCGCTCGGACTCCCCGAGCTGACCTCCACCACTTATGTTGTGACCGGTCGCGGCCACGTCCGCTGAGCGGGTTCGTCCGCCCTCTCGCCGTCACGAACCACCCCACCCTGCACCGGCCCACCCCACCGCCCTTGGAGCCGTCTTGCCCCGTCCGCCGTCGCAGTCCCCGCACTTCTCCTCCGTCGCCGACGTCGACAAGCGGCTGAGCGAGGCGGGTTACCTGCCCGACGCCCAGATCGCGACGACGGTGTTCCTGGCCGACCGGCTGGGCAAGCCGCTGCTGGTCGAGGGGCCCGCGGGTACCGGGAAGACCGAGCTGGCCAAGGCGCTGTCCGCCGCCACGAACTCCGAGCTCATCCGGCTGCAGTGCTACGAGGGCCTCGACGAGGCCCGGGCGCTGTACGAGTGGAACTACAAGAAGCAGCTGCTGCGCATCCAGGCCTCCCAGGCCGGCGACGGCGCCGACTGGGACACCGTCCACGACGACATCTTCGGCGACGAGTTCCTGCTCTCCCGGCCGCTGCTCACCGCCATCCGGCGCACCGATCCCACCGTGCTGCTCATCGACGAGACCGACAAGGCCGACGTCGAGGTCGAGGGCCTGCTGCTCGAGGTGCTCTCGGACTTCCAGGTGACCATCCCGGAGCTCGGCACGATCACCGCCACCCGCCGGCCGATGGTCATCCTGACCTCCAACGCCACCCGTGAGCTCTCCGAGGCCCTCAAGCGGCGCTGCCTCTACCTGGCGCTGGACTACCCCTCGGCCGACCGCGAGCGCGAGATCGTGCTGTCCCGGGTGCCCGACCTCGCGCCCGGTCTGGCCGACCAGCTGGTGAAGACGGTGCGCGCGCTCCGGGCGATGGAGCTGAAGAAGTCGCCGTCGATCTCCGAGACGCTCGACTGGGCGCAGACCCTGCTGGAGCTGGGCCTGGACACCTTGGACGAAGGGGCCATGTCCTCGACCCTCGGCGTGGTGCTCAAGCACGCCAGCGACCAGCAGCGCGCCGCCGCCGAGCTCCGGCTGAACTGATGAGCGCGCCGGTGAGCCGCTCGCAGGAGCTCGGTGGGCTGGC
>Ga0210040_10009122_pt1 | contig 11603 bp, 12 predicted proteins | sample CryGeyCG12114_NA_FD_185462 | JGI IMG/M metagenome (GOLD analysis project Ga0210040, IMG submission 185462) | Groundwater microbial communities from aquifer - Crystal Geyser CG19_WC_8/21/14_NA (SPAdes) (version 2) | ecosystem: Environmental > Aquatic > Deep subsurface > Groundwater | place: USA... | reverse complement strand
ACAAGGCTTGCCTAATTTCCCTCTCAGATCAAATCAGAATTTCGACCTTCGTTTTTCCTCCTGTCTTTTCATACGTACTTCCCTCTTGAATTTCGAAGCTTATGGTGTCTGATGTAGCATCCATGATGCAGCGTCCGAAATCTTGCAGGGAGCAAGTATTTCATGCACTAACCCCTGACCGTGTATCAGACCATGATTACTTTGTTCAATCGCCTTGTCTTGTATCTCGCAAGTGAAGTTGTGGAAGAGCGGTGTATGACAGGCTCTTTGACAGGCTGAAGGAGGTGGGTGGATTAGGTATACGTGCAGGCATAAGAATGGAAAACTGAGGTTAGAATCACAGGAGTCAATTCTGTGTGTTTGGTGGAGAGGCATGTACTTGCGAGGGCTGGACTCCCCGTTTTGTGTCACTCGCATCGTGATCTTGTAGCATGTAATGAATCAATCAGGTTGAGCTTTGGACGTTTCCACGCCGTACGAGGACATGGCGGCAACTTTCTGAGGGGTTCTGTTCTTTCCTGCTTGAGGCCGGCTGCTCGTCCTGGTGCGCGATCACTGTCAGCATGAGTCCAAGTCAAGTGATCCTTAGGGCAGTAATGCGCCAAGTGGCTGCTTGAAAAATGTTTCGCCAGCTTGAACGATGTTTTACTGCTGGTCCTCGCTGCTGATACCATGCTGGGGAATACGGCACATGTCTATACCTGACCTTCCTATCCAATACCCGCTCGCCGCCAACTGGCATACCGCTGTGTCGCTATGCACTAGAAGAAGATGTCGCATAATCAATCGCAATCCATAGCATCCTCTACAGCCTCCCATGGTTCATCCTCCATGCCAATCTCCATAGCCGGATGTCCGTGATTCAATTGTGTGTTGCTGTCGAACCCATTCGTTCTGGCCTCATTCTCCGCCACGGCGCTCGCGTGTTCCAGACCGGTCAGTATAGCGGCCATCATCTCCTCGAGCCTCAAGTCCTGCATGATGCGTTCGTACCTCCTCAAGCCGAAGCCTTTGTCGTTGCCCGCTGTAGGGTCTTCTTCAACGTCTTTCCAGCGATTTCGAAATTCTTTCGCGACGCCGAGGTAAGCCCTGGCAACGCCTTGGCCGAGGACGTTGTGAAGAGGATTGCTCGGTTGATCGAGTGCTTGGAGGACGTTGGCGTGGAAGCGGTGGCCGTAGACCTTGGAATCGCCGATGATATAGTCGCCAGATTGCTTGACTTCTGCGGGGAATGGTTCGACGACACTGTTCAAGGTGGCGTTTGCGGAAATGATGACTCCAAAGACCCCGAACAGATGTACCAATGTCCGCTCAAGAAGACCGTACCATTCGAAAAAGTCAATGCGGAACATGATTTCTGGATCTCCTGCCACCAGTGGGAAACTGGCACTGCCAATGATATTGTCAGTGTTCTGACTAAGAGCACGTCGAGCCGAGAACTCGAGATTTGTGCTTTTCCATTTCAAGCGGCGGAGTAGTTTCAAAAATCTGTCGTGTTCTTGACGACGTGTCAGGCGCCGCCTTTCTTGTTGGTTGAGCCTTGCTGGTGTGGGGGCTGAGGTCTGCGATCGTGTTGCCGCTGGTGCCCAGCGTGAGTTGTTAAGGTTCATTTTGGCGCGTTTACTCTTATCCGAACATGCTTGACGGTCGACGGCAACTTCATGATGTATGGGAGTCACTAGTCGCGAATCTGCTTCCTAAGCACCGTCGATGCCTAAGACAACCATGTTGCGGAAGAATATTTAGCCAGCGGGAATAATGGAGACAAAGCTTGCTTCGACGGCAATAAGCATACAGCGATAACGACACACGACAAGTTGCGACAACTCAGAATGCTAATGGATGTGGTGTAGAGTACGGCAAATTGAGAAGGGGGAACAAGTTGATGGACGTCGGAAAACAATGGCATGTGCCAAGAGTGCAATAATATGGGGAAAGAGCCTTCGACTTGGAGCGCTGCGCACCCGACCAAGCACAATGAAATCAATCGTGATCTTGGTATCATCGCAATCATTGATGATTTTAGTGACCAATAACTTTGAACATACTTGTGCTTCGTGTTATTGAATCAGCCAATGAATGCGGTGGAAGTCAGTGGATGCGAGGATTGATGTCTCCGTTTCTCTAATTCAGATCGTGAACGAAGAGCGTGGTTTATACGGTAAGTCTATTGTTGCCTTTCTACCGACATCTATCTTTGGATGTTCTCCTGTACTGGATGAAGAGGATGTACGACTAGGTACCCCTCAAGAGTGGAGAGTCCAACTTGTGCATTACCAGCAGCCCAAGCGACCAACTTCTCTGTATCTGAGCCGTATAGCCGAACTCTTCTCGTCGGCTGAGCGCTCCAGCGGAAACTTCAGGCTCGAAAAGCGCACTGCCCCCAAACCCTCAAGCGAGACTTGCTTGTAGACGACTGTCTTTTTCGTGCTCTTGTAGAAGATGGTGGCTGCCCCCTCCAAGCCATACAGTGCTTCAGCGCAGCTGAACGTCTTGCCTTGGTATTTGTCGGGCTCGGCAAGAATGGCGCCAACGAACTTGCCCGGGTCCCGATAGACAAAAAGAAAGACAAAATCGTCTTGTTAATCCTTCAGATTGAAGATATCTGATGAACTTCCTCCATCATTCTTGGCGCCAGCTGCGAAGGGGACACGCAGAGTATGTAAATCGTTTTGGACAATCTCTTCCTGGACTGCCTCATCCAAGTAGGCCTGGACATCGTATTCGCAATCGATATACCTTCCTTTTAACACTTTCGCAGCCCCAGTGGCTAAGAAAACACACACTGCACCGCACAGTCTGGAAGATGTCCTGAAATTCTTGACCCACTGCGGTCTCTTAGCAGCAAAATCAGGATATTCACGGGCAACCGCTGGATCCATAGGACCTATACATTGGTCAACGATACTCAATCAGACAGGGAGAAAGCTTACGCCTGCTAAGATCGCTTTGAACGGCTCCTGGGTGACACGCGTAGACTTGGATCTTGTCTCCTACGCCGTCTGTGTCGAGATCCTTCTGGATACATTCGGTGAGCTTGATTAGTGCGGCCTTTGAGGTTGAATAGCTAGCTAAGAACGGCACCGTCACTGTGCCTGCCCTGGATGCAATGTTAATGATGCAACCGGATCCTTGTTGTCTCATGATAGGTAGCACGTTGAGCACGAAATTAAGAGGCTGTATATCGTCAGTACTCCGTGTGAGACACCGTGAAAGACGGCCGTACTCCACCAAGATTGATCTCCATATCTCGCCACATCGACTTGAAATTCTCCAATTTAAGGGGTTTCGAGCCGCAAACACCGGCACAATTGACAAGGATATCGATTCGTCCATCCTCGGACAATACACTTTGGACAAGGTCTTTCACCTGATTCTCAGAGCTCACATCGCAGCTCAAACGCTTGACTTCTGACCCTGCTTCTTCACAAAGCTTAGTGGTTGCGTCCAAAGTTGACGCATTCAAGTCTATTAGCACTAGTTTGGACGCTCCAGCCAATGCGAAACGGTGGGCAATGTGCTGTCCAATGCCGCCCCCAGCACCTGATGGTGGAGAAGGTCAGTCTCTCGAAGCTTGTAACAGTGACAGTGGAAGGAATACCTGTAATGAGCACAAGCTTCCCCTTGTGAGCATTTTCGAAGTTCTTTGAGTCGAGGAATGGGTAGATATCAGCGTGTACTGCAGGCGATGTAGTTGAGCCCATTGCGTGTAACTGCTCACCTTCTTCGGTGATGGATGAATAGCAGGCTTGGCGGCATTCAACGGCTCTAGGAGCTCAGGCTGAGAATAGTATAATATGCTTTCTGGCCGAGCGAGCGCCCCATCCAAGGTGGAGGTGGAGGTGAACAGTATTCCCCGCCTGGCCCCCGCATGAAGCCTTCAGCCTACTCCACCTGACTACTCCACCCTGCAGTGTTCAACCACCTCGGCCGACCACCGACCATCCTGACACAAGGTACCTGGGTACCAGGTACTAGGGTATCTACCATAGGTAGATGCTCCCCACCGTCTGTGCAGACTCGGGTCGTGAAGCCACACTCATGTGGCGCACGAGTGTGGGCGGTAAAGTTGCACATTATCTCGTACCATCTCACCCACGAATGATGTCGCTTCAAGCTCTCATGCCAGTTAGACTTCTCTGTATCTGAAACGCCATGGACCCAGAAGACCACACATTCAAATGCGCAGCATTTCTTGCTCACCTGAACTACGAGGATTTGCCGGAGGATGTGATCGAACAAGCCAAAAAATCCATACTCAATAGCTTAGGTTGTGGTCTAGGCTCGGCGCAAGCTTCTCCCTCACAAAAAGTTTTGTCTACCATTTTGGAAAAGCACGCAGCACCAAAAGAAGCAATCATAATAGGACGACGGCAACGAACGAGCGTAGAAAACGCTACTCTCCTCAATGGCGTGGCTCTCACCTGTGCTGACTATGATGACACCCATCTGAGAACCGTGATTCATCCTTCGGGTACTCCACTCGCAGCACTACTCTCCTGGGGCGAGAAGAATCATATGTCAGGAAAAGATCTCATACTGGCATTCGTCTGTGGCGTCGAAGCACAATGTGCTGTCGGCAATGCTATATCGCCCAGTCACTATCGAGATGGATGGTAACTACTGCATCATTGCCGTTGGATCACTCTGACTCACGAAACAGGCATATCACGGGAACAACTGGATGTTTTGGAGCCGCTGCAGCCGCAGCCAAAGCAATGAATTTGAGTTCCAAACAGTTCGCAGCAGCTTTGGGACACGCCGCAAGTATGGCAGGAGGCCTTCGTGCCGCCTTTGGCACAGACACCAAAACATTACACATGGGCAGAGGTGCTCAAAATGGGCTACTAGCAGCGGAGCTGGCATTGCACGAGTTTGGAAGCTTTCCAAAAGCCATTGAGCAATGGGCGAATCGCGTCTCGTCCACTGTCACGCCATCCTGTTTATCCGAACTTGCAGACCACGCTACCTGGCAGATTCTCCAGAACACCTTCAAACCCTACCCATGTGGCATCGTCATCCATCCACTCATTGATGGCTGTCTTGAGGCCTTCCATGATTTTCTATCTATGCAGCCCAGAGATGGCCCATTACACGAAAGCCTCGAGTCCGTAAAGGTCATTGTCAATCCCCAGTGCGTGCGTTTGTGTTCGATCCGTCATCCACAAAGCGGACTTGAGACCATATTCTCTCTGTACCATGGTTGCGCGGTTGCCCTAGTACATGGTCAAGCTGGACCAGCAGAGTTCTCTGATGCAGTAGCATGTGATGACCAGGTTGTGGCTTCTGTGAGGGATAAGATTGCCGTCGAAACAGACTCTAAAGTCAATGACGATGAGGCGTATATCACGTTGAAACTTCGCACTGAGGGAACTCAGATGTTGGAAGAGAAGAAATATCACATTGAGCACGCGACAGGATCGTTGTCACGGCCCATGTCCAAAAGCCAACTTGAAGATAAATTCCTCGATCAGTCCACACAAAGTCTAGGCACTTCCAAAGCCCATGAGGCGATCAAGGCATGCTGGCGTCTGGAGTCTCTAAAAGATGTTGCAGAACTTGCGCAATTGCTGGTTCCATAAGACCGGATATGACATGAACAAGTTCAGGGTCATTTTACTACGACTGGAGGGCAATACAATGAAAATAGATATTAGCTTTGCTTTTCCCTGTAATCTTTCAACAAGGAGTATTACACAAGCCATCAGGGTTGTTTTCAATCGACCGAGGTGGGAGAAGACTTAGTGTCGACTTCCCTCAAAAACGAACGCTCATGCCTTCCACATCTTCTACAAGAATACTACTCAGTGATTGTGTCGGACCATGGACCATGTTCGAGCGCTCTGACGAGCTTATGATGCGTTGCAAATTTATAGATCTATTGAAGCTTCGACTCATGTCGCAGAGTTGAAGCTTCAGTGGCCAGTGGCATTTCGAGCAGTCTAGGTTCATCTCGGAAGTCAATCTACGAAGGTGATGCATGTGAACATGACGCTGGAAGTAATCTGATGGTCTTACAGCTGAGAAGGGTAGACAAGATCAGCATATGCACTCTCCACTCCACGGGGTAACCCAGCCTGAGTATGTGGGGTAGGTCCGCTTGTTTATCAGGGGGCAAGCCTCGCTAGATACCCCTGTTATGCTATCCAGCTCTATTACAGTACATATTTCAGTCTCTCTCCACCTTCGACCTCGGCCAAACACCTCACTCCCTCCGAATACCCGTTTATCATCAAGTCTATTACACTGGTTGAACTGCTCGTCTATTATGGAGGGCTTGGCCGCTGAGAAGGCTGTTGTCAGTCACGAGCAGGATGTCGCCGCCATGTCAGATGATCCTGCAAAGGCGGTTGCCGAAGACTCAGAGCACATTCTAGCACCTGCGCAGGCAAGACGCCTCCGTTGGAAGATCGACTTGAGGGTCTTGCCGATGCTGGGTGTTCTCTACGCCATCTCGGTCATCGACAGGAACAACATTGGCAGCGCAAAAGTCCTTGGCCTATCGGACGATTTGCAGCTCGGAAAAGGTGCTCGCTACTCGATCATTCTTCTTCTCTTCTTTCCTGCCTATACTTTGGCCGACCTGCCATCCAACTGGCTCATCACTCGAGTACAACCTCACCTGTGGCTGTCTTTCCTGCTCCTCGCCTGGGGCGCAGTGTTGACAGGAATGGCATTCACCAGCAACTGGCAGGTTATGGCGTTCTTGCGCTTCTTACTGGGAGCTTTCGAGGGCGGTGTCCTTCCGGGGATGGTATATATGATTTCATGTTGGTAAGTTCAGACTCCAGCTCAACTTGGTCCGTATTTGACATGTCAAAGGTATCCCAAGAATCAACTCCAAACAAGACTCTCTTTCTCATATGGTGTCGGCATCCTGGCTTCTGCACTTGGTGGGCTCATTGCATTTGGTCTTGGTAAGATGAATGGTATGCATGGCCTACGCGGTTGGCGCTGGATATTCTCGGTAAGCCACTTAGTCCCACCAGTGAAGACAGGAGAAAAGTTATTGACACAAACACTTAGATTGAGGGAGGGATATCCATGGCCATTGCGCTAGTATCCCCGTTCCTGCTGCCGAAGCTGCCGCAATCAGCGAAGTGGCTCAACCCGGAAGAAAGAGCATACCTCCAGCACAGAATCACTGCTGAACAAGGACATTTCGAGACTGATCGCGTGACAATGAGATCCATCACACAGACATTGAGTAATTGGCCTTTCTGGTTGCACGCGCTCATGTACTGCTTTAACACCTCGACCGCTTACGCAAATGCATTCTTCATTCCGACGATCTTGACAGTAAGTTGTTTGCAGCAGGGTGGATGAACAGTTCTAATCCGGCGTATAGGGCATGAAATACAGCGGCTTGAAGGCGGTTCTCTATACTGGCTACCCTTACTTCGCTTGTTTGGGTTGGCTGGCTATTACCTCCTACTTCGGAGACAAGTACCAAAGGCGTGGAATTTCCATTATTGTTTCATGCATAATGCAGCTTGCTGGGTTTGGAAGTGGGTGACACCATTTTCATGATATGTGATCATGGGTTGACAGTACATCAGTTATGCGACCAGGTTACTCGAACCAGGTCCGATATCTCGGCATCTTTCTGGGCACAATGTCGGTTCAGGCCAACAGCCCAACTATGCTTGCGTTTAGCCAGTCCAACATAGTCGGGTCCAGCCAGAGAGCGGTGGCTGGTGGTGTGCTTATCGGCTGTGGTGGTATTGGCGGCATCATCGGAAGTACCATCTTCCGAGCCCAGGATGCGCCTGATTACGATCCTGGTATTACCACTACCATGGCTTTTGCTGGCCTCAATATAGTGGGAACTGCAATCTTGACGTGGGTTTATTCTAGGAGGAACAAAGCTGCAGACAGAGACGGCACCGTCATCGGAGGTATCTCGGGCTTCAGATACGCACTTTGAGGAATGAGCTCACACGGCTCGGGTAGCACACTGGTTCTGGACGTCTAAGAACGCCCTCCAACGACAGATACTGTGGTCATGACAAGGAAGATAGCTGCAATGATCTCTAATCAGCCTTGCATCAAAGTCATCCTGTCGTGCTTGGCCTCATCTCTCTACATCGTGACGCCTAAACTTGAAGCACCCACTGCATGCTAAGTTGTATGTCCTAAGTTAGCTTGGACGTTCCACTCCGCTCCACTCTATACACGCGTTTCGGCCCCTCGAGCTGTCTGGCATATACCTAGGTGACCTTTGAAGTTACCTCTGTCAAGTGCGAGTGCCAGTCACGGCCCCACAACGCTTGTACCGTGCTAGGAGCTTGGCGTTCACGGCTCCCCCAAACTTGAAGCCTAACTTACCATAGAGTGCATACCTAGGTACCTGCTAGGTACTACCTTGTAAGTTAATTGCGAGGTAAATCGCCCCCGCATCTTGGCGGTTGCCCCTGCACGTACCTAACTTAACTTTATCCTATTGCGACACATCGCCTGCCTTGGGATGGAATTTGGGTCACCGTCCATCACCAATCACTGTCGAAACTTTTGACTGCCGACCCTGTCAACATTCAGCGTTGTCGATACTCTTGTATTCGATTCACAGTGCAGATGAAGTCGTTGGCTGAGCCGTTCGATTGAGAATCTGCTTTCCTGTACCTATCCATGACCTCAACAAACAATGACATGCAATCAGATACCGAGCCCGAACCCGTCGACTCTCCAGCTCAATCAGTTGTGCGTAATCGGACCCAAGCGTCGAAGAAGAGCTGTCCGCTATGCAATCGATCTTTTGCTAGGAACGAACATCTACAGCGACATGTCAAAACCCGTACGCACATTATGACCAGGCATGTGATACTACCGATGCTGACAGTCAGAGGCAGATCAGGGATACCGCGGCTACCAATGTTTGATATGTTCTCAATTATTCACGCGAAAGGACTCCGTGAGCCGTCACGTACGGAAATATCACCCAGCTTCTGTACAGAACGTAAATCAATGGTGGCAAGACATGGACAATGCCAATCAGGATTCGACCAACAGGAGGACTACTGCCGCTGCATTGTCTTCTGCCTCAAATGCTCAGGGGGGCGCAGCTGGTCCTTCGGTTGAGGCTACTGGATTCGCCATCCCCACAGTACCTGGTTCGTTGTCAAAGGATGTGCTACCACAATATAGTGCTCATCCCTCTTCTCATCCGAGCCCGCTTCACTTAGACTCTGAGCACGCATCGTTGAGCCGACGGGGTTTTGGAGATGGTTCTACAGACTCTCGTGGGTTCGAAGGCACGGAAACAGCCCAGCTGAGTCTAAACTCCATGTTCGCGTCCGAGGAAGATCCCTTCTGGTGGGTATCCGAAACAAACTTTTTATCTCCCTTCACGAACGATGCTTTTGTTGACCGCGACCGGAGAGAGACCGAATCGGGCAGAGGTGGCAGAAGTGTCCTTGGAACGACCGACGCATCTTCTCTCTCTGGCACAGGTACTGCTGAGTCCGATTCCGTGACACGAGCTTTCCCAGGAGAGCTTTCAGAGGATCCTCCAAACACCGAAGAGGCTGATATCACCAACTTCTCGATCAAGTTGCAAGGCTTTCTACTAGCTGGGGATGTACGATCGCACTTTCCCTGTCCCTCAAAGCACAAGATCCGAAGATTCTGCTTTGCATTCTTCGAATATTTTAACGTCCATGCACCAATCGTCCACAGACCAACATTCGAGATATCACAAACTCCCTGTACGCGAATTTTCATTCCGAGTAGTTTTCTGGGACTGACGTCTACGAAAGTGGCACTAGCTTTGGCGATTCTCTCAATTGGTGCATTGTATTCGAGCAATCCGGATATCGCATACCGATTCTATCGTCTTTCACATGAGCTGACAGAAAATGTGAGAAATTTATCCGGGAGACGAGTTTCACAATTCTAACCACCAGCAGAAACAGCATGCGTCCCACCACTTCAAGGATCGCAGTACGAGCCTTGCTGTTAGCGAATTACAGACAAGAGTTTTGCTCGCCCAGTATGCTTTGTGTTGCGGAAAGTCGGACCAGGTGGTAGAAGAGGGCCTAGTGCATCTATTCAAAGCAGACAAGGTATGTTGACTTGCTCTTAGCTCGGGATACAAATCCTAAATACTTCCTTCAACACAGACTTTTCGGAGTGCTACAGCAGAGAATGACTCTCGCGACTGGCGATGTTGGATCTTGCAAGAAACCTTTCGCAGGTATGGTTACTCAATGTTCGTTGTTTTTACTGATTGATTAGAGCTGGCTATTGGGTTTTGGTACTATCATCGTGCTGGGCCTCCGACGACCAGCAATTTACGTATGTTCCGTCTGCTAACAACATCGATCACGCGATGCCTTGCCACGATGAAGATTGGGCATTGCAGACTGAACAGGAGTGGCTACAATGCCACCACATCCCGACTGAAGATGTTGCACCCCGCTTGTCCTGTGCGACCGTTCTCACACAACTGCTATCACGCAGACCTCCATCAGACAAACTGTCTGGATACGGAATGCTTATCCTAGCAGCAACCCTCTTGTTGCACGTACTTACCTGGGAAAGAACCACATTACTGACAAGCGAAAATTCTGGTCATTCTGGCGAGGTTGAGAGGATGGAAGAAGTACTGAAAGTGTATGAAACATGTTGGCATTCTCACCCAGAGGCCAGGACCCACGCGCTGGAATATGTCACCAGGCCGTTGCTTGCCGATTGTGTTCCATTGTTGAGCTTGGCTTACTATCACACTTACGCTTCATGTAAACTCAAGCTTCTAAAACGGTCTTTGAGAGCCGCATCAACGCATGATTCAATCACGGGCCAAGACCTGAAAACTATTTCGGCACTACTTCAACCAGCTTCGGGGATCGAATTGGAATACTTACGACGAGCGGCAAGAATTGCTGCCTTGGCCATCTATCGCCGTGCCAAATTAGGGTTCACCTACGTGGCAAGAACAGCTCCACTGAAGATGGGCTTTCATTATGTGTTTGCAGCATTCGAAGCAGGTCAGTTCCTTCTTCTAAGTCGTGATCAAATCCTGACAGCTCCCAGCAATCTTGCTTTCGACGTGGATGTGTACGGTAGTGCAGGTGGGCACTTGGGATCCAAGTAATCCAGCTTCCCTTGAACACATGGTACAGATCATTGCAGAGGAGATGGACGACCAGACAGACCCAGCAGGACCGCCTGCCAGGGTTCCTTTGGCGGCGGTGCGATCAATGATGGAGCGTGGGTGGATATGGACCTGTAAGTCGAGACGTGTACTTGTGGGGCTGCTAGCATCTGACACTTTAGTGAAGTTCCGACCGGATACTCAAGGCAATTGCGAGTACTGGAACGTGCTATTACAGAAATGGTACGGGAACAACAAGACATGGTTATAAGTGGCGAAGCGCTACAATGATGCGGCAATGATTTTGGGTCATACTAGTTACAAGACTTCGTCAATTGGGTAGGGTCTTGACAGGTCTCAAGCGCCGACGCCGCTCGACCACATCCGAGTCCTCGTACTGCGCCATCCAATCAACAGGCATAGCAAGATCCCACACTCGTGCTCGAGACGCTTTCTGTTTGTCGGGATCGCCCAAAGCAACATAAAGCGCCTCGTCCCTTGATTTAGCTTC
>Ga0210040_10009121_pt1 | contig 11605 bp, 17 predicted proteins | sample CryGeyCG12114_NA_FD_185462 | JGI IMG/M metagenome (GOLD analysis project Ga0210040, IMG submission 185462) | Groundwater microbial communities from aquifer - Crystal Geyser CG19_WC_8/21/14_NA (SPAdes) (version 2) | ecosystem: Environmental > Aquatic > Deep subsurface > Groundwater | place: USA... | reverse complement strand
TATTGCAGAAATCATTAAATGCTCAAAATGTATTTTTTACCACCCATAATCTCAAAGCCAGGACATTTTACAATTTGAATTAAACTTGAATGAGGACGAAGATGTAAATTAAACTGGTACTTTTTGCTGAATGAAATATTTATATTTTAGTGAACTTGATCAATCTCATCCTTTGTCACCCATTGGGGTAGATTGTAAGTTTATGTAACTGATGTTACCATGTGAATATCGGTCAGATTTGTAAAAACGGTGTTTAGCCTCAAATTGAGCTTAATTATCTTTAAAATGTATGAAGCCATTAACCGATGATCATGAAAATCAATACACCTCTGAACACCATGCTCATCTACATGTGTGCAAAATTTGGTAGTCGTAGCTTTAAAATTGCGAACGAAAAGGTTAACCATCGGATTTCGGCACGATGCATATAGGGCGTAGCCATGGCTTTCCGCCCTAATAATAACAAATATTGCGATCCGTCTAACTTTAATAAAGTCAAACAAAATCTCTAAATCTTTAATTGTACTTCTGCTTAGGTTCCGCCCTATAGTAGCTGCGTGCAAGTTTATTTTACGTAACTATTTTTTCTATTGTGAACTGTATTTACATGTTGTCAAAGATTTGAATATTTGATTGGATGAATTTTTTGGATCTTAATAGCACACGGCGGATGGAGTAATTATTGATAACCAATGGCAGTTTGGGATTATAATTTCGGTTTTTTAATGCTTGCAAAAAGAGTTGATAATAATAGTGATGTCTGTGCTCGAGACAGGAATGAGAGTCCGCATTTATTTGTTGACAAAAGGGAGAAAATCTATGTCTGTTTACTTTTAATTTGCATGGTGAGAATGACTGACTTGTCTGGCTATAATTACTATGATTTATATGGTTTTTGTGTAGGAATGTTAAGTACTCACTACTTTCATTCCAGCAGAGCTCATCGTTGCAACTTACTATATCTCCTATTTCAAGAGTTTGAAAGCTTTTTAGAACTCCGATACCATTCAGAATGCTGTAATTAAATTCCGCGTGCCTGAGTGTGTATGTTTCCATAGACGTATATCGTCCATATTTAATGAAAGTTGAATGCCATATTATGAATGCAAAGAATTGAGCTATAGTTTTAGAGCTTAGACTTTTTTCGAAGCTTAAAAGTATAGTTTATAACGTTACCTATAAGATGATAATAATTTGAATTCGCAGTGATTATACTGTTCGCCACAGCAACAGCTCAGCTTTTCATTACTTTTCATCAGGGTCGTATGCATTCATAGTTTGTGGGGGAAATATTATCCTGATTTTTGTAAATTTAGCCTTATGCTATATTAATAACAGTAATTTCATGGGTGGGGAAACGTCAAGTTTGAACGACCGAAATCCACATGCTCGACTGGAGGAATTGCTTCCCGTCAGAACCAACATAGCCCATACAGAAAGTGTCAACTATGCGAGCACACTTCTATATAATTATCCCAAGGTGTGAAAAAAAGCTTTACAACAACGTTTTTTTTGCTAACCAACTACCTTCCCTATGTTAAAACATGTAGATCCGTAAAAAAATCTGGACATTTTTGGATACCCGGTCAATCCTAGCACTTCGTTGCACATGTAAACTTTTCCAAGTGGATATCGACACGCATTGCCAAGTATATTGTAAGACACTGGACTCTGAAAACGAATATAGTGTCCAAGCATGTGAAAAAATCCGTTCTCAAGGCTTGCGAATTGCAAAATACCTAAACAAGACTAGAAACGAACCCAACTCACTGATCTCTTTTAAAGACATTGGTAATCTCAAGTCTCTCCTTGTAGACGGGTCATTAAGCCCGGGCTTACTCGAGTCCCTTTTATGTCAATGTACCAACTTGGGCAGCTTGTCTGTGAACTTGTCCAGAACATGTGTGCCAAGTCTCCAGCGATTTCTATGGCTAGCTCGACTCCGTTGTTTAGAAATTGTGGCCGACAATGCGTTCCCAAGTTGTCAACATTTGGGCACTTGTGTGCTCCTTGCTCAGAAATCGGCGGCTGCTCTCATGCATGGCATCAAAGCTCCTTTATTGCATTCCTTGAATGTGCGTGTCTGCTTTTTCGACACGAATGATGAGTCGATCGCTTTGAGCTACTCTAGTCTTATGAATTCGGGGCTGTGCAAATACTTTCCGTCACTACGAGATTTTCGGTTTACACTCTCTTGGGCACCGGGAGGCTCGTTTGTTCAGAGTTTGGTGTCTGTGCAAGATTCAAGTGCTGAAAAGACTGAACAGAATGCTTTTAGGTAGGTTTTTTGGATGCTATGGTTTTGAAGTGTATGGGAATGAGTTTGAAATTGTATAGGCTGAATGTTATGTGTGTGTATTATTAGGGCTACAGCATCTCGTATCTCATTTATTGACTCATATCGCTGTACCGAGGAAGATGAGGAATTTTCAGTTTCCTCCTTCCCATATCAGTTCAGTCATTTGAAATTGATTTGGGATTTTCTCACGGAAACCCAAGCCAAACAATGGAGAGATCTCGTGGTTCAACAAAGCTGCCTGGAGTACTTGTCTGTGGGTTTTATCCAGCCGATCAAATGGGATAATTTTGTGCTCCCGTTGAAGAGATGTGAATTGAGTTTAGTTCATGTGGCTCTGTACAGTTTGGCTGTATGGGATGGACTCAAGTTTGTGCCTGTTGATTTGAACATGTTTTCTGGCTGTGTGCATTTGAAAAGTAATTGGGCACCAGTTTTGTGTGGGCAGCTCAAATTTGCTATAGTGTGTAGATTACTATTATTGGAATGGGGCTGACTAGAGCTACAGTTTATGTTGAAGCTTTTTAGCTGTTTTGTATGACATTGTACATGTGGTGTATAATTAGGTCTCCATTTGGCGCTTTCTGTGTTTCAAAAAGTGATGATCCCCTCAAAATATCGGGAACAAAGTTACTTGACCAATGTTTTAAATCTGCCCAAAAGCATTCGGGATTTGAGTCTTACACGTTTTACACTGCAAACGGAACAACTGATGGCTTTGATTGTTATTTTGTCTAACCTCCGGTTTTTAGCTTTGAATTATTTGTTGGGAGGATGCACACCACAAAGTTATGTGGACATTTGGGAAATGGGACGCCTCAAGAAAATGTCTTGTACTGATTTTGGAGAACATGCGAAAAGAGTTTTGGAAATTCTTCGGGTACAATTTAAGAGGAATATGGATCTGGCTGCTGCTCAAAGGATGGAAGATTTGTGCAAAAATGCGGAACAACAAAGGAATTCTAATCTGGGGAATGATCATTGGACTTATGGCTTTAGCTTGGAAAATACTGGGATCATCGGGGAAGAGGGAACTATTGTGTTTTGATTGATTTTTTGTGGCAATAAATTGAAATCTTTGTGCGAAACTCATTCCAGGCTGTTGCATTTTTTACTGAATGCTCTTATTCTGTAGTTAGTTAGTTTCTCACCATAGTTGTATGTATTTGACTGACTCAGGAGAGAATTGAATGCTAATCGTTTTATTTTGAATTGAAACTTTGTAATCTAATTTTTTATTCATATTTTGCCAGGATGGTCGACTGCAAGCCGGAGATCAACTTTTAACTGTGGATGGCCAAAGTCTAGTTGGAATCACACAAGAAAAGTAATAAATATTCCATTAAATGCTACCAACTACCTAACTAGCCTTATTTCAAAACTAACCTCCATTATTATTGATACTATTTCAGAGCTGCAGAATTCCTAGTTCGAACCAAACCCGTAGTGACCCTTGAAGTAGCCAAACAAGCAGCCATCTACCATGGTGTGGCCACCATCCTCTCCCAAGCGTCTCCGGTCATGTCCAGAGGTAAGATGGGATGTGACGAAGGTTGTTGTGACCAAAACTACTACTACCACTACTACTCTAACAATTCTTCCACTTTGCTCTCCTTGCCCCCTAATACTAACATGAAACCTTATCCTCCCCCTGTGCCCCACCTGAGTATCATTGTGGACGACGAGGACCAGACAGAGAGCATGGTCTCTGAGTCTGTGGACGAAGAGTATACGTCCGACTCCCCTGGGGTCATGATCACCCCTATGGACGAGCAAGAGGAGGGGAAACTAATGCTTAATGAGAACTCATTGCTCGCTTCTAACACTGCTACTACTAACAATGGTGATGATGGTAGCAATAACCCTAGTAGCAATCTTGATTCCAATAGTAGTAGTACTATTACTACTAATAATGATGCCACGGGAGCCAAAAGATGTAACTTATCTTTGCCGGTGAGAGATCGGTCCGATTCTATTGGGAGTGTGACCAGGACCAGTACATGTGCATTCTCCCAGCTACGAGGTCTGAAAAATGATTTTAGTGGCTACCCGGCTCTGAGTCCCAAAGATGAAATCTGGACTAATAGTAATGGCGGTAGCGGGAGCTTGATCAAGTGTCGCAGTGAAGGATGTTTGTCTGAGTGGAACTCTTTTGAAGTTTTGACTCGCAAGGGACTGAGTGAGTCCGCTTTGGGAGTTCCCAGAGTGGTGGGATCTTCCAGGCTTTTGAAGTTTTTTGAAAACTCGAGGAATGTTCAGCCCAAGCATTCCAGGTGTAGTGCAGATGGAGAGTCACCTTGTGAGTTTTGCAAATTCTAGGCACGACTTTTCTTCCCAAGGCACTGATGATGTTTTTTTTTGTTTTGTAGATTTTTTTGGTTTGCGTGAGTTGGTAGAAGTTGGTTTGATTTTGTTATTAACAAGGAATGATGTGTATGTAGAGCTTGTGCATGCTTTGGGTTTCGCATGGTTAATTTTATGCATTTTCTGGTCCAATGGAATAATTTTTGTATGCACTGTCACTATGTGATATTGTGTGACATTGTTAAATATGAGGATTCTTTTTCTATTTGTGGTACTGATGACTTGTTTTGGAATCAGGTGGTTTCGGACCCGGTGGCCAAAGGGGAATGAGTGAACGGGACTTGCCATCAAAAGTGTTGAGAGAACATAATAATCAAGATATGATGATGACTGAAGGTGGACCAATTGTAGGGCCATCACACGGGTCCATGATGATGCAATCTCGAATCCACGCTTCCAAGTCTGTCCCATCTTTAAATACGGACGGACCCCTGTCTCCCCCAGCGGGAGGAGGGCCTATGATGATGATGAATCGGTCTGGTGCTCCTCCCATGGCCAGTGGGAACGACTCTGCAAGATATCCTCATCATTACCCGTCAATGACAATGCAACCTAGTAATAGGGGCTCCACGACTAGCAATCATCATATGGACATTCAAATGCAGCATGGTGGGAATGCAGCAGCTATTAAGTCTAGGTATGGTAGAAATTGAGTAACCAGCCTCATTTGGGTGTCAATTTAGAGGGGATGATATACACGGCAAACTAAATACGTTTTTTCTTGCTATAGGTCAATTCAGAGTCTCACAGATCCTCCATACCGTGGTGAAATTGGAAACAAACAGCCCTCAACTCCAAGCTTGCATCATATGCCTTCTGAGGAGCCTGCAGAACGTTTTTATCAAAATATTGGTTTCTATCCAACACCTCCAACAATGTCTTCCCCCTCTACCCCTACTCACCATCCACGACCTTTGAATCCAGCAGACGTGCCGGTGCGAACCTACATCCCCTATAGTAACTCCACAGGGAACATTTCTAATAGGAATAGCCACACATTGGGTTCTCCTGGTGGTCCCCCTGTCATGTTTGGTCACCCTAGGGGTCCACCCCCATCTGGAGTGATGCCACCAGCTCACCAACTCAACAATTCAATGCCATCTAATTTAAACAATTGGTCTAAAAATGGGCAGTTACCTCCCACGAGTGGACTATTCCATCGGGATTTATTGCGACAAGAGGCCAAAATGTTGGAAATGCAGGACGAACTGCGTAGACGAGAAGAACGGGCTGTGATGATGATGTCTAAGCAAGGATATAATAGTGGTAGCCCCAGAGGGAATTCCCAGCTCCAGCAGTTTTATAGACCCCGGGGTCCTGCTCCAGCTCCCAAGCCTCCATATCAACGATCGGATGTAGAGCCTGGCCGACCACCATTGCCCGAAGAGTATCGAAATCAACCGTATGCAGCTAGTATGGCAGATCTGCCCAAAGGAGCTTTTACTTACAATGGGACTGTTGTGAATGGGGGTAGTAGTGCCACCAGTCAGCAGCAAACTAGTAATATTAGTAATAACAATAATAATAATGCCAAGGGGTCTTTGAATCCGTGGGAACGGGAGGCCAAGGAAATGGAAAACACGCGTAGGAAGGAATTGGAATCCAGGTTTTGGAGGGAAAATCAAATCCGAGAGCTGGAAGTGACTAACAGTCGGAGCGCAGGACAAGAGGAACAGTTGAGAGCATTGAAACTGGAGCAAGAATTTCAACGGAGAGCGGAGGAGATGAGAGAGGATGACGGAGAGGAGGAAGAAGAGGTAGATGAGCGCAAGGTGATGGTGAGGAGGCTCCAAGAGGACTTGGAAAGGACGAGGATCTCGAATGAGCAGCAAGCTTATAGTGAAGATAGGGCAAGGAAAGTAGAGGAGATGAGGCGCAAAAAGTTAGAATTGGAGGCTACTCAAGCGGCTGAAGAACGGTTGGTTAGGGAAGCTGCTAGACGAAGGGTGAGTTATCTTTATTCAAACTGCCCCAAATATTGTTTCCCCCATTGGCTGAATAGTTTTGGAATAGCCTCCCAAAAATGTTGCCATGTTGTTTAAATTCGTTTGCTTTTTGTTGCTCTATATAGGAAGAAGAGCTTAGACGTCAAAATCAAATGTTGATGCAGCAGTCACAACAACAGTATCATCCTCAGCCACCCCAAACGCTTTCATATCAATCAGTATATCATCGTTCCTCATACCAAGGGTCTTCCTCAGCACATACGAAATCTTCCCCTCCTGGGAACGAGCCTCATGTCCACGGGGAAGGAATGATGATGGGTCCACCCCCTCTACCCAAGTCACCTCCGCCACCAGTTCATAACAATGCTAGTAATCGGGGATCGAATCATCAAATGACGGCAGCTACGCCTCCACAGAAATCTCCGGCTACTCCTCCTGAGGGATCTTCTCCTAGGCAAAGGCCAGATAAGAAAAGTGTGTCGTTCAACGAAACGGTGGTAACTAGTGAACTGCCTGTGTCTAGTTCCCCATCAGAGGATAAGGACAAAGTTCGGGAAGATCCGAATGTAAGTTGGAATTTTTTGATTTTTTTACCGTGTTAGAATTCAAAGTTGGTTTAATACTACACTATAGTATAAAATACGCTATTTTTCATACTGGTTTAGAATACAAAGTATAAAACTTATGGATTTGCATTGTTATATTTTCGGCAGAGATTCATCTCAGAGGCAACAGCATTATTGGCCAGTCCGCGAAGTCCAGATGGACCAACAGGAGGTGGCAGTGCAAACAGTACTCCAGGGGTAATTGGAGCCCAAGAAGTGTATAGAGATCCTCGACTTCGAAGACTTGCTGAGCAGCAGAAGAATCAACAAGCATCTCCAAAGCCAGAAAAATTGACATTCAAAGAGAAAATGAAAATGTTTGCAATGGAGTCTGGTGACATTGAGTCTCCCAAGGATAAAGTGAAGGTTTCAAAAGCACAGCGTGAAATTGAAACTCCGGGTGCACCAGCTCCTCCTAAAGAATAAAATGCTTTCCTGTGTAGATGTAGCAAGTAAATACTATTATTATGCATGGATAGTACAATGTATCATGTGTGAGTGTATTTTCTTCAGGACTTTCCTTACTTGTGAGTATGTGAATACAATATGATGACTGAAGTGCCTCTGAAAAAATTTAAGTACTCACTCCGTAAAAAAAATTTGGTCTTTTTGTTCCACCAATTTGATAGTTTGCAATAATTATAACGACATGTATAGTTGAGTAGTAGTATATACAGTGTGTATACGATTTTAATGAGAATCTTGGAAACGAAAATATGTGGAAAACAAAATAACTCTATAAACAGTAAAATTAAAGCAAAAACTGATATTTAGAGTTATTTTGTCAAACAGTTGTTTGCGTTTTAAAGGCTCCATAAAATTGTATGTATACTTTATGATGGACTGGACTTATAATGTACATATATAACTTGGTCACTTGTATTTTAGAATGTAAGGAATTTCATTTATACTACGAAATCCTTCCTTTCCCTCCATTGTTATTGTTTTTTGTGTGTAATTAAGGAATCCACGCTGTGAAGAAAAAAATTGTGGCAACTAAATGACTAAAAAAAAGTGTTTTAGAACTGTATATTGTCACATGATGTATACGGAACGTAATAACCTACTGTTTGTACTTATTATACAAGTCTGTGGTATGTATGTCTATTTCCATAAAAATATAATAATAAATATTCGCATCATGATGAACAGTTGGTAATAATGATAGATTTCCGTACGCCTTGGAAACTTTTGTATCTAAAAATCTAGCAATAACAACAGTAGCATTCCAAATATTCATGGGTACTTAAAAACTTTTGCTTTCCGTATGAAAAGTTTGGCTTTGTAACTAACTGTAATAATTGAGATCAGGATGATGATATAGTGTTTTCCATTGTTTTTTCTCCACTTATGACTTATCCTTTGGAGTAATAACTAACTAACTATACCTAACCTAGTTAAGTTAGCTTTACTATGGACGGACTGAATGGTGAATACTTTGTTTTCAATTTGCACCATAATTTTTTCATGTCACAAATCGTATGGAACAAATAATATATAGTTAGTAGGTACTTACTATGCACTGTGCAAAAAAGAAAGACGGTTAATTGTTGAGTATATAGTATGCAGTCAGTGCGCTATATATGTTTTTCACCTGGTACGACTCGAGAGAAATGTATTCATAAGAAATGATAGTTTGTCAATCCTCTCTCTGTACGGAGATACTTAATGTAAGAAAAAATGCGACATTTATTATCATTATTGTTGTTGAGGAGAGAAAGGAAATAATAAAGTTGTACTTCCTTCCTAAATCAGTACATTGTAACAATTTATTTGGCGTAGTTATCCATCGCTATAAGTAATAGGTGATGAGGATGAGGCTGTATACGAGAAATGTGGGAGTCAACAAATAGGCATTATTAGCTGGAGTAGATTCCGCATGACGTTCCATCTGTTTGTAGATTTCTGCCATATCAGCTTCATATGGAGATTTATATGTTCCGGGGGAACAAAATGACGGGTTCCCATCTTTGTCTCGGTCTGGTTTGAATCCCTTGCGACATCCACAAACCTTTTTTTCCATGTTGAAAGGATCCAGTTTACATTCCATATTTAGGCCGCATAGTCCATTGCCCCCGGGTACACCTAATGATATATGGATTTGTGATCTAGTAGCTTGTTACTTTTCAAATCCCCGCAGAATGTAAGTGACTAAAAGCGGGGATTTTCAGAATTTGAAAATAATGTCAAATGTGGGTTCAGTTGGTTTACCAAGGGGGAGACACGGGCTTAAAAGGTTAGGGACACAAGTTTCATATTCTGGACTCCATGTTTGGTCTAATTCACAGCGGCATATGTATCTTTCAGCCTTAGTTAGAAAACAAGGGAATTTTAAACAGCATCTAAAAAATTGGCAGAAAAATACGATGTAAACTAACTATCTGAACTTTATTGATACCTCCATTGCAATGCATTGGACAGGCGGAGAATTTTGACAAGGAGATCTGGATCTACTTCTGAATGGAAAACATGGGAGTCCGTACTGTATCAAGCCCGGGGATGTTTTTTTCAAATCAAATGCTTGTTTGCTGTTACAACTTAAGATAAAAGTGTAAATTAACAGTGATTGTATTGAATACATGGAATTGATGCAAATTGATCCACCCAATTGTTGATGAAATACTGTTGCAGTTCATTGCCATTGCAATTTCTGCTATTGTCATGTGAAATGCTGTGATATTATTATCGCAGATTCATTGTTTCCTCGGGAATGCTAAAACTGAAACTACAGTATAAATATTCAAGCACATGAACATAGATCCGTGCTCCGCTATTACAGCACACCTCTTGTAACATTGTGCGAGTCTTGTGATTTCCCCAATCTTCATCATCGCATGTTAATTGCCTGCATTTTAATCTGCCACTTTTATTCCATTCATTTGTCACGCATGCAATGTTTGCTTTGCATTTAGCAGTTTCTAATTTCAAACTAACCATGTGCGAGCAAACAAAACTGACCAAGTAAGTGCACACACTTTGCTCGTGCAAAATTGTGCCAACTAGAATATGTAAAATGTTTTTCTAGTATACATCAATGCAAAAATTTTAAGTGTGAGAAAACTTGTTATAATAAATATTTAATGTTGATAATTTTATAGTGGAGACAAGTGTTAAAGTAATATAAGTCCATTGAGACAGTGGAAAGTGAACTTTGGGGGCACAGTAGGATCACGCAGTGAGCACGTGAGCTTTGAAAAGTAAACAGCACACTGTCTAGGACTATAGGTCAAAACGAGAAAACAAAATGCATAATTATATAGCAAGTTAGGTAATAGCTACTATAGTAAGTGATTTGTAATATGAGTTGAGTGCAACATTATGGAACCTGTAATGAAGACTGATGACTTTAACAATGATGGTACTGTTGCAATAGCCAAAAAGGGTCTATATGGTTCACAGTACTGGATTTTATGGTATTTCTGACCTTCTTCTCATGAATACAGTAAAAACATACTGACTGATAATACTACATGAATGGTATAAAGCAGTTTTATTTCATGTACGAGCATTATTGAATGAAAATTTGCCACAGTTCATTCATCTCTCTTCTTGGATTAATTTTCCATTATCAGCCGTAGGGACAGTAGTGTCAATTAGCAGGGCAAATATTAGCTGTCTCTATTGTCTATAGTTGTATTTCACTGAGTCAGTTGAAACTTTAGTAACATACTATTCTAAATGTGACTGCCAACTTTTAAAAATGAAATCCCAAACCATCTGCGCCACATGTGCTTCTTATGAAATGAAATACCGAAAAGTAAGATATGTTGAATAATCACTGGGAAAAGGATATTTGTTACTTTTTGCTGTATCCTATTGGTTCCAAACAACTGTGAGTGCAATTGCAATCATCATCAGGTATTAGTTATTACATAATCGTGTCGATCAAAAAATTGTGTGCAGTTTGTTAGCCTGGAGATCAACTCTTATTGATAAGATAAGATGGGCTCGCACTGAGAACTTTATTAATAAACACCCAATTTCATGTTTTACGTGATAAAATTACTAGCTATACGAGAAATTTGCGTCAACATAACATTACTACGTTAGTTGGCTCGATTTGTTACTATTCAGGAACTTTGTGGCTTTCACAGGCAGCTTGATAGATCCTCAGCATATATTTTTACTCCCGAAATGCCCCATTTCTTACCATTCTAGCTTTTAAATGCTTTTATAAATACCCGAAAAATTCACAACCGTTTCATCTGCATGCAGACACAACTGTGAAAATATCGATTTGCCTACCCCCACTGCTGCTGTAACATTAACAATGTAAGTCCGAAATGTGTTCGCGAGCAATTTTCTTGAAAACAGACTTGAAGTCTTCCTTATACCTTCTAGTATATGCCTACAAAATATTGTAATCCGATGCGGTCGTTAAGCTTCACAATAAC
>Ga0210040_10009120_pt1 | contig 11605 bp, 7 predicted proteins | sample CryGeyCG12114_NA_FD_185462 | JGI IMG/M metagenome (GOLD analysis project Ga0210040, IMG submission 185462) | Groundwater microbial communities from aquifer - Crystal Geyser CG19_WC_8/21/14_NA (SPAdes) (version 2) | ecosystem: Environmental > Aquatic > Deep subsurface > Groundwater | place: USA... | reverse complement strand
TGTGTCGAACAATACTAGAGTCTTCTGAGAGAGGGTCCAATTTCGATATCAATCAAATAAAACAAAGAGAGGGAGTTCCAGATGTATTTTAATGTTCAAATTTGACGTCGTGCAAGCGAGAGCAAATTTAAATCAAAAGTAAATATTATAGAATCCAGCCAAGTGGAACCGAATTGCCGCCTCCTGACAATTGATGGCAGTACCGAAGTTCTGTTCCAAACAGTAAGAAATATGGCGGTGGAGAATATGTATATGGTTTATAGTATGTTAGATGCTTTCAAAATGAATGTTTAACACACAGATTTATTTTCCCATATATTACTGGCATCAAATTGAATCAAAGACAACATAAACTTCTAAAAATGCTTCGTTTCTTCTGAACACTGGGCCCATCTCAACAATCCCCATCTGCCACCTATCCAGGTGTGAATAAATGAACACTTTTTCATCACGCATATTTATTTCCGGCCATCACTCATGTTAAAATCATTTCCTCTCTAAAACTGTTAAAGACAACTACAGAATAAATAGATTTGCATGTAAAACAAGATAGGAAAAGGTGCAAACGCAAAGCCTATCCATAACTCTATAAAAAACAATCTAAGATGAAAGTAAACTGGATAACTGGAGTCTAGACTCACAAAGATTTCATTTCTCACTACCCAGGAAGAAAATAGAAAATCTCTTTTTTTCTTATCTTGTACATTTTTCTTATTACAAAGACACGTCTTGTCAGACAGTAAAAAATTCTTTTTGAATGCCAAGATATTACTTTGGAGGCAGACTGACTACCAATGTGCACGCAATCTATAGTGCAATATAATATACACCATTTTTTTCTTTCAGTCACTGAAATGTGAAAGCATCAATTTCTTTGCACACTCTTAAAACACTGTAGTGTTTATACATGAACAACATTTCTGGTTTATTGGTGCCTGGCTCAGCAGTTCACAAACACGATAAACGATGATGCTCACAAATCTTGAAATCTCCATTTACAGCAGCATGGCTCATTTGGTGCACCGGCTTGGGCTTGCACCACCCGTTGAAATTGTTTTCCAATATTTTAGACGTCATCGCATTATTGCATTCGTTCACATATATTTCACCTTGACTGGCTACACAATATCATACAAATCCTGAGGATCCTTCTCAAACCCATAGCTTCCAAATGGTGGGGAAGTCTGGAAGTAGTCAATTCTGCTCCGAGTTCGATTCAAGGCCTCTTGTGACGAGTAGTACATTTCATCAAAGAAGTTCACCCCAGGAATTGTGTACAAGTCCTCCAAATATGTTTTCACTGCCTTCTCCGAAAAAATGCGAAACAGAAACTTGCCTATACACATGCTCATGCCGATGCTAAATGTAATTAGCTGGGATGTGGAGGCTCCAGGACGAAGTAGATTGAAAGCTTGGATGAAAAACTCCACGGCCAAGGTTATATAGAGAAAGTGAGAGATGCAGATCCATACTTGACATTTGGCGCAAGCATTCTCCAGTGTAGTCGACTAATCAAATCAAATGAGACCCATGGATAGATTAACAAGACGAACAAAATCTCATTAAATTTATGGGCTCGTTAAACTTAACCCTATATGTGAACTAACGGACAAGAGTCGGTCATCCAGGCACAATCTCTGGGTATAAAAATCCTCGCTATAAAAGGAATTACTACAGCAGTAGACAGTAACTAACTACCTAACCAGCCATTCGCTTTCACTGCTTGTTATGGGTACGATTTGTACTTACTCTCCACGTAGTTGTTAAAAGGAGGGAAGCTACCATCAATTGTAACGAGTATGTGATGCAAATAGACCCAAATAACATTTCACCGAATCCTCGCCCTGGTCAAATAAATACACACATGAACACATTATGTGTTGGTTAACCCAATATTTGTACTACACACTTGTGTTTAGTTTATACAAGCACGTATAGCTCTACTTTTGCACTACGTCCAATATTCCTGTGTAATCTAATGCATACTGCTGCATGCATGATGATCCAGTATAGCTGATTGCTACAGCACTTACATTTGCCCGGGCTAAAAGGGGGTCTCGTCAAATCGTCCATTTCATTCTTGGCAAACTTGTAGCTAAAGTAGATTAGCATGTAGGCAGAAATGAGCTGAAATGAAAATGCGTTCAAAAAATCAATCCCAAGTCAAACGAATCTTGTCTAACAAACTAACTAAATCCTACAGCCTTGTTTTCTTACTTACCATGTCAATGAAAGCTATAAGGCGAACATTTTTTCTATTCCGAGCCCTGATAATCTCATGATCCACATTAACAATGGATGACGGGTACTGCCAATCCATTGTTCCTTGTGATATAAGATATAGGTTTCTAAGCGCCTGGGCCTATTGTTCTCCCTTCATTAACACCAAACGGATGGTGTCACAAACTGTGGATCAATACTGTATTGTTCTTTGCAAGCCTACGACAGCCATTCTCCAAAATTTAATTATCAGGATGAAAGTGCACCAGGGAACTTAAAATCTCACTCCAACTGGTAAATCCTTTCACCAGACTATTGCTGGATATACCAACCATATGTGTGTGGATAAATTTGCAATTATAACTAACTAACTATAGCTAACCAACGATAAAAGTTGCACACAACAAACGTAAGTAGTACAAGTAAATCCACTTTAATCCGTAGAGAATCTCTGGCTCAGCACAATTTCAGCAACTTCTCCAAGTTCTACGTATGCAATATTAACTAACCAATAACTATATAACACACACAGTGATTTTTGGACACGGGAACCACAGGAATGCAACAAACTAACTCCACTATATGATAGTTGCTTACAAAGTTAGTTACTAACTAATAATATATTAGGGTCTGCAATTTCTTTTCCAATGGGGCTCCACGGAAAGTTACTATTATTATTGGCGGCTATAGCTAACTTTCAGTTGGAGTGAGTGAGAACCTGTTCCGAGTCCCTACTTTGGTCGACTGTAGAGAAAGCAGAGGCAACATGCACAAGTCTACAGAAAAAAGGGACTCTCACACACACAAAACCATCTAGGAACGAATTTGGGTCAATACCAAAATATTAGTAGCTAGCATAGGAGTTTGGTTGGAGCACAACTAACTGTGTGCTGTAGCTTTCTCCTACTCTAAAACTCATACTTGCATAGCGACTAGAGTTTGAGACTCACTACTAGAGCTATGTATGTTATGTATGTAGTTGGTTGGTTAGTAAGTTGCGCCAACCAAGAGCATAGACTAACTCTTTTAACCCGTATTATATCTGGTACAGAGGGAAAGCATGGATTTTTTCCCTTCTAGCTAGGATCCCAGCCTAGAGTTATAGTATTTGCAAGTTATTCTCATCATCCCATGGATTCCATCGGTATCACTGTATATGTGAAGTTAACAAAGACGTAAGAAGGGAAAAAATTCTCAACTTTTTGCTCCTATATAGAATGGATTGACTAGGCCTAGGTCTCAATTGCATGTCTTTTCAGGCAACAGGAAAGTTTTTTGGCTGCGGAACGATCATAGTTAGTTAGTTAGTAGACTTACATATATAGCTTTTTATGCCCCAGAGTTAAAATGTAGCTGACTTACTAAATGTTTAGTTATAGTCATAGGTGGGTAGGTAGTACTAGTACTTAAGAGACCAAATTAAGTTACAATTACTGCCAAGTGAGACTCGTGCTTTTCAATTATGAAGAAATGCACTCCACAGTAGTTTATAGTTGGCATCTTGTAGTTTGGCTGGGGAATTTCATTATTTTAATCCTCTGGGCTTCTCCTCTGTTTTCTCAAATGAGTGCCATTCTCTTTGAAATGACCTACTTTAATGCATAAAGAAAACACTTGGGTTCCGCTCTGTACTCCATAGCCCATGGACAGTCTATCTCACGAACAAAAAAATGAGTTCAATTTTGTCCATTTTGGGTGATGAATCATTCCATAACACTTTTCATGTTGTCACTATAATATTACACTACACACACACAGAGTTACTACGTCTTTGCTTGATCTATAATTTTTTTTTGCGCTGGATATTTTCTTGCACTATGCTCCAGGGAAATGAACCTAAGAGGAAAGCTATTATTTAGTGTCATAAGGACTTAAATTGCATTCCTGTTTCATACTTTTCCTAGAAACCACGGATGAAATTTTGATTTACGCTGTAAAAGTCAAATGTACTAACTAACTCTACTACAATGGAGTGTTTCAACATATTATGTAGCGTTGAAAGGAGCAAAAAGTTTCCTTTTTCTGTCGAGATAATCCACCTTGTTCCCAAAAAGTGTTGTGTGTGACTGTGACTACTCTTTGCTAAAAAGGGAAGGGCTACGAAACCACATATTAAGTACTCAAGTTATGTCGAACAAAAGATACCTTGTTCTGGCTCTGTGAAATCGAATAGGGCGCTTAAGTGCAGACAGCAATAAAAGAGAAGAATGGGTGCCACACAGTGCACAGGAAATTCGTACAGCACAAAATGGCAGTGATAAAAGTATTAGTCAGTCAGTTGATAAAAACTTTTCCTAGTTAGTTTGTTATAGTTTCCAAACTTTTTGTCCATGTCAAAGGTTGGGTCTACCTGGGACTGGAAACTTCATGGTTTTAATGAATGTAAAAAAATGGGAGGCATGTGTGTTTGTCCTACTAAATAATTGCTTTGATAAGACTGGGACGGAATTTTTCTCACACCAGTTAGTTACGCTCTGTGCGCATTGCATGGTTCAGAACTTAGAAAAGATACGTTCGTTCTCTTGTTTTTGGAAACAATTGAAGTGTGAGCGCAAAATATACGAGTTGGAAGAAAAGTGTATGTACGGTACGCTGGTTATCATATATATGGACCTGGAGTTGAGACCGTCCATGTGAGTTGAATGAAGAATTCCTACTTTTCTTTTACGAGTTTTTTGGTACATGGTTGCTTTCTTTAGTTAGTTAGTTAGTTAGCATTCGAGAGGGCTGTTGCTTTCTGACATGTTCTTTTAAATGGGTTTTCGAGTTCCACAATAGTTAGTTGTGGGAGTGAAGCATAGTATTCATATGAATGGATAGTTTACAAGGTTTGCCGAGTCAAGAAAACAATTACGGGCTGTTATGCTCCTGCTATGTGGCATGTGGGAATAGAGCCACAGCTAATCGAAAATTGAAAGTTTGTTCCAGTTTAACTTTGGTTTGTTAGTTCGTATTGTGATATTTTCGGGTAGCTATATGGCTTCACAAAGTTTAAAACTACAAGTTTCAAATAAATTACATTTAATATTCAAATTACAAAACATTTTAATGCATTTTCATTCTAGGAATGTCTAATTAGTTTATTAGGTGGCACTGATTGCTAAAACTGAAGATTTTATCTAGAAGTTAGCTTTAACAAAGCTACAGAGTCAAACATGAAAACGCAATCATGAGAGAAAATTTACTATATCAATCCTATTCCTATTATGGAATTGATTGTTTCAAACAAAAACTATACTGTATAAAAAAGATCTCGACCTCTATCCCAAAACCAAGCGACTGCAGTAAGAATGAAAAAAAAAATGGAACAGATCTACGCAGCAACCGAAAGGAAAGACCTGAAAAGAAAATTAATGCTAAGATTGCTTTGTTTCCCTTTTTTAAGAGACCTTGCAGATTGACATGGCTGTAATTAATTTCCGTTCCAGATGTTAAGTGCGGTAATGAATTGATTATTCTCTCAATGGGACAAATTATCGGGAAAACTTATAGTTTGTTAGTTTGCCAAGTTGAAAGGAAAGTGATCTTCGCTGCGGGAATCATCAACATCTTATGAATTATTGAACTCTCGCTCTTATACAACAAAATGTACCGCTTTCAAAACGATAAGGGGACCTTATCTCATAAAAAGACTGCTACTGTTATTACAGTATTAGAATTACAATCGGTGCTTCAATATAACGTGCTGAGCCTCAAGCACTTTTCAACAGTCAACCTACGTAATATTTTGGGAGTCGAAAAAATAATAAAATTCGTTCTCCTCTCTAGAGTGCCACAAATTCAAGGAGCTCTACACAATCGTTCAGTTAGAATTCAAAGCCTCCTCCAAATAAAAAAAAAATGGGCGCACTTGTATATAGCAGCTAAAGCTACTCCAAAAGCACATTGCATTATTCCTGAAACTCAAACTCTAACTTGCTCTAATATTTGTCCACTTTGCACACTAAAATTGATGGAACACTTTGTAGTTATCGTTCCGCCATTTATACACAAAGGGGACAAAACGTTGTAATCATTTATATTTCAATTTTATTGCCATTTATTTCTTTTCAGTCCAAATTGCGTCCTCACAATAAAAGTCACTCAATCCATTTTTACTCTCACTAGTGCAAATGCGGGAACTAAACTGGAAACCGATTTTGTTCTCCTTTTATGTGAATACGGGCTATGAATGAAATTCTTACATGAATATATATGAGCATGCATATTTACCACATTCCTTGGTGCCATGTAACTTACTACTGTGAAAGTAAAACCGATCCAATATACGTATACAATTTAGAATGAATCGATGGCAAGGTGCCAAGCTAAACGAAAAGTTAGTAGTGGCATTCTAAAACGAGTCGACCATTTCTCTCACAACATAGTTAGTTAGTTAGTTAGTATGCAATGGAATAGAAAGAGAGAGAGAAAATGAGGATGTCAGAGAAGAAAGTTTCACACTGGAATAATGAGAGCATGAAAAAGATACAGATTATAAATGAGCACAGTAGTTGCAACTCGTAAGTGAAAGTACGCACATGATATAGCAGTCCTTACTATGGAAATTTCAAACTAGATACTAAGTGCATTAGCAAGTGAAAAGGTCCATATGTTGAATAACAAAAGATAATTTGATGTGCACGATGAAGTTATCTTCATGCTTTCATAGACAGAGATGGAACATAATAATAGGACGTTCGTTTAGTTAGAAAATTTTAATCTCTTATAATATTATACGTAGGTAGCTGGTACTGGAAGTATATAATGATGAAGACGTGACTACGACTAAATATAATTTCCTTCCTTTTCATGTTGTTTAATTTCCTTTATTATTATTATTGAGCAACAAATGTTTCTTCCTTTGGGCCAGAAAGACGGGCTTCACTCTGGCCAGTTGATCATGGACGCCTACAATGGACTCGAGTTGGGAAATTTTGCCCATTTTCTCGTTGAAGTCTGCCAAAGTTTTGTACACAATGTACCTCACTGCTTTCAATTTGGAGTGACACACTGTCGGGAATAAATGATGGATTGGGTGCTCCCCGAATGTGATGAGAGTTCGGAATAAATTCCAATCCCCCGACCCTCGGTATTGAGTTGAGTCCAATTGACATAACCTAGGTTAGGTTTTAACATTTGTTACAGGGCAAAAACACAAACTCGTTTTTCTGGGTACACAAGAAATGGTGAGCAGTTTTGTTGTGTGCCTTTACCCAAAATCAGGCTTTTCTCTAGGTTCGTCTCCATCATGAAAACAGTCCGGATGGTGATGACCAGCAGATAAACCCACAATGCAGACATACCAAGAAGCAACGGAAATTATAACTAGTCCGCCTTTGATTGCAACCTAGAATGCATTCAAAGTTAATTTCTATAGGACTGCCTTAAATCCTAGTTAATTTGTAGGCTGGATGCCAGTCCAACATGAAATAATGAGGAGGAAATTGTATGGTAACAAACTAACCAGGAAACTCTGCGAAATAAGGATGAAAGCGAGCAGCTGTAAAAAGACGAGCAGGTTTTCAGGGCGTAGTTTTGTTTTCCCAGATCTCAGTGAATTTAATCGTCGGAGTAAGTCTGAAGGCATCATGACGGCATACACTAGATGCAAGTAGAAAATAGATCCATACCGTTGTAACCAAGATTTGGGTCGGCTTGGGAGCCATTCCAGGAGCGGCTCAAAGGAAGCGATTTCAAAATCCTGCAGTACCAGTAAAAGGCATGTAGTGCATGCATAAACTTTTGGATGCTTTAATTACACAGAGTGATTAGTAACTAACTAACAAGGTAGGCAATTTGAACGACAGCTTACCAGGATTGTGTTGGGGAATAAATGATGGCTGAGACCATGGGAAACTCTCCATTCAGCGGAAGACAATGGAGTCAAATCAAAATAGTACATTCTCCAATTGTCTCTCATGTGGAAGAAATTATGGGCTCCTACGGCAGTACATCCTAGAGCGAAGCCCGCAAGCATCATCATTATCACAGAGTTGAGCCAAATGGCATAGCCAGAGAGCAGGATATAGGCTATGGCCAAAGTATCTTGAATGAGCAGTGCTTCTGCAGTAGGATCTGTTCCTATTTCCTGAAAAATAATTGTGAAGGTGGTTATGGAAAATACATACATTATGAGTTTGTTTGCCCAATGAATCAACTCAAGTTGTGAACACTTTTGTACATATTGGCATGTACTAAAAGTGGAGAAACTTTTCTTGCACTTTGAAAGAAAAGTTATAGTAGTTTAGTAGCCGTCTGGAAGAGTTTTTATAGCTTCATCATTTCCCCTGATATATGTACAAAGCACCCAATAAAAAGTGTTGATTTGGTAGCAAACTGTGATATTAGTTTTCGCTTTTTTGCTGTGTCAAACATCAAATCAGGAGTATGCATGTGTGTGTCTTAAGCACAACAAACAGGGAACAACATGAAATGAATTCAATGTAATTCTGCATTTGTTAGTACAGCGTGATCACGCATTCAGAGTGAAAAATAAATCGGCTTTCGCATTACGAATAGCAAATGCACGCAAAATATTGTCAAAATCATGTAAATAAACATTTAGCTGTCACACTGAAAATTCCGAGTAAAGAAATAATATTGCAATTTTTTGCCGCATTGTACTCACAGTCAGATTACAGTAGCTTTTCCATGCAAAAGCTTATTATTTTATAAAAGCTGCCACAGCAGGAGCACAAAAAGCTGCTTACAAACTCACTTGCTTGCATAATACTCTAGTTATTATAAAAAATTATCCGTTTTATGATGAAAATATTATTAAACTGTTGAAGCAATTATTGCTTACTAACTAACAATTAGGAATGATAGTCCCGGAAATTTTGCCAAGCCGGGGTTAGAGCGGGACTGGGGTAATTAGGGATAAACTATATGAGCAAAAAAGTAAAGTATTCATTGAGTTCGAATGTTTTTATCATGCAAAATCTAACCTGCAAATCATCATTTATCATTATATGCAATAAAAACATGACGATTTTTCTCGATTCTAAAATAACGGGGCCCCATAGTGTAATGCATAACATTCATCGGTGTCTGATATTTTTCATTTATAGTAAAGTAACCGATAATGCAAAAAAGAATATTAATTAGGCAAGACCATGATGATTCCATTGTTAGACATGCTATGCATGTGACTTTTAAGAGCTAAGAAAGTGGCCCTGGTGTTTTACAAATGCATGCAATTTTTTAGCTTTAGCACAACATAAAATCACATATGATTTAGATATTCCTGATTCCTTATGCATTAAAATGACCTGCATTTAACACTTTTAAATTGTTATAAACCTATGCTAGTCCCGGGCTTGAGGGAAAAGCCTGGGCTTCTCAGTACATGCAATTTTCCTTTAAGCCCCGGCTTATCATCCCTACACAAGTCTTTTCAAGCCATTGGTAAATCCTAACTTACAGACTCGTTAGAACGCAAATTAACAAGCTATTTAGAAGCAGAACAAACCTCGCATCTAAAGAATAGCAAACCACACTTGTTAACTTGTAAGAAAGTTGGAAGCTTTACTTACTTATTGTAAAATATTGGTTTGTATATTAATAAGCCCGAAAGCAACTGCGACTAACAAAGTTTTTACTAGTTACTCGACTAACAAACACCTAACTTTAGTATTAGCTAGCAACCCTATTCCCAGCAGAATTTTAAGTCATCAAATTCATAATAGGCAACATCAAAACTGCTTATTTTCCATCACTACCGCAACTTCTACCCAATTAGTATACAGGCTTTTGAATAGACAAGATTATCACTACTCTGGGACAAGAAAATACATCTAACTAATATGTAACCTACAAAGTATGAAGAAACGATGTGAGGCACCCAATTTGTATGCTTGTCACATTCGCATCTATCTTCCTCGATAATAAGACATAATAGGAGTTTATATGCAGTCAGCTAGTTAGTTAGTTAGTTAGTGAGTGTTGGTAACTCCGGTAGTCTTCACAAGTTTGAAACCTAATACCTGGAATACGGGAGCCACTCTCCTTTTGAGCACTTTGTAAAACCCGTGTTCATTGAAGGTATACGGTGAGTTGCGTGGAGTGGAAGCCTTCTTCACGAAATGCTTTGATAATATGACTTCCACTTTGTTAACATTAGCAACATGGGAGGTTTCAAAAGCCTCTGTGATATCAGTCCCTCTTGTGAGCTCCAACCAGTCTTTTCCTCCTGGGTGCTTGTCAATGAATCTTTCCAGATTGTAAAGCTTGTCATGCACACGCCACAAATGAGGTTCGATACCATCATCCTCTCGTTTCTCTGTAACAATACACAGGGAAAAGAATTAACTCGGGCACCTGCATTCTGTACGGAAAGAGTAAGACAGACTAGACAGACTAAAATGACAGTGACCAATGATAAAATACTGCACTGCCTTTGTCATTTTTTTTAGTTTCGCTTCATTACTTGCACTTAATAGATTTGCTATATTCTCTGGACGACAGATTGTGATTTATCACAGTCATTCGGTAGCTAAATAGTTATGTTTCTAGTATGTACTACCTGTCTTTGGCGGGAATATCAATATTTGACTGACTAGAAAATTGGATTTCGTGATGGATCACTAATAAACTAACTGTTAGACTTACTATTTAGCCAATCGGTAGCACTGTAGTTTACCGGGTCTTTGCCTCGTTCATCCGAAATTTTATGGATTCCTGGATACGTGGATTTCAGTTTGTTTCCTTTCGAATCCAATCGAACATAACTCCAATCCCAATCGTGCTCTTCATTGCTGCTTTTGATAGTATTTTTTAGTTCATTGTTAGTGTTAGTACTACTGGGACCGGCAATATTACCATTTTCACGAACTTTAGTTTCCGTACTCATTTTACATAACGGCACTTTTCTCTTTGATTTGTTAGTCAGTTAGTTGGCATATTCGTTAGCATCACAAAGAACTATCACTACACTATTCACTACTACAAAACATTCGCAGTTCATGAACAATCAGCGGTTTTTGATCTCTTTGTACTTTCGACTTAACTTTATCCTCGACTGTCTTCTATTCCGATTGCCTAATGATCAAAGAATAATAATACTCAGCTGATCATTACTGCACTGCATTTCGTATGAATTGAACGCAATCTTACCAGAGACTAATTACTGTAATCAACATGCAGGCCAGTTTTTGTGTATGGAAATCACCTGTTCTCAAACCAAACACAGGATATGAATGATTACTTATAGGGAACTTCCATAACAAACCCACCAACTAAATTGTAAGTATCTATAGTACATCAAAGCCACTATAACACTACAATAGTTTCCTACAATTGTAATTTGCAAACGCCTTGCTTTAAATTTTTCACATGCTCCCTAACTACAGTACTTACAATGCACAGTTCCATGTCCACATCGGCTTGTTGAGTTGCTTAAAAT
>Ga0210040_10009119_pt1 | contig 11605 bp, 9 predicted proteins | sample CryGeyCG12114_NA_FD_185462 | JGI IMG/M metagenome (GOLD analysis project Ga0210040, IMG submission 185462) | Groundwater microbial communities from aquifer - Crystal Geyser CG19_WC_8/21/14_NA (SPAdes) (version 2) | ecosystem: Environmental > Aquatic > Deep subsurface > Groundwater | place: USA... | reverse complement strand
GCGCCCGCCGTGCGCGCGAGCCCCAGCCCAGCAGCTCCTCGAGCTCCTCGGGCCCGCGCAGCGAGGCCGCGCCCAGCTCGAGCTCGGCGACCGCCCGGCGCTCGTCGGCTGTCGCGGGCTCCAGCACCTCCGGCCACGTCCGCCGCAGCAGCTCCTCGCGCTCTCCGGGCTCGTCCGGCAGGAGCACCCGCAGGGGCACACCCGCCGACGCCGCGCACCAGGCGGACGTGGACAGCCCCTCCGTCACGACGCAGGAGGCCTCCGCGAGCATGCCCGCGAGCCGCAGGAGGAAGTGGGGATCCCGCCGGCCGCCGGCGGTGCGCACGTCGTGGCCGGCGGCCGCCCACGCCGCCACGACGCGGGGGTCGCGGGCGTCGTCGACGTGCAGGCACACCGTCGCGGCGCCGTGCTCGGCCCGGACCCGGGCCGCCAGCTCCTCGTCGCGGCGCCGCAGGCGCAGCAGCGCCGTGCCGTGGGCGGGGAAGACAAGCACCCGGCCCCCGTCCGCGCCCCGCGCGGTCGCGGCGCGCCGCTCCAGCTCCGGGCGCACCTCGCGCAGCAGGTACAGCCAGGGAGCCCCCACGGGCGTCGTCGCCGCGCGAGGCGCCCCACCGTCGTCGAGGTCCCAGGTGCGCGAGCCGTGGGAGAACACCAGGTAGCGGCGCGCCCCCAGCCCCGGGAAGTCGGCGAAGTGGGCGCGCAGCGGGTCCTGCAGGGACCAGCCGTGCTGCACCAGCGCGTCCGCGTGGGGCGGGCGCGCACGCCCCGTCGCGGCGGCGAGCACCTGGGCGTGGCCGTAGAAGTAGTTCTGGATGTCCACCGCGGCCGATGCTCCCACGATCGGCGGGTAGCCTCGCCGCGCCGGCGCCCCGGGCCCGGCGACCCGGGACGCCCGGGTCCTGGACGAGGTGGAGGAGGAGGCGTGCGCCAGCGGCTGGCCGACCTCCGGACCGGGCTGCCCGTGCTCCGCCTGCTCGTGCGCCGGGACGTCAAGGTCCGCTACGCCGACTCCGTGCTGGGCTGGCTGTGGTCCTTCCTCGACCCGCTGCTGATGTCGCTGGTCTTCTACCTCGTCTTCACCGTGATCTTCCGGCGGGACGTCGGGGAGGACCCCTACATCCTGTTCCTCCTCACGGGTCTGCTGGCGTGGAACTGGACCGCCTCGTCCTTGGCCGACGCCCCGCGCGCGCTGACGAAGGACAAGCAGCTCGTCGGCGCCGTCCGCCTCCCGCGGGAGGTGTGGGCGCTGCGCACGGTCTGCTCGCGCGGCACCGAGTACCTCTTCGCCCTGCCGGTGGTGGTGCTGTTCGCCGTCGTCTTCACCCACCCGCCGAGCCTGTACGTCCTGGCCCTGCCGCTCGCCTTCGGCATCCAGGCGGTGCTCCTCGTGGGCCTCAGCCTGCTGCTGAGCCCCGTGGGGGTCCTCGTCACCGACTCGACCAACATCGTGGCGCTGGTGGTGCGGCTCGGCTTCTACGGCTCCCCCGTCTTCTACGGCCTCGCCGACGTCCCCGAGGCGGTGCGGCCCTTCTACGCGCTGAACCCGATGGTCGGGATCATCGACCTGTACCGGGCCGCCTGGTTCCCCGAGGCGTTCATCGGCTGGGGTCCCGTGCTCACGTCCGCGGTGATCGCCCTCGCCGTGCTGGTGGTCGGCTCCGCCGTCTTCGCCCGGCTGGAGCGCCCGGCCCTGAAGGAGCTGTGAGATGAGCGCCCCGGGTGCCGTCCGCCGCCCCATCCCCCCCGGAGCCCCCGCGATCGTCGTCGACGGCCTCGGGATCCGGTTCAACCGGCACCGCCGGCGCAAGATCTTCCTGCGCGAGCTCCTCTCGCGCGGGGAGGACACGACGCCGGACCGCGGCCGCTTCTGGCCCCTGCGCGACGTCTCGTTCACGGTCGCGCCGGGCGAGGCCGTCGGCGTCGTCGGGGTCAACGGCAGCGGCAAGTCGACGTTGCTCAAGCTCATCGCCGGCGTCCTCCTCCCGGACGAGGGCAGCGTCGCCGTCAACGGCGGCGTGGCGCCCCTCATCGAGATCACCGGCGGGTTCGTCAACGAGCTCACCGGTCGGGAGAACATCCGGATCGTCGCGGCCCTGCACGGGCTCTCGCGCTCCCAGCTGGCCGAGCGCTTCGACCAGATCGTCGACTTCTCGGGCGTCGGGGACTTCCTCGACACACCCTTCCGGCACTACTCCTCGGGCATGCGGGTGCGCCTGGCCTTCAGCGTCATGGCCCACCTCGACGAGCCGATCCTGCTCGTCGACGAGGTCCTGGCCGTGGGCGACAAGGCCTTCCGCGCCCGGTGCCACGACAAGATCGACGAGCTGCTCGCCTCCGGGCGGACCATGTTCCTCGTCAGCCACAGCGACGCGGACCTCAAGAGGTTCTGCACCCGCGCCCTGCTCCTGGAGCGGGGCGGGCTCGTCCTCGACGGCCCCGTCCTCGACGTGATCGAGCGCTACACCCGGGGCGCGTGAGCCGGGCCGTGCCTCGCAGGGCCCGCCGACGGCGCCCGACGAGCCTCCCTGGGGGGTCCTGCACGCGCTGCTACGGTCGCCACCGCCCGTGCCCGTCCACCTCGGAGGTCCCGTGACCGCCCTCGTCGTCGTGCCGGCGCGCGGAGGATCCCAGGGCGTGCCGCTGAAGAACCTGCGGCGCGTGGGGGGTGTCCCGCTCGTCGGGCGCGCAGCCGCCGCCGCGCTCGCCGCGCCGGCGGTCGACGCGGTCGTCGTGAGCACCGACCACGCCGGCATCGCCGCCGCCGCCCGCGAGGCTGGCGCCGAGGTGGTGGAGCGGCCGGCGGAGATCTCCGGGCCCACGGCCACGAGCGAGTCGGCCGTCCTGCACGCCCTGGACGCGTGGGAGGCCCGCCAGGACGACGGACGCCGGGCCGACGTGGTCGTCCTCGTGCAGCCGACGAGCCCCTTCCTGCGCCCGGAGGACCTCGACGCCGCGGTCCGGGTCGTCGAGGCCGGCGAGGCCGACTCGGTCTTCTCGGCCGTCGAGACCCACGCCTTCCTCTGGCGGGAGACCGACGGCGAGCAGGGCGCCACGGGCGTCAACCACGACCGCGCCGTGCGCCCCCGCCGCCAGGACCTCGAGCCGCAGCTGCGCGAGACCGGCGCCTTCTACGTGATGCGGGCCGACGCGCTGCGCCGCACCGGGCACCGCTTCACCGGTCGGGTCGCCGCCCAGCGCGTGCCGGAGGCGCACTCCCTGGAGATCGACACCGAGGAGGAGCTCGAGCTCGCCGTCGCCCTGGCGGGGGTGCTCGAGCGGCCCGGGCCGCCGGCCGGCCTGGAGCACGTCCAGGCCGTCGTCACCGACTTCGACGGCGTCCACACCGCCGACGACGCCTGGGTGGACACCCACGGCGTCGAGAGCGTGCGGGTCTCGCGCAGCGACGGCATGGGCGTGGAGCGGCTGCGCCGCGCCGGCGTCCCCGTCCTCGTCCTCTCCAAGGAGCGCGACGGCGTCGTCGGTCGCCGGGCCGCCAAGCTCGGCGTCGAGGTGCTGCACGGCGTGGAGGCCAAGGCGGACGTCCTCGCCGGGTGGCTGTCCGCGCGCGGGCTCGACCCGGCGCGGGTCGTCTACGTCGGCAACGACGTCAACGACCTCGGTCCCCTGGCGCTCGTCGGGTGGCCCGCTGCGGTCGCCGACGCCGCGCCCGCCGTCCTGGCCGCGGCGCGCCTGCGCCTGTCCCGCCCCGGAGGCCACGGGGCCGTCCGCGAGCTCGCCGAGCTCGTCCTCACCGCGAAGGAAGCCCAGCCATGAGCTCCAGCGACACGACCACCGCCCCGCCCGTGCAGATCGGTGCGGACCTCGTCGGCGCCGGCCAGCCCGTGTACGTCATCGCCGAGATCGGCATCAACCACAACGGCGACGTCGAGATCGCCAAGAAGCTCATCGACGTGGCCGCCGACGCCGGCTGCCAGGCGGTCAAGTTCCAGAAGCGCACCCCGGAGATCTCCACCCCCGAGGCCCAGAAGTCCCAGATCCGGCAGACGCCCTGGGGCGAGATGACCTACCTCGACTACAAGTACAAGGTCGAGTTCGAGCAGGAGGAGTACACGGCGATCGCGGAGCACGCCGCCGCCCGGGGCGTCGCCTGGTTCGCCTCCCCCTGGGACGAGCCGAGCGTGGACTTCCTCGAGCGGATGGACGTGCCGGTCCACAAGGTGGCCAGCGCCTCGGTCACGGACATGGGCCTGCTGGCCCGCCTGCGGGAGACGGGCAAGCCGATCATCCTGTCCACCGGCATGAGCACGATCGAGCAGGTCGACGCCGCCGTCGAGGCCGTCGGCACCGAGCGGCTGGTGCTGCTGCACGCGACCTCGACCTACCCGCTGCCCCCGGAGGAGGCCAACCTCCGCACCATCACCACGCTCACCGAGCGCTACGGCGTGCCGGTCGGCTACTCCGGGCACGAGACCGGCCTGCAGATCTCCCTCGCGGCCGTCGCCCTCGGCGCCGTCGCCGTCGAGCGCCACATCACCCTGGACCGCGCCATGTGGGGCAGTGACCACGGCGCGAGCCTGGAGCCGCACGGCCTGAAGACGCTGGTGCGCGACATCCGCATCCTCGAGTCGGCTCTGGGCGACGGCGTCAAGCGCGTCTTCCCCGGCGAGGAGGCCCCCCTCTCGCGCCTGCGCCGCGTGGGCGGCTGAGCGAAGGTGCCCAGCGCGTCACCCAGCGCCTCCGTCGTCGTCGCCGCCAGGGACGTCCTGCCCTACGTCGACGACCTCGTCGGCGGCCTCCGGCGCAACGCCGCGGATGACGTCGAGTTCGTCGTCGTCGACGACGCCAGCCGTGACGGCACGCGGGAGCGGCTCGGTGACCTGCTCGTGCACCTGCCGAACTCCCGGCTCATCGAGCACCCGGAGCCCCGGGGCCTGTCGGCGGCGCGCAACACGGGCCTGGCCGCGTCCAGCGGCGAGGTGCTCCTGATGATCGACGGTGACGACTGGACGGGGCCCGGGTACGTCGCGGGGCTGGTCCGGGCGATGGCGACGCTGGGCGTCGACTTCGTCAAGACGGGCCACGTCCTCGAGCACGGCGGACGCCGCACCCGGGTGCTCCCGCCCACGGGGGCGATCGGACGCCCGCTCGTGCCGCGCGACCACATCCTGCCGAGCCACCGCAGCACCATGGTGGACTTCACGTACGCCCACTCGTCCGCGTACTCCCGACGGCTGCTCGACGCGGGGCTCCTGCACTTCCGCGAGGACTTCCGCACCGCCGAGGACCGAGACTGGAGCTGGCGCCTGATGCTGGGCGCGGACTCCCTCGCCGCCGTCGACGTCCCCGGCTACTTCTACCGCCGCGGGGTCGCGACGTCCCTGACGAGCATCGGTGACGAGCGGCAGCTGGACTTCCTCGGGGCGATGCGCGCCATCCGGGAGATCTTGTCCCGGGACCCCCAAGGAGACGACTTCATGCCCAAGGCGCTGAGGACCGAGTTCGCCCTCGTCTACAGCCACCACGAGCGCCGCCGGCGCCTGCCCCAGCACCTGCGGGACCGCATGCGCCGGGAGAGCCAGGAGCTGCTGCGGAGCGTGCCGACTCCTCTGTTCACCTCCGTGGCGCGCGGGATGGGCCCGCGTCGAGCGGCCTTCCTGGCGATGCGCAGGGCGGGTGCCGCGTGACCGGTTACCACCACCTGCTCGAGTGCTCCACGCCGTTCGGTCTGCTCACGCTCGCCGCGATGGCGGACAGCGGGCTCCTCGGGAACGGCCCCGAGGACAGGACTCTGCTCGTCGTCAGCACGACGCCGGCGCCGGAGTCACGGCGCCCCTTCCACGAGGACCCCGTCTTCGCGCGCGCGCTCAGCCGCTTCGGACGCGTCGTGGACTGGAACTCGCTGGTGGCGCCGTGGCACCCCCGGCACTGGTGCCCGGCACCGGCCGACGCCGTGGTGCTCGAGCGGCTGCTCCGGCGGCTGCTCCAGGTCGACGAGGACGACCTGTCCCTCGTCGTGGAGTCGCTGCACATGCCGCCCTCCCGAACGATGGCCACGATCTTCTCGACCGCCTCGGTGACCGTCTACGCCGACGGCCTGATGATCTACGGCCCCACCCGGAACGACCTGCCGGAGTCCATCACGGGCCGGCTCGCCCGCCTCGTCATGCTCGACCTGCTCGACGGCGTGCGGCCGCGGCTCCTCCACGAGCACCGCCTCCCCCTCGTCGACCTCCCCTTCGACGCGTTCCGCGCCGTGGTGCAGGAGCTTGTCGACCACTCGCCGGACCTGCCGGCGCCCGCGTCGGGGACGGCGGTCGTCCTCGGGCAGTACCTCGGCCAGCTCGGCCTGGTCACGACCGCCGAGGAGGAGGAGCAGCACGGCGCGATGCTGCGGACCGCCGCGGCTGCTGGTGCCTCCCGCGTGGTCTTCAAGCCGCACCCGGCGGCGGTCGGTGACCCGCGGCGCGGTCTCGGGGTGACGGCCGCGGCCCTCGGCATCGAGGTCGAGATCTTCGACTCACCGGTGCTCGCGGAGGTGCTCGTGCAGCACCTGCGCCCCGTGGCCGTCGTCAGCGCCTTCTCCACCGGTTTGTTCACGGCGCGCGCGCTGCAGGGCTGCCGCGTCCTCAGCCACGACACCGGGGCGTTCCTCCGGCGCCTCGCCCCGCTCGCCAACAGCAACCGCGTCCCCGCCGCCATCTGCGACGCCACGGTCGAGTCCTGGGACGAGACCACGGGAGCTTTGCGAGCTCCTCTCCTGCCGCTGGAGCGGCCGGCCGACGTGCAGCGCCTCGTCGACGCCATCGCCTACTGCATCCAGCCCGACCTGCTGCCGGAGCTGCGCGGTGCGGCCGAGCAGATGGCCGCCGAGCAGCCCGACATCCTCCGGCGCTCGGTCCCCGCCCCCCGCCTGTTCCACCTGGGGCTCCCCGGCGGGCACCCGGGGACGCTCTGGGTCCGCCGGCTCCCCGCGCCCGTTCTCGACGCCGTCCGGCCCCGCGTGCCCGGCATCGCGCGCAGGCGCGCGCAGGTGGGGCGCCTCGCTGCGCCCCTGGTCCGGCGGCTCAGGAGCACCAGGGCGGTCCGCCCGTGAGCGCGGGCACGACGGCCGTCCTCGTCGCCGCCTTCGACTCCCAGGTCAAGTGGGCGGGGCGCATCGCCTCCGCGCTCTCGGCGCGCGGCGTCCTCTGCCGCACGGTGGTCCCCACCGACGTGCGCAGCGCCGTGTCGGCGGCGCAGGCCCGCGAGTACGGGGGCGGCGCGGACCTCGAGCGCAGGACCTGGGCCGAGGCCGTCGAGGCGGCGGCCGCCGCCGACGTCGTCGTGGTCGCCCTGGCGGGACCCCTGGTGGAGCGGTTCACCCTGCAGGTGCACGATCGGTGCCGCGGTGGGGGCGCTCCCGTCGTGGTGACGGGCTGGGTCGGGGTGATCATCGAGAACCTCGTCGCCGGCTTCCTCGACCGCGCGCTCTCCGACGTCGTCGCCGTGGGCTCGCGCAGCGACCTCGCCGCCTTCACCGAGGTGTCACGGGCCCTGGGCCTGCCCGAGGACGCGCTGCTCCTCTCGGGCCTGCCGCTGCTCGCGCGCCGTCCGGAGCGGGCGCGGCCGGTCTCGGTCCCGCCCCGACGGGTCCTGTTCGCCGACCAGCCGACCGTGCCCTCGGGCCTGGCCGACCGGCTCTACGTGTACGACCGGCTGATCGCCTACGCCCGAGCCCACCCCGACCGCGAGGTCCTGCTGAAGCCGCGGCACCGGCCGGGCGAGGACACCTTCCACAGCATGCGCCACCACCCCGAGGTCCTCCTGCGGGGTCGCGACGTCCCCCCGGGCTTCCGGGTCGACTACACCCCGGTCGACGTGGCCCTGCAGGACGTGGACCTGCTCGTCACCGTCTCCTCGACGGCCGCGCTCGAGTCCGTCGCCGCCGGAGTGACCACGGCCGTCGTGAGCGACCTGGGGGTGCGCGAGGACCTCGGGAACCACGTCTTCGTGCCCTCGGGGCTGCTCACGACCTTCGACGAGCTGGAGGGCGACCGACTGCCGTCGGCCCGGACCGCCTGGCTCGCGGACAACCTCCTGGGTGGCGATCCCGACCAACCAGCTCCCGCGGGGCGGGTCGCCGACCGTGCGCTCGAGCTCGTCGGGCGCCCGGAGGACCGGCCCAGCGCCCGAGCCGCGACCACCTCCCACGTGCGGGCCCGCTACGAGCGGATCGCCGCTGCGGGCGGCACCACCGGGCCTCCCCCGTCCGCCTTCCGCGGCATCGGGACAGCAATGGCGCTGCGAGACGTGGCCAGGCGAGTGGCTCCCGCCCGCGCAGGGCGGCTCGAAGACCTTGCGAGCCGGCTTTGGCCCCGGTCGTGAGCGGCGCCTCATGACGGTCCGCCCGCTGGCGCGGCGCCCGCCCGCTCCCGAGCGGGACGCGGTCGAGCCCGACGGATCGGGGCGTCCCGCGGCGCGTCGCGGCCTGCGCCCGGAGGTCCAGGCCCTGCGCGCCCTCGCCGTGGGACTGGTCGTGATCTACCACCTCAACCCCTCGTTCCTCCCCGGCGGCTTCGTCGGCGTCGACGTCTTCTTCGTGATCTCCGGGTTTCTCATCACCGGACACCTGCTCCGCGAGGCCTCCCGGACCGGCGGCGTGCGTCTGCGCGACTTCTGGGCCGCCCGCGCCCGCCGGATCCTGCCCGCGGCGCTGCTGGTCACGCTCGTCGTCGTGGTCACCTCGCTGGCGGTCTTGCCCTCGACCCGCTGGCACGACGTCAGCGTCCAGGCGATCGCCTCGACCCTGTACGCCCAGAACTGGGTCCTGGCCCAGCAGTCGGTGGACTACCTCGCCCAGGACGCCGCTGCGACCCCGCTGCAGCACTTCTGGTCCCTGGCCGTCGAGGAGCAGTTCTACGTCCTGTGGCCGCTGCTCGTCGTCGCCTCCGTCGCTCTCGCGGGGCGGCGTCAACTGCCTCTGCGCGCCGTCGTGGGGGTCGCCATGGGCGCCGTGGTCGTCGCCTCGCTCGTGACGTCAGTGCTGTGGACGGCGAGCGGCTCGTCGGCCGCCTACTTCGTCACGCCCACCCGCGTGTGGGAGCTGGCCGCGGGTGGCGTCCTCGCAGCCCTCCTCGGCGACCGCGCCCCGCGCGGACGCGTGGCCGGCGGGGTACTCGCCTGGGCCGGGCTGGCCGCGATCATCGCCTCCGCGGTCGCACTGGACGGGGAGGCCTTCCCCGGCGCCCTCGCCCTCGCGCCGGTCCTGGGCGCGGTCGCCGTCATCGCGGCGGGGCGCACCGAGGGCGGCTGGACGCCCACGCCCCTCGTCGACCTGCGACCGGTGCAGTTCCTGGGTGACATCTCCTACTCGCTGTACCTGTGGCACTGGCCCCTCATCGTGCTCGTCCCCGTCGCGCTGGGTGCTCCGCCCGGGCACCTGCTGGCGCTCGGTCTGGCCGCCGGATCGGTGCTGCTCGCCGTCGCCTCCTACCGCTTCGTCGAGCAGCCGCTGCGGACGTGGGAGTGGCCGCGCCGGCGGGCCAGCCGCTCGCTCGTCCCGGCCGTCGTGGCCATGGCGGTCGTGTGCGTCATCGCCCTGCAGCCCGCCCGGGCGCAGGAGGCGGCCGTCGAGCAGGCGCAGGCGGCGGTCCAGCGCCTCGACCCTGACCTGCTCGGAGCCCGGGGCGTGCCGCGGGAGGGCCTCGTCCCCTTCCCCTCGGGCGACCGGACCATCACGCCGGACCCGGCTGACCCCGGCGGCAACGGCATGCCGACCCGGTGCCGCGCCCAGCCGTCCGACGTCGGGACGCCGACGTGCACCTTCGGCGCAGAGGACGACGGAGCCACGACGGTGGCCCTCGTCGGCGACTCGCACGCCGCTCAGCTGTTCACCCCCGTCAGGGCCCTGGTGCAGGAGCGGGGCTGGCGCCTCGTCACCCACCTCCGCTACAGCTGCCCCTTCAACGCGGAGCAACGGGTCGTCGACGTCGAGGCGGGCAGGTGCGCCGACGCGAACGCGCAGACCCTCCAGGCGCTCGTCGAGGACGACGACGTCGACGTCGTGGTCACCACCAACTGGCGGGGGTCCGAGTTCGTCGACACCGGCACGGGCCGACCGCCCGGCGTCGCCGGGTACGCGGAGGTCTGGCGGGCGCTTCTGGACAGCGGCAAGGCGATCTTCGTCGTCGAGGACAACCCCGAGCCCAAGGGCGGTGCCCGCGTCGTCGACTGCGTGGCCGAGCACAGGGACGACCCCTCGTCCTGCGCCAACGAGCGCGGTGCCGCGCTGGCGTCCGAGGACCTCCAGGTGGCCGCGGCCGTTCTCGTGCCCGACGTCGGTCTCATCGAGACGCTGGGGTTCTTCTGCGACGACGTCACCTGTCCGGCGGTGATCGGCAACGTGCTTGTCTACCGCGACCAGAACCACTTGACGGTCGAGTACGCGTCGTCCTTGTCGCCCCTTCTCCGTGACCAGATCCCCGCCGACGTCAGATCCCTCGGACCCGCCGGCTGAGACCGCCGCACCGGTCGGGGCTGACGCCCGTCGGCGTGGCGGACGAGCCGGTGCCCGGATCGCACGGGTCGACCGGGGTGGTGAGATGCGGGGGTGCCCCCCAGTACGCAGCCCGCAGCCGTCGACGTCCTGCTCCCCTTCTACGGCGACCCGATGCTGCTGCGCGAGGCCGTCGGCTCCGTGCTGGCCCAGCAGGACGACGCGTGGAGGCTCGTCGTCGTCGACGACGGCCACCCGGACCCCTCGACCGAGCCCTGGCTGCGCGACCTGGCGGCCCGCGACGGGCGGGTGGAGTACCACCGCAACGAGCACCAACTCGGGGCGAACGGCAACTACCGCCGCTGCGTCGAGCTCGCGCGCGCCCCGCTCGCCGTGGTCATGGGCGCGGACGACGTGATGCTGCCGGGCTACCTCGCCCGCGTGCGCGCCCTGCACGAGGGCGCTCGCGCCGCGGTCGTCCAGCCCGGCGTCGTCGTCGTCGACGGCGAGGGAGCCCGGGTCCACCCGGCGGCCGACCGCGTCAAGGCGCTGCTGGCCCCGCGGGGCCCGCGGCCCCTGGCCGTCGCTGGCGAGCGGCTGGCCACGGGCCTGCTGCACGGCAACTGGACCTACTTCCCCTCCCTGTGCTGGCGCACCGACGTGCTCCGCCGGCACGGCTTCCGCCCCGGCTGGGAGGTCGTCCAGGACCTCGCCCTGCTGCTCGACGTCGCCGTCTCCGGCGAGCCGCTCCTCCTCGACGACGAGGTCGTGTTCGCCTACCGCCGCCACGGGGGTTCCGACTCCGCCGTCAAGGCGCTGTCAGGCTCCCGCTTCGACGAGGAGCGGCGCCTCCTCGACCGGGCGGCCACCGACCTCGCCGCCCTCGGCTGGCACCGGGCGGCGCGCGCGGCCCGGTGGCGGTCGACGAGCCGGCTGGACGCCGCGTCCCTGCTGCCCGTGGCGCTGCGCCGGGGCGACGCCCCCGCCCTGCAGCGGCTGCTGCGGCACGCGCTGCGCTGAGCCCCGAGCCGCCCCGACAGGCTGCGACGCGGCTACCAGTGCCGGACGGCCGCCGTCCGGACGCGGCCGTGCAGCAGCACGGCGCCGGCCAGGCCCGCGAGGGCGGCCACGAGGCAGGGCCAGAGCAGCCGAGCCGCCAGCGGCTCGAAC
>Ga0210040_10009118_pt1 | contig 11607 bp, 10 predicted proteins | sample CryGeyCG12114_NA_FD_185462 | JGI IMG/M metagenome (GOLD analysis project Ga0210040, IMG submission 185462) | Groundwater microbial communities from aquifer - Crystal Geyser CG19_WC_8/21/14_NA (SPAdes) (version 2) | ecosystem: Environmental > Aquatic > Deep subsurface > Groundwater | place: USA... | reverse complement strand
CACCTATTCTGTAATTATTGAAACAGTAGACCAATATGGCGGTGTTACGCAAAATACCCTTAATTATACTGTCTCTAACGACTGGGACAACGATGGTGTACCGGATGATATTGACCTGGATGATAATAATGATGGTATTATTACGGAGCCAGGAGCTGTGAACCCCACCGGAGATGATGATAACGACGGTATATATAATTTCCTGGATAAAGACTTTGTGCACCCGGTTTTTGGACTGTTTAGAGATCGGAATGGCGATGATATTAATGATGCCTTTGATATTGATTTAGATGGGTTGCTAAGAGGTTTCGACGTAGATATTGATGGTGACGGCCTGCCCAATGTAATAGAAGCGTACGGCGGTAAAATACCACCCGGTGATATATACGATCCGTTAACCGGTAAGATTAAAGGTGCCGTAAATGCCAAGGGCATTCCGCTGGCTATTTTGAAACTTGGCACCGACAACCAATCGGTGGTACCGCCCTTAGATTCTGATGGGGATACCCGCCGCGATTACGAGGATATTGATGCGGATAACGATGGTATAATCGACAACGTGGAAGCCCAATTAACCAGTTCGTTTATTAACCGCTTAGGGAATGATAATGATGTAGATGGCCTGGATAATTCCTACGATGTGTCGTGTGATTGTCCTACTTCCGGCACGGCGATAAAGCCCGTAGATTTTGATTTGGACGGTAAATTTGACTACCTCGATTTAGATAGCGACGACGATACTTTACCGGATTATATCGAAGCCTTCGACGACAACCAGAACGGTTTTTCCCTAGATGACCTGAAAACCCGCGCTGCCAACTTTGAAAATGCCCAGGGGAAAAAGTGGTACACAACGGCTGATGCAGATAACGATGGCATACCCGACTGGATGGAATTAATAAATGGCATTCCGGCTTATCTGAAATATAGCAACACGAACTTGTATTACCACGATTCCGATAAAAATGGCTTGGTAGATTTATTTGATTCACAATCGGGCGGCCGGGTGGCTACCTTGCAGCTAAACAGTACCGACAATCAATATTATTTCCGGTCAGGTGCCCAACCGGTAATATTACCAGTAACCTTGGTAACTTTTGCCGGTAAATACCAGCAAGGCAAAGTAGTACTCACCTGGACAACCGCTACCGAAGAAAACAACGAGTATTTTGTAATAGAAAGAAGCCGGGACGGTGTTAACTTTCTGGAAATTGGCCGGATATCCGGAGCAGGCAACAGCCTTGAACTTTTAAAATACACTTTTCCCGATCTTAAATTTACCTCTGGTGTAAACTATTACCGGCTAAAGCAGGTTGATTTTAACGGAAAAGCGGAATACAGCAAAACAATAGCGGTTAAAACGTTCCGCCAAACCGATAAATCAGTAGCAATAAGTTTATATCCGAATCCGGCACCAGAATTTATTTACTTAAACACCTTGGAATTGCCGCAGGAACCGGTACAAATAGCTATTATTAGTATGGCGGGCCAGGTAGTTCTACAAAAAGAAATACTGGGCGGTACCACCGCTAAAATTGATGTTCGTAGCTTGGCGGCTGGTCATTATGTAGTGCGCGTGCTAAGTAATTCGTTTTCTAAAGCGCTACCCTTCATTAAAGAATAAATTATTTACCCTTTAAACAAAAGCGGTATTCCGGCCTTGCGCCGGGATACCGCTTTTGTTTTTAGAAGTAATGGCAAACCTTAAAATTATTTGTAAAATCTACCTGGCGCGGGGCAACCTTTTACCTGTGGGCAGCATCTTTTGTACTAGTGCCGCCACTGCGAGCCAGAACAGCTTGGGGAAGTTGTTATTAATAAAAAAGCTGCTTTTTGGCTGGGAAAGCCGATAAGGACTTCGTTATTAATTTGCCAAATAAATATGAATGATGCCTTTTCCTGGTTTATGTCATCAATATTAAATTCAAGTTAAAATATATCGACTTCAATTAAGTTTGTATAGTAAATTGCCTTTCAATAACTTAGGTATTTAATTTAAAAAGTCGGTATATTTTGTGGGAAATTCAGGTAAGCTTCGCATCATACCAGTTATAAGATTTTGTACCAGTACCCCAAAGAACAGATGATTGACTTAAAAAACATTCATAAATATTACGCCATTGCGCAAAACCGGATGCACGTGCTTAAAGGCATTGATTTGCACATTGCCGAAGGCGAACTGGTTTCCATTATGGGTTCGTCGGGTTCCGGCAAGTCTACGTTGCTGAATATTTTGGGTATTCTGGATGATTATGATGCCGGCGATTATTACCTGGCGGGAACTCACATCAAAAACTTATCCCAGACCAAAGCGGCCTTTTACCGGAATAAGTTTCTGGGTTTTGTTTTCCAGTCGTTCAACCTGCTTTCTTTTAAAAACGCCATGGAGAACGTGGCTTTGCCGCTTTATTACCAGCAGGTAGGGCGCAAAGAACGGAATAAACTCGCCCTGGAATACCTCGACCGGGTGGGATTAAAAGAGTGGGCCGAACATTCGCCGAACGAAATGTCGGGTGGGCAACGGCAACGGGTGGCGATTGCCCGCGCCTTAATTAGCCAGCCCAAGTTAATACTGGCCGATGAGCCCACCGGCGCTCTCGATACCCAAACCTCTTACGAAGTAATGGAGATTTTTAAAGAAGTAAATAAAAAAGGCATGACGGTAGTAATCGTCACCCACGAAAACGACATCGCCGAGCAAACGCACCGGGTTATCCGCCTGAAAGACGGCCTGATCATCAACGAAACGGAGCAGGTGGAGACTTATAATGGGTAGTTGGGAGAAATATTTGAGAGATAAAGGTGATAGACAATCCTTTCTAAAATTAAATTTAAACGAGTAATTGTGAGACGTATTCTAAAAGCAGTGTTGATTTTTATCTTGATACTAAACTTAACTTCTTGCTCAAAAGAAGATGTTGGTGTTAAAACAACATTAACTGGTCGTGTTTCGGACAATATTCGAGGAGTAAATATTAGCAATTATAAAATTGTATTAGTGAAAACCTCGCAAGGTTGTAGCAATTTTAAGTGTGCAACAAGATCGGAAGAAGTAGCATCTACATATACGGATAGTAATGGGGATTATTCAATCACGTTTAACTATAAGATTAATGACGGAGAAGCTTATACTCTATCTGAACAATATTATGGAATTCCATATGAGCCCGAATATTCACAGTATATAAGTATTAGTCCAGGAATAACAAATATTATAAATATAAATGCTTGGACACCAATTGAATTAAAGTTAAATGTGGAAGTTTTAAATAATACTAATAATCCACTAATGATTAGAAATGAAATTGATAATAGTAATACTACATTTATGAATACCGAAAACATATACGAAGAAAACATTAACAAAACGTATACTTTAAGATCTAAACCTAATACCGATATTAAGATATTCTTTTGGTATTTTGAAGGTGGAAATGGCCCTACTCGAATTTTACATCAGAAAACATTTTTATATCATACTACTTTAGAAGATGTAAATACATTGAGCTACACGATTGATTGTTCCACATTTTAAATAATACTTCTCCTAATCACACCTGAAAAGTATTAGAATACTTTTCAGGTGAAAAAGTACCGGTAATAAAATAAAAAATTAAGCCTGCTTAACAAGCAACAACCAAATACCAAATGTTCGACTTAGATAAATGGCAGGAAATATTAGGCACAATGCGCAAAAATAAATTGCGTTCGTTCCTGACGGCCTTTGGGGTTTTCTGGGGTATTTTTATGTTGGTTTTGTTGCTGGGGGCTGGTAAAGGGTTGGAGAATGGCATCTACAACCGGTTTGGGGATGGTGCTAAAAACAGTATTTTCTTTTCCAACGGCCGTACTTCGCTCGCGTACCAGGGCTTGCCGCCGGGGCGGGAAATAAAATTTACGAACGACGATATTATCGCCATTGAAAGAGAGGTAAGCAATATAAAAATTATTGCGCCGCGCAACCGCTTGTTCGGAGAGTTCACGCTTAATTACAAAAAGCAAAATGGATCTTACCAGGTTTTTGGAGCTACCGATCAGTTCTTTAAACTGAACGGCGAAAAATTAAACAAAGGCCGCTTGCTCAACCCCACCGATAACCGCGAAAAACGCAAAGTAATTGTGCTGGGCGGCGCAGTTAAAAATGTGTTGTTCGGCGATTCGGTAAATGCCATTGGCGAATACATTAACATTAAAGGCATTTATTTTAAAGTGGTCGGGGTTTTTAACGCCACCGGCAACAACAAAGGCCGCCGCGAAGAACGGGCCTATATTCCTTTTGCCACGCTGCAATCAACGTTTAATCAGCCCAACCAAGTACAAATGCTTGCTTTGGTGGGGCAGAATGGCGTACCGGCAAAAACCATTGAAGACAAAATAAAAGCGGTACTAGCCAAGCGCCATAAATTTTCCGCCGAAGATCCGCAGGCGCTGGAGGTAAACAACAACGAAGTAGAACTAAACCAACTCAACGGCCTTTTTAGCGGCATTCGCACCTTTGTCTGGATCGTGGGCATTGGGACGCTAATTGCCGGCATTGTGGGCGTTAGCAACATCATGCTCATTATTGTAAAAGAGCGGACCCGCGAAATTGGCGTCCGCAAAGCTTTGGGCGCCACGCCGTTTTCGGTGGTTAGCCTTATTATTCAGGAGTCCATTGTGATAACGGCTTTTTCGGGTTATTTAGGTTTACTCGCCGGTGCCGGATTATTAGATGGTATCCGATTTTTACTCGAGTCGAGCGGAGCCGAATTGCCCTTTTTTGCGAACCCGGAAGTAGACCTGGAAGTGGCCATTTCGGCTACGGTGGTATTGGTTATTTCGGGGGCTTTGGCCGGCTTAGTGCCCGCGCTAAAAGCCGCCAATATTAAACCTATTGAAGCCTTGCGCGCCGATTAGTTTAGTCGAAATAAGCAAATTTATGGCAAAAAATTAGCGCCAACAGCTTACAAATGATAACGGTTAATGATCAGCATTAGAAATCAAACAACACCAATGCAAGCATGTTAATTGATTTAGATAAATGGAGTGAGATTTATGCTACCATAAAAAAGCATAAACTCCGCACCGCGCTCACTGCTTTTGGCGTGTTTTGGGGAATTTTTATGTTGATTGTTCTGCTGGGCGCCGGCAAAGGTTTGGAGAACGGCGTGATTAAAGATTTTAACGTTGCTAAAAATGCCATCTTTGTTTGGACGCAGCGCACCAGTATTCCTTACCAAGGCTTAAAAGCCGGGCGCTTTATCCAACTCACCAACGACGACATGGCCGCTATAAAAAGACAAATACCCCAAGTGGCGGTGTTGGCGCCTAGTCTTTCCTTAAACGGTACTTTTACGGTTAGTTATAAAACTAAAAGTTCTTCTTTTCAGGTGCGGGGCGATTACCCGGAGTTTCGGGAAGTAGAACCGCTTATTATCTTAAAAGGCCGCTTTCTGAATAACAGTGATCTGGCAGAGAAACGAAAAGTAGCCGTAATTGGGGAGCGCATTATTGAAGTTTTGTTTCCGAAAGGAGCTAATCCGATTGGGCAGTATATTAATATTAAAGGCGCTTTTTTCCGGGTAGTGGGCATTTCGCGCGGCCGGGGCAAAGGCGAAGATTTAATGCAGAATGCCCAAACCATTTATATACCCGCCACTGCTTTGCAGCAAACCTACAACCGGATAAATAAAATAGATTATTTTGCCGTAACACCCCAGCCCGGCGTGCCGGCGGTTTTGGTAGAAGACAAAGTAAAAGAGCTGCTCATGAGCCGCCACAAAGTAAGTCCCCAGGATTTAAAAGCGTTCGGATCAGCTAACGTGGAAAAAGAATTTGAAGAAGTACAGGGCCTTTTTACCGGCATTGCCGCTTTTAGCTGGGTAGTTAGTATTGGTACCATTATCGCGGGTATTATAGGCGTGGGTAATATTATGCTGATTGTAGTAAAAGAACGCACAAAAGAAATCGGCATCCGGAAAGCTTTGGGGGCTACGCCCTGGTCCATTATCAGCCTGATTATTCAGGAATCGATTGTGATTACAGGTTTTGCCGGTTATATGGGTTTGCTGGCCGGAACCGGCATGGTGGCCCTGATTGATTATTTTATGACGAAGTTTGAGGTGGATGCTGGTTTTTTCTCGAATCCGGAGGTAAATGTGCCGGTGGCTGTAACGGCAGTTATCCTGCTGGTTTTTACCGGTACGTTGGCGGGTTTAATTCCGGCTACCAAAGCAGCACGCATTAACCCGGTGGAAGCGTTGCGCGATGAATAATCACTGAACTGATAATTGTTGCTTTTTATTATTATAGATTAATTAAAAGAATAAATTAAGGTGGACCATCGACTAGGGACCATCGACTAAAAACTAACCACTACATGAAAAAGGTATTTTTAATTTTATTGGGGGCATTGTTCCTGGCTTTATCGGGGTGGCTGGGCTATTATTTTTATAAAAAGTCTCACACCGATCCGGTTGTTTATCAAACCGAAAAGCCTTTTGTTACAGACATTGTAAAGAAAACCGTGGCTACCGGCTCCATTGTGCCCCGGCGCGAAATTGAAATTAAGCCCCAGGTGTCGGGTATTATCGAGGAGCTTTATGTAGAAGCCGGGCAGGTAGTAAAAGCCGGACAGGTAATTGCCAAAATAAAAATTGTGCCTAATGTGGTAAACGTAAATAATGCCCAAACTACGCTGCAAACCGCCCGCATTAATTATGCTGAAGCCCAGAAAGAATTAGCCCGCCAACAGCAACTCTTCGACCAGAAAGTAATTGCGGAATTGGAGTACAACCGGTTTAAAGTAGATGCCCGCTTAAAAAAAGAAGCTTTAGAATCGGCAGAAAACAACTTGCAAATTGCCATGCGCGGCGCTTCCCGCCGGACGGGTGCAGCTTCCACCTCGGTTTATTCTACGGTAGAAGGTATGTTGCTGGATGTGCCGGTGAAAGCGGGTGGCTCGGTGATAGAGCGTAATAACTTTAACGAAGGCACTACCATTGCCACCGTAGCCGACATGAAAAGCTTGATTTTTGAAGGCAAAATTGATGAATCGGAAGTAGGTAAAATCCGGGAAGGCATGGATCTGGACCTGACGATTGGCGCCATTGAAGGCCGCACGTTTAAAGCCAAACTCGAATACATTGCTCCTAAAGGTTTATTAGAAGAAGGGGCGATTAAGTTTCAGGTAAAAGCAAAAGTGCTGCTGGATGCGAACGATTTTATAAGAGCCGGTTACAGCGCCAACGCCGATATTGTACTGGATAAAAAAGACAGTGTATTGGCTATAAAGGAAAGCTTGCTCCAGTTTGGCAAAGACAGCACCTTTGTGGAAGTAGAAACCACGCCGCAAAAATTTGAAAAAAGACTGGTAAAAACCGGTATTTCCGATGGTATTAATATCGAGGTGCTTTCCGGCATATCGAAAGGCGATAAAGTAAAAGTGAAAGAACCGGAAGTGGATGATAAGAAAGGCAAAGCTTAATCTTACGCAATAAAGAATTAATGATTGCCCATTAATATTTTCGGAGCCGGGGAGCGCCAACCAACAGAAAAGTAGGAAGTTTTACTTTTCTGTTGGTTGGCGTTTTCTTGTGCCTGGGTTTGCCCAGCTTTATCTATTATTAACGGCTTAAACTAAGTTTACTAGCTAATTAGGACAGATAATCAGAAAGAGAAAGCAGCTTATTATTTTAGATAAAGCTTACGTTATAATAAAATTTATATAAAAGTAAATATAATACGGCGGCGTACGTAAAGAGTGAGTCTTAAAAGCAGCAGCATGTTATTAGTTTCTACAAAATTAGGTCAGAGCACCATTAATGGTATTGGGTTATACGCCGCCGAATTTATACCGAAAGGAACCGTTATCTGGAAATTTGCGCCCAACCTTGATCTTAAATTTACGGAAGCGGAATATCAAGCCTTAAAACAACAGCACAATTTTGAAGTGCTGGATAAATATATTTACAAGAGCCTGGTAAGCGGATGCTATATTTTATGTGCCGACGATGCCCGTTTCATCAATCATTCGGCTGTAGCAAATACGTTGGATACTTCCCAAGACTTAGAAGGCTTAACGCTGGCAGCAACCGATATTCAGCCGGATGAAGAAATTACGTCTAATTACGAATTGTTTGATGCTGATTTTGCGGCTTACCGGCATTTGCTACAATAAGGCATTTCTACTTTACTTTTTAATACCTGATCTAAATTCCACTATAACACTACTATGAAAAAAGAAACCATACAGCTCCAATTCGAGCCCAGCAAAAGTTTTAATGAAGCTGGTAAGCACGTTCGCGATGGGCTTTCGGCCGCTATCCGGACCGGCGATTACCTGTGGTTGAGTTGTGATGAACGCAGCACCTTGGAACGACTTAAAATTTTACCCGATGGTTCTGTTGGCGAACACCAATCGTTTGACCTGAACAAATACCTGGATTTACCTACCAAAACCGCCTGCGAAATTGATATTGAAGGCTTAGGGCACGATGGTAATTATCTTTGGTTAGTAGGTTCGCATAGCCTGGCCCGTAAAAAGCCCCGCAAAGAAGAAAGTCCGGCGGTACAAATAAAACGCCTGGCCAAAGTAAAAGACGATCCGAACCGGTATTTACTGGCGCGTATTCCGTTGGTGCCCGATCCGGAAACCGGGGAATACCAGTTATATAAAAGTTGTACGGACCCGAAGAACGCTGAGAAAACCCTAACGGCTGCCCAATTAATAAAGAAAGAAAAAGGTAATCAGCTAATGAAAGAACTCAGCGAGGATATCCATTTTAAAGATTTCATGAAGATACCGGGCAAAGACAACGGGTTTGATATTGAAGGTTTAGCTATTAGCGAAAAGAAAATATTTTTAGGCATCCGGGGGCCAGTGTTGCGGGGCTGGGCCGCTATTCTGGAGATGGAAATTAAAGAAAGAAAACCGGGAGAGTTAGAATTAAAACCAATAGCGGGTAAACAATTATACAAAAAGCATTTCCTGCACCTCGAAGGTATGGGCATCCGGGATTTATTATTGGTAGATAATGATATGCTACTATTAGCCGGTCCCACTATGGACTTGGACGGAACCATTGCGGTTTACCGGTGGCCGAACGCTTTAAACCAAGCCGAGGAAACTATGGTGCACCGGAAGGATTTACAACGGTTGTTTGACGTACCCCACGGGCAGGGCGAAACCAGTGGCCACGATAAAGCCGAAGGCATGGCTTTGTATGATCCGGAACACGTGTTAGTTGTTTTTGATACGCCGGCTCCGGCCCGCAAACCCGATGAAAATATAATTGAGGCGGATTTATATGTTTTAAAATAACGTGTAAGGAGCGCTTATCTTTACGCTTATGAGTAATACAGAAACAGGTAAAATGGAAATAATCGAATTTTACCCCTTCATAAAGCTGCCTTTCGCTCCCTTAACCACGAATGGATAAATAAATATTTCGAACTGGAAGAATTGGACTGACAAATACTGGATTATCCGGAAAAGAATATTCTGGCCAAAGGTGAGTTTATTCTGATAGCTCTTTACCAGGGCGAAGTGGTTGGTACTTGCGCCCTGCTTAAAGTTTCAGAAAGTAAATTTGAACTCGGAAAAATGGCCGTGACCGAAAAAGTGCAGGGCCTTAAAATGGGGCAGCAACTGGTACGGGCCGCTATTGAAAAAGCCCGGAGAGCAGGTGCTGCCCATTTAGTATTATATTCGCACCGCAAATTAGTGCCTGCCCTGCACGTGTACCGTAAGTTCGGTTTCCAAGAAGTGCCTTGCCCCGCCAACGGCTATAAACGAGCTGATTATAAAATGAAACTAACTTTAAATTGATTTCTGAAATTAACTCAAAGCTAGTACATCTTATCTAAATGTATTTTTGGGTTTATTATACCGCTATGCCGTACACTTCCGGATTTATCCGGCGCACGCTATCCGTCATCCAACAATCGTGATAAAGCGACTCCGACTGTTTAGTTAAGGTAAACAGAAAGCCCGCATCGGTCCCAACTTGGTTTTGAATAATAATAATTTGTTGGGCCTGGCTGCCATCACTTACCAGTTCGCTGGTTTTATAAGAACTAAAATTAAGCATAGGCATAAACAAAGGCTTTTTTACCTGCTGTTTATAATTACTCAGCGGACCAGAAGCTGTTTTATTACTGGGGGAGGCAAAATTAAAAGTAATCTCTATGCCCAAGTCAGTTGCGTCATTTTGTTGTAACGACTCTATAATTAACCGGATAACTTCACCGGGAGATAAGTCCGGGGAAGGCATAGGTAAATCAATGGTATGCTGATAGTTTGCCATGTTTTCATTAACGTTAAAAAAATTAAGAGTAAACAGGCTTTGAACTCAAAGGCCATGCCATACGTGCTTTAGAGCACAGAAATGCTACGCTAATCGCGTATTTTAAACTGTTCTGTTGCGCCAGCGTTGCTAATAAATTACGACTGACCGGCCAATTCGGATTTAAAATCAGCCAGCAACAAATTCTTTTACGGTTATAATGGGGAAAGAAGTTTTAAATTTTTGCCGAAACCTCTAAAACTTATTTCTTTAGTCCGGCTTCTTTTACCCATTAACTCCTTATAAGTTTAGTGAGCAATTTTAGTACCACAAAAATTGAATTGGTCACTCATTTACCGAAACTAGAAAATTAAATTTCAAGGTTCACTATGAACAAAATACCAGTACTAGTGGAAGTAAGATTTTAAATTAACTGAGCAGTACCTTTTACCTAATAAATAGCTTTGGTCAATCGAATCTTATTTAATAATGAGTGTTCCGGGAGGTGAAATAGTTTTTGCGTCTATTTAAAAGTTCATCAATCCTGGGGGTTATATCTCTGAAAAGCTTTTGCGGGTAAGGCGAGGCTAGTGCGAAACAAGTCCAGATTAATGAATGGCAAATAGCTAATTATATAACGACACAGGTAGAAGTCAATTAGAACTGATCAGGAATAATAGAATAATGAACTAACCTGTTAAGAAGGTGCGGTAAATAAGGAATAATATGAGAACCAGTTAGATAAAAAATGAATGTTTAATACTGGAGGCTTTTACTTATTATCATGTTATCAGTAGACTTTGTTTTAGAAGGAAAAAAGCTTTTAAACAAACATAGCAATGATAAAGATAAGATAGCGGCTAAAACACCAAATATTGTTAAAGCATAAACTGCTCCTTTTTGCGCTATGGCCCCTGGAAGCATTAAGTAATTTAAGTGTAAAATAAGTCCGCTAATAATAGTAAGGCAACCTAGCACAAGCTGGGTTTTAAGAGCTGCTTTTTTATGAGACTTAGGCTCCACCTCTCCAAGCATTAGGCCGATGATACCAAATACTAAAAATAAAATCAGAACACAGTAAGTTATAGTTATATATTCCATAACGCGAATATATTAAGATTAAATTACCTATAGGTTAAGGCTAGGTTATGTTATTATTAAGTAAAATATTTCCGCCTGCAAAATGAAGCGTTAAAGTAGCTACTGAAATAATCCTGGCTATTTTGGCAAATTGGTAAAGAAATAACTGCTGGTAAAAAGAAGGTTTTGGAAAAATAAATAAAATAAACGGGCAGGCAGTGTAACAAAATGAGCTAATTCGCGATATTATAATTCGCTTTTT
>Ga0210040_10009117_pt1 | contig 11607 bp, 12 predicted proteins | sample CryGeyCG12114_NA_FD_185462 | JGI IMG/M metagenome (GOLD analysis project Ga0210040, IMG submission 185462) | Groundwater microbial communities from aquifer - Crystal Geyser CG19_WC_8/21/14_NA (SPAdes) (version 2) | ecosystem: Environmental > Aquatic > Deep subsurface > Groundwater | place: USA... | reverse complement strand
AATTTCGTTATCCTAGTAACTGGCAAAAAGTAATCACTGCCAAATAACTTTGAGCTGAAATAGCTGTACTTTAATTATGAAATTCCGTGCACACACACACACGGAATAGCGTCGATTATGTTATGATATTTGAAACTTTAAATCCAATTCTAGTATGTGCCACTTCAGTGAATATATAATGTTTTCTGATTCCAATAAAAAAAATACTGGGACTACGAAAAGCCATTGATAGTTTTAGATACCATGACTTTGCAGTGTTTTCTTAAATTTCAAGAAATTTTTGAATTAAACAAAATGTAGCAGCACTAATGCAACCAATGATTCTATTTTCTAACTCACCAAAAAAGGCGGAACAAGTGAACAAGACAGGACACGGGGATATAGAGCAAAACAAAGATGGGTAACGTCATATATTCTAAATTATTACTATATACAAAAAAAAAACAATCAAATCTGCATTTAAATTTCGACACACTTTTATTCAATAAAAAAACTCTGGTGACACATCGATCATTTTACGATGTAAACTTGGCTTGGATAAATTTCTTTCATTTTTATTATTTAAGAGTGACTTGGATGAAGGTCTATTATTTTGTATGCAGGATTGACTTGGAAAAAGGTCTATATTTCGTATTTAGGATTGGTTTGGATGAAAAACAACCGCAAAGAAATAGCTGAACAAGCATTGCTAAAAATACGTCTATCTACAAGTATGAAAGCAACTAAGAAGTTAACACGTTCATCAATGCCAAATAGATCAGCTAAGGCGGTGACACGTCCATCTGTAAGCGCAGCAGTGATTGAGGACGTGAATCGTTGTCGATCCAAGCTGTTCCCAGCAGTCAGCAAATACTGTTAGTGAAGTGAATATTGACGAGTCCCTTTTTGCAAAATACGAAGCGTCTATCCAAGTATTTGCTCTGCACTGTAAGTTCAAACGTTTATATATTATCAATTTTTAACTATCGAAAGCAACTTTATCAAAAAACTTGAACAGAAGTGAAGAAACTGAGTGAGTAATTGTTATAGAGGCAACGGAAAACTAGGGGAAATGGATCAGTCCAAATGAATTGAACTGATATCTTTGTTCAAACCCCATCGCCATCCAATTGGTACAGAAAAGAAAGATTTAAAAACCGTAGGGGGAGCATGAGAGAGAAAAAAAATTCTATCAGAAAAATTAAATTTTCAATTCAGTCTTGGACGAAATTAAAAAATTACCTAACAAGGCTATCGTCGGTGATTTTTGTAAATTATTCGTTCTCTAATCCTACCTCTTTTCTTCACTACTTTTATGATACACTTGTGGTACTAGTGCATGAATAAAAAGAGGATACTGAAGACGGGTATTTAAAAAAGCCGTGTCTTTTATCGACCAGCCAAAACAACTATTTCCTGTACACTTCTCAGCAACATGCGCCACTCAGGCATTCATTTCTGGAGTACACCACGCTGTGAGAGAAGCAAAGGAGGACACTTACACTGAATAACGGATAATAAATGCTAAACCAGACTCTTTGAACGAGCATTTGGTCGTAATATGGACAATCATACGCATTAAACGTTAAAATTTTTTAATTTAACATTATCCAGCACTAATAAACAACATTCAGCGTAATTTACATTTTTCTGCATTGATTTATCATTTTACACCACACATTAAAATTATACAACAGTACTTCACAATATCCAGGACTGAATAAACATTATACAGCAATGATTATACAGTTTTTTGCATAAATTTCTTAAAATTTTCCATTTTCAGGCATTTATTGAGTCTGTGAGCATGTTTTGCTGTAACACAGACAGGTTTCGTTTTTGAATAGCAAAGCCGTAAGATACAAATTTCCTTTGTTTTTTATATGTTTTTATTTTTCCACATTCATTGTTCAAAAGCCCTTTCAAATTTAAGTAACGATTTTGTGAAAAGAAATGTTTCCAAATTCCTTCTTATTTAACTATTGAAGCTCATTTTTTTATTGATAATAATTTCACCTCGTAGACTTGATAACAGTTTTATTTTTAAAGCAGTTGGTTTTAAATTCGGCTTTTATAAGTTTACGTGCCACCACCTTTTAATTTTAATACATTACTTGCTTTCCAGCCTTTTTTAATTTGACTTTAACAGTTTTTTTTTATTCAATAATTTTATTGATAACCTTTGGGCTGCAGCCCATGGTTCACAAATCATTATTACAGTATAATATTACCGGGGAGTCTCCTTTGTGGCAACAAATTGCCGTCGCTGTGGTACTGAGTGCTTTGCTAATAATTTACCCGGTTTGCATTATACTATTACTTAATTATGCTAAATATTAGTACGCTAAATCTCTTCTGTTGAAACACGAATGAATGAAATGAACTACTACTTTGGCTTTTTCCTCACTTCGTATGTCTAAAAGGTGAAGATCAGAGACATATTGATTAGATGCACTATGAGCGGAGCATTGAAATAAGATGTGATGGGGATTATCCAATTCATTACCACATACAATGCAATTATCTTTCATGATCACGTTCAAAGAATTAATTCTAACAAAGCTAGAGTTTATTCTACACTTTGAAATTAATCGCTTTTTGACTGAGGATATATTTAATTTTAAATGTGACGCAGCACAATATTTATTAGGAATAATATTGAGATATACAGAATACTTTTCATGATTACTTACCCAGTCAAAGTCTTTACTCCAGAGACAATCTTTTAATTTATCTAAAATACTTTTAACCGAAAATTCCCACCTTAAATTTCTTATTTGAGCTACATTAGAGTTTATTGTAAGAACTGTGGAATATTTTTTCAGGACAGAATCCAGATAATTTATCCACGTGCCTTCCAGTTGGTCCATATTGTGTAGTTCAATCATCCTTGAGAGGAATTTTTTCGCAAATCTTGAGTTAGGTAGTAAAGAATATCTTCTCCATGTTTCTAACGCCTGCTTAGCAACATTGTATTCAAGATGACTGACTCCAGCTTCCAACCGAACAATAGAATCAGAAGTTCTTCTGTTGACGGCTAGAAGCTTTTAAAAGTAAAACATTTGAACTCTTTCTAAGCAATGCAGATAATTTGGAGCCCATATATCAGCGCAATACAGGGCTGTAGGTTTGATTGAAGCCTCAAAAAGTTTAATGAAGGACTCCCACGATGTGACTTTTCCTTTCACCAAGATTTTCCACGCGGCACCTATTGCTTTCAGTCCACTTGTTTTATTCGCAAACTTGCTGGAACTGCTAAACAGGACACCCAAATATATGTATTTCTTCACAATTTCTACAACGTTCCCTTTGAAGTGGAATTTTTAATCCTTGCTGATCCTCCCTCCATTTTGAAAAATTTAAATTTATGTTTTATCGATGTTGACAGCAAGCCCAATATCCGTGAAAATTTTTTCCAGAGCTGAAATCTTGTGTTACATTCCATATGCTGATTCTGACAAAATGGCCATGTCACCGGCATATGCAAGCATATGCTACTGCTCCAAATTCGTAATGTTCAGTCCACTTCCCTCCGACTTTTTTAGTATTTCCTCTGCTTCAGAGATGTACAGATTGAAGAGCAGAGGGGATAGAACTTCACCTTGCAAAACACCCTCCGTGATTTCGATTGGAGATGATAAGTTAGTTCCTTGGAGTCTAATTTGCATGGACGAGTGTTCATAGAGCTTTTTCAACCATTTTATAATTTTCACACTAACACCGATGTCAAAGAGTTTGTCCCAAAGTTTGCCGTGTGGTATGGATGGAAATGCACGGGAAAAATCTATAAAGAAGGCAAACAATTTTCTTTTATTTTTCCTTAGACGTATATCTATTGCAGACTTCAGGGCGAAAATATTTTCGTGGCAGGATCTAGTTTTTCTAAACTGGGCTTGGCTTCCAGGTAGAATTCCACAGTTCTCCGCCCATTTATACAGTCGATTTTGATCATTTGAGTGAATATTTTCAGGGGCGAGTTTAATAGCGAAATCGTTCTATAATTTGCTGGATCTGCTTTGCTCCCCTTTTTGTATAGCATTGCAGTAGTGGAGGAAAGCCAGTCTTGAGGTACCATTTCTTTGCTCCAAAGTTCATTGAAGACTGCTAGAAGATAGATTATTCTACATGAGGGTAAATTTTTGTAAATTTCGTTACTTGTTCCATCAGGCTTCGGCTTTGTTATTCTTTGATTGCTTTAACGCCAAACATAGTTCGTCAATCGTGAATTCCCCATCAATTGGACGTGTCACATCATACATTCTGGTATGATGCAGTTGTCTTGCCGGAAGAATTTTTCCATTATTTATTATATACAAGAAATTTGAGCCATTCTGGTTCTTCGATCTCATTGCATGGTAATGTGCACCTATTTAGCGTTCTGATTGTGGACCAAAAAGCATTTGGGTAATGTGATTGGTTTAGTTTCTCGATGTATCCTTCCCAATATGCATGAGATTTTTTTTGGTAAGATTACGGTTTTCTCTTTTAATTGTTAGATAGTTCTCACGGGCCGTTAATTCCCACTTATTGGCTTTAGCTCTTTTTAATGCATTTTTTAAAACACGTAGCCTCTGGTGGCATTCTCTATCAAACCAAGGCTTGTTGAATGATTTAATCTTCGGTTTTTCAACCATCTTACTTTCTAATGCAGACTCAAACAAGCAATTTTTGAAATTATCATAAGACTCTACTGAGCAAAATTTAACCACATTGTTTTTGAAGTGACCTTGAAATTCTATTTTTTTTTTGCTTCATTAAAATAATCTTGGGTTTGGCTACAATTCGTGACCTACCAAAATTATTACCATTTAAATTTAAAGTTAGTTGTAATGCGGAGTGTGCTGAGTGTGTTGATTGGCATACATTCATATCATTAACATAATCCACAGCTATATTATTAACTAGAATGTAGTCTATGATAGAGGCACATGTTGTTTCTATAAACGTAAATTCCCCTTCACTATCACTAATGTATCTACCATTCAATACAGTCAACTGATTATTACCACAAAAATCCAGCAGTTGTTTACCTCTAATATTAGCACAGTTATCCATGCTATTCCTATCATCCGATAAATTATTGTTGTACGTGTATGCACTGCAAGAATTGTTTCCAATCCTGGCATTGAAATCCCCCATTAATACAATTAATTGATCATCAAACAAACATGAAACGTCCTCAAGTTTCAACACAAACACTCCAAAATGCATTTACTTTTCAAATCAGGTGGATAATACAGCAGCACAACAATAATTTTAAGGCTAAAATAACTTAACCTATACATACAAACTATGCTATGGTCGTCTTTATGCAGAATTTGATCAATAGGCATGCTCTTTGTTGTTTAGCAAGATCAAGCCTCCCTTTGCTCTTCCTTTACGATTAATTCTCGTTGTAGGCGAGATAATAGACTGGAAATTATTTAAAGCACTGCAATGAAAGTTGTCGCTTTCTGACCATGTCTCAACTATTCCTATTATACAATTTTGTGAAAAAGATAAGCTCTCAATTATATCTTGCTTGTAAATATTCTTTATACCTGAAATATTTAAATAACTAAAAGTAACACTATTACTAACATTATTTGCAAACCATGGCCGCCCTAATCCTCAAGAAATCTCCATACCTGCTGTTGTTAACTCAACAACCTTCAACTCCTCATTTACCAAAAATTCTTTGACTTTTACTCCTAAGCTATCATAACACATTAACCTACCACGAAAAATCTTACATTTGAATCCCTCATTTTCTGCTAAACATTTCTTCTTTTTCTTTCTAAGCACTGCGCTAACTTTCCTGTCTTGGATGCACAAGTTTGCATTTATGTAAATCGGATCGCTTATCTTACTAACCTTATCCCTCATCACTAAACGCCTATCATACAACCTAACAAATTTTATCCTGATAGGTCTTGACTTATCTTTTTTATAAACGCCTATCCGATCTGCTACATCCACTACCCTATAGGTAAATCCAAAGGAAGCCTTGAGAAATTCCTCGACTTTGTTTGTGGTTTCTTCCCAGACCTCTTTCCCTGCCTCCTCTAATCCATACATTACGATGTTTTTTTCTTTCTGTCAACTCTTTCTAATTGAGCTAGACTCTGATCAAATTCTGCTATTTTAGCATTACATTGCTCTAAGTTTTGTATAGCTGACCTTATCTGCTTTTGCCCCTGATCCAACTTATCTAACTTTGCCAATACTTCCTCCATTCCCTCAAGTTCCACTGGGTTATGACAAGTTAATTTCGTCTTTTTGTTCACACAACGATACACTGGCACCGGGGATGAATCTGAGTCACTTGATGGAGAATATGATGAAGACGTTGATAAATGCACTCGTTTGGACATTAATATAGCATTATGGTCAAAAGATACAAGTTATTGTAAATTAAATTTTCTAAATCAGATTATTAACTATATATGTAAATTAGGTAATGAATAAAAGCTTAAATCTAGACAACCACTCAGTACCACAGCTCAAACGAAACTCGAGACTTTAACAGTTAATTTCAAGCGATGCTCTCCTTTCAACGGAACAAGCGCGATAGGAACAATGAATACTATGATATGGATCTAAAAAATTAGCCAAACTGAGCAGATTTATTGCTAGCGAGAAAACTGCAAGAAAAGATACAAATTAGTCGATTCAAATAATAGTCTCCAAATTCAGTCATTCAAAACAAGAACCAGGAGTTAAACGGAGAAGTCAATACGATAAAAAATGTTTTAATATATTCTAATCTTATCAATATGACTCAACATTTTCCAGCATGATATAAATCAATTAACGAGGCCTGATTAACTTTAGTCCAGGACTCGTGTTACACTTTGCAGTATGTAATGAATTTTGCAGAACATATTTTGCACCGTCCAGCACTGAATTAACACTGTCCAGCACTGTATCAACATTGTCCAGCACTGAATTAACATTGCCCAGCACTGATTAACCATTTTTAGCAATTGTTCAGGATTGACTCACATTTTCCAGGACTGATTTGCATGGTCCAGCACTAATTTAACATTGTCCAGCATGATATAATTTGTACAGGGCTGATTGCATTGTTCAGCACTGATTTAACTTTGTCCAGCATGATTTAATTTGTCCTGGATCAATTCAACGTTGTACAGGACTGATATTACATTGTAAAGGACTGATTGGCATTGTCTGGACTGATTTACCTTAGTCAAGGATTGATTAGCATTGTCTGGCCTGATTTTACGTTGTCTATGACGGATTTACATTGTCCAGGACAAATTTATACGGCCAGGACTGATTTGACATTGTTTAGGACGAATTTACATTGTCTAGGACGAATTTCCATTGTCTAGGAAGAATTTCCATCGTCTAGGACAAATTAACTTTGTCTAGGACGAATTTCCATTGTCTACGACAAATTCACATTGTTCAGGACAAATTTACACAACCAGGACTGATTTTACATTGTCTAGGACGGATTTACATTGTTCAGGAGAAATTCACCCGGCCAGGACTCATTAAATATTGTCCAGGACTTATCAACCATTGTCCAGGACTGATTTAACATTGTCCAGGACTGATCAATCATTGTCCAGGACTGATTTAACACTGTGCAGGACTGATTTAACACTGTGCAGGACTGATTTAACACTGTGCAGGACTGACTTAACACTGTGCAGGACTGATTTAACATTGTCCAGGACTGATCAACATTGTCAAGGACAATATTGCACAGCACCGATTTAATATTACTAAGCATTTAAGTTACCGAATCAATTACTTTGATAATAATTTAATATTATTGGTATTATTTTATATTTAATTTGAGTTATGAATATGATTGCAATCTGAACTCAATGTTGCCAGTAACGTTAAGATTGATGAACCAGTTTGTTTTGTTTCGCTATATTTGATTTTTCTTTATTTTAGGTTTCTTAAAGTCGCAATTGCTGTTAGAGCTCAGTTTCCAGTCACCTCAGTTGCTTCACATTCTATCTTTTTTCAGTCATTAGTTGATTATGGTTAAAATAATCGAATTTAAGTTTACTGTTTGCCGGCCTTCGGTGAATCATGTTCTGTGTGGAGTATGTGACCACTACTGTACATAGTGTGAAAGTGTGAAGTCCGGGAAGTTACGGACTACGTTAAGGCAAGCAGGAGTGAAAACACGTCTTATAATTTCTACTAATTAATTGTCTTTTTGATATTTTTAACTGTAATAAAGTTCTTGTATATATGTATCTCGTGATGTGTTAAAGCGTTGACTTTACATAAGAGCATACATAGCATTTGACGACGACCAGTTCGAACTCTCAAACTCATGTTTAAATTTTTTCCGTGTTGGAAATTGTTGTGCAGGAAAGTGTTTGACTAACTATAAAAATGTGTGTTGGGAAATTACAATCTTTCAATCCGTCCGTCGACGATTGGGATTCTTGGGTCAAGGTGCTGGAAAATTTTCTGTTGGCTAATGGAGTTGACAAAGCCAAGGACAAAGAGGCAGCGAGATGTGTGGCAATTCTTTTGTCCACTGTTAGCGTTTCCACCTACACCCTTTTGAAGTACTTAAGTTCTCACGCAGCTCCAGAAACTCTCGAGTTTGCAGAAATTGTGACTATCTTACGTAATCACTTTAAGCCGGCTCCCAAAGCCATCGCTGAACGTTTTAAGTTCTTTAGTCGTAAACAACAGGCAGGCGAATCAGTAACTATGTTCATGTCCGAACTTCGCCATTTAGCAGTCACCTGCAAGTTTGAGAAATTAGAAATCTCACTCCGTGATCAGTTTGTGTTTGGCCTTTCGTCAGAAGCTGCTCAAAAACGTTTGTTCCTGGAAGACGACAGTCTGTCCCTTCGTAAAGCGCTGTCCATCGCTACGAGTCAGGAAGCAGCTGATGCTAGCACGTTGCTAGTACGTATTTCAGTGGTCTCACAGGAGTCCACAAACAAGGTGCACGTCCATAAACTTCCTGGGAAAAGGCAAAGCAAAAGTCATGCTTTGTCTTGTCCCAATTGTGGTAATCGTCATGAGAAGTCATCCTGTCCGCATGGTAATGTTGTTTGCCATAAGTGCAATCGCAAAGGTCACTTTGCGAGGTTTTGCAAATCTGGTGGTGCGAAGGAGTCCTCTCAGTCTCGTGGCTCAGTAAAAACTGTGAAACAAGTCAACATCTGTGATGGTCCCATTACAGTATCAGTGAGAGTAAATAACAAAAATTCATAAAATGGAGCTTTACACAGCCTCCAGTAAAAGTTTTGTGTCACTTGAATTCTGGAAATCTCCTGGTCGACCCAAGTTAGACAAAACATCGGTTCAATTTCATTCATAACTGCAGTGCACACGCACACTGTTTTTGAGCTCCTGTGAATATTTTTCATTCAATTTAATTACTTAACATTGCAATGATAGTTTTCGAAAGTGAGTTATACCAAAATAACCCTTATTTAACGGTGAAAAAAGTTCGGCCAAATTTTTATGGAAACACAAACTGTTTAGTGCTAATACCTGGCGAAAATCAACTGAAGACTTGCTAAATACCGAGCTACTGATTTACAATCTTTCTGGATACCTAATTTACATAAAGAGATAAGTTCCTATTCTATAAGTATATGTACCCCGAGGGATTTTCATTCATTCCAATATATGGTCAAAAGATACTGTCACACTGTCTGGTATCCATCTAGAAGCTGGTACAATGCCTGTGGAACACTCGCCTAATTCAAATTCCTCCAAAATAGCCGGAGCTGTTAGTAATGAATTACTACTTGCTACCATACAAAAAAATGATGCCAACATCAACCGTAAACTAGACTCAGTGCTGGACAGACTAAATACACTAGAAGACAATCAAAAGCATATGGAAACCCGACTGCAAGCCCTAGAGCATACAAACCATAAAATAGTAAATGATATGCAAATATCTAAAGAAAATGCTGATGTCCTTAAAAAAGAAGTTTCTCAAACTCTCAGCCAATTAAAGGAAAGTCAAGATCGTTCCTGGCGAAAAAACAATATTGTATTAATGGGGATACTGGAAAATGAAGAGAGTGATAACACTGTTTGCAGCTTACTCAATATATTACTTCCAAAAAGTAATTATCTCATGTCGCATGAAAGATTTGGAAAACAAAATGAATCACATCCTCGTCTGATCAGAGTTTATCTTCCCAACAGAATTGAAAAACAAAAACTGCTAGCAAACTGCAAATTACTACATGATAATGTGGAATTCAAAGGGATCTCAGTCAAGCCTGATCTGACTAAAACACAACAGGAAGAACGAAAATCTCGAGCGGTCACAAGATCCCATGGTCAATCTTCCTATCAACCTAATCCAAACAAGCGTCCCAGGACTGATTTTACCACCCAACCTTCCTCTGCTACTCCAATGGAGGATAATTGACTACAAGAAAAAAAACAAAGAAAAATACGGATGGCCCATATTAATGCAAGATCTTACAAAAACAAATACCACAGTATCAGCATGATGATAAATACACTAAAACTTGACATATCCACCTTAAGTGGCTTTTTCCATCTTATCTGACTGACTTTACTACACTGTGCACAACATATAAAATCATCCACTATGATATACCTTATTTTAAAGATTACTATCTTCCTAATCATTTAATTCATCATCACTGCACACGGCATAAATCTAACATTTACTGTAATTTTTGCCCTAAAAGTAAGTATGGTATAAGTTCTTTTTATTATAACTCTGTCTTACTGTGGAATAAACTGCCAATAGAATTAAAAAATTCTTCTTCATATATTTGTTTTAAAACTAACTTAACAAAATTCATGTTACAACTACAAGCAACAAATAGCGAGTAAATTATGATGACCACTATTAAATTCATTTATGTACCTATATTTATGTTTGACTAAATGATCAATTACTTCTAACTTATCTTTTTATTTTAATTTTCAGTATTTAAATCATTTGTAACTCTAACTATTCTCGAGTCTACATTCTTCTTCTGGTATGTGTAATAACCTGCGTAGGTAGGATACATTCTTGTTCATTATATTATCCGAATTTATTGTGAATAAACTCCAGCTATTATTATTAATTTCAAACTTAAACTGATGAACTGTTCACAGCAAAAGGTCAGTTTTGTTGTGATGTGAGTTATAACTTGCAAATGGACTGGTTCCAGATTAAAATGCAATGTTCCTTTGTTAATTGTGTTACATTCGGTCATCCATCTTTGCTAAAGTGGAGTGTTGGAACAAATTGATCATTCGGATTGGGCTTCTGCTATTGTTGTTGTTAATATTAAATTGAGATTTTCATCGTCATACCAACTTTAGTTACTACTAATAAACAATAACTAACTTTAGTCTTGTCATCTAACATTTTTAGTCAGTCTTCATCCAAACTTTGTCCCGTAAAGACGTAAAATAAATAGTTCTAAAATTTACTATTTGTCCTGGCCTAAAGTCTCTTATTTTAACCTAAAGTCTAACTACATAGTCCTCATTATCTCCGCTGACTATCGAAGCATTACTGCACCCCAGTAACATTGGTCCTTCGAACCTCGTGCACTTCGAATCATTAAATCATGGAATCATCGACCACTGGCCCTGAAAATTTCATGGAATTGAGAAATAGAGATGTTCTTAGGCAAGATCCACTAA
>Ga0210040_10009116_pt1 | contig 11607 bp, 11 predicted proteins | sample CryGeyCG12114_NA_FD_185462 | JGI IMG/M metagenome (GOLD analysis project Ga0210040, IMG submission 185462) | Groundwater microbial communities from aquifer - Crystal Geyser CG19_WC_8/21/14_NA (SPAdes) (version 2) | ecosystem: Environmental > Aquatic > Deep subsurface > Groundwater | place: USA... | reverse complement strand
AACGTAAAAGGCACCCTCCCCGCCATGCCCCTGTGCCGCCGTGTGCCAGCCGGAGATCAGCGGCGCGAGGTCGTGTTCGGACAACCAGATGGGCAGCATCGCGCGCAGCACGCCCCGCTCAATGATGCTTGTCGCATCGCTGTCGAGTTTCTTTAAACCCTTACCAGTGATCACCAGAACTGTACGCTCGCCACGCGCGACGCGGGCATGGATGAACCGGGACAAGGCCGCCCGCGCCTCGATCTGACGCATGCCATGCAGGTCGATGGTGCCCTCGATCTCGATTTGTCCCCGGCCAAGCTTGCGCCTGAGCTTGGGCTCAATGGAGCGATCCCCGGCAGTGATGGGCTTGGTCGGAGGCTTTACCTGCGGCGGCACGGCTCGTGGGGGCAGCGGAATGGAAACGGCAGTGTCACGGGGAGGTATCGGAAGCGGGAGGGGCTGCTCCGGTTCAGCCTCAGGTCGTTGCGGTCGAAGCGGCGAAATTGTCCGCTTCACCTCGGACCAAAGGTGCCAGTCCGTGATCCGGCTCTTCGGCTTTCCGTCCCTTCGTGACACGATTTCTCACCCGCTGCCGGCCGAGCGGCTCAGGCCAACTGGTTGGTGGCAACCAGCTTCCAGTTCGGATCGCGAGACTTGGGACTGCGCGCAAAGGTCCATTCGTCAGCGAGGTTTTGCACCTGCTCGGCATTGCCCTCGATGATTGCGCCGCTCGCATCCCGAGTGGCCGAAACCACTTCGGCATAAAAGCGAATGGTGATTACCGCGTTTCGTTTGTCGAGTTCGGCCTCGGATATCTCGACACGGGGCAGGCCCACAAAGGTGAAGTCCACTTTCTGCCCCGCCGCCTCGCGTTCGGCAATCACGCGCGAAAACCCTTCAAACACATCCTTGTCCAGAAGGTTCTTCAGCGTATTCCGATCCCCAGCGGCGAATGCCGTAACGATCATTTCGTAGGCGGACTTTGCGCCTTCAAGAAAAATCTTCGGCGTAAATGTGGGATCGGCATCGGCAATGGCCTTAAGACCTGACCCTACCGCCGCATTACCGCGCGACAATTGCTCGATTTCGCTCGCCACCTTGCGGCTGCGACGCTCATCATCAAGGGCCGGGCTGCTGACTTCGGTCCGCGGCCGGAGCGGGACGACGCTATCCTCGCCCTTGCTGTCCCCGATCGGCTCGGCCTTGCGCCGCTCAAGGGAAGACCGTTCATTGCCGGTCCGGGTCCCCAGCACCGAGCGGAGCCGGAACAGGATAACGATCGCCAGGCCGATGACGATAAGGGTCGGGAGGTCGAAAAGGTCGTCCATTGGCGGCACCGTATCAGGGGGCGGGAGGGCCGCTCTAAACAGCCCCGGAATTCATCCTATATATAGGGAAGGCTTAAACCGAAACCAGTTCACGAACGGCAGAAGCCTTCGCAAGTGTCCGGTAGGGGAAAAATCCATGTTCGGCCGGCTGTTTCTCGCCCTGTTTGCGGTCTTGCCGCTGGTAGAAATCGCGTTCTTTGTCACCATCGGCCGCACGTTCGGCTTGTGGCCGACCCTGTTCGGCGTTGTTCTGACGGCGCTGGCTGGAGCTGCGATCGTGCGCATGCAGGGGATCTCTCTGCTGACCGACATCCGCAGTTCCATGCGGGGTGGCCAATTACCCACGCGCGCTCTTGCGGATGCAACACTGGTTGCCCTTGCCGGGTTCCTCCTTTTGTTGCCGGGGTACTTTACCGACCTCCTTGGGTTGCTGCTGCTTGTTCCCCCCGTGCGGAGCGCGCTTTACCGTTATCTCGGCGGGCGCATGGCCGTGGTTGCAAGAACCGGTCACCCGGGAATGGGAAGCGCCCGTCCCTCCCCTATGCAAAACAGCTCCCGCGTTGAGCGGCGCGGGACCATTGATCTTGATGATAAGCAGTACCGGGAACGCTGATCCAGGCTGCTTGTGAGTTTGGGGCGGAAATGCTAGCCAGCGCAACAAACCAAGAGGACTGATCGATGGCCGACGAACAAGCGGGCAGCACTGCCACGGCGCAACCCAGCATGAACCTGGTGGGTCAGTATATTCGCGACCTGTCCTTTGAAAATCCCGGTGCACCCGCCTCGATCATGGCGGCCGGTGGCGCCCCCGGTTTCAATGTGTCCATCAATGTCGGGGTCAAAAAGCAGGCCGACGACTTGTTCGCCGTGGAGCTGACACTCAACGCCAAGGCTGAGCGCGACACTGCGGTGCTGTTTTCGGTCGAGCTGATCTACGGGGGCGTGTTCCGGCTGCGCAACGTGCCCGAAGTCAATTTGGCGCCGCTTTTAATGGTTGAATGCCCTCGCCTGATCTTCCCGTTTGCGCGCCAGGTGCTCGCCAGCGTCACCCAGCAGGGCGGGTTCCCGCCGCTGATGATGGAACCGGTCGACTTCAACGCGATCTATCGCCAGAACCTCGCCAATTTGGCGCAGCGCAACGCCGGCGCGGCGCCCGATGGCGCTCTGCAGCCCGTTCCCGAACCTGCCAACGCCAACAAGATCAACTGACCTTACGAAGCTCGGCTTCGGTTGAAACATAGCGCATCCAAAGCGCGCTCTCGCCCATGGCGCTGATAAAGGTGCGATGGGCCGCAATCTCCGCTCCGGTGATCCGGGGCGGCAAAGGTGTCGGGCGCTGCGGTGCAGGCGCCCGGACGACTGGTGCCATGCCCGGCTGCTGATGGCTTTCGTGTCCAAGCGCCAGCCCGACCTGCCGGCCCCCGATCAGCTCCAGATACACTTCCGCCAGGATCTCGCTGTCGAGCAACGCCCCGTGCAGGGTACGGCGAGAATTGTCGATGCCGTAATGCTTGCACAACGCATCAAGGTTCACCCGCGCCCCGGGATGGACCGTGCGGGCCACAGTGACCGTATCGATCACCGGATTGGCCAGGCGCCCAAAACCGCAGCGGCTTAATTCGGCATTCAGAAAGCCGATGTCGAAACCGGCATTGTGGATGATCAGCGTTGAATCGGCGATAAAGTCGATAAACGCGCCCGCAACCTCCGCAAACAGCGGCTTGTCGGCCAGAAACGTTGCGGACAAGCCATGCACCCGAAACGCTTCCTCCGGCATGTCGCGCTGCGGATTGATGTAGAGATGGAGGTGCTGGCCAGTCGGAATGTGGTTCAAAAGTTCAACGCAGCCGATCTCGACCACGCGGTCCCCGGTCAGGGGATCGAGGCCGGTGGTTTCGGTATCAAGAACGATTTCGCGCTTCATCCCGCCCCCGCTCGCAAGGTTTGAACCAGTTTTTCGACGTGCATTCGGGCTTGTTCTACGCTGCCCGAGGTATCGAGAAGGTAATCAGCCCGCTTCCTTTTTTCCTCCTGTGGGAGCTGGCGAGCAAGGATGGTGTCGAGCTTTTCCACGCTCATGCCCGGTCGCGCCAGAGCGCGGTGGCGCAGAACTTCGTCAGGGACGATCGTTACCGCCACGGCATCGAGGCCGTAGTCGTAGCCGCTCTCGAAAAGAAGCGGAATATCGATCACGGCGAGCGCGGCCCCGCTTGCCTCAGCGTGATCGAGAAAACGGTGCATCTCCTCGCGCACTAGGGGATGCACAACGGCCTCGAGCTCGGGGAGGCGATCGGGATGGGCGACCAGCACACGGCTCAAGGCGGCGCGATCAATGGTGCCCTCGCGGGACACGCCGGGAAAGAGCTGCTCGACCGGTTCGACGGCGCGGCTACGATACAGCTGGTGAACGGCCGCATCGGCGGAAAACACGGGAATGCCGAGATCTGCAAAAGCTGCGAGCACGGTGGACTTGCCCGTGGCGATAGAACCGGTCAGGCCAAGCCGGATCACGGCGCCAGCGTCCGCTCGATTTCCTGGCGCAACTCCGCTGTAACCTCGGGCCGAACGCCGAACCACTTTTCAAAACCCGGCACGGCCTGATGCAACAGCATGCCCAGGCCATCAACGGTGCGGAGCCCGCGCGCCCGGGCCGCAACGAGAAGCGGGGTTTGGAGCGGGGTATACACGATGTCGGTGACCAGCGTTTCAGCCGGCAGCAGCGTAAGATCGAGCCGCTCAAAGCCGGTGTTGCCCATCCCGACTGTGGTTGTGTTGACAACGAGCTGCGTTGTCGGGGCAAGTAGCGGCCAATCGGCAAGCCCACTGCCTTGCAGCGGACCGCCGAGTTCGCGGGCAAGCTGCCCGGCGCGCTCCGGGGTGCGGTTGAGAATAAAAGTGCGCTCGATGCCGTTGGCGGCAAGACTGGCCGCAACAGCGCGCGCGGCGCCCCCTGCCCCGAGCACGATTGCACTTTGCACCCCACCGCTCCAGCCAGGCGCCTGCTGATCCAGATTGGCGACGAAGCCATAAAAATCGGTGTTGCTGCCGTGGAGAAGAAACCCTTCGCCGCCGGGCAGAAGTTCGATCGTGTTGACGGCACGCAGATGCGCGGTCTCGGGATCAAGGACGTCGCAAAGCTCGAAAGCGCGCTCCTTGTGCGGGACGGTGACGTTGCCGCCGGCAAATTCTCCGGTTCGGAGGCGAGCAAAGAACGCAGGCAAGTCATCGGGTGTGACCTCGATGGCTTCGTAGCTGCCATCAATGCCGTAGGCGTCGAGCCAGTGCCGGTGAATGAGCGGCGAGCGCGAATGCCCGATCGGGTGGCCAATCACGAAGGCTTTGCGGGTCACGGATTTTCACCTTCGGCTGTGAACGCGCGAATGCCGGCCAGCAGCGGCAGCAATGGCAGGCCCAAAATAGTGAAATAGTCGCCCGCGACACGGGAAAATAGCTGGATGGACGGACCTTCCAACCGGTAGCCGCCCACGGAGCGCAAAACGCCCTCCCCTTCCAGCTCCAACACACGATCGCGCTCCGCCGCGGTGAACGCGCGCATTTCGAGTTCGGCGCTATCGAGGGTTGACCATAAAACCTGCCCGTTGCGCGCTAGTGCTGCTGCGGCATGGAGGTGGTGTGTGCGGGCCCGCAATTGATCGAGCCGGTCGCGGGCCGCCTCAATCGAGCCGGTCTTATGCAAGAGCGCGCCATCAAGGGCCAGGACCTGGTCGGCGCCGATCACCAAAGCGTCAGCAAAACTCTCCGAAACAGCGAGGGCTTTGGCCTCAGCCAGATGGCGGGCCAGCGCTTCGGGTTTGATTGCACCGGCAGCCGCTTCAAGCGCGCGTTCATCCACATCCGGCGCTTGCACCGCAAAGGCTAAACCGGCCTGTTTCAACAGCTGTTTGCGGGTCGGACTCGTTGAGGCCAGAAGGAGCATGAGGGGTTTTTCCACAGAACTGTCCCACCCTCAAGGGCGCGCCTGTGGGAATGACTCACCATTTTGGGAAAGCGCCGGTTTTGTCCCAGCCACGCGCGCCGGCATGCACACCTCGACTCGGGCGATCCCGATTTTGGGTGAGCGGGAAGTCTGGGGAAAAGTTCTGGCCTTGCGGTTCCATCGAGCGGAACTTTGCACAGCCCAAATAAAACCCTTGCGGTCGGGAGTCGCCCGTTAACGAGGCGTTAACCATTTGGGTTCCGGCCTCTGATTCACATTCCCCAAGAGTCGAGGTTACCAAATCTTTAACACGCGGCAAAACCGCCCGATGCAGCGGCCCCGATTGTGGGCTTGTCTGAATTGCTGCAAAACACCGCCATGATAAAGAAGATAGAAAACAAGAAAGACTCTTCTTCGAAACGAGGAGGAGCGAAACAGTGAACGCAGAGCTGCCTCATAAACCGCTTCTTGCCACCCTTCGGGGCGAGATCCAGAACCGGCCCCCAATCTGGATCATGCGCCAGGCAGGACGCTACCTGCCCGAGTACCGCGAAGTCCGCACCCGGGCCGACGGGTTTTTGAACCTGTGCTATACGCCTGAGTTCGCAACCGAGGTTACCCTGCAGCCGCTTCGGCGCTTTGACCTCGATGCCGCGATCTTGTTTTCCGACATTTTGGTGATCCCTGACGCCTTGGGGCAGGCGGTTCGCTTTTCGCCGGGAGAAGGGCCGCTGCTTGATCCGCTTGACGCAGCTTCTGTTTATCGGCTCGATCCGCAGAAGGTTCTGGATCACCTCGCACCGGTTCTCCAAACCGTCGCAAATGTGCGCGCCGCCTTGCCGGGAAACAAAACCCTGATCGGCTTTTGCGGCTCACCCTGGACCGTTGCGACCTATATGCTGGGCGGGCGCGGCTCGCCCGACCAGGCGGCGGCGCGATTATTCGCCCTGCGCGAACCGGACGCGTTTGCGCATTTGCTGGACGTGCTGGTTGAGGCGAGCATTGCCTATCTGCTGGCACAGTTCCGAGCCGGCGCCGATGTTGTCCAACTGTTTGAAAGCTGGGCGCTAAACCTTGACGAACAGGCCTTCGCCGAACGGGTAATCGAGCCCAACCGGCGCATCGTGGAAGCTTTGCGTGCCGAAATACCCGACGCGCCGGTGATCGGCTTCCCGCGCGGGGCTGCTGGAATGATCCGGCGCTATGCCGAGGAAACGAAGGTCAACCTGCTCGGCCTCGATTACGCCATGCCGCTTGGCTTTGCCGATGGCATGCTGCCAAAAACCCTTGGCGTGCAGGGCAATCTCGACCCCTTGCGCGTTGTTGTTGGCGGGCAGCAAATGCGGGACGCGGCGGAAGAAATCATCGCGCAGTTTCGAAACCGTCCCCACATCTTCAATCTCGGCCACGGCATCGTGCCGGAGACGCCGATCGAGCACGTCGCCGAACTTGTCCGGCTGGTCAAAGAGGGTTAGCCGGTGGAGTGGGTCAAAGCGCTACACGTGATTTCCGTGATCGCCTGGATGGCGGGGCTGCTGTATTTGCCGCGCTTGTTTGTGTACCACGCCGGGGCCGAAACGGGGTCGGTGCAGTCCGAGACCTTCAAGGTCATGGAACGCCGGCTATTTAGGGCCATCATGACCCCGGCCATGATTGCGACCTGGGCATTCGGGCTGACCATGATCGCCATGGGCGCCATTGATTGGTCGCAGGGCTGGGTTTGGCTCAAGGCGGTGCTGGTGATTCTGCTGACGGGCTTCCATGGCATCATGGCCCGGCGACTTAGGGACTTCGCGACCGATCGCAACACCAGGCCGGCCCGGTATTTCCGGATCATGAACGAGGTGCCGACGCTGTTTATGATGGGCATCGTGATTGCCGTGATCGCGCGGCCGTTCTAGCCTGAGCGGAAAGCGCGCCGAGCTCCCGAGCGAAAGCGCTTGTTTTCCGCCCGTATCCCCGCTAATAAAAGGGCGCGGTTGAGTTCAATGCGCCCGCTCCAGTGGCGTTGCCCGCACCTTTCCCTCCTCCTTTTCAGCCCTCCGCCTACACTCAAGGGTTTCCTTGCATGCAGAATTTGAAGCTCAGCGAGCTCAAGGCAAAATCGCCAGCCGAACTTCTGGTCTTTGCTGAAGAGAACGACGTGGAAAACGCATCAACCATGCGCAAGCAGGAGTTGATGTTCGCCATTCTTAAAGAATTGGCGGCCAAGGAAATCGATATTGTCGGGGAAGGCGTGGTTGAAGTCCTGCCCGATGGCTTTGGTTTCCTGCGTTCGCCCGATGCCAATTACCTGCCCGGCCCGGACGATATTTACGTCAGCCCGTCGCAAATTCGGCGGTTTTCGCTTCGTACCGGCGATACGGTTGAGGGCCAAATCCGCTCCCCCAAGGACGGCGAGCGCTATTTCGCGCTCCTTAAGGTCAACACCATCAATTTCGAAGACCCGGAAAATGTCCGGCACAAGATCAACTTCGACAATCTGACCCCGCTTTACCCCGATGAGCGGTTGCGCATGGAGATCGAGGACCCGACGATCAAGGACCGTTCGGGCCGCGTGATCGACCTGGTTTCTCCGCTTGGCAAAGGGCAGCGCTGCCTCATCGTTGCCCCGCCGCGCGTGGGCAAGACGATCATGATGCAAAACATCGCCAAGTCGATCTCGACCAACCATCCGGAATGCTACCTGATCGTTCTGCTGATCGATGAGCGCCCGGAAGAAGTGACCGACATGCAGCGCACGGTCAAAGGCGAGGTGATTGCCTCGACTTTTGATGAGCCGGCATCGCGGCACGTGCAGGTCGCCGAGATGGTGATCGAGAAAGCCAAGCGCCTGGTTGAACACAAGCGCGACGTGGTGATCCTTCTTGACAATATCACCCGCCTCGGCCGCGCCTACAACACCGTCGTGCCGTCGTCTGGCAAGGTGCTGACCGGCGGTGTGGACGCCAACGCCCTGCAGCGCCCCAAGCGCTTCTTTGGCGCGGCGCGCAACATCGAGGAAGGCGGCTCGCTCACCATTATTTCGACCTCGCTGATCGATACCGGTTCGCGCATGGACGAGGTGATTTTTGAAGAGTTCAAGGGCACCGGTAACTCGGAAATCGTGCTTGATCGCAAGATCGCCGACAAGCGCGTGTTCCCGGCCATCGATATCTTGAAGTCCGGCACCCGCAAGGAAGAATTGCTGGTTCCGCCCGAGCACCTCAAGAAGACCTATGTGCTCCGCCGCATTCTCAACCCCATGGGGACTGTAGATGCGATCGAGTTTTTGAACGACAAGCTCCGGCAGACCAAAAGCAATGCCGAGTTCTTTGAATCGATGAACACCTAAGGCTTGGGGCCCCGGGGATGGCAGTTGATACCGTCGTGGCCCTGTCCACGGGGTCGCTGCCGTCCGGTGTTGCCATTGTGCGCGCATCTGGGCCGAGGGTGCGCGACCTTTTAGCCGTATCGATCGGCAACGTGCCTGCGCCTCGGCGGCTCGTGCTGTCGTTCATTCGCGACGGCGAAGACCTGCTCGACAACGGCTTGGTCGCTTTTTTTCCTGCGCCCAACAGCTTTACCGGTGAAGACTGCGCCGAATGGCACGTCCATGGCTCGCGCGCCGTGGTTGCAGCGCTATTGAGGTCATTGACCCGACCCGACGGGGTCCGGCTTGCCGATGCCGGCGAGTTTACCCGGCGCGCTTTCGAGAACGGCAAGCTCGACCTGACCGAAGTGGAAGGTCTCGGCGACCTGCTCGAAGCGGAAACCGAAACGCAGCGGCGTCAGGCCGTGTTGCGCATGAACGGTGGCCTTTCGGACAAGCTTGCGGGCTGGCGCAATGTTATTTTAAATTTGCGGGCCGAGATCGAAGCGCAGCTCGATTTTTCCGATGAAGGCGACGTTGGCGATCTGCCGCAAGATTTCGCCGACCGGCTGGCGACCTTGCGGGACGAGATCCAGGCGCTTTCGGCGCAAACCGATAGTGGCCGCATCATGCGGGAAGGGGCGCGGATTGCGCTCGCCGGCCTGCCCAATGCCGGTAAGTCGAGCCTCCTGAACGCATTGGCGCGTGAAGAGATTGCCATCGTGACCGACGAGCCCGGCACGACGCGCGACGTGCGCGAGGTCGCGCTTGATCTGAACGGCCAGCGCGTGACGCTGGTCGATATGGCAGGCTTACGGGAAACTGCGAGCAAGGCGGAAGCTGAGGGCGTACGCCGCGCCCAACGCGAAATCGAGGCCGCTCATCTTGTGCTCTGGCTGGAGGCGCCTGACGCCCCCGAAACAGCACCGCCACCCACTTCGGCACCAGTTTGGCGCCTTGGCACCAAGAGTGATCTGGGGAAAGTTGATCGGGCCGATCTCAGCCTGTCGGTTCAAACGGGGCAGGGGGTCGGCGCGTTGCTGGCTCGGCTGTCGGACTTCGTTGCGGGACTGACCGGCAGTGAACCCATCCTGGTCAGCCGCGCCCGCGACGAAGCGGCGCTGAACGATGCCGCCAAAGCGTTGCAGCAAAGCTTAAATGAGTGGAACAGGCCAGAATTGGTGGCGGAAGACCTCCGTTCAGCCTCAGTTGCGCTGGAGCGGTTGCTGGGACGGATCGACAGCGAAGCGGTGCTGGACCGGCTCTTTTCGGCCTTCTGCATCGGCAAGTAGAGCTTTGCCGGGGTCCCTGAGGCTAGGTGAACGTGCACTTCTGGTGTAAACGAGTGACCATCATGAGTGATTTTGGTGTAATCATTGTTGGCGGCGGACACGCGGGCTGCGAGGCAGCCGCTGCGTCCGCGCGTTTGGGCGTTCCGACGGCGCTGGTGACGCATCGTTTCGCGACCCTGGGCGAGATGAGCTGCAACCCGGCCATCGGCGGCTTGGGCAAAGGCCATCTGGTGCGCGAGATCGATGCGCTTGATGGTTTAATGGGTCGTGTTGCCGACCAGGCCGGCATCCAGTTCCGGGTTCTGAACCGGCGCAAGGGCCCCGCCGTGCGCGGGCCGCGGGCGCAGGCGGACCGCAAGCTTTACAAGGCTGCGATGCAGGCAGCCCTGAGCGCGCAACCGCACCTTGAAATCATTGAAGGGGAGGTTGATGACCTCCTTGTGGTGGGTGGTGAAGTCAGGGGCGTTCGCCTGCTTGATGGTCGCGAGGTTTCGGGCAAAGCCGTTGTTTTATCCACCGGCACCTTTTTGCGCGGCATTATCCATCGCGGTGAGGAAAGCTTCCCGGCCGGCCGTATTGGAGAAAAGCCTGTGCTGGGGCTTTCCACCCGGCTTGAGGCCCTGGGCTTGCGACTCGGGCGGCTGAAAACCGGAACGCCGGCGCGGCTGGATGGAACGTCGATCAACTACGCACTGCTCGAAGAACAGCCGGGTGACAGTCCGCCGGAGCCGTTTTCGAGCATGACGGCGGCGATCACCACCCGCCAAGTTTCGTGCCATATCACGCATACAACTGCGGAAACACACCGCATCATTGCAGAGAACCTGCATCGCTCAGCGATGTATTCGGGGCGCATATCCAGTCGTGGGCCGCGCTATTGTCCGTCGATTGAAGACAAGATCGTCCGGTTTGCTGACCGTGATCAGCACCAGATCTTTCTTGAACCCGAAGGACTGGACGACACCACAGTCTATCCCAATGGGTTATCGACTTCCTTGCCCGAAGAGGTCCAGGAGACATTTCTGCGTTCCATGCCGGGGCTGGAAAACGTGCGCATTGTTCGGCCGGGCTATGCGATCGAGTACGATCACGTTGATCCGCGTGAACTGAAGACGACGCTGGAGCTGCGGCAATTGCCCGGCTTATTTCTGGCTGGGCAGATCAATGGCACGACGGGCTACGAGGAAGCGGCCGCGCAGGGCCTGATCGCAGGAGTGAATGCTGCACGTCTGGTGAAGAAAAGTGCACCTTTGGTGCTGTCGAGGACCGATTCCTACACCGGCGTGATGATCGACGACCTGGTGACGCGCGGTGTCTCCGAACCGTACCGGATCTTTACCAGCCGCGCCGAGTTCCGCCTTCATCTGCGCTCGGACAATGCCGACCAGCGGCTGACCGCACTCGGTATCGAAACCGGCCTTGTAGGTGAAGAGCGTGCGGAACAGTTCGGAAAGCGGATGGCGTCGCTTCGATCGGGGCGCGAGCTGCTTGACCGGCTCTTGGCATCGCCGACCGAGGCTCAGCGTAGCGGGCTTGCGGTCAACAGCGACGGTCGCCGGCGCACCGCCTTTGAGCTCCTGTCCTATCCTTCGGTGGATCGAGACGGCCTTCAGCGCCTTTGGCCGGAGATCGCCGCCGTAGAGGCGCCGATCTTTGAGCAGCTGGCGATCGATGCGCAATATGCGGTATATCTGGAGCGGCAGAAAGCCGACGTGG
>Ga0210040_10009115_pt1 | contig 11608 bp, 12 predicted proteins | sample CryGeyCG12114_NA_FD_185462 | JGI IMG/M metagenome (GOLD analysis project Ga0210040, IMG submission 185462) | Groundwater microbial communities from aquifer - Crystal Geyser CG19_WC_8/21/14_NA (SPAdes) (version 2) | ecosystem: Environmental > Aquatic > Deep subsurface > Groundwater | place: USA... | reverse complement strand
TCGCTGGGCTCGTCGAGCAGCACCAGGGGCCGCTCGCCGCGGGCCGCGACGGCACGCGCCCGCAGGACCGCGCGCGCCAGCGCCACGCGACGGCGCTGACCGGCCGACACCGCCCGGCCGTCCTCGCCCAGCGGCGTCCCGGCGGCGGGCGCGCTGCACAGCCGCAGCGCCGCCTCGGCCTCGGCACCGGTCGCCGACGGGTCGCCCAGCCGCACCTCGTCGGCGACGAGCAGGCGGGACGGCCGCGGGCGCTGCGGCAGCCAGGCGAGCCGGGCCCGCCAGGCCGGTCCGGCGTCGGCCGTCACGACGGTCCCGCCGTCGGGCCCGACGGCGCCGAGCAGGACGTGCAGCAGCGTGCTCTTGCCGGCGCCGCTCGGGCCCTGCACCGCGACGACCTCGCCCGGCTCCAGCGTCAGGGTGACGCCGCGCAGGGCGTCCTGCTCGCGGCCCGGGTGGCGGACGGTGACGTCGACGAGCGTGGCGACCGGCTCGCCGGCCAGCAGCGTGCCGCGCACCTCCAGCGGCGGCAGCGCGGCGAGCTCGAGCGCGAGCGCCGCGGCCTCGAGCGCGTCGGTGCTCGCGTGGTACTGCGCACCCACCGCGCGCAGCGGCACGAACACCTCCGGGGCGAGCAGCAGCACGACCAGCGCCGGCGCGAGCGCCAGCGCGCCGTCCTGCAGCCGCAGGCCGGCGGTCAGCGCCACGAGCGCCACCGACAGCGTCGCCACCAGGTCGAGCGCGAGCCCGGACAGGAACGCCCACCGCAGCGCCCGGACCGTCTCCGCCCGGTGCTGCTCGGCGACGCGGGCGACGGCGGCGACCTGCCCGTGCGCCCGGCCGTGGACCTTGAGCGTCGGCAGCCCCTGCAGCAGGTCGAGCAGGGTGGCGGCGAGGCGCGCCAGCGTGGCGTACGACCGCTCGGTGCGGTCGCGGGTGGTGAGCCCCAGCACGACGAGGAACAGCGGCGCCACGGGCAGGGTGACGAGCAGGACGACGAGCGAGACGAGGTCGGTGCGCGCGACCGTGAGCAGCACGAGCGGCGGGACGACCACCGACTGCACCACCGCCGGGAGCACCCGGGTGACGTAGCCGTCGAGGGTGTCGAGCGCCGGACCGACCGCGTGGGCGACCCGCGCGGCGTCGCGCCGGCCGACCTCGAGCGGCCCCGCGGCGGCGAGCCCGGCGAGGGCGGCGCTGCGCAGCTCGGTGCGCGCCCGCTCACGGGCACGCCCGCCGAGCAGCTCGACGAGCCCGTCCAGCGCGGCCCGGGCCACCAGCACGGCGGCGAGCGGCACCAGCGAGCGCGGGGCCTCGCCGTGCCAGACGGCCGCCAGGGACTGCGCGAGCAGCACCGCCGCCGCGACGGTCGCCACGCCCCGGGCCGTGCCCAGCGGCACCAGCACCGCGACGTGGCGGCGCAGCGCCGGCGCCGCCTTCAGCAGCCGGGGGTCGAGCGGCGTCAGCCGCCCGGACCGCGCGCGCGTCACCGGCCTGCGGCCTGCGCGGGCACGACGTCGGACGCCTCGACCGGCGGCCGGGTCAGCCGCGCCCGGAAGACCCAGTAGGTCCAGGCCTGGTAGCCGATGACCACGGGGGTGACCGCCAGCGCGACGACCGTCATGACCTTGAGCGTGTAGGGCGAGGAGGCCGCCGCCGTGATGGTGAGGCCGTGCGTGCCGCGGCCGGGCAGGACGTACGGCCAGGTGCAGGCGAACACGAACGGCGGCAGCAGCGCCGCGGTGGTGGCCGTGCCGAGGAACGCCCAGCCCTCGCGCCCGGCGCGCACCCCCAGGACACCGACGATGGCACCGCCGGCGGCGACCAGCGCCAGCGCGGTGGCCAGCCCGCTCCCCCGCAGCGACAGCGACCAGCCGAGCCACAGCACGGCGACGACGACGAAGGCCGGACCGAGCCGGCGGGCGAAGGCCAGGGCCCGCTCACGGACCTCGTCGGTGGTGCGCAGGGCGACGAAGACCGTCCCGTGGAAGAAGAACAGCAGGGTGGTGGCGAGCCCGCCCAGCAGGGCGTACGGCGACAGCAGGTCGAACAGGCTGTCGGTCATGTCGTAGTTCTCGTCCATCGCGACGCCGCGCACCCAGTTGGCCAGGGCGACGCCGAGCAGGACCGAGGGCAGCCAGCTGCCGACCACGACCCCGCGGTCGAGCCACGCGCGCTCGGCGTCCGAGTCGACCTTCTGGCGGTACTCGAGGCACACCGCCCGCAGGATGAGCCCGAGCAGCAGCAGCGCCAGCGGGACGTAGAAGCCGCTGAAGACGGTGGCGTACCACTCGGGGAAGGCGGCGAAGGTCGCGCCGCCCGCCACGAGCAGCCACACCTCGTTGCCGTCCCAGACCGGGCCGATCGTGCGCAGCACGACCCGCCGGTCCATCTCGTCGCGGGCGAGCCAGGGCAGCAGGGAGCCGACGCCGAAGTCGAACCCCTCGAGCAGGACGAACCCCGCCCACAGGACAGCGATGATCACGAACCAGAGCTCAGGCACAGGTCTCCCCTGTCAGTCGACGAGGACGGGCTCGGACTCCGTCCCGTCCGGGCCGGCGGTACGGGTGGTGTCGGGCGACCGGGTCAGCCACGGGTCGCCGTCGACGGGGGTGGTCGGCGGTCCCTGCCGGCCGATGCGCAGGAACAGGCGCACCGCGATCCAGCCGAGCCCGGCGTAGAGCAGCGTCGAGCCGACCAGCGTGCCGGCGACCTCGACGAGGCTGGTGCCGGGGCTGACGCCGTCCTCGGTCTTGAGGATGCCGAAGACGAGCCAGGGCTGGCGCGCCGTCTCGGTGAAGATCCAGCCGGCGGCGTTCGCGCCGAGCGGGAGCAGGGCGGCCCAGCCGGCAAGGCGGAGCAGGCGCCGGTCCTCGAGCAGCCGGCCGCGCCACAGCTGCAGCAGCACCAGGCCCGCCAGCAGCATCGACAGGACACCGAAGCCGATCATCAGGCGGAAGGTCCAGTAGGCCAGCCAGACGACCGGGACGTAGTCGCCCTCGCCGTGCTCCGCGACGGCCTGCGCCTGCAGGTCGCGGATGCCCTCGACCGTCGCGTTCGGGTCGTTCTCGGCCAGGATGGACAGCCCGTACGGGATGACGATGTCGTACCGGCTCTCCAGCGCCTTCTCGTCGCCGATCGTCAGCAGGGAGAACGGCGCGCTCTGCGTCGTCTCCCACAGCGCCTCGGCGGCGGCCATCTTCATCGGCTGCTGCTCGGTCATGACCTGGCCCTGCGCGTGCCCGACGGCGCTGACGCCGAGACCGGAGACCAGGACGACGACGGCCGACACGCGGGCGGTCGCGAGGTGGGTGCGCCAGTGCGCGTCCCCGGCCGGCCCGTCCTGCCGCCCGCGCTGCAGGTGCCAGGCGCTGATGCCCAGCACGACGGCGGCGGCCGTCATGAACGCGCCGAGCACCGTGTGCGGGAAGGTCACGAGCTGGGTGGAGTTGGTGAGCAGCGCCCAGATGCTCGTCAGCTCGGCCCGGCCGCTCTCCCGGTCGAAGGTCCAGCCGACCGGGTGCTGCATCCACGAGTTGGCCGCGAGGATGAAGTAGGCGCTGCCGACGGTGCCGGCGGCGAGCAGCCAGACCGACGCGAGGTGCAGGCGCGGCGAGAGGCGGTCGCGGCCGAACACCCACAGGCCGAGGAACGTCGACTCGAGGAAGAAGGCGACCAGGCCCTCCATCGCGAGCGGCGCGCCGAAGACGTCGCCGACGAAGCGGGAGTAGCTCGACCAGTTCATCCCGAACTGGAACTCCTGCACGATGCCGGTCGCGACACCGATCGCGAACAGGACGACCATGAGCTTGCCGTAGAAGCGGGCGGCGAGGTCCCACTCCGGCTTGTTGGTGCGCACGTACGCCGTCTGGAACGACGCGACGAGCACCGTCATCCCGATCGAGATCGGGACGATCATGAAGTGGTAGACGGTCGTGATGGCGAACTGCCAGCGCGCCAGCGACTCGGCGGTCATGCCGGGGATCCCATGCGGTCGTGCTCCTCGTCAGGCGGGCGCGGCCCACGCCGCGCGACCAGACCACCGTCGACCGGCCGGCAGGCGAACTCCAGGGACGGCAGTCCCGACGGGAAGGGCCGAAGGTCCCGGCATGTCCGGCGGCCACGGTGGGAGGATCACCGCATGGACGGACACCGCGAGTCGGCCCCGCTGCGCGTCTTCCTGCTCGACGACCACGAGCTCGTCCGACGGGGCGTCCGCGAGCTGCTCGAGTCCGAGGGCGACATCGAGGTCGTCGGCGAGGCGGCCAGCGCCGCCGAGGCGATGGTGCGCGTGCCCGCGGTGCGCCCGCAGGTGGCGGTGCTCGACGTGCGCCTGCCCGACGGTGACGGCGTGACGGTGTGCCGCGACCTGCGCTCACAGCTGCCCGACCTCGCCTGCCTGATGCTCACGTCGTTCTCCGACGACGACGCGCTGTTCGGCGCCGTGATGGCCGGTGCCGCCGGCTACGTCCTCAAGGACATCCGGGGTGGCGACCTCGTCGGCGCGGTCCGCACGGTGGCGGCCGGTGGGTCGCTGCTCGACGCCCGGTCGACCGCGCACGTGATGGCCCGGCTGCGCGACAAGCAGGCGGCCGACCCGCTCGACGTCCTCACCGAGCAGGAGCGGCGCATCCTCGACCTCATCGGCGAGGGGCTGACCAACCGCCAGATCGGCGAGCGGCTGTTCCTGGCCGAGAAGACCGTGAAGAACCACGTCAGCTCGGTGCTCAGCAAGCTCGGGCTGCAGCGGCGCACGCAGGCGGCGGTGCTCGTGACCGAGCGCCGCCAGGGCCGATCCTGAGCATGGCAGGGTGGCAGCCGTGACCACCGAGGCCTCCTCCCGCGTGGTCCTGCCGAAGGTCCGCGTCGACGACCTGCTCGAGGCGGTGCTCGCGGTCGGCAGCGACCTCGACCTGCAGACGGTGCTGCGCCGCATCACCGAGGCCGCCGCGACCCTCGCCGACGCCCAGTACGCCGCGCTCGGCGTCATCGGCGAGGACGAGCGGCTGTCGCAGTTCGTCGCCGTGGGCATCACCGAGCACGAGCGGGCGCAGCTCGGCAGCCTGCCGCGCGGGCACGGCATCCTCGGCATCCTCATCCGCGACCCCCGGCCGCTGCGCCTGGACGACATCGCCAGCAACCCTGCGGCGTACGGCTTCCCGCCGGGCCACCCGCCGATGACGACCTTCCTCGGCGTGCCGATCCGGGTGCGCGACGAGGTCTTCGGCAACCTCTACCTCACCGAGAAGCACGGCGGCGGGGTCTTCGACGAGGAGGACGAGGCCATCGTCCTCGCCCTGGCCGCCGCCGCCGGCGTCGCGATCGAGCACGCGCGGCTGTACGAGACCGCGCGGCGCCGGGCGAGCTGGCTTCGGGCCAACGCCGACATCAGCACCCGCCTGCTGGCCGGGGCGGACCCGGAGGAGGTGCTCGTCCTCGTCGCCGGTCACGCCCGCGAGCTGTGCGGCGCCGACACCTGCTTCGTCGCCCTGACCACCGGCCCCGACCGCATGGTGGTCGAGGTCGCCGAGGGCCGGGACGCCGACGCGGTCCGCGGCCGGGTGCTGCCGGTCGCCGGGACCCCCTGCGGCGAGGTGCTCGGCTCCGGCACGGCCCGGCTGCTGCTCGGTGACGAGGCGGGAACGGTGGTCGGCGGCGCGGCGGCCGGCTCGGCGCTGCTCGTCCCCCTCGGCGGCGAGGGAGCGACCCGCGGCGTCGTGGTCCTGACGACGGCGCCGGCGACCGACCCGGTCCGCGCGTCGGCCGTCGACGAGCTGAGCGCGTTCGCCGCGCACGCGACCCTCGCGCTCGAGGTGGCCGAACGACGGCGCGACGCCGAGCGCCTGGTGGTCTACGAGGACCGCGACCGGATCGCCCGTGACCTGCACGACCTCGTCATCCAGCGGCTGTTCGCCACCGGCATGCAGCTCGAGAGCGCCGCCCGGTTCGTGGACCGGCCGGAGGCGGCCGCACGCGTGCGCCGGGCGGTCGACGACCTCGACACGACCATCCGCGAGATCCGCTCCACCATCTACGCGCTCACGACCGAGCCGAGCAACGAGCCGACCAGCTTGCGCAGCCGCTTCTTCGAGGTCGTCGACGCCGGCGCCGAGCAGCTGGGGCACACGCCGGCCGTACGCCTCGCCGGGCTCGTCGACACGTCGGTCCCGCCCGCGGTGGCCGACCACCTGCTCGCCGTGCTGCGCGAGGCGCTGTCCAACGCCGCCCGGCACGCCGGGTCGACGCGGATCGAGGTCGTGCTCGACGTCGGCGACCAGGTGCGGCTCACGGTGCGCGACGACGGCCGCGGCCTGCCTGCCGACCTCACCCGCCGCAGCGGCCTGGCACACCTCGAGGCGCGGGCGGCGGAGGTCGGCGGGACGTTCGACGCGGGCCCCGGCCCGGGCGGCGGGACCGAGCTGACGTGGACGGCTCCGCTGCCCTGACGGTCCGTCGGGTGGTGGGTGGAACGGTGAGAGAGGTCACCGCGGCGGCGCGGCATGGCGCCGTCGAGCACCGGCGTTGATCAAGACGTACACCACACTCCGGTCGAAGGACCTGCCATGAAGACCCGCTCACCCCTCTCGCAGCTGCCGCTGCTCGCCGACGCCTCGGACGCCGTCCTCGCCCGGCTCGAGACCCTCATGACCCCCGTCAGCGTGCCCGCCGGCCGTGTGCTCGTCCGCCAGGGCGCCCGCAACCGACAGTTCGTCCTGCTCCAGGAGGGCACCCTGCGCGTCACCCGGGACGGCCGGCAGGTCGCCGAGCTGGGCGCCGGCGACTTCGTCGGCGAGCTGTCGCTGCTCGGCGACGGCACCGCCACCGCGACGGTCACGACCGCCACGGACGCCGTCGTCTGGGTCAGCACGTCGGCCGAGTTCGACGGCGTGCTGCACTCCGTCCTCGGCACCGCGATCGAGACCGCCGCGCAGGAGCGCCGGGCCGCCTGACGGCGGAAGAGCGCAGCCCCGGCGACCGTTGTAGCAGGCAGACGACGACAGCCGGCCACGACGACCGGCGCTCCACCTCTGGACGGAACCGCCATGTGCCCCCACACGCCGACCTGCCCCCCGGCGCAGGCCCCCGACGCCGCCGCTGCCCGCATCGTCGCCGAGCACCTGCAGGACAGCGGCTACGCGCTGCTGTGCAACGGCGCGGTGCTGCTCGAGGGTGACGGGTTGCTCGTCCCGCCGCCCCACCCCGTCGCGGCCTGAGGCCCGCCGGTGGCCTACTTGGGCATCAGGCGGGCGCCGCCGTCGACCCGCACGACCTCGCCGTTGGCGTAGGGGTTGAGCAGCAGCTCGACCACCATCGACGCGAGCTCGGCAGCGGTGCCCAGCCGCTTCGGGAACAGCACGTCGCGCTTGAGCTTGTCCTTGAACGCCTCGGCCGCCTCCCCCTCGCCGTAGATCGGCGTGTCGAACAGCCCGGGCGCCACGCAGTTCAGGCGTACGCCGACCGCCGCCAGGTCGCGCGCGACCGGCAGCGTCATGCCGACGATGCCGCCCTTGCTCGCGGAGTAGGCGGCCTGCCCGATCTGCCCGTCGAAGGCGGCGATCGAGGCCAGCGTGACGATCGAGCCACGCGTCCCGTCGCCGTCGACCGGCTCGGTGCGGCCCATCGCGGTCGCGGCCAGGCGGATGCAGTTGAAGGTGCCGACCAGGTTGACGTCGACGACCTTGCGGAAGGCGGCGAGGTCGTGCGCCGACTCGTAGCTGCCGTCTCGGCCGACGGTGCGGCTGGCCCAGCCGATCCCGGCGGCGCACACGAGCGTGCGCAGCGGTCCGTGCTCCTGCGCGGCGTCCACCGCGGCGGCGACCTGCCCGGCGTCGGTGACGTCGGCCCGCACGTAGCCGCCCCCGACGCCGGCCGCCACGGCCTGCCCGCGCTCGTCCTGCAGGTCGACGACGACGACCGACGCGCCCCGGGCGGCCAGCGCGCGGACGGCGGCCTCGCCGAGGCCGCTGGCCCCTCCGGTGACGAGGGACGAGGTGCCGGTCAGGTCGAGCACGGGTGCTCCTTCACGTCGAGGTGCTCGCCAGCCTGCCAGCGCCGCCGTCCGGCACGTCGAGCGGGGCCGTGCGCGGACCCGGCAGGTCGCGCAGCCCGCGCAGCGGGCCCAGGACCAGCACCAGCCCCGAGGCGGCGTAGGCCAGGGTCAGCACGCCGATGGCCGTGCGCGTCGTGGTGGCCGTGGCGAGCACCCCGGCCAGCGCCGCTCCCAGCGGGATGGTCCCGAGGTTGACCACCTGCATGCTGGTCATCACGCGCCCGAGCAGCTGCGGCGGGCAGTACGTCTGGCGGAACGCGCTCGACACGACGTTGCCGGCGACGACACCCCCAGCCGCCGCACCAGTCCTTGCACGGCGGTGGCGCCCAGGACGCCGCCGGCGCCGGTCAGCGCGAGCAGCAGCCCGACGCGCGGGGCGCTCAGTCCGACGTCCCTGACCAGGAACACGACGAGCACGGCCTGGTAGCCGGTCAGGGCCAGGTTGCTCGCCGCGCCGTGCAGCACCAGGGTCCGCAGGTAGCGGTCGCCGGCGACGAAGCGCACGCCCTCGGCGATCTCGGTGCGGATGCGGCGGCGCGCCCGGACCTCCGGCGCCGGCGCGACGTGCCGGACACGCAGCAGGGCGACCGCGGAGACGGCGTAGCTGACGACGTCCACGACGAGCCCGCCGACCGCGCCCACCGCGCCGGCCACCAGCCCGGCTGCCCCAGGTCCGAGGACCTGCGCCGCCGAGTCGCTGCCGTGCAGGACGGCGTTGGCCGGCACCAGCGCCTCGCCGCCGACGAGCTGCGGCAGGTACGCCACCCAGGCCGCCGAGAACAGCACGCCGCACGCGCCCAGCAGCAGGTTGGCTCCGAGCAGGTGCAGCTCGGTCAGCCGGCCGGCCCAGGCGGCGACCGGCACGGTGAGCAGGACGGCCGCGGACAGCAGGTCGCAGGCCACCATGACCGCCCGCTTCGGCAGCCGGTCGACCCAGGCACCGGCGGGCAGCCCGACGACGAGCCACGGCAGCCACAGGGCCGCCGTCAGCAGGCTGACGACCAGCGCGCTGGCGTCGAGCACCTCGAGGGCGACGAGCGGGGTCGCCACGGTCGACACCGAGCTGCCCAGGCGGCTGGTCGTGGCCCCCGCCCAGAGCCGTCGGAAGTCGGGGTCGCGCAGCACCTCCCGGGTCCTCACGGCGTCGCCGGGAAGCCGCGGGCCAGCAGGAACACGGGTTCCCGCCCGTCGGCCGGGCGGCCGCGGTAGCGGTCGAGCACCTCCTGCAGCTCACCGGACAGCTGGGCCAGCTCGTCGGGGGTCAGGTGCGCCCACGCGTCGGTCGAGAACGCGGCCGCGCCCCACGGCGCGGTGCGGCTGCGCGGGTCCTGCGCCCACGAGCGGACGAGGTCGACCTGGCGGGTCAGCCCCAGCGACTCCGCCGCGAGCGCCGCGGACTCGGACGTCGGGTCGTCGGTGAAGTCGAGCGTCGACCACGACAGCCGCGGCCGCTCGACGCGCCACCAGCGCTCGCGGCGGTCCTTCGCCAGCTCGGGCACCTCGGCGACCAGGCCGCACGCGGCGAGCACCTTGAGGTGGTGGCTGACGTTGGCGACCCGTTGGTCGGTGGCACCGCCCAGCAGCGTCGCCGTCTGCGGCCCGCGCACCCTCAAGACGTCGACGAGGCGGCGGCGCAGCGGGTGGGCCACTGCCCTGAGCACCTCGGCGTCGACGTCCATGCGACCACCCTGCACGTGCAACGTGAGTTGCGCAAGACGTCTTGCAGATCGAGGTGCGGCGTACGGTCACCGCATGTGCCGGAGCATCCAGACCCTGCGGCCGCCCTACACCGAGGCGGTCACCCCTGACGACGTGCGCGCCGCCGCGCTGCAGTACGTCCGCAAGATCTCGGGGATGCGTGCGCCCGCGCCCCACAACCGGGAGACGTTCGACACCGCCGTCGACGCCGTGACGGCCGCGACCGAGGCGCTGCTGCGCGACCTGGTCGTCCGCGGCGCACGCCCGGCTGGTGCTGCAGCCCGGACGTAGGCTGGACGCATGCCCGCGACCGCAGCCGTCGTGCTGGCCGGCGGCCGGTCGTCGCGCATGGGCGAGCCCAAGGCCGGTGCCGAGTGGCACGGCTCGACGCTGCTGCGCCGCGTCGCCGGCCTGGTGGCCCGCGGCGTCGACGGGCCGGTCGTCGTGGTCCGCGCGCCCGGGCAGGAGCTGCCGCCGCTGCCGGCCGCCGTCGAGGTCGTCGAGGACACCGCGCACGCCCGCGGCCCGCTCGAGGGCATGGCGACCGGGCTCGCCGCCGTGCGCGACCGGGCGCAGCACGCCTTCGTCTGCTCCACCGACCTGCCGCTGCTGCACCCGGCCTACGTCCGCGCCGTCGCCCGCGCCGGGCAGGACGTCGACGTCGCCCTGCCCGTGGTCGGCGGCCGGCGCCAGCCGTTGGCCGCCTGCTACCGCACCTCGCTGGCCGGCCGTGCCCGCGAGCTGCTGGCGCAGGACCGCGGACGGCCGGCGTTCCTGCTGGAGGGCGCCGACGTGCGGCTGCTCGACGAGCCGGAGCTGCTGGCCGACACCGCCCTCGGCACGGCCGACCCGCAGCTGCGCTCGGTGCTCGGCGCCAACACGCCGGAGGAGCTGCGCGTCCTGCGCGGGCTGCCCGCGCCCGAGGTGCTCGTCCAGCGCTTCGGCGTGCTCGCCTCCGGCGGCGGGCACGGCGGGCGGACCGTGCGCGCCGCGACGCTCGACGCTGCGGCGCGGGCCGTCGGGCTGGTGCTCGACCGTCACCTGCTCGCCGCCGTGAACGGCGACGCGACCGGCCGCGACGGCGCCCTGCCGCTCGCCGAGGGCGACGTCGTGGCCTTCCTGTCGGCGGATGCCGGTGGCTGACCGCGTCCCCGGCGGCTGCTTCGGCCGGGCCCTCGTGGTCGACGTCGGCACCGGCGCGACGCAGGTCCTGCCGCTGCCCGAGCAGGTCCTGCGCGACCACCTCGGCGGCGTCGGCCTCGGCACCTGGCTGCTGACCGAGCTCGGCCCGCCGGGCGTCGACCCGCTCGCGCCCGAGGCGCCGCTGGCCTTCGTCTTCTCGCCGCTGGTCGGGACGCCGCTCACGACCAGCGCGAAGTTCGCCGTCGTCGCGAAGTCGCCGCTGACCGGGCTGCTGACCGACGCCCTGGCCTCCAGCCACTTCGCCATCAGCGGCAAGCTCACCGGCCACGACGCGATCGTGCTCGTCGGCCGGGCCGAGCGGCCGTGCGTCGTGCGCGTCGAGGGCGGCACCGTCGTCGTCGACGACGCGAGCGCGCAGTGGGGGCGTACGGCCGCCGAGGCCGAGGTCGAGGTACGCGCCCGCCTCGGCGCCGGGTGGCAGGTCGCCTCGATCGGCACGGCCGGCGAGCGCGGCGTCCGCTACGCCACGATCTCGCACGACGGGCGGCACGCCGGCCGGGGCGGGCTCGGTGCGGTCATGGGCGCCAAGCAGGTCAAGGCGCTCGCGGTGCACGCCACCACGCAGGTCGCGCCGGCCGACCCCGCCGGGGTCCTCGCGGCGGCCAAGGACTTGCGCGAGCGCTCCCGCGGGCGGGCCACCGCGAAGTACCGCGAGCTCGG
>Ga0210040_10009114_pt1 | contig 11608 bp, 7 predicted proteins | sample CryGeyCG12114_NA_FD_185462 | JGI IMG/M metagenome (GOLD analysis project Ga0210040, IMG submission 185462) | Groundwater microbial communities from aquifer - Crystal Geyser CG19_WC_8/21/14_NA (SPAdes) (version 2) | ecosystem: Environmental > Aquatic > Deep subsurface > Groundwater | place: USA... | reverse complement strand
AAGGAGCCAGGAACAAATTTCTATTTCCAGATATTTGCATACAACTACCTGTATCACTCGTGGAATTAACTTAACGTTTTTTAGAAAGTAATGTTTTGCTTCACGTAGAGTAAACTTCTTTCTAAAAAACTTTCGTATCACTTTTCGATGAGGCTTCAACACTTGTTCGTCCTCTCTGCTCAACTGAATAGACATTGCGTGCGTTCATTCACCAATAGTTTTCACCTTTTATTTGTGACTCCACAAATACTTTTCAAAAACTCCCTCCACTGCATATAACGACTATTTCTCCATCTAATTTTTTTTTACTCGAGCACAAAAATGAGGCACTCTGAGATCTGAGACAATCCCATAGACATAGACAATAGATTGAATTTTAGGTTCAACTATTGCGTCACATCTCCTTATGAGGTCCAACACAGCTCTAGTTTTTCCGGACTGACTCGTTCCTTTAGTAAATGATGATGTGATTTATGTTTTATAATTTCAGGTTTAAAGGGCTTTCATAAAACACATTACCTGTTACGATCATTGTGAATGAATGATGCAGTGAAAAATTCATTTTTGAAATTTCTGTCATTGTGTTTGTTAAAATTCTCATTTATTTTATACACTTTAATTTTCTTACAACACACTTGAACACTCCATCTATACAAGTTGCAATTTTTTGAAAACTTACTCCAAACAAAATGACGCACTAATCTATTATTTTCACCTAGATCAAAAACATATATTTTTGTATCACGTTTTCCAATCCTTTCCTTACAATTCTGTTGTACAGAAAAAAAGGCAATGCTCTCCACAGCATGAGGACAAATCTTGCTGCACACAAACATTGTTATGCCTGCTTACTAAGATATGATTGTCTAGACTGGGATGGTCCGTGCTATGTTGCCCAAAGCTATCAAAAAACTCTACTTAATTTTTTAAATCCCAATAGAACACCACTTATGCTTTCCTAGTTTCCAACTTTCATCAGTTTTAACGATTTTGGATTCTCGGAAAACAAACTAAATCTATACAGGTCATTAGCTGGTATTACATTGATTTTTTGAATGCTAGTATTTCGAGTAATTTGTTTTAAACAACATAACAATTCCATTGTATTCATTTTTCACCGTACAGTAGCGTTAAACGTATTGTCTATTGTCAATATCGAGTTTTTTTGTGCAAACACAATAGCTGTTAATGCTGATGACAATGTTAGTGCTTTGCTAAATTTCACGTCAATTTGAACCATAACATAAGGCGCCCACGATTCCACACCAGTACGGCTACTAATCCAGCACTACACAAAATTCCTATAACACACAAATATGCACAAACTCTTGGTGAATTGGAATTTCAATTATAAGCCATTATTTCAATAGCTCAATTTCATTACATTTTGCCCATTTTATTAACTTGTCTTAAGTTCGATTCCCCTGTGTCGGGCAAAGTTTTTGCCTGCAAATGTTATATATTTTAAAACATTATTTACCTATAAGAGCCTTCCATACCCATCAATAGTCGGCTGATACGATTATGGGTGGTTTTTTCCCTCTATTCTCCACATTAGGCTCCGGATCTCCACATTGGTTCAAAGTTTTAGCCGTCCACACTACCCCCTCAGTTGACGCTATCTCGGGCATACACACCATTTTCATCCTTCTTATCCACACAAAAATACATCCCCGCACAACGCATATCCTTTATCCTTCATTTTTTTCACATCCTATATTCACAAACATATACTTTTTTTAAAAATCCATCTTCAATTTAGACACAAGTCATATTTTTAAAAAAAAGTATAACTAACTACCAACTTACCATCAATTGTCAATGCTAGCATCAACAACACTGCAAAGCTAAACTTGCTCATTTTTCGGTTGGTTAGTTAGTTTGTTAACACAACAAATAACAAAAAAATCTGTAGTTAGTTGACAATAAACTAGTTTCAGTTACTGAGTTGTAGCTAGTTAGGAAAATGAAGTAAACTTCAACACGCTGATTTTCATTTAAAAATCTCATTCCCTCATAAAGCATTACAAATTATTTAAATAGTTTTTTATTAGTAGTAGAGTTGCATGCATCTATCTTTGTTTTCATCAATTCAATCTAGTCATGCCATCTAGCGTTACAGAAAGTTACTACGTATTACTATAAATTCATGTTAGAAGTAGAACAATAATTGTGCTAGGCTAACTATATGTGCAAAAACTGGTTATATGGTGAATGACCTTTTTTTGCAATTATAGTTACTTCTACTCACTACTAGCAGTGACGGTGGCGATTCGAACATCTCCCCAAATACTGAAATCTCTCCAATATGACACTCTACAAAATGTCAGTTTACTTAATCTCATACAAAATCACTCTCTCAGTTATTTTAGAATTTTCAAAGGTCTCCTCAGCCCTTTTAGGTCTATCAAAAGTTCTGAAATTTGCACACATTTTTAGAATTATTAAAAGAAAGTTTCAGGGTATTTTCAGCTGAACCAAAACTTGAAAACCTTGATCCGTAGCCATAACCACGGGTTTATTGAATGCCATACGCTTAGCTTTAATCTGATCATAACCAAAACAATGGGGGTCATCAGATTAAATAAGCACACATTTATTCAAAATTTCATAAAAATCGGTCAATATGTTTGACCTGTAGCGTGTTAACAAGGTCAACCCAAATAAAAAATTATTGGGAAAAACCGACAAGATCTATGGATGGGATCCTTATAGTGGCCGGAAAAGTATTAAACGAGAGTATTTATTAGCAACGGTAGTTACTTAATTTTTTCAGCAATGTCAAGCCCATACATGGCCCGCATTGAAGATTAATGAAAGACAAAGAGTATGAAGTATTCAAGTAACTTAACACAGCAAAAAAAGTACATCAAATTTCAAATATTAATTTTTTTAAAATCTTATTCTTAGACAAAGAAACAAAAGCCTGTTCTGCATTTCTGAACCCTTCATATTTTAGCCAGAGCCTGCATAGAATATATTTAAATTTGCATAGAAGTGTTAATGAAAATTTGTTTGGAATACATCGTAATTCACATTTTTAAACATAAAACATGAAACTCATACTTAACTGTAACTTATGAAACATGTAGTCTTTCATTATTGAGTGGTAGTTGAAACTTTAATGTTAAAAAATATAGGTAAATCAAACGATAAACGACATCAAATGATAAATATTCCTACGTTTTGTATAAATATGTACATGAGCTTGGGTGGAACAAACAATTAATACTGCGGGCCATGTATGGGCTTGACATTGCTGAAAAAATTAAGTAACTACCGTTGCTAATAAATACTCTTGTTTAATAATTTTCCGGCCACTATAAGGATCCCATCCATAGATCTTGTCGGTTTATCCGAATTAATTTTTGATTTCAAGCTTTTAAAATTCAATAATTGTAAATGTAAATGGAAACTGGTAATATCATGTTCTAATATGACTTTTACAGTGGTATTTATATCATTATAAGTAATACAATATTACAAGCTCATCCTCTAAATACTTTTGACTTGATTGTTTTTTAAAGAAATGCCAAAACATTTCTTATGGCGTCAAAGCATTACATTTCATTAAAATCATGTTATTATGTTTTCAGTTTCCATAGTCATTTGTCCAATTGAAAAAGTTGAAAAATTGTTACATTCAAGCACACTTTTTAATATGAAGGATTCACGGTCACCATTCAAAAGTTTATTCATGCTCTCGTTAGATATTTTTCAATAACATATGCGATTTCTGAAAAATTTGAAGAGGGGGATTGTACTTCTATAATCGATCAAAAAAAATTATCAGTTTTTTTTATTTCACCCACTTTGAACGCTGCTGTGTGCTCAGCAAGCATAATATGACTGAAACCGATAAAATAGATGAACAAAGCATACAATTCTGAGCAATGTTCTTTGAATTTATGTTGAAAATGAACCAATGGGAGCTCCTCCAAAGTTAGTTAATAATTTCAAAAAATTGTTTTTCAAAAAAAGTTCCCATAGTTACGAAAGACCAAACATGGTATTTCCCCAAATAACTCCCCAACTAAGACGAATTTTAAAAAAGTGGCCCATTAAGTTGTGGACACGGAGCAGACCTACCAAAAACTTTTTGAATCGAAGCTCTAGCTTTAAAACTGCATGAGGAGATAGAATTTGAAGTTTTGTTCAAGAGAGCCGTACTATGAAATGTTTTTTTCCAGCAAAAAACATAGGGACAGGTGAGATACTCTCACGCTCGCCCATCCATAGAAAAATAGCCAAAAAACCCGAATTTGCAGTGATTCGAGAATTTTCAATTGTCTTCTAAGACTTTGCATGTTTATCAAAAGTTCTGAAAATTTGTACACATGTCCACAACTATTGAGAGAATGTCAGTATATTTTAAGGAAAATTAGGACTTTTTAACCTAGATCCGTAGCCATAACTACGATTTATTGGAATGGCATACGCTCAGCTCTCATCAGATCAGTAGCAAAACCGATAGGGATTATCGTATGCAGCAAACACATATTCAAGCAAAATTTCATGAAAATCAGTCGAACCGTTTGATTTAGGGCCCTGTTTTGTACTCATTACTACGGGTGTGTGTATTGAATGCTATATGATCAGCTCTGATCTGATCAATACCAAAAAGTCTGGAAATCATCACATACAAATACACAATGCAAAATTTCATGAAACTCTGTCAATCCGTTCGACCTGTAGCGTGTTAACGAGGTCAACTATAGAAAATAGAATGGTTTTATAAGCCCTGGATTGGCTAAAAACGGTTTTTAGCCTCAAATTGAGCTTTATTACCTTTAAAATGTATGAAGCCATTAACCGATGATCATGAAAATCAATACAACTCCGAACGCCATGCTCATTTACGTGTGTGTAACATTTGGTAGTCGTAACTTCAAAATTGTGACCGAAAAGGTTAACCATCAAATCACCACCAAAATAACTCTCTGTATTACATTACCTATGATGAGGATTTTCAGATTATAACTATTATTGTTAATTCACGACATTTTAAACTACATATTCAATACCTTTAATTTACGATAATTTTTATTTCAATTGTGTTACAAAGAAATGCACATAGGGTAAGGAAAATAACATGAAGTATCATCTGTTATCTCAACAACTTTACTTACTTACTTTATTTGGGTTGCAGTGTTTTTGAGCTATTTAAAGTGATCAAAGGTGGTGGTAAAAAATAAATGGTAAACTTATTTTTTTAAGCTTTGTCTTGTTACGGAATAAAGGTAATGAATTTTAAATTTCATGAAAATCCGTCAATTTGTAACGAGTTATTGTTTTACATGAAATACATAAAGCTTTGTCTTGCAATAATTAAATTATAAATAAAAAAAACTTCCCCAGGGGAAGAGGTCTAGAGGAATTATTATAACCCCAGGGGTTATAATACAGGATTCACGGTATATACTGACAGTGTTCCCTTGTCGGTGTCAATTGGCTATGCTGTTGTAGAAAACCTCTGTCTTACTGTCGCCAAATGTGTCTGCGAAGTTTGAATATCAGGTTCAATTTTTGTTAATGGTAGGAACATGTATTCTTTCTATCTCCATATAGATATAGAATACTACCAATGTATAAGTGTGAAGTGTGACAATAAATTTGATTTCAAGTACTCAGAAGCAAATAGTCAACCCTTCTTTTCACAGACTTGTTTATCAATGTCTTCGAGATGGTACGTTAATATTTAACTCGGCATTCGTTTGATTGTTGATCCACCATGCATGTTTTTTTATTTATAAGAAACACTTGACTTACCTTTTAGGTACCCATTGTATCAAAAGGGGAATCCACAATTAAGGGTATTCCTACCTAATTTTTGGATGAAAATGATTCGACCTGAAGAAAAGTTACCATCTAATCAAGTCAAGTTTATAATTTCAATGGAAATGAGCCAACTAGATGTAAAAAATTATTTAGAAAAAATCTATAAAGTTCCAGTTATGAATGTATCAACTTATATTCAGCAAGGTATTCATTTACTAGATTGAACTTTTGTAACCTATTTAATAACTTGGTACAATAAATAAGACAAGTCTACCCACGCGCACACCCATATTTTTCACCGTAAAAAATACATGACTCGCAAGCCCAAAGGTATTTTCTTGACGTTGACTCTGCCCTGCCCGTTCCCCCCTATACCACTTTTCGTAGCTGACTTTTAATTCAAGTCGATTCTAGTCTTGCAGTAGCATATCTACAATTACAATAATGTGGGAGTGAAAGTGCTTTTTATCTCCACCCACATCATCTAGAATACCACTAAATAAATGTGTACTTTGCTTTATCACTATTTATTGTGGTTGTTTTTTTTTTAACTTCTTGTAGGTGAATTCAAAAAGGCGCCTAAAAAGCAATATATTATCAAAGATGATGATCACAAAGTAGCGTTTGTTACTTTGGTAAGAACATAAAACTGAGTCTTGTTCAGTTGCATGACAATGTTCTAAAATTGTATTGTATGATGGGATTGGGAATGCGACATGAACAAAATGTTTGTTTTTTCGTTTTTAGGAATCCAATTTTGAGTTCCCCGATATATTCCCAAAAGAAAAAACGGACAAGGAAGTAGAAGATGAGAAAAAACATATGGATCAAGTCAAGGAAGCATTTAAGAAAAATAAGCAGCGACATAAATATAACCCTGATATCCCTCAGTGGTTCTCATAGATACCAGTTGTTATGTTAGTGCATTTTTTTAATGGCGGTAGTGAAGTAAAGTAAACCCCACCAACAGCTATTTAATATTATATCTCGCTCACACAGTAATACGAGTAATACCAATACCAGGGGGTTTGGGTGAGCGTTTTTTACAGGGCATAAACTGCAGACATTTGAACAGTATGATGCAGTATACGGTGTGGAAATGAAAATTAAAAGACCGAACGATTCATGCGTTTTCAATTTTCATATGGTTAGTGACAGTCAATTTTATATCACCAATAATTAAAAAAGAACACATTTGGACAAACGAAAATAGGAACACAAATATGTATGTATATGAAAACAAGAATTAGTCAGGTAGAACGAACATATCAAATATCATCATACACCCAACGTTTTTAGAAATCAGACTTATTGTCAAAAAACTTATGATCCAGGAGACTGGTAGACATCCAGTGCATTTTTTGTTACAATCATCACAAAAGGTTGCTTATGAATCCAAGCAATGTCTTCAATTGGCTACAAAACAAATATATACGTAAATACGTATTATTGATCTCGCCGATATCCATATACATACTGGTTTTGATTTTTTATCTTCATAAAAATAGTTTTGACTATATGTTCATACCAGGCATTTTTTAGACCAAAGCGGGCGGCTAAATCCTTGGTGCCAAACTATTATCTCCTTACTTGATCCCGATACCGATGCAAATATTTTCTCATCCATGGTGCTGCATTTGAGATGCTGAACAAACTTCATAGGCGTTTCATACATCACTGAGATGTTCCTGCCAAGGATTAAAAATGAAATGTTAGGTACAAATTCTGTCGTTCCAAATTTTAATTAATTAATACTTACAAAGAATTCAATTTCGAAGGATCAACAAGTGAAATGCCTCCAGGAGCACCTATCAATATTGACGATTCAGAGCCACTTCCAGAAATGAGCTCTGCTGTGGTGACGGGGATATGTGGCAAATAAATGGACATAATTTCTGTACTTGAATTCATGCTGATGAATTTAAGCCAACCACGTTGATCAATAGTGACCAACTTGTTTACATTGGACGGATCCCAAGCTAAGAACATGACTGCAAAAAAACATAATGACTAAAGTAAATGAAAAGTGTAACATAATACAGAATAATCTTTCGTATTTACTATCCGTACTTGGCGAAGAAAACACACAATAATACACCGAGCCGGTCTTGCTGAATTGTTCGTATTTGACACAATTTTTCCAAGGACGGGGTGAGCCTTTTTCGGATAAATCGTCATCTATTTTTTTCAGTGGAGCCAAACCTGTCGAGCTAACATTCCAAACGGTGAGTGCTCCATGCATTTCTGTAACAGCTAAAAGGCGACTTTTCCCATTGTATGACAAGCTGGACACAGCGTACGGATGATCAAGAATAATAAGTCTAGACAATGAATTGTCATAACATAAATGAGCCGAATAGCCTTGAAGAACAATAAATGGCTCGATCTCAGTATCACTTTCTTGTTGAATAATGAACACACGACTGTCTTCAAAAAAGGAAACTGCATAGGCAAGTCGGTAAGGAGGCAGTGATAGACACGACAGAGAGTCAAAACTGAACGCATTTACGGGACCATTAATAATCTTATTTGAACACTCTATTTGCTGGCATGCAGAAAAGTGGAACAATTCGTTTTCCGTCTTACTCTTTTCAGCGTCCTATAAATCCATAAAAGAAAATCAATTCTTATTCCCCAAATACTCCGTAAATTTCACTGTCTTGTTAAGAGCCTTTTTGTAATAATCTTTACCCATTTCACAACTGAATAAATAACAATGGAATGAGGATGCGCAATGGCAATTATAGTTTCCCCAGTCACATCATTTCCAACTGAAAACATTCGAAGCACCTCAGTTTCAAAGTGCAAGCTCTGTACAGGCAAATGGCGTCTTTTATCCTGCGGTTGTGGTTTGTTCATCTGGCTTGTAGCATGTGGATCATCAACACCCGGATTCGGTTCAGATCGCTTAGAACCGTCTTCAGTGACACTAGATTCCATAACATAAGCAGTGGGACGAGTCCTCTGAGTCCTAGAAGTATTAAAGTCTTGAGGTAAATGAGTGAATGGAACGGATCTTCGGTCTCTTGGTGGAAGGCCAAACGAACGCCTTATAGATGGGCTGGGCATCCCAAGCCTCACGAAATCCATTGACGTATCTTTGGATTTTTCTGAAGTATCTCTGAAACTGTTCCCGTCCTGTTCTTGTACTTCAGAAGTAGACAGAACAGTTTGGAAACTTCGTTTCAGTGTATTTTTTATTCCTTCCATGGTTGGACTGGACTTGTACTCCACAGGCGAACTAATAAACCGCACTAATAATATGTCCTGATCAATTGAATTAAGATATAGAAATTAGAAAAGTCAATATAGTTTAATTTAAAGAATTTTACTTGAGACTTTACTTTACTTTAACTGATTCAGTCTTTTCTCCAAGAACAAAAGTCGTACACAATCAAATGCAGTTAACAAATTCGGTACCAGCGTTTAAGAACAATAGTAGCTCAATAAAAATAAACGATTAAAATGATTAAGATTTCGAAGTTTTAAGATTTCTTCATAACTTCATACTAAGGAAAGGACTTGTAGCTGAAGGAAGCTGATGCACGTTATTACGCCAATCCCGCGTTCTTCCCGCCATCACCCCTAAAAATCATCCAACAAGATATTTCTGCAAATGCAAGCCGAGATCAATGCTTTTACAGTAGTACTTTACTTTGAAACTATCAGACCCATCCAAAAAAGGCGAGTTGCCAATTTCGCCAATATTTTCATTGTATTTGTATTTGTATATTTCTTTTGTATTTGTAGTCTAAAATAAATTTTTGCCGCAACAATCAGAATTTACCAACTAAATAAGTTCCATAGAACTAGAACCAAGTTAAATTAAAGGTATTATAAAATGAATAAATAGAGTTCTTTTGAACTTACAGCTTCTGCAAAACTCCAGTTTCCACATTAAGCGGTAATTTGTATAGTTGATTACTCTTTTTTGGGTTATAAATGCTTTCAGAGATTATAAGTTGCCATGTAAAACTGAGATGTTGAAAAACTTGCTTAGCATATGATCATAATCATAACATATTAGAGCTAATCAAAATCAATACCATTCTCATAAAAACTACATCATTTTGAATATGAGATTTGAAAATCTGCACTATATAGTGCTGCGAATTGGACCTTTTGCTAATATGGGAGGGTATTGCTGTGGTGGATTTTCTGCGAAAGAACTACATTTATATCAAGATTGTACATATCTCACTGCAGATCAAGTAGACTTGTAAAATCTGACTGAATTTTTATGAAAATTGAAATAAATTAAACTTGTGTTCTTTGTATTAATTTGCTGTAATTGCTCAACAGGTTATGGCGTCAATTTAAAAAATGTTCACCAAAAAAGCTTCGGAAGGACAGAATGGCGTACTTGGACATGGAGGAAATTTCAAAGCACAAGAAAATGAAAGCAAATCCATTTTTGGATAGGCTAATGATTGCATTTGGTACCAAGATGCCTGATGGGACTTTCATGATGGATTTCGATGACTTCTTATTCATGTTTTCTGTCTTCAACTTTTATTGCTCTGAAGAAATGAAATGTGAATATTATTTCCGAATGATGGGTAACTTTGCGTTTTAAAGCAATATGCCTTTACTTAAACCCCGATTTTGCAAGGTTTTCCTTTTCTTGTAGATTTTGACGAAGATAGGAAACTCAGCTTGAACGATCTCAAGTTGACAATCATGCGGTACATGGAAATCAATGATGGACAAGAAGATGATGACTATCTTGATGATGAAGCATTTGAACAAGTCATGGAACAGCTTTTAAAATCTGCTGATGTCAATAATGATAGGCATGTGAGTTACGATGAACTGGAAATACTTATGCAGTCATCTGATCACTTTGAAAGGTAAAATAACCTTGATATATTCGGGTATAGTATAGCATCTTGGTCTAAATGAATGAGATAGAGATAATTTTTTATATTTCCTCTATAAATTGTTTAAAGGATGGATATTTGTACAGGGCTTTCAGAATGTCGGTCGAATACTAATCTCAAAATATCAAAACACACAATATTTTTATTGTTAATACTATATTCATTACAATATTACGTAAAAAGAGCATATGCTATTATGCTGCTAAATAGTAGTACCAATGAAGGTAGCAGTAATAAAAAATTTTAATGACAATCATTTGATAATAATGACAAGGCTAAAACATATATTAATTGTATATATTGGTGAACAATTTTCTTCAGAATCGTATAGCCGCATTCTTAGAATGACGAGGATGCATAGGATAGCCAATCTAAATATGAAGATACGCGTGTGTACACATCTGGCCTGTCAAGAGAAATGAATTACTCGGTTAGTTTAGCATTTGAATTAGCCATCAAACAACAAATGCGATACTGATTAGACATACCAGTTTTGAAACAGCGAACATCCTCCGATTCCAAATGAAACTAGACCAATCAGTTTATTGACTCCATTTTGCTCTTGCACAAGAGGGCCGCCACTATATACACAAGGCATACACATTCGGTTTCTAGTTTCTGACTTTGGATTTTGGCCGCAAATTATTTTATAGGAGGTTTGGAATAGTTATAGCCGTAAAAACTGACCTATCTCCAAAACAGGTTCCACTGCATCCAGATGCACTGGAACAGAGCATGGTAGGATGCACATAGTCAATCTTTAAGGTATTTTTGCACTCAGAATTTTCAATGACCACTGTAGATAAATACTGAAGTTGGGTTGCTAGTTTCCCCATCGGATAAAAAACAGCTCCCCAGCCTGTGACTACAGCGTCTTTACCAGCATAAGAATTGCCTAAAAACAGTACAAAATTAAAATACCGTGTGTTGTGATAGCAAATAGAGACTAA
>Ga0210040_10009113_pt1 | contig 11608 bp, 11 predicted proteins | sample CryGeyCG12114_NA_FD_185462 | JGI IMG/M metagenome (GOLD analysis project Ga0210040, IMG submission 185462) | Groundwater microbial communities from aquifer - Crystal Geyser CG19_WC_8/21/14_NA (SPAdes) (version 2) | ecosystem: Environmental > Aquatic > Deep subsurface > Groundwater | place: USA... | reverse complement strand
GGTGCGGGCGAGGTCGTCGTCGGCGCCGACGTCCAGGCGGGTGGTCAGGTGCCGGGCGACCCGGGCGAGCCGTCGGGGGTCCAGGTGGGCTGCCTGCTCGAGGAGGAAGGTCTGGGCGTCGGTGCGGGTGGCGGGGTCCAGGTCGGGGTGCAGGCGGGTCATCGCGGTGTGGATGACCCCGGCCTGGTCGGCGTTCATATCGCCGGCGGCCAGGGCCTTGCCGGTGGCGGTGAGGGTGGTGCCCAGGGCGGTGGCGAGCTCGACCCGGCGGCGGGCGTGCTCGGCGCGGGTGGTGGTGGCCCCGACCAGCCAGTCCGCGGTGCTGGGCGCTCCAGAGGCCGTCCCGACGCGGCGCTCGTCCGCGGCGGACAGCACCCGCAACCGCACGGCCTCCAACCGGGCGGCCTGCCGCTCCAGCTCGAGCACCGCGCAGCGGACCTGCTCGTCGCTGCACCGCCACACCTCGACGGCCAGCAGGGCGTCCAGCGCCCCCGCCAGCGCGGCCACGCCCTCGGGGAGGGACCCGGCGGGCTCCTCGCCGCTCGCCCCGCCGGTGGTCATGGCGCTGACGCTACGGGCGACCACCGACAGCCGGACCCCGCCCGGGAGCCATCCACAGGCCCCTGACCTGCGACGACGCACACCACCCGATCGAGTGGCGCCCTCTCACCCGACGGTGGGAGTCCTCCCTCGCACGGGCTGCCGACGACGGGCGCGGCCCGGCGCCCGGTCGTCGTCGGGCGCGACCGGGCGACGCGTTCCCGCGGCCCGCGTGCGCCCTCCTCCCAGCCGTGGGGGAGGCTGCCCGCGTGAGCCCGCAGGCCCTCCCCGACCCCTTCCCGGCGTGGTTCTTCGACCGCGAGGACCCGTCCCCGGACAGCCGCTTCTACGCGCCGGAGCGCCTCGTCACGCACATCGACGAGGGGGCGGTCGTCGCCGTCGGGGAGCTCTACGCCGAGCTGGGGGTCGACGGCTCCGCACCTCGCCCGGACGGGCGCCCGCGCGCGGTGCTCGACCTCATGTCGTCCTGGGTCTCGCACCTGCGCAGCGCGCCCGACGAGCTGGTCGTCCTCGGCATGAACGGGGCCGAGCTCGCGGCGAACGCGATGGCCGCGCGACGGGTCGTCCACGACCTCAACGCCGACCCCCGCCTGCCCTTCGACGACGCGGCCTTCGACGCCGTCCTGTGCTGCGTGTCCGTGGACTACCTCGTCCACCCTGTCGAGGTGCTCGCCGAGGCGGCGCGGGTGCTGCGTCCCGGGGCGCCGGTGGTGCTGACGTTCTCCAACCGCTGCTTCCCCACCAAGGCGGTGCGCGGCTGGCTCGCCACCGACGACGCCGGCCGGTGCGCGGTCGTCGCCGAGTACGTGCGCCGGGCCGGTGGCTTCACCGAGCCCGAGGTCTCGCTCCGCACCCCGCCGGGCCGCGAGCGGGGCGGCCGCTACCGCGGCGACCCGCTCTACGCCGTCGTCGCCCGGCGGTCCTGAGCCGTCGCGGGCCGCAGCGGCCGGATCGCCCGGGAGACGGCCAGCGCCAGCACGAGCAGCACGGCGACGACCGACAGCGCGCGCAGCAGCCCGGCCGCCTCGCCGAGCAGGCCGATGAGCGGGGGGCCGGTGAGGAAGGCGACGTACCCGACGGAGGCGACGACGCTCACGCGCGCCGGCGCACGAGCCGGGTCGTCGGCGGCTGCGCTCATGCCGAGCGGGAAGCCGAGCGAGGTCCCGAGGCCCCACAGCGCCGCGCCGACGGCGGCGAGCCACGGCGCCGGCGCGAGCACGAACAGCAGCAGGCCGACGAGGGCCACCGCCGCGAGGGTGCGGACGACCGGCACGCGGCCCCAGCGGTCGAGCCAGGAGGTGCCGAACCACCGGCCGACGGTCATCGCGGTGAGGAAGACGGCGAAGGTGAGGGTGCCGACCGACTCCGCCACCCCGTAGCCCTCGATCATCGCGAGCGCGGTCCAGTCGTTGGCCGTCCCCTCCGCGAACGCGAAGGCGAGGACGAAGACGCCCACCATCAGCGTCCGGGGCTCGCGCCAGGCGGTCAGAGCGCCCGGCCGCGTGGCGGGCGCCTCCGGGGCGGGGACGACGTCCTCGGGCGCGACGGTGGAGCTGCCGTCTGGCACGAAGGCGCGGACGGACGCCGGGACGACCAGCAGCACCAGGACCGCCACCGCGGCGAGGTGCTCCGAGACCGAGACGTCGAGGCGGATCATCAGCGAGCCGAGGAGCGCCCCGGCGACGGTGCCGACGCTGAAGCCGGCGTGGAAGCGCGGCATGACGGTGCGCCCGACGTGCGCCTCGACGACGGCCCCCTCCACGTTCATGGCGACGTCCCAGGCGCCGTAGGCCAGCCCGAGGCCGAAGAGCGCGACCACGACCGGGGCGACCCCCACGGTGATGCCCCACGCGATCCCGAGCATCGTGACGACGAGCAGGACCGCGGCGAGCTGCACGACCCGTCGCGAGCCCAGCCGCGCGATGACGGCGCCCGCGAGCGGCAGCGCCAGCACGGAGCCGGCCGCCAGGGCGAGCAGGACGAGCCCCACCTCGCCCGTCGAGAGGCCGAGCTGGCTGCTCGTCGAGGGGATCCGCGAGGCCCAGCTCGTGAAGGCGAAACCCGAGGCGACGAAGGCCGCGGTGGTGGCCCACTTGGCCCGCCGGACGACGGGACCCGGGAACGGCGGGGCGGTGGTCACGGGCGGGGCTCCTGCAGCTGGTGGGGGTGGACGGGCGGGGCCGGGACGCCGACGAGCCGCTCGAGCGCGCCGCGGCCGGCGCCCGTCCCGTCGTCGGTGACCTCGTGCGGGCCCGGGTCGCGCAGGGCCTCGAGGTACATCTCCTCGGCGACCACCCACGGGCCCCCGTCCGCGCCGGTGTCGCCCACCACGAGGTCGGTCACCGCCTCGAGGAGCTCCTCCGTCGCCGGGCAGCGGGCCCGGGAGTCACGGGCACGAGCGTACGCACGACGCCGACGACCTCCGGCCGGCCTGGCGCGCACCACGGGCCGCCGCGGCCGAGCGCCCCTAGCGTGTCCGCCGACCCGCCGCCGACGGCGCGGGCGAGGAGGGGAGCACCGGGTGGGCGGCCGTCTGAGGGTGGGTCTCGTGGGAGCCGGGGGCGTGGGTGCTCGGCACGCCGCCGTGCTGGCCGAGCGGGACGACGCGGAGCTGGCGTGGGTCACCGACGTGGACGAGCGGCGGGCCCGCGCGCTCGCCGACGACCACGGCGCCGCCCTCCGCCCGGACCTCGACGCCCTGCTCGAGGACCGCCCGGACGCGGTCTGGCTCTGCGTGCCGCCCTTCGCGCACGGCCCGGCCGAGCGCCGCCTGGTCGAGGCGCGGGTGCCCTTCCTCGTCGAGAAGCCGCTGTCCGCAGACCTCGCGACCGCCGAGGAGCTGGCCGCGGTGGTGGAGCGCTCGGGCCTGGTGACCGCGACGGGGTATCACTGGCGGGGCATGCCGGGCGTGGAGCGGGCCGCCGAGGCGCTCGGGGACGAGCCCGTGCTGCTGGCCTCCGGCGCCTGGTGGGGGCCCGTCCCGCCGGTGGGCTGGTGGGGCCGGCAGGACCTGTCCGGCGGCCAGGTGGTGGAGCAGGCGACGCACCTGCTCGACGTGGTGCGTCTGCTCGCCGGCGAGGTGGTCCGGGTCGTCGCCCGCGAGGTCGCGCCCGGCGCGGAGGGCGCCGTCGCCCCCGCGGTCACGGCGTCCCTGGACCTCGCGAGCGGCGGCGTCGCGAGCCTGACGGCGACGTCGCTGCTGCCGGCGCGCCGGGCGGCGTCCGTGCAGCTGGTCGGGGCGCGCGGCGCGCTCGTCGAGGTCGACGAGGAGGCCGTCGTGCTCGGGGGGTCCCTGGCGCCGGAGCGGGTGCCGGACGGGGGCGAGGCCAAGCGCCGCGTCGTCGGCGACTTCCTGGACGCCGTCCGCACGCGGGACGCCTCCCGGGTCCGCGCTCCCTACGCGCAGGCGCTGGCCACCCACCGGGTCGCCTGCGCGGTGGTGGCGTCGGCGCGGACGGGCGAGCCGGTGGTCCTGGGGGACGGCGCGTGAGCGAGGCCCGCGACGTCCGGGTGCTCCAGGTCCGGCAGCCGGGCGAGGTCACGTGGGTGGCGCGCCGGGACGGCCCGCTGGCCGACGGCTGCGCCCGGCTCGACACCGTCGCCTCGGGCGTCTCGGCGGGCACCGAGCTGACGTTCCTCAAGGGCACCAACCCCGCCGCGCGGGGCTACGACGCGCGGCTCGGCCTCTTCGCGCCGCCCTCCGGCGAGGGTCCCGAGCCGCACCCGTCGGCGGCGCCCACCGCGGCGGCCGGCGGCGCGCTGGTCGACAAGCTCGGGTACATGCAGGTCGGCCTCGTCGTGGCCAGCCGCAGCCCGCACCTGGTGGAGGGGAGCCGCGTGGCGGCCACCTACGGCCACGCGACCGGGCACGACCTCGACCCGCGCACCGAGCGGGCTGTCGTCCTGCCGCCCGACCTCGACCCGCTGCTCGGCGTCCTCGTCGCCCACATGGGCCCCATCTGCGCCAACGGGCTGCTGCACGCGGCGGCCGACCTCCTCGGGCCCGCCGCTGCCGGGCCCGACCTGGGGGCGGGCGTGCGCGGGCGCCGGGTCCTGGTGACCGGCGCCGGCGTGGTCGGCCTCCTGTCCGCCCTCATGGCGGCCCACCACGGCGCCCTGGAGGTGGCGGTCGTCGACCCCACGCCGTCGCGCCGCGCCGCCGCCGAGGGGCTCGGCCTGGTCGCGGTCGACCCCGGCGCCGTCGACGTGGGCACCTGGGCGAAGGAGCGGTGGAGCCGCGGCGCCGGCGCCGCGGCCGACGACCGCGGGGCCGACGTCGTCCTGCAGTGCCGGGGGCGCGACGAGGCGCTGCAGCAGGCGCTGCGGGCGCTGCGGCCGCAGGGCGTCGTCGTGGACCTCGCCTTCTACCCGGGCGGTGCAGGCGCGGTCCGCCTCGGCGAGGAGCTCCACCACCACGGCCTGCGGCTCGTGGCCGCTCAGATCGGGCGCGTCCCGCGGGGCCTGGCGCACGCGTGGGACCGCGAGCGCCTCTCCGCCGCGACGCTCGACCTGCTCGCCGCCCGCGGGGACGACGTGCGCCGCCACCTCGTCACCGACGTCGTGCCCTTCGACGAGGCGCCGGAGCTCTACGCGAACCTGGTGGCGCGCCGCCGCCAGGTGCTGCAGGCGGTGCTCACGCCCTGAGCCCGCCCGCGGCGACCCGCGCCGGCCCGGCCCCTGGTCCGCCCGCCAGGTCCAGGACGCGGGCGTACAGGTCGAGGTAGCGGCTCGCCATCGCCGCCGGCGTCCACTCGCCGGCCGCGGCCCGGCAGGCCGCCCGGTCGAGGTCGCCGACGCGGCGCAGCGCGTCGGCCAGCCCCTCGACGTCCTCGGCCAGCAGGCCCGTGGTGCCGTGCTCGACCAGCGACGGCAGGACGCCCAGCGGGGTCGCGACGACGGGCACGCCACGCGAGAGCGCCTCCACCACACCGGTCGCGCCCGGCTCGGCCCAGCGGTTGGGCACGAGCAGGGCGCGCGTCCGGCGCAGGAGGTCCTCCTTGGCCTCCCCGGCGACCGTGCCGACCCACCGCACCTGCTCGCCGTCGACCGACGGGGCGACCTCCTCGGCCCAGAAGAGCGCGTCGGGGTCGCTGTGCAGGGGGTCGCGCGGGTCGGCCAGGCGACGGGCCAGCACCTGCGGGTCACCCACGCCGGCGACCGGACCGGCCAGCACGAGGGGGACCCCGGCCCGGCGGCAGGCGGCGACCGCGAGGTCCTGGCCCTTGTCCCGCGTGATGCGGGCGAGGACGAGCGCCGCGCCCCCGTCGGCGTCGTCGGGCCCGGGGAGGGCGGCGTCCCCCGGGAGGGGAGCCGCCGGGGGAGGGGTCACCGCGAGCGGCACCACCCCGACCACCTGCCGGCGCAGCCGCGCCGGCGCGCGGGAGACCTGGTGGTCGGAGACGCCGGCGAAGAAGACGCGGCCGCCGCCGTCGAAGCGCTCGTAGAAGTCGGGGTGCTTGCGCAGGTCCCAGTGCAGCGTCTGCAGGACCGGGGGCGCCTGGGCGCCCATCGCCGCCAGCACGCTCGGGCCGACGACCTCGAGGTGGTCGTGGACGAGGTCGATCGTCGGGTCCTCCCGCAGCGCGCGCACCACCTCGACCATGTGCGCGTGGGCGACGCCGGAGCTGCGGTTGTAGGGCGCGGTGATCTCCCCGAGGCGCTCGCCGGCGCTCGTCGGCACGAGGCGGTCGACCTCGAGGCTGCTCGTCGCGACCCCGGCGAGCACGACGCGGACGCCCGCGCGGCGCAGCTCGGGGATGAGAACGGACAGCACCGTCTCGATGCCGCCGTAGCCGCGCGGCGGCACGGGCAGCCACGGCCCCGCGTTGACGAGGACGGTGAGGCGGCGGGACCGGCGGTGCACCATGCGGACTGCCCTCCTCCGCGCGCGGGCGCGCGCCGCGGCGAGGATGCCAGGCGAGGGGCCGGGGGTCTCCCCGAGCGTCGGACCCGTCGCCGGCGGGCCCGGTCGAGCGGCGGCAGCGGTCGGGCGGCGGCCGTCAGGCGGCGACGAGCGGGGCCCGCAGCGGGTGCTCGCCGCGGGGCAGGAGCACCTGCGCGGCGAGCCCCGTCCCGGCGTGGACGACGATCGGCGCCATCAGGTTGGCCGTGCTGGCGGCCAGGGAGGCCCCGGGGGTGACGACGACGAGCAGCAGCGCGTCGTCGGCGGTCGCCAGGCCGAGCCCGTCGACGTCGTCCTCCTCGACCTCGGGCGCGTAGTCGGGGAACACCGCGCCGGGGGCGAGGACGACGAGCCGCACGCCCTCGACCTCCAGGGACTGCAGCGAGTACAGCGTCCCGGTGTCGTCGAGCCGCACCAGCGCGAAGCGGGTGAGCTGCTCCAGCCCCGGCAGCGGGGCGACGAACCGGACCTCCGGCAGGGCGGGCGGGGCCTCGAGCACGGGGGCGCTCACCGCAGGAAGTCCATGATGGTCGGGGTCACGACCTTGGCGGCCGCGCCGAGCGCGGCCTGGTACGCCTTCTCGTGCATGGACAGCTCCATCAGCGACTTGGCCAGGTCGATCTCCTCCACGCCGGCCTTGGCCGCCGTCAAGGACAGGGACCTGTCCTCGCCGGTCGACCGCAGCCGGTCCACCTGAGCGTAGCGAGTGCCCACGTCGGTCCACGCGGTCCGCAGCCGGCCCAGCGCGCCGTCGACGTCCGCGAGGGCGGTGGAGGACTCCGCGGAGCCGGCCGTGACCGCCGCCTCGACCCGGTCGAGGACGGCGAACACCGAGGTGTCGCCCTCGCCGAAGGCCTGGGCCCGCGAGGTGTCGACGCGCACCTCGACCCCCGGGGCGAGCGCGCGGCGGACCGCGCCGGCCCCGAGGTCCTCGGTCGGCTCGACGACGCCGTCGACCTCGACGAAGGCCTTCCCCGTGCCGGTGGTGCCGCCGAAGACGGAGCGGCCGAGGTAGGTCGTGTTCGTGGCCTGGAGCAGCTCCTCGCGCAGGCCGCGGACCTCGGTGGCGAGGATCGTGCGCTCCTGCGCCGACATCGCGTCCGACCCGGCCTGGACCGTGAGGTCGCGCAGGCGGTTCAGCACCGTGCTGGCCTGGTCGAGGCCGGACTCCGTGGCGCTGAGCCAGCCCGTCGCGTCGGTCGAGGCGCGGGCGTAGCGCTCCTCGGCCGCGAGGGCCTGGCGCAGCCCGAGCGCCTTGTCGGTGCCGATGACGTCGTCGGAGGGCTGGACGATGGCGCGCCCGCTGGAGACCTGGTCGACGGCGCGCGAGTACCGGGCGGCCGCCGCGGCGATGCCCGCCTGGGCGGCGCCGGCGCTGCCCACCAGGGTGGAGCGCCCGCCGAGCCCGGAGGCGCCGGTGAGGCTCGCGGAGACGCCGCTCATCGTCCGACCACCCCGGTGCGGTTGATCAGGGTGTCGAGCATCTCGTCGACGGCGGTGAGCACGCGGGCAGCTCCTTCGTAGGCGCGCTGGAAGGTCAGGAGGTCGACCATCTCGCTGTCGACGTCGACGGCCGTGGAGGCGGTGAGCACGCCCTGCGCGGAGGCCGCGGCGGCCTCGGCGGCGGACGCGCGGACGATCGCGGCGGACGCCTCGCCGGCGTAGCCGACGGCGAAGGTCCGCCACTGCCCGTCCGGGCCGTCCGCGGTGCCCGCGAGCCCCGCGATCGCCTGGGCGGCGGACACGTCGGTGCCGGCGGTGCCGGCGCGGACGTCGCCCGGCGGGATGGACGCGGTGAGGGAGGCAGCCGTGACCGCGCCGCCGTCGGCGGCCGTGAAGACGGGCGGGTCCCCGTGCAGGTCGTTGACCTGCGTGGCGACCGACGCCGCGACGCGGTCGTAGCCGGCCATGACGTCGGGCAGCGTGGTGGACAGCGCCTCGGTGAGCGCTCCGGCGGTGCCGCCGACGGCCGCCGTCGCGCCCGTGTCGGTGAAGACGACGGACGTGGGCGCGGTGCCGGCGCCCGTCATGGCGGCGGGGCCGGAGACGGCCACGGTGCGGGCGGTCTGGCCGGAGACCAGCTTCTCCCCGCCGACGAGGACGTCGACCGAGCCGTCGGGCCGCTCGGCGCTCGTGGCGCCGACGAGCGCGGAGAGCTGGCGCACGAGCACGTCGCGCTGGTCCGCCAGCTCGTGCGCCGGGGCGCCGGTGGCCGTGGTGGCCACGACCATCCGGTTCAGCTCGCTGATGGACTGGGAGATGCTGTTCACCTCCGTCTCGAGGGTGCCCAGCTCGGTGCGGACGTCGGTCCACGTGGACGCGGTGCGCTCGGCGCCCGCGCGCAGGGTCGCGGCGACCTCCTCGCTGCTCGCGACGACGGTCACGCGCGCGGCGGCGCCGGCGTCCCCCACGGGCTGCTGCGCGAGGTTGTCCCAGGCGGCCCACATGGCGCCGAGCTTCGCCTGCAGGCCGTCGTCGCTGGGCTCGGCGAACCCGGCCTGGACGGTGGCGAGGACGCCGGCGCGGGTGCTCGCCGTCGCGGCGTCGCCGGAGGCGAGCTCGAGGCGGCTGGCGGCCAGGCGGTCGGTGAGGCGGGCGACCTGCGCCACCGCGACGCCCTGCCCGGTGGTCCAGCCGCGGCTGCCGATCGAGGAGGTCGTCCCGGGGAGGGAGACCATGTCGGTGCGCTGGCGCGTGTAGCCGGGCGTCGCCGCGTTGGCCACGTTCTGGCCGGCGACCTCCATCGCGCGTCGCTGGGTCTGCAGCGAGCTCAGGGCGACGGACAGTCCCTGGAAGGTGCTCATCGGGTCCTCGCAGACGGGTCGGGGGCGGGGACGGTCGACTGCTCCATCGGCAGGACCCCGGCCGGGCTGAGGTCCCTCACAGGGCCTCGTCGACGAGGCGGGGGCGCGGGCCGGCGGGGTCGGCGGCGCCGGAGCGGTGCCCGCCGCGGGGGCCGTAGGTCTGGACGGGGACGACGGGCTCGCCGGGGCCGACGTCGCCGAGGGAGGCCATCGCGTCGTCGAGGGCGCGGCGGCCCGTGGCGAGGACGTCGCGGTTGGCCGCGGCGGTCGCGCTGATCTCGCTCGTCAGGACGAGGAAGGCGTCGCGGTGCGCGCCGAGCACCTCGTCCCACGGGGTGGGGACCGCCTCGGCCAGCTGGCGCAGGCCGGCGCCGCCGTCCACGCCGAGCTCGGCGGCGACGGCCTCGACGTGGACGGCGCGCTCGAGCTCGGCGGCGCGGACCTGGTCCAGGACGACCTCCACCTCCCGCGTGGCGTGCGCGAGCCAGCGAGTGCGCCCGCTCGAGAGCACGAGCTGCTCCTCCTCCAGCTTGAACAGCAGCAGCTCGAGCACCTCCCGCTCCCGCCACAGCACGTTCGACAGCTCCGCCAGACCCATGCCGGTCCTCTCCTCGGTCCTCCTCGCGCCTGCGGCGGCCGGTCGGCCGAGCAGGTGGTGCCGGTGCGCCCATCGGCGGGCGGGGGCGGCTGCTGAGGCGTCGGAGGCCCTGGGCGCCCGGGGGGGTGCGGCCGAGCGGGTGGCCCGGTGCCAGCACGTGACCCGACCGGGCTCAAGCCGGCCGGGGGCGGGGACGAGGACTGCTCCGTGATGATCCCGACCCAGCGCACGGCCGAGACGGCTCGCAGCGCCCTCCCCCGCAGCAGCGCCTCCCCCCGCCGCGACGCCGCCGCGGTGGAGGCCCTCGTCACGGCCCACCTGCCCCTCGTGGGCCACGTCGTCCGCGAGGTGGCGATGCGCCTGCCCGCCCACGTGGACAGCGCCGACCTCGCCGGCGCCGGCGCCGGCGGCCTGCTCCAGGCCGCCCGCGGCTTCGACGAGGCGACCGGCGTCCCCTTCGCCCGCTACGCCAGCACCCGCATCCGCGGCGCCGTGCTGGACGAGCTGCGGGTCATGGACATCGTCAGCCGTGGGGTCCGCTCCCGCGGCCGCGAGATGCACGGCGTCGAGGACTCCCTCACCGCCGCCCTCGGCCGGCGCCCCACCCGCGAGGAGCTCGCGGGTGCGCTGGGGGTCGGAGTCAGCGAGGTCGACCGCCGCCGCGCGGAGTCCGGCGTGACCGTCTCCAGCCTCGACGCTCCCCTCGGGGGCTCGGCCGACGGGGGCGACGCGCTCGCGCGGACCTGGGCCGAGGGGCTGGCCGACGACCGGCCGGGGCCCGAGGAGATCGCGGTGCGCGCCGAGCGGATGCGCGTGATGGGCGCGAGCGTCGCGGCGCTCCCGGAGCGGCTGCGCCGGGTCGTCGTCGGGACCTTCCTCGAGCAGCGCCCGCTGTCGGAGGTCGCCGAGGAGCTCGGCGTCACCGAGTCCCGCGTGAGCCAGCTGCGCACCGAGGCCCTCGGCCTCCTGCGCGCCGCCATGGACAGCGTGCTCGAGCCACGGCCGGTCGCCGAGCGGCCCACGGGCGTGGCCGCCCGTCGCCGGGAGGCCTTCTACGCCGACGTCGCCCTGCACGCCGCGGCGGCCGGCGTCGGCAGCGCGGGACGCCGCGCCGAGGCGCGCCAGGAGCTCGCCGCTCGCGCACCCCTCAGCGCTCGCGCCGTCGCGACGACCGCCCCCGCGAGCCTCCCCGCGCAGCGGCAGGCCGTCCGGCCCGCGCCGTGGGCGCCCGCGCGCCAGGCCCAGCCCGCCTGAGCGCGCTCGAGGGCCCGCCCGCGCGCGGTCCCCACCCGATCGGCCCAGCGCCGGTCCCCGAACCCCTCAAGGCCCCGCACCAGGGGCCGATAGAGGAACCAAGCCCCCACGGACGGGGGCGGACACCACGAGCACCACTCACGGAAGAGAGACATCGCCATGGGTTTCCAGATCAACAACAACGTCGCCGCGTTCAACGCCTACCGGAACCTCTCGGTCACGCAGAACACGGTGAGCAGCTCCCTCGAGAAGCTGTCCAGCGGCCTCCGCATCAACCGCGCGGCGGACGACGCGGCCGGCCTCGCCATCTCCGAGGGCCTGCGCAGCCAGGTCGGCGGCCTCAAGGTCGCCGTCCGCAACGCCCAGGACGGCATCTCCGTCGTCCAGACCGCGGAGGGCGCGCTCTCCACCAGCACCTCGATCCTGCAGCGCATGCGCGACCTGTCGGTCCAGGCCAGCAACACCGGTGGCCTGTCCGACGACGCCAAG
>Ga0210040_10009112_pt1 | contig 11609 bp, 11 predicted proteins | sample CryGeyCG12114_NA_FD_185462 | JGI IMG/M metagenome (GOLD analysis project Ga0210040, IMG submission 185462) | Groundwater microbial communities from aquifer - Crystal Geyser CG19_WC_8/21/14_NA (SPAdes) (version 2) | ecosystem: Environmental > Aquatic > Deep subsurface > Groundwater | place: USA... | reverse complement strand
CCATGAGCACCACCATGACCGGCTTCCCGGTCGCCCTGCCCGACGCGACAGCCGACACCCTGATGTGGGCCCGCCCCGACGACATCGAGCCTCAGGCGCTGGAGCAGCTGCGCAACATCTCGTCCCTGCCTTGGGTCCACGGCGTGCGCGTGATGCCCGACGTCCACCTCGGCAAGGGCGCGACCATCGGGTCGGTCATCGCCATGCGCGACGCCGTCTCCCCGAACGCCGTCGGCGTCGACATCGGCTGCGGGATGATCGGCGCGCGCACGTCCCTGACCGCCTCGGACCTGCCCGACGACCTGCACTCGCTGCGCCTGCGGATCGAGGCGGCGGTCCCCGTCGGGTACAACGGGCATGCCGAGCCCGTCGACGTGGCCAGGCTGCGCCCCGTGCAGGGCCCGGCCGGCGCCGCCCGGCTCGCCGGCCACGACGCGTTCTGGGACCGGTTCGGGACGCTGCACGGCAAGGCGTCGAAGCTCGAGGTCCGGGCCCGCAAGCAGCTCGGCTCACTCGGGTCGGGGAACCACTTCATCGAGATGACCCTGGACGCGGACGACGGGGTGTGGCTGCAGCTGCACTCGGGCAGCAGGGGGATCGGCAACGAGCTGGCCAAGCACCACGTCGAGATCGCCAAGGGCCTGGAGCACAACGCGGGGATCGTCGACCGGGACCTGGCGGTCTTCCTGGCGGGCACGCCGCAGATGGACGCCTACCTCAACGACCTGTGGTGGGCGCAGGAGTACGCGGCCCGGTCGCGCGCGGTCATGATGGCGCTCGTCGTCCAGGCCGTCCGGGACCACTTCCCCGAGCGGGACATCACGGTGGACGAGGGGGTCAACTGCCACCACAACTACGTCGCCCGGGAGCGCATCGACGGCGCGGAGCTCATCGTCACGCGCAAGGGCGCGATCCGGGCCGGCAAGGGCGACCTGGGCCTCATCCCCGGGTCGATGGGCACCGGCTCGTACGTGGTCCGCGGCCTCGGCAACCCGGCCTCCTACCAGTCCGCGTCCCACGGCGCCGGCCGGAGGATGTCGCGCAACGCGGCCAGGAAGGCGTTCACCGCGGCCGACCTCGCGGCTCAGACGGCCGGCGTGGAGTGCCGCAAGGACGAGGGTGTGGTCGACGAGATCCCCGGGGCGTACAAGGACCTCGAGGAGGTCATCGCCGCCCAGACGGAGCTCGTCGAGGTGGTCGCCCGGCTGCGGACGATCCTCTGCGTCAAGGGCTGACCGGTCGCACGGCGTGGCCCCGTCGGACTCGCACCCGGCGGGGGTGCGCCCGACCCCGGACGCCTGGTTCGTCGCAGCCGCTACGGTGCGGCACATGAACCTCCGGCCCCTCGAGCTGCTGATCATCGCCGTGATCGTCATCGTCCCGGTCGTGGTGACGGTCGTGGCCCTGCGTCGACGCCGATGACGCGGCGGCATCGGGCGCTCACGCTGCTCGCGGCGGCCGTCGCCAGCTTCACGGCCCGGCTGCTCTACCGACACCACACCCAGCCGGACGAGGGCTTCACGGGGCACCTGACGGCAGCCCTCGTCGGTGCCGTCCTCGCCATGGGCGTCGCGTGGGTGGTGCTGTCGATGTCGCAGCGGCAGCACGCCCACGACGAGGGCTCGCCCGGTTCCGGGTCCGCTGCGACGAGCGATCCTGCCGAATGGACCCACGGCCCCTCGTCGTCGTCGACCGACTGACGGGGCGCGGGCTGCCGCCGCCGCGCAGGGCGAGACGTCTCGGAACGCTCGCCTGCGCGAGGCCATGAGCGGCATCGAGTACCGGGACACCGATGCGTCCCTCGACGAGATCCCGGCCGCCTACGAGCCCATCGACCACGTGAGGCGCGACGCCGAGGACCTCGTCGGCATCCGCCGCACGCTGCGGCAGGTCGTCGACGTCAAGGGCGACCGACCGGCGCGGGCGCGTCGGGTGGGACTGCCGCGGGCGAGGGCGCCGCGGGTGACGCTTCGCGTGGCGGGAGGCGCTCGTCCGTCCACGCCAGCATCTCGTCGAAGAACCTCTGCCGTGCCCGCGGTGCGGACAGCGCCAGGTCGTGCACCCCGTCGGTGATCCGGACGACGGTCACGTCCTCGCCCAGCCCCGGCGCCCGGGCGACCATGTGTCCGACGTCGAGCACGGAGTCGGTGCGGCCCAGGTCCGGGTGCGGGCGGTCGTGCGGGCCGCTGCGGGCGGAGCAGCACATGAGCACGGGGCAGTCGATGTCCAGCCCGCGGGCGAGCCGCGCCTGACCGCGCCGGACGGTCCTGATCCAGCCGGCGCGGATGGGGAACCCGTCGTGCGGCTTCCACGTGAGGTCGTACTCCCAGGCGCCGCCGGAGTCCACGTGCAGGCTCTGCCCGTAGTGCACCCCCAGCCGGCCGACGACGAGCCGGGGCGCGAGACCGCCGACGACGTCGAGCGCGCGGGTCAGGGCGACGCGCTGGAACCAGTCCCGGTTGAGGTCGAACCAGGGGCTGTTCAGCACGACGGCGTCCACCACGCCGCGGCCTCGGCGCGCGTGGGCCCACAGGCAGGCGAGCAGGCCACCGGTCGAGTGGCCCATCACGACGAGCGTCCTGTGCCCGTCGACCTCGCGGATCGTCCGGGCCGCGGCGTCGAGCTCCTCGACGTAGGTGCGCAGGTCGGTGACGTCGTTCGGGGTCTGCCAGGGGCGCAGCGACCGGCCGTACTTGCGGAGGTCGAGGGCGTAGAAGTCGAACCCGTGCTCCGCCCACACGTCACCGAGGTGGCGCTGGAAGAAGTAGTCGACGTACCCGTGCACGTAGAGGACGGCGCCCCGAGGTGCCCGCCGCTCCGCGTCGCGGTGCACGAGCGTGGCGACGACCTCGCCCTCGTGGTCGGGGCGCAACCGCAGGGTGCGGGCCGTCCAGCCGGGCCCTAGCACGTCCGGGGTGGTGGCAAGGGTGTCGTCATCGACGTCCGTCATGGCGCGATCGTGCCACCCGAGGCGTCGCGCAGCAGGCGACGTGGTGGCGGCCTCCACGCGCGGGTGGGCGACGGCCGCCACGCGCGTTAAGGTTGAGCGGAACAGACTCAAGTCTGGCGGCGTTGTGTCGACAGGCGCGCCGCCCAGCGCGCGCACGGCGCACGATCGGATGCACGACCGGAGGACCCATGGACGCCAACAAGCTCACCACCAAGACCCAGGAAGCCCTCGGCGACGCCATCCAGCAGGCCACCGCCGCGGGGAACCCGCAGGTCGAGCCGGTGCACCTGCTCAACGCGCTGCTCGGCCAGGAAGGGGTCGCGACCGCACTGCTCGACGCCGTCGGTGCGGACCGCTCCGCCGTCGGCCGCCCCGTCCGTGCCGCGCTCGTCGCCCTGCCCTCGGCCAGCGGCTCGGCCGTCGCGCAGCCTGCGCTCTCCCGCGCGACCTCGGCGGCGCTCGACGCCGCCCGCACCGAGGCGCAGGCGCTGGGGGACCAGTACGTCTCGACCGAGCACCTGCTGCTGGGTCTGGCCGCGGGGACGTCGCCGGCCGCCGACGCGCTGCGGTCCGCCGGCGCGACCCGCGACGCCCTGCTCGCGGCGCTGCCCGCCGTGCGTGGCAACGCCCGGGTGACGAGCCCGAACCCCGAGGGCACCTACAAGGCGCTGGAGCAGTACGGCGTCGACCTGACCGCAGCCGCCCGCGAGGGCCGGCTGGACCCCGTGATCGGGCGCGACCAGGAGATCCGGCGCGTGGTGCAGGTGCTCTCGCGCCGCACGAAGAACAACCCCGTGCTGATCGGCGAGCCCGGCGTCGGCAAGACGGCCGTCGTCGAGGGGCTCGCGCAGCGGATGGTCGCCGGCGACGTCCCGGAGTCCCTGCGGGGCAAGCGACTCATGTCGCTCGACCTGAGCGCGATGGTGGCCGGCGCGAAGTACCGCGGCGAGTTCGAGGAGCGCCTCAAGGCGGTGCTGGCGGAGATCAAGTCCTCCGAGGGCGAGATCGTCACCTTCATCGACGAGCTGCACACCGTCGTGGGGGCGGGCGCCGCCGAGGGCTCCATGGACGCGGGCAACATGCTCAAGCCCATGCTGGCGCGCGGCGAGCTGCGGCTCGTCGGCGCGACCACGCTGGACGAGTACCGGGAGCGGATCGAGAAGGACGCCGCGCTGGAGCGCCGCTTCCAGCAGGTCTACGTCGGCGAGCCCAGCGTGGAGGACACCGTCGCGATCCTGCGCGGGATCGCCCCGCGGTACGAGGCGCACCACAAGGTGACCATCTCCGACGCCGCGCTCGTCGCCGCCGCCACGCTGTCGGACCGGTTCATCCCGGGCCGCCAGCTGCCGGACAAGGCGATCGACCTGGTGGACGAGGCCGCCTCGCGGCTGCGCATGGAGCTCGACTCCTCGCCCGTCGAGATCGACGAGCTGCAGCGCGCCGTCACGCGCCTGCAGATGGAGGAGTCCTACCTGTCCGAGGCCGACGACGACGCCTCGCGGGACCGGCTGGAGCGGCTGCGTGCCGACCTGGCGGACCGCCGCGCGGAGCTCGGCGCCCTCACCGCCCGGTGGGAGTCGGAGAAGGCCGGGCACAACCGCGTCGGTGACCTGCGGGCCCGGCTGGAGGCGCTGCAGATGGCGGCGGAGAAGGCGATCCGGGACGGCCGCTACGACGACGCCGGCCGTCTGCAGTACGGGGAGATCCCCGAGGTGCAGCGGGAGCTCGACGCCGCCGAGGCGGACGAGCTCCGCTCCGGGATGGACGTCGTCGGGCCCACGCCCGAGCCGATGATCGCCGAGAAGGTGGGTCCGGACGAGATCGCCGAGGTGGTGTCCGCGTGGACCGGCATCCCGGCCGGCCGGCTGCTCGAGGGCGAGAGCGCCAAGCTGCTGCGGATGGAGGAGGTGCTCGGTGGGCGGCTGATCGGTCAGCGCTCCGCGGTGCAGGCCGTCTCGGACGCGGTCCGGCGGTCACGCGCGGGGGTGTCCGACCCGGACCGTCCGACGGGCTCGTTCCTGTTCCTCGGCCCGACGGGTGTCGGCAAGACCGAGCTCGCGAAGGCGCTCGCGGACTTCCTGTTCGACGACGAGCGCGCCATGGTGCGCATCGACATGTCCGAGTACTCCGAGAAGCACGCGGTGGCGCGACTCGTGGGTGCGCCCCCCGGGTACGTCGGCTACGAGGAGGGCGGCCAGCTCACCGAGGCGGTGCGCCGTCGTCCGTACTCCGTCGTGCTGCTGGACGAGGTCGAGAAGGCCCACCCGGAGGTCTTCGACATCCTCCTGCAGGTGCTCGACGACGGGCGCCTGACCGACGGTCAGGGCCGCACGGTCGACTTCCGCAACGCCATCCTCGTGCTCACGTCGAACCTCGGGTCGCACTTCCTGGTGGACCCGCTGCTCGACGACGAGACCAAGCGTGACGCGGTCATGAGCGCCGTCCGCGGAGCCTTCAAGCCGGAGTTCCTCAACCGGCTGGACGACGTCGTGCTGTTCGACGCGCTGTCCCTCGCGGAGATCGGCCGCATCGTCGAGCTGCAGGTCGCGGCGATGAACGCGCGGCTGGCTGATCGGCGGCTCACGCTCGAGGTCACCCCGGTGGCGGCGGACTGGCTCGCCATCGAGGGCTTCGACCCCGCGTACGGCGCCCGGCCGCTGCGCCGGGTGGTGCAGCGGGAGATCGGCGACCGGCTGGCCCGGATGCTGCTGGCGGGTGAGGTGCACGACGGCCAGACCGTGGTCGTGGACCGCGCCCCCGAGGGCGGCCGCGGGCTCGTGCTCGTGCCGCAGGAGGCGGCCGCAGCGGTCGCACGGTGATCGTCGCGGCGGGAACGCGCTCTCGGCGTGGGGCGGGGAGTGAAGCGGCCGGCACCGTGACGGTGCCGGCCGCTTCGTTCGCGTCGGGGGGCTGGCCTGGGCCGGCGGCGGCCGGACGAGGCTGAGGCAGTGGCCGCGCCGCATCGCGCTGCCGGCGCGCAGGGGTACGTGCGCTGGTGCTCCACTCCACCACCGCAGCGTCATGCCGGTGGGCTGTCGCGCTCGGGGGTGAGTCCGTGTCCGTGGGCGTCGGTGAAGATCCATTTTGTGCGTTGGTGCGGTAGATGGTGATGCCGCGGCTACGACGCCCTCGATTGCCGGCGGACCCGCCTGCCCGCCCAGCCTCGACGCCAGCGGACCGTGCCCGGCCCTCACCCCAGCGACGCGCTCCCGTCCAGCAGCGAGCCCGTCGTCCCGTCCGCGAGCACGGCGACGCACAGCCCCGTCCGGTCGCCGTCCTGCCACGAGTCCACCGTGGGCGCCCAGGTGACCCTGCTCAGGCCGGCGTCGGTCTCGGCCCGGCTCAGCTCGCAGCCGGCCGCTACCCGGGCGTTCGCGCCGCTCTGCCCGGGCCAGACGGCCCCCGGCTCGAAGCGGAACTCCGAGACGACCTGGGCCGCGTGGGGTCGGTCGCACGGGACCACCTCGACCCGTCCGACGTCGCCGTCGTCCGGCAGCTGCGCGAGGCAGTGGCCCGTGACGAGCTGCGTGGCGTAGGCGTCCCGCGGACCGTCCACCGTGAGCGGCAGCGGCCGGGAGGCGAGCGACGACGTCACCATCGACACCACGACGACGATCTCGACGGCCGTCCAGACGGCCCCGATCGCGATTCCCGCGAGGGCGAGGCCCCGTCCCTCGGCGAGTCCGCGCCGCACCCTGACCAGCGCCGCGATGCCCAGGCCGATGCCCACCAGCCCGAGACCGATCACCGCCGTGACGAACGACGCCACCGCCAGCCCGTCGGTCCGGCGGCGGGGGGCCTGCGACCAGCCGGGGGCGTAGTACGGTTCGGCCGCCGGGTACCCATGCGTCATGGCGACGAACCTAACGCGCGCCGCGCCGCCGTACTCCCGCGTCGGCCCTCGACCCCACCGGACGCCGCACCGGCGCGCGCGCCGGGCGTCAGTCGGCCAGCTCGAGCACCACCGGCACGTGGTCCGACGGCGCCGTGCCCTTGCGCTCGTCCCGCTCGATCGTGACCGCCGTCGTGCGCGCCGCCACCGCGGGCGAGACGTACGCGAAGTCGATCCGCATGCCTTCGTTCCGGGGGAAGCGCAGCCGCTGGTAGTCCCAGTAGGTGTACCTGCGGTCCTCCGGGAGGTGCACGCGGGTGACCTCGGTGTACCCGGCGCCCTCGAAGGCCGCGAACGCCTCGCGCTCCGGCGGGGTGACGTGGGTCGCGTCGGCGAACACGGCCAGGTCCCAGACGTCGGTGTCGCGTGGTGCCACGTTCCAGTCGCCCACGAGCGCGACCTGCGCCGCGGGGTCGCCCGTGCCCGGTGCCAGCCATCCGGCGGCCTGCGCACGCAGGTTGGTCAGCCACTCGAGCTTGTAGTCGTAGTGCGGGTGCCCGACGCTCCGCCCGTGCGGCACGTACAGGCTCCACACCCGCACCCCGCCGCAGGTCGCGCCGATCGCGCGGGCCTCGAGCGCCGGCTCCGCACCGAAGAGCGGCTGCGTGGGGTAGCCCTTCTCGACGTCGTCCAACCCGACGCGCGAGACGATCGCGACGCCGTTCCACTGGCTGAAGCCGAACGTGGCGACGTCGTACCCGGCGGCCCTGAACGCCTCGTGGGGGAACTGCTCGTCCTTGCACTTGGTCTCCTGCAGCGCCAGCACGTCCGTCCCCGTGTGCTCCAGGAAGGCGACGGCGCGGTCCACCCGGGAGCGGATGGAGTTGACGTTCCAGGTGGCCAGGCGCATGAGCGCCACGCTAGCCGTCGCCGCCCACGCCGCCGCCCGTAGGGTGACGGGCATGGGTACCGCACTGATCACCGGCGCCACCGCCGGCCTCGGGCTCGAGTTCGCCTGGCAGCTCGCCACCGCGCGCCACGACCTCGTCCTGGTCGCCCGGGACGCCGAGCGCCTGGAGCGGGTGGCCGGTCAGCTGCACGCGGCGGCGGGGGTGCACGTGGAGGTGCTCCCGGCCGACCTTTCCGTGCGCGACGACGTCGAGCGGGTCGCCGAGCGGCTGCGCGGCACCACTCACCCCGTCGGCCTGCTCGTCAACAACGCCGGCCTCGCCCTGCACCAGCGCTTCGTCGGCGGCGACCTGCAGCGCGAGGAGGCCGCGTTCGACGTCATGGTCCGTGCCGTCATGGTGCTGTCCCACGCCGCCGCCGCTCAGATGACGGCCCGCGGCCGCGGCGCGATCCTCAACGTGTCGTCCGTCGCCGCGCTGACCGCCTCCGGCACGTACTCCGCGCACAAGGCCTGGGTCCGCTCGTTCACCGAGGGCCTCGCGGTCGAGCTCGCGGGCACCGGCGTCTCGGCGACCGCCCTGTGCCCGGGGTTCGTCCACACGGAGTTCCACGAGCGCGCGTCGCTGGACATGACGGCGTTCCCCGAGGTCGCGTGGCTGCACGCCGACGACGTCGTCGCGACGGCCCTGGCCGACGTGCGTCGCGGCGTCGTCATCTCCACGCCGAGCGTGCGCTACCGGGTCCTGTCCGGCGTCGTGCGCGTCCTGCCGCGCTCGGTCGTGCGCCGGGTCGGCTCCCACCGGCCGGGCGCCCGCGGCCGCTGAGCCGGCGCCCGCCCGGCTAGCCTGGCGGCGTGACCCCACCCGACGCGACCCTGTCCCCGACGCCGCGCGAGCAGCTGCGCGACCTCATCACCGAGCTCGCCGTGGTCCGTGGTCGGGTGACCCTGTCGTCCGGCGCGGAGGCGGACTACTACGTCGACCTGCGCCGCGTGACGCTGCACCACCGGGCGGCGCCCCTGGTCGGGCACGTGCTGCTGGACCGGCTCGAGGAGGTCGGCCTCGGGACCGCGGAGGTGGACGCCGTCGGCGGGCTGACGCTGGGCGCGGACCCCGTCGCGACCGCCCTGCTGCACGCGGCGGCGTCGCGCGGTCAGGACCTCGACGCCTTCGTCGTGCGCAAGGAGGCGAAGGCGCACGGGATGCAGCGCCGCGTCGAGGGTCCGGACATCGCCGGCCGGCGGGTCGTCGTGCTCGAGGACACCAGCACGACCGGCTCGTCCCCGATCGCCGCGGTCGAGGCGGCGCGTGAGGCGGGCGCCGAGGTGCTCGGGGTGGCCGTGATCGTCGACCGCTCGACCGGCGCCGCCGAGCGCATCGAGGCGCTCGGCGTGCCGTACCACTACCTGTTCGGCCTGGCGGACCTCGGCCTGTAGCCGCGCGCCCGCGACGCACGGGCGGCGCGCGACGCACGGGCAGCGCGCGACGCACGTGCGGCCGGCGCGCCCCGGGACGCGAAGGCCGCTCAGCCGACGGCGACCCGCCCGACCAGGTCCGCGATCGAGTCCACGACGTGCGCGGGTCGGAACGGGAACCGCTCGACGTCGGACGCCCGCGTCGACCCGGTGAGCACGAGATACGTCGTCAGCCCCGCCTCGATGCCGGCCACGATGTCGGTGTCCATCCGGTCGCCGACCATCGCCGTGTGCTCCGAGTGCGCGTCGATCCGGTTCAGCGCGGACCGGAACATCATGGGGTTGGGCTTCCCGACGAAGTACGGCTCCCGCCCGGTCGCGCGCGTGATCAGTGCGGCGACCGCACCGGTCGCCGGCAGGTCGCCCTCCTTGCTGGGGCCGGTCGCGTCGGGGTTCGTGGCGATGAACCGGGCCCCGCCCTGGATGAGCCGGATCGCCTTGGTGATCGCCTCGAACGAGTACGTCCGGGTCTCGCCGAGCACCACGTAGTCCGGCTCGGCGTCGGTGAGCGTGTACCCCGACTCGTACAGGGCCGTCGTCAGGCCCGCCTCGCCGATGACGTACGCACTGCCGTGCGGCACCTGGTCGGACAGGAACTGCGCGGTGGCCAGCGCGGAGGTCCAGATGGCCGCCTCCGGCACGTCCAGGCCGCTGGCCGCAAGCCGGGCGCGCAGGTCCCGTGGGGTGAAGATCGAGTTGTTCGTGAGGATGAGGAACGGCCGGCCGTGGTCGCGCAGGGCGGTGATGAACTCCGCGGCGCCCGGGATCGCGTACCCCTCGTGGACGAGCACGCCGTCCATGTCGGACAGCCAGCTGTGGATCTCCCGGGGGGCCACGGCGTCGGCGGTCATCCCTCGATGTCCTCTCGGGCCACGCGCTCGCGCTCGTGCGCCTCGTCGTAGCGCGGGTCGCGCCGGTTGCTGCGGGCCCGCAGGAGCTCCAGCACCACGGGTACGAGGGACAGCCCGACGATCCCCACGAGGATGATCTCGATGTTCGTCCGGACGAACTCGATCTGCCCGAGGAAGAAGCCCAGCATCGTCACGCCCACGCCCCACGCGAGCGCCCCGATCACGTTGAAGCTGACGAACGTGCGGTAGCGCATCCGAGCCACCCCGGCGACCACGGGGGCGTAGGTCCGCACGAACGGCACGAAGCGGGCGACGATGATCGTCCGGCCGCCGTACCTGTCGAAGTACGCGTGCGTCTGGTCGATGTACTTCTGCTTGAAGAATCGCGAGTCCGGCCGGCTGAACAGCCTGGGCCCGGCCTTGCGGCCGATGAGGTACGCGAGCTGGTCGCCGATGAAGGCTGCCGCGAACAGCGCGAGGCACAGCAGCCACAGCGGCACCTCGATCTCGTCCTGTGCGACGAGCATGCCGGCGGTGAACAGCAGCGAGTCGCCCGGCAGGAACGGGAACAGCAGTCCCGTCTCGATGAAGACCACCACGACGATGCCGATCAGCGCGTACGGTCCGAACCGGTCGATGAGGTACTCGGGGTCGAGGAAGTCCGGCCCGAGACCGACGAGCGGTCCGGCCATGGGCAGGGAGGCCGCGAGCGCGGTCATGTCCATCACGCCCCCAGGGTACGGGGGCCGGCCGTCGCCGCGGCCGTGCGCGGGCCGCGCCGTGCCGTGCCCGACGGCGGCGTGCGGCAGGATCGGCGCGTGCCCGCACCCGCCGACGACGAGTGGACGTCGCCCGCCGAGGTCGGCGTCGGCCCGTGGCCGGGCGGACCGGACGCGTGGCCTGACGACCCGCGCCTGGACCCGGACCTGCTCGCGCACGGTGACCGGCGCAACGTGGTCGACCGGTACCGGTACTGGACGGTCGAGGCGGTCGTGGCGGACCTGGACACGCGCCGGCACCCGTTCCACGTGGCCGTGGAGAACTGGTCGCACGACCTCAACATCGGCTCGGTGGTCCGCACGGCCAACGCCTTCGCCGCGGCCGAGGTCCACATCGTCGGCCGGCGCCGCTGGAACCGTCGCGGCGCCATGGTCACCGACCGCTATCAGCACCTGCGCCACCACCCGGACGTCGCCGCGCTGCTGGCGTGGGCAGGAGGGGCGGGCCTGCCGGTCCTGGGCGTCGACAACCTCCCCGGCTCGGTGCCGCTGGAGGGCTACGCGCTGCCGCGGGCGTGCGTGCTGCTGTTCGGTCAGGAGAGCGTGGGCCTGTCCGCCGCCGCCCGGGCCGGCGCCCGGGACGTCCTGCACATCGCCCAGTTCGGCTCGACCCGGTCGATCAACGCGGGTGCGGCCGCGGCGATCGCGATGCATGCCTGGGTCGCCCAGCACACCGGCGACCCGCGCTGACGCCGGTCCGCGGACGCCGCGCAGACGCCGGTCCGCGGACGCCGTGCAGACGCCGGCCGGGCGCCCGCTGCGGACCCCGCGGATGTGCCCCGCGCCATCCGTGCCAGACTTTCGCCGAAAGACC